>Ga0302347_1002387_pt1 | contig 19275 bp, 15 predicted proteins | sample PhyWR1_FD_202178 | JGI IMG/M metagenome (GOLD analysis project Ga0302347, IMG submission 202178) | Leaf surface microbial communities from wheat plants in UC Gill Tract Community Farm, Albany, California, United States - DLSL W.R1 (v2)... | ecosystem: Host-associated > Plants > Phyllosphere >...
CAGCTTGACGTTGGCCGGCAGGAAACGCAGCGCCACGGTCATCAGCATCGGCGGCAACGCACCACCGGCCAGGCCTTGCACGGTACGCAGTAGCAGCAGGCTTTCGTAGTTCGGCGCGAACGGACACAGAATGCCCAGCACGGTGAACAGGCCAATGGCGCACAGGGTGAAACGGCGCAGGGAAAACGTCACCGAACACCAGGGCGCAAACGCCATGGCCGCGACGGAGGTGGCGGTGTAGGCCGCGACCAGCCAGGTGCCTTCGTCAAAACCGATGTACAGCGCGCCACGGATGTCGGCGAGGGCGACCTTGGTGACCATCTCGTTGAGGCCGGAGACCAACACCGCCAGCAACACGCCGACCAGGCCGATGATGATGCGCGGGCCGAAGACAGGTGGGCTGATGGCGATGGGTTTGGCTGCGGCCTGGAGTGCGGGGGCAGCGAGGGAAGTCATGAACGGGTAACTCGGAATGGTAAATACCCGAGCAGTTTAATCAGGCTAACCCATGACAAAAAGTTACATGTCGGCAGCTTATAAGTGCGCCAAACGCAATCCTCAAACCCAACATGACTTCCTGTGGGAGCTGGCTTGCCTGCGATAGCGGTGGGTCAATGAATGAATCTGTGTCAGACAGACCGCTATCGCAGGCAAGCCAGCTCCCACATGGACCGGGTTCACAACGGTTAGGTCGGTTGGGCTTCGAGCCACGTGGCGTGGCAGCTTTCGCGCATCGTTTCGCGCAGCCATTTGTGGGCCGGGTCTTTGTCAAAGCGCGGGTGCCAGGATTGCGCCAATACCAGCGTCGGCAGGGAGATCGGCAAGGCAAACGCGCGCAGCGGCAGCTTGAGACGGTTGGCGCTGTACAGCGCTTCCTTGGGCACCGGCAGGATCAGGTCGGAGTCGGGCAGCATGAACATCGCGCCATGAAACCCCGGCGCGATCATCGCCACGCGGCGCTCCAGGCCTTGGGCGTTCAGCGCGGTATCAATCGGCCCACGGGCAATGCCGCGCCGCGAGATGCTGATGTGGGAGTAACTGGCAAAGCGCGCGGCGGTGATGTCTTCGTCGAACAGTGGATGGTCTTCCCGCGCCAGACCGACAAAGGTCGTGGAGAACAGGTTCTGCACCTTCACTTCGGGGCTCGCGGGCTGGGTGTTGCTCACCCGCAGGTCCAGGCGCCCTTCGCGCAGCGCTTCGTCGTCGGTGTCGCCTTCGGGCACGAAGCACAGCTCGCACAGCGGCGCCATGCGTTCCATGGTGTCGAACAGGCGGCCGCCGTACACGCCGATAAAGAAGTCATTGGCGCGCACGCTGAAACGCCGGCGCAAGGTGCTCAGGTCCACCTGGTCCGCCGAGCGAAACACCAGCGCCGCCTGCTCCACCACGTTGCGCACCTGGGCTTGCAGCTGCAACGCCTTGGGCGTCGGCACCAGGCCGCGACCGGCGCGCACCAGGATCGGGTCGCCCACCGCCTCGCGAATGCGCGTGAGGGTGCGGCTCATGGCCGCCGGGCTGAGGTTCATGCGGCGCGCGGCGCCGACGACGCTGCCCTCGTCGAGCAAGGCGTCGAGGGCGACCAGCAGGTTCATGTCCGGTAGTTGCATGCCAAGCACTCGTGGTTCATTGGGAGTGAATTGCGCGCAATCGTAGCAGGCTTTACAGGTAGCGCCGCAGGCTGCGGGGCAGGTAATGGGCGTAGGTGGCTTTGGGATTCGCCTGACACTTTTTCACGATGTCCGGCAGGGCGTTTTCCAGCTCGTCGGCCTGGATCAGGCTTTGGTTGTAGTCGCTTTTACCGCTCAGCGCCGAGAACATCACCGCAACACGGGTGATGGCAAAGCTCTTCATCTGGACGAGCGGGCGGGAGGGGTGATCGCGCCGGAACTGGCTGACTTCTTCATTCAACGCGCTGCAGGATTGATAGGTCGTTTGGGTGAAGGTCAGCTGTTCGGATTCCTTCCTCGGTGGTTCCGGCGTGAAAATCATGTCGTTCTGCGCCTCCAGCACGGCCAGCCGCTCGGCCGACACCGTCCAGGGTTTGAAGCGCCACAACTTCGCGCCCTCCACCGCCGCTACGCCGAACTCGGGGCGGGTGGCGGAGAGCGCTTTTACATCACTGACCGAACCGTCGTTGTGGATGTTCAGGCTGATGCGCGCGTGCCCCTGGGTGTTGGTCAACGATGCGGGATAAACCGGTTTGGGCATGGACACGGCCTCGGGCACAAACTCAGCCAATGCCGGAGTCGATAAAAACAAGGCCGCCGCCAAAACAAAAAAGCGCATGTGCGTAAATCCTTTTACCTGACCTGTTCGACGCCATCGCAGCGTCGAAATCGGCCGGCATTATCGGGTTCACGGCGGGCAAAGAGCAATTATTCCTATTTATCGCTGCATGCCCCAACGCTTCACGGTGAGCCGCTCGAAGGTGTCAAACACCAGGTTTTCCACCAGCAGGCCAATCAGGATCACCACGGCCAACCCGGCAAACACCTTGTCGGTGTACAGCTCATTGCGGTTCTGGAAGATGTACCAGCCCAGCCCGCCCTTGCCGCTCGTTGCACCAAACACCAGCTCGGCGGCGATCAGCGTGCGCCAGGCGAACGCCCAGCCAATCTTGAGGCCGGCGAGGATCGACGGCAGCGCAGCCGGGATCAAGATGAACAGCACAAAGCGCATGCCCTTGAGGCCGTAGTTGCGACCGGCCATGCGCAGGGTTTCGGACACGCCGAGAAACCCCGAATAGGTGTTCAGCGCCAGCGCCCACAACACCGAATGCACCAGCACGAAGATCAGGCTGTTCTGCCCCAGGCCAAACCACAGCAGCGCCAGCGGCAGCAGCGCAATGGCCGGCAGCGGGTTGAACATCGAGGTCAGGGTGCTGAGCAGGTCGCGGCCCACTTGGGTCGAGACCGCCAGGGTGGTCAGGGCAAACGCCAGCACGATGCCGATCAGGTAGCCCTTGAGCAGCACTACCAGCGAGATGCTCACCTTGCTCAACAACTCGCCGCTGAGCAGGCCGTCGTAGAGTGCAGCGCTGGTCTGCAAGAAGCTCGGCAGCAGCAGGTCGTTGTTCTGGTAGCGCGCGACGGCTTCCCAGAGGATCGCCAGCACGATCAGGATCAAGCCCTTGCGCAGCCAGCCTTGTTGCCACAGGCGTTGGCGCAGGGGCAGCTCGCGTTCCACGGGGACGCTGAGCAACGGTTCGAGGTGTATTTCGTATTCTTGGCGCACAGGTTGCCCCTCAGTAAGCGATGCGAATATCAGCGAAACCCAGTGCTTGCTCGGCCTCGGGCGCCTCATCGAACAACAGGCGATGAATCCGCCGCGCCGACGCCTGGAATTCCACACCGCCCAGGCTGTGCAGGTCGTATTGATGGCTGTGGATTTCTGCGCGCACACGCCCCGGATGCGGGGACAGCAACAGGATGCGATTGCCCACCACCAGCGCTTCTTCGATGGAGTGGGTGACGAACAGCAGGGTGAAGCGCACTTCTTCCCAGAGCAGCAGCAACTCTTCCTGCATCTTGCGCCGGGTCAGGGCGTCGAGGGCGGCGAAGGGTTCGTCCATCAGCAGGATTTTCGGCTGCATGGCCAGCGCGCGAGCAATCGCCACACGAGCTTTCATGCCGCCGGAAAGGGTGTGCGGGTAGGCATCGGCGAAAGCACTCAGGCCCACTTTTTCCAGGTAGTGCAGCGCGCGTTCTTCGGCTTCGCGACGCTTGAGGGTCTTGGACGCCAGCAGCGGGAACATCACGTTTTGCTTGACGGTTTTCCACGGCGGCAGCTGGTCGAATTCCTGGAACACCACGATGCGGTCCGGGCCCGGTTGCTCGACCTTTTGCCCGAGCAGGCGGATCTCGCCTTCGCAGGGTTTGATAAACCCGGCGATGGACTTGAGCAAGGTGGATTTGCCGCAACCCGAGGGGCCGAGCAGCACGTAGCGGTCGGCCGGGTCGATCTCGAAACTGACCTGGTGGGTGGCCCGCACCACACGTTCGGGAGTGCGGTATTCCAGGCTGACGTTATCCACCGCCAGCAACGGGGCGGCGGTGTGCAGGTTGCTGGCCGCGTGGCCTTGCAAGGGCGCGTTCATCTCAACTTCCTTGCAGCGGCTTGGCGTCCTGGAAGAAGTAATCCTTCCATGATTCAGGCTTGTTCTTGATGGCGCCGACGCGGTAGAGGAATTCCGCCAGCGGGTAGGTGTTTTTCGGCGTGATGCTGAATTCGAACTGCGGGTTGTCGATGATTTTCAGCAGCTCGGCGCGGTCGATCTTGGCCTTGGTCACGCGGATGTAAGTGTCGGCGGCGGCGCCTTTGTCGTTCTGCGCGAACTGCGCGGCTTCGGTCAGGGCGTCGATGAAGGCCTTGTAGGTTTTCGGGTTGTCGTTGCGGAATTTCTCGGTGGCGAACAGCACGGTCGGCGAGTTCGGGCCGAACAGGTCGTAGGTGTTCAGCACCACGTGCACGTTGGGGTTGGCCAGGGCCTGGTCCTGGAACGGCGGGTTGGAGAAGTGCCCGGTCAACTCGGTGCCGCCGGCGATCAGTGCTGCGGTGGCGTCGGGGTGCGGGACGGCGACGGTGTACTTGTCGAGGCGATTGAATTCCTTGTCGCCCCACTGTTTGGCGGCGGCGTATTGCAGGAAGCGCGACTGCACCGACACGCCCACCGCCGGCACGGCGATGCGGTCTTGCTCGGTGAAATCGGCGATGGTCTTGACCTTCGGGTTGTTGCTCACCAGGTAGTAAGGGAAGTTACCGAGGGAGGCGACGGCTTTGACGTTCTGCTTGCCGTGGGTGCGGTCCCAGATGGTCAGCAGCGGGCCGGTGCCGGCGCCGGCAATGTCGATGGAGCCGGACAGCAAGGCGTCGTTGACCGCTGCGCCGCCGGACAGTTGGGTCCAGTCGACCTTGATGTCGATGCCTTCTTGCTTGCCGTATTTCTCGATGAGGTTCTGGTCGCGCACCACGTTAAGCAGCAGATAGACGATGCCGAACTGCTCGGCGATGCGGATCTCGCCTTCGGCCTGCGCGGCCGTCGGCGCCACAAGGCTGCCGGCCAACAGGCTGACACCCAGGCCGACAGTCGCGGCCAGCCGTGCGAATGGAATTCTCTTGGACATGGTCATGCTCCGAATCAGAAAGGCGCGTCGCCCTGGATGGTGGTGCGAAAGAGTTTGCGGCGCAGGTGGCTGGGGCAACCGGCGGCCAGGTGGATCAGTGAACGGTTGTCCCAGAACACCAGGTCGTGGGGCTGCCATTGGTGGCGGTAGATGTTTTGTGGCAACACGCTGTGGGCGTAGAGCTGGGCCAGCAGGTCGCGGCTTTCGTCTTCCGGCAGGCCGACGATGCGGGTGGTGAAACCTTCGCTGACGAACAGCGCCTGGCGGCCGTTTTCCGGGTGGGTGCGCACGATGGGGTGCACCACTTCGGCGACTTGAGCGAGTTGCTCGGGGGTCAACGTTGGGCGCCAGTTGCCTTCGAATTTGGTTTCGCTGTAACGCGCCGTGTAGGAGTGCGCGGCGCTGCGGCCTTCGACGGCCTTGCGCAAGTGCTCGGGCAGTTGATCCCAGGCTTTGTGCATATCGGCGAACAAGGTGTCGCCGCCTTCGGCCGGCAGCTCCTGGGCGTGCAGCATCGAACCCAGGCTGGGCAGTTCTTTATAGGACAGGTCCGAATGCCAGAACTTGCCCGCGTCCCCCAGGCCGATGGATTGGCCATTTTCGATGATGTTGGAGACGATGAGGATTTCCGGGTGGTTGGCCAGCAGGAACTGCTTGAGCACATGGATCTGCAACACGCCGAAACGGCGGCTGAAGGCGATCTGTTGCTCGGGAGTGATGCGTTGGTCGCGGAACACCACCACATGGTGATCCAGGTGCGCACGGTGAATGCGCGCGAAATCTTCGTCGTTGACCGGTCGGGCCAAGTCCAGGCCGATGATCTCGGCGCCGACGCTGCCGGGCAGCGGGCGAATCTCAAAGCGTTGGGCGGTAGAAGTCACTGTTGGAACAGTAGAGGTGGCGGACATGAGGTCACTCCCGGTCAGACAGGAGAGTGACTTTATAGATATAAGAACCGCACTTTAAATACCGTTAGCGAATATACATATACGGGAAAGTGCCGCCGCAACCCATGCCGTACGGCGGTTAAGGCATAAACAAGGGCGACGAAGCGCTCAGTTCATAGCACTATGACACTGACGTGTAAGACGCTGGAAAAGCCCGATGTGGGCGCCTTGAGCCACGTGTTTAACCGCTTACAAGCGGCAATTCTTGCCTGTTTGACAAGCCGTAGGGCAGCCTCTAGTGTTCTTTGGATCCAATTGGCGGCAGCCCATTTTAATAAGGAGGACAGCGTAGTCGTGACGCAGAAGCCGAACCCCTTGAGCAGCATCCGAGTCAGCGGGCCCATTCCCGCCCATCTTGCTCGCTCCGTGATTGAAGAAACCTTGCGCAATGCCATCCTCGACGGCCGCTTGCCGTGTGGCACGGCCATGCGCCAGCAAGAGCTGGCCAGCCTGTTCGGGGTCAGCCGCATGCCCGTGCGCGAAGCCTTGCGCCAGCTCGAAGCCCAATCATTGCTGCATGTGGTGACCCACAAAGGCGCCGTGGTTGCCCCCTTGATCGAAGACAATTCGGCGGAAACCTACGCCCTGCGCATGTTGCTGGAGTCTGAAGCGCTGCGCCTGTCGATTCCGCTGCTCACCGAGGCCGACATCGCCGAGGCGGACGCCTGCATCAGTGCCCTGGAGCGGGAAAAGGACTACTCCGAGATGGGCCGCCTCAATCGCCTGTTCCACATGGCGCTGTATGGCAAGGCCCCCAACCAACGCTTGCTCACGCTGGTTGAACACGGTTTGAACGAGGAAGAACGCTTCCTGCGCTTCAACCTGGAAGCGATGGGCCTGGGCGAGACGTCCCAGGAGGATCACCGTGAACTGCTGAACCTGGTGACGCAGAAGAAAGTCGATGAAAGCGTGCTGACGCTGCGCAATCACCTGACGCGGGGCATGGAGGTGATCACCACCTACCTGAACAGTCTTGAGGCGGCCAACAGGAAAGAAGCACGCTAGTGCACTTCGGGCATTGCGGGGTAACCGTCCCATCCAGGAAACCCCGCGCGATTATAAAGCCATTCGATTAAATAAAGCCTGCACACGTCAGGGAAACTTCTCACTTACAACTCTACAAGTTACGCACACAGTAACTTTTCGAAAAAACATCTAATACATTCATAAGCTCATCCAAACGTTTAATCAGCTTATTATCTTTTCAATAAACCAACTACTTCAATCGACTGCGCAGGTCCTTGCATTTGCGGGCGCCGTGCGCGCTTTGCTTACGCATTGTCGATTCAACTTCATCTGTAAAAGCCATCACGGCTGTCAGAGCAGTCGCCGCAACTCATAGGCATCAACCATGTACCAACTTTTGTTAGAACAAAAAAAATCACTGATGTGCACTCATCCGTTATTTAGCGAAATCAATTCACTTGGCAAGTTACAAGTATTTATGCAAAGCCATGTGTTTGCCGTCTGGGACTTCATGACCCTCACCAAACGCCTGCAACAAGACCTCACATGCACACAACTGCCCTGGCTCCCACCGACCCACCCCGAGGCCGCACGGCTGATCAATGAAATCGTGCTCAGTGAAGAGTCGGACGAGCACCTGGAGCGCGGTCATTGCAGTCATTTCGAGCTGTACCGGGACGCCATGGCTGAAGTGGGCGCCAGCACCGCCGCCATCGACACCTTCATTGCCCTGCAACGCCAAGGTGTGAAGGCCACTGCGGCGTTGCAACAAATTGACGTCCTGCCGGGCGTGGTGCGCTTTGTCGCCAAGACCCTGGATATTGCGCTGCACGCGCCGACGCACTGCGTGGCAGCGGCCTTCCTGCATGGTCGGGAGAGTGTTATCCCCGCCATGTTCGAACGCTTGCTCAACGGCTGCGAAATCATCCATCGCCGCGCCCCCACCCTGAGCCATTACCTCAATCGCCATATCGAACTGGACACTCAGGACCACGGGCCTGGGGCCCAGCGCTTGCTGCAATGCCTCACCGGCACAGACCCCGAGCGCCAGCAGCAAGCCGCCGACACCGCCCTCGCGGCCGTGGACAGTCGCATCGCGCTCTGGGACGACGTGCGCGCCGCGTTGCAGAAGGTGCGCCCATGAATGTCAGTGATTACCACCGCGTGGCCGAAGACTGGGAGCGGCGCGCCACCGTCCGCACACGCCCGCGCCGCTTGCTGGAAGACGACGACAAGTTGATCTATCCCCTGTCGCGCCAACCGCTGGCGCTCAGTGCAACCTTTCTCGAACAGTGCCCACAATGGCGCGACTTTGTGTTGCTGCAGAGCTTCTACAAATTCATCAACGACGTGGTGATCTTCGAGACCGAGATCGTCGACAAGACCGCGCGCAGCATTGCCAAGAACCGCTTCTCGCTGCCCTTCCCTGCCACCGTCCGTTACGCCGCGATGACGGTGGTGGTGGATGAGGACTATCACGCCCTGGTCGCGCTGGACTTCCTGCAACAGACCGTGGGCATGACCGGCATCCCACCGCTCGACCTGCCGCCCCAGATCGAACTGAGCCGCGCCCTGCCGCTCGCGCTGGCCCAGGCTCCCAAGCACCTGCACGACGCTGTGGAACTGATCGGCGTGGCCATTGCGGAAAATACCGTCACCCACGATGTGGCGGCGTTCGCCAAAGATCACAGCGTCAAGGCATCCGTGCGCGGCTTGATGGCGGATCACCTGTGTGACGAGGGGCGTCATGCGCAGTTCTGGACGCACCTGGTGCAGCACTATTGGCAAGCGGCAAGCGCGGAGGATCGCGACGCCATCGCCCACGTCCTGCCCACGTTCCTGGCGCACTACCTGACCAATGACCTGCAACAGCGCTTTGACCTGCAATTGATCGAGCACCTGGACGTAGACGCGGCTGTGCGCCACGCACTGAGGGATGAAATCGAGGCGTTGGTGTTCCCCATCACCTGCCAACACCCGCTGGTCGGCAACATCATGGGCTTCCTGAACCGCAGCGGTTTGCTACAGACGCCCAGCGTGGCTCGGGCGCTGGGGGATTTTCTGCCTGGCACCGGGAGCACGTCATGAGGCGCCTGCACATTGGCTGGGTCGGTACCAGCAAAGCCTTGCAGGCCGTGCGGCAGTGGGTCGAGCAATACGGTCATGGGACGGCGCAAGAGCTGGCCGACCTGGTCATCGAAGACGCCAGCCTGGCGCTACCGGCCCACCTGGCCCAAGTGCCCAGGATCAGCCTGCGCCTGGGGGTTGGCCCGCTGACCGAGCACGGCCTGCCCGCCTTGCAACTGCGCGCTTACGACCACCGCCAACGGCTGCTGGCCACCCTGGAGACACCCGAGGAACCGAGCGGCAACGGCCAGCGCTTGCGCCAGCGGGCGACCGACACACTGGCGCAATGGGTGGCCCTGCACGTCAGCGGCGTCGCCCGCGACCCAGGCTATTTGCCCAACGAGGCCTGCGCCAACTCGTGGCCTGAACAGGGCTTGCTGGGCCTGGATGCCGTGGCGTTCCTGCATCGGTTCAATCACACGGCTGACCCTCGACTGCTGCAAGCGGCCCAAGTGCCCATGATCGAACGCTTGCAGGCCAGCCTTCAGACCTTCGCCGAGCGGCCGGCGTTGAACATCGCAGGCGACGTGCTGACCTATCGGCAATTGCACACTCAGGCGCTGGCGATCCAGCAACAATTACGACCGCTGCTGGCCAATCTTGCAGCCCCCGCAGTGGTGGGTGTGTGCCTGGAGAAATCCGCTGCGCTGTACGCCAGCCTCCTTGCGCTGCTGGGCTGTGGCGCGGTGTACCTGCCGTTGGCGCCGGAACATCCACCGCAACGCCAGCAGGCCCAACTGGAAAGCGCCGGGGCTCGCGTGTTGCTCGATGATGGCCGGCACCCGTTGCGCGAGCATTTTGTGGCGCTGGATGTCAGCACCCTCGATAAACCGACCACCACGCCAGCGTTGCTGCAACACCGCCCCAGCCTGGATGCCCCCTGCATGGTGTTGTTCACCTCAGGCACTACCGGCCGGCCCAAAGGCATCACGCTCAGCCAAGGCAACCTCGCGCACTTCACCGCGTGGTTCGCCCGCCACATGGCGCTGAGTGAAGACAGTCGCGTGCTGCAATTCGCCTCGCTGGGGTTCGATGCTTCGCTGATGGATATTTTTCCCAGCCTGATCGCCGGCGCGCAGTTGATCGTGCCCAGCGAGGCGCAACGCTGCGATCCGCAGCAATTGGTCGCGCTGATCCGCCAGCAGCGCGTCACTCATGGGTTTCTGCCGCCGGCGTTGCTCAGCATCCTGCCGCCGGACCCGCCCTTGGGCATCCAGCACCTGCTGACGGGTGGTGAACCCTGCGAGCCTCATGTCATCGAGCGGTTGGCCGGCCAGTGCCAACTGCACAACCTCTACGGGCCCACCGAAGCCACGGTGCTGGTCACCCACCGGCGCCTGCAACCGGGTGACAACAATTGCAACCTGGGCCATCCCATCGCCAACAGCCAAGTGCTGATCCTCGACGACGACCTGCAACCAGTGGACGAACAGGTGATGGGGGAACTGTTTATCGTCGGCCCGGGGGTGAGCCTGGGGTATGTGGACACCGTGCAACCACTGGACCAGCCGTTCGTGACCTTGGCATTGCCCGACGGCCAGACCTTGCAGGCGTATCGCAGCGGGGACATGGCGCAGTGGACCCGCGACGGCATCGTGCTCGGCGGGCGGCGTGACCGGCAGGTGAAGATTCGCGGGTTTCGCGTTGAGCCGCAGGAAGTGGAGCAGTGCCTGCGCGACAGCCGGCTGTACCGCCAGGTGGCAGTGGTGGTGGGGCCCGAGCACAGAATCCATGCCGTGCTCGCCCAGCCAGAACCCGGTGCCACGCTAACGGCGCTCAAGCTGTACGCGCGCCAGCGGCTGCCGGACTACATGCAACCTGGCGTGTGGGCCGAGCTGCCGAGCCTGCCGCGCGCCAGCAACGGCAAGGTCGATCGCCAGGCACTGCTGGGCTTGTCGGACCGACAGATGTCGAGTGCCAGCGACCAGCCGGCGCAAACACCGCTTCAAGCACAGTTGGCAGACCTGTGGAGCGAGTTGTTGCAAGTGCCCGTGGCCGAGTTGTCTATCGACGACAGCTTCTTCAACCTCGGCGGGCACTCCATCTTGCTCTCGACGCTGCTGCTGCGGATCCGCGAGCGCTTTGGCCGCAGCCTTGCGTTGAACCGGTTCTTCGAAGCCCCGACGATCCGCACACTCGCGTCACTGATGGCGGATCGCGTGCCCTCTACCGCGCCGTGCAATCAGGCAGTCCGCGATGCCGAGCGGGAGCTGTCGATGCAGGTGTTGGCCACGGACCGCTCGGGCGACCCGCGCAAAGTCATCGTGACGGGCGCCAATAGTTTTATCGGTGTGCATATCGTCGAGGCATTGCTGGCCGGTGGTGCCACCCAAGTCGCATGCCTGGTGCGCGAGTCACCCGGCCACTCGCCGCAGGAGCGCTTTGCCCAGGCATTGGCCGAGTACCGCCTGGAACACCTCGACCTAAACCGGGTGCAGGTGTACGCCGCCGATATCAGCCAGCCGCGCTTGGGCCTGGCCGATGAGGTGTATGAACACCTCGCGGGGGATTTCGGTGTGCTGGTGCACAACGCGGCGCGGGTCAACCATGTGTTGGACTATGCCACGCTGGCCCCGGACAACGTCGATCCGGTGCTGGAATGCCTGCGCCTGTGTGAAACCCGCTGCAAGAAAGTCTTCAACTTCATCTCGACGCTGTCGGCGTGCAGCAGCATCGACGCCGCAGGGCACGTCCTCGAAGCACCTGCCGCGAGCAGCCTGCCGCTGTACATCAAGAACGGTTACAACCTGTCCAAATGGGTCGCCGAGCGGCTGATCGGGCGTGCGGTGGAGCAAGGCGCCTGGGTGAATATCCTGCGTCCGGGCAATATCAGCTTCAACAGCCGCAGCGGGGTCTGCCAGCCGCAGAAGAACCGCCTGATGCTGATGCTCAAAGGCTCATTGCAATTGGGTTTGATGCCGCGCCTGGAGACGAACCACGACCTGATGCCGGTGGACTTTTTCGCGCGATTTCTCGCCTTCCATTGTGGCCAGTGTGAACCCGGGTGCAACGTATTCAACCTGCACAATCCACAGCCACTGAGCTGGAATGACTACCTCGATGCGTTCAGCCAGGCCGGCTATCGGTTCGAGCGGGTCAGCGTGGCCAGTTGGCAACGCGCGCTGCAAACGGTCGGCCGCGACAACGCCTTGTTTGGCGTGTTGGGCTTTTACCTGGAGGGCCTGGGTGAAGACATCGGCGATACCGCGATGATTCATCACGCCAACGCGCGCCGGGGCGTGCAAAAAATGCGCGTGCAGTACCCGGAAAAAAGCCCGGCGTTGTTACGTCAGGGTTGTGACTACCTAAAGGCCATCGGCTTTCTCTGAACCGCGCCAGGACATCTCCATGAAACCGCTGCAACCCGATACATTGATCCGCAACCCCGTTGGCGTACCGGTGGTGGCCTCGGTGGTGGCCGCCTGCGATGCTGCTCGGCTTTGGGCGTTGGTCGGTAACTTCGCAGGCTTTGCTGCGTTTATCCCAGCGCTATCGCACATCAGCATGACCGGCGCCGGCATCGGCGCCTTGCGTACGAAATTTTTCCGCGATGGGCATTGCGCGGTCGAGCAACTCAACAGTCGGGACGACGATGCCATGTGCATGACCTGGACGACGCTCTACAACACGTTGGGAATCGCCAGGCTATGGGCAGCGATGCGTGTGGAGGCACTGGACGAACATAGCGCCAGGGCCACGTGGACGATTGTTGCCGAGCCGGCAGAGGCGGCGCAGGCGGGGTTTGAGCAGTTCATGCAGGCGTTTGCCGACAGTGCCCTGGACAACGTGCAGCGGATGCTCGACTGAGCGGCAGGAGCGAGCACACTCGCCCCTGCGCACGTCGTCAGATCTTGAAGCTGTCGACCAGTTGCTTCAAGCGACTGGCCTGCTGGGACAACGCGTCGCAATCCTTCAACGTTTCGTTGAGGTTGGTCACGCCTTGCTGGTTCAGCAGGTTGATCTGGTTGATATCCACGTTGAGGGTTTCCACCACGGCGGTCTGCTCCTCTGTCGCGGCGGCAACCGATTGGTTCATGCCGTCGATCTCGACGATCCGCTGCGTCACGCTGATCAGGCGTTCACCGGCCTGGTTCGCCACTTCGACGCTTTCTTCGCTGGAGACCTGGCTGGCGTTCATGGTGGTCACCGCCTCACGCGAGCCCACTTGCAGCGACGTGATCATCTTATGGATCTCTTCGGCCGACTCCTGGGTGCGGTGCGCCAGGTTGCGTACCTCATCGGCCACCACGGCAAACCCACGCCCGGCTTCACCGGCACGGGCCGCTTCGATCGCGGCATTGAGCGCGAGCAGGTTGGTCTGCTGGGAGATGCCTTTGATCACATCGAGAATGTGCCCGATGTTGTCGGTGCTGGCATTCAGGGTTTCGATCTGCGTGCAGGACAGGCTGATTTTTTGCGAGAGCTCAGACATTGCCAGGATGGTTTGCTCCACCACTTTGCGCCCATCGTCGGCCTGTTCACTGGCGCCGCTGGCGTGCTGGGAAGCATCGGCGGCGTTGCGGGCGATTTCCTGGGTGGCGGCACCCAGTTCGTTGATCGCCGCCGCCACGCTGTTGGTGCGCGCGCTTTGCTCGTCGGAGCCGATAATCGAGGCGTTGGACGAGGCCATTACGCGCTGGGACAGGTCATGCACCTGGCGTGTGGCCGACGACACTTCGGAGATCGAGGCGTGGATACGCTCGACGAACTGGTTGAACGCACTGCCAACCTCGCCGAACTCATCTTTGCTGGTCACGGCCAGGCGGCGGGTCAGGTCGCCTTCGCCCTGGGCGATGTCTTGCATGGCCACGCCCATGGTGGTCAGCGGACGCAGCAGCACTTGGATCAGCAGGCTCAGGAGCACGGCAATCGCGACCACGGCAATCAGCATGGCAATCAACGCAGAGGTGCGGAATTTACCCAGCGGTGCGTAGGCTTTGTCTTTGTCGATCGACAGGCCGATGTACCAATCCGCACCCGGCAAACCGCTGATCGGGGTAAACGACAGGATGCGATCCTGGCCGTTGAGGACCACGTCCTGGTTGAGTTTCTCGATGCGCAGTTGGGCGCCTGGGTAGATGTCCTTGAGGTTTTTCATCACCTGGTCCTGGTCCGGGCTGACGATCACTTGACCGTCACCGCTGACCAGGAACGCATGACCGATGCCGCCGAAGTCCACCGAGTTGATGATCTTCACCAGGGTTTGCAGGCTCAGGTCACCGCCGACCACGCCGAGCAGTTCACCGTTTTTCTTCACCGGCATGGCGATGGTCACGATCTGCCCACCCACGGCGGCCATGTAAGGCGGCGTCAACATGGGTTTGCCGGCAGCCACGGCCTGCTTGTACCAGGGACGCTGACGCGGGTCATAGTCGTCGGGCATCTTGGCGTCAGGGCGCTGGGTGAATACGCCGTTGGTCTGGCCGACATAGGTGAACTGGAAGTTCGACGTGAACGCGGGCTGATCGACCAAGCCTGGAAGGTCTGCAGCAGCGCCTTGATGCGCGACGTTTTGCGCGAGGTTTTCGAGGACCAGGATGCGCCCGCTGAGCCAGTTCTGCACACTGCTGGCGGTGAGCTCACCGGATTGCTGGATGGACGACTCGAGGTTTTGCTTGATGGTGCTGCGCTGAAGGTAGTCGTTGTAAAGCGTGAATAACGCGAAGGCTAGAACCACGACGCCTGACGCGGCCAACAGAATTTTATGACTGAACTTGAGATTCATTTCATCGACTTCTTTTTGCCAAAGGGGGGTTAGCGTGCCGAGCAGAGCATGGAACCGGCCGCTCTATTTCGGTGCACGCATGGCTCGTCAGGCTTTCGGCCAAGCTTGGGCAAAACTGAGGAAATTGTGGGATGTATCTGATTTTTACGTAGGAAACCGACAGGCGGTTGTCGTACAAGGATCAGAGTTGCAAAATTTTTCGACCTCCCAAACAATGCGACTAATTATCATTTGTGACGTTTGGCCAGGTCCGTGTGAATGCCATCTTCTGAGTACATCCCGCGTGAAAGCGTTGTACAGACGCTTTACCTCACCCATCACAACTGGCTGAACACTTGGCTGCGCAGCCGTCTGGGCAACGCCTGCGATGCGGCGGACCTGGCGCAAGACACCTTTGTGCGCCTGCTCCAGAAGACCGAACGTTTTGAGCTCAAGGCGCCTCGGGCATTTTTGCGCACCATCGCCCGGGGCCTGGTGATTGATCACTGGCGCCGCGAGGAAATCGAACGAGCTTATCTAGAGTCCATCGCCCACCTACCTGAAGCATCGGCGCCCAGCGCTGAATCCCGTGCGCTGGTGCTGGAGTTGCTCGAAGAAATTGCCCGACTGCTTGAGGGGCTAAAGCCCAAGGTGCGTAAGGCATTTCTTTTGGCTCAGTGCGACGGGTTGGCGTACAAGCAGATCGCGCAGCAGATGGGTGTATCGCTGCGGTCGGTCGAGCGTTACGTCGCCGAGGCGCTCTACCACTGCTATGTCCTGCGTTATGAAAGATGACGCCCATGAATAACGCGGCTCGCTTCGGCCCCAGTCCCGAGGTGGTCAAGCAGGCTATCCACTGGGCGCTGCGCCTGCGCAACAACCGCGCCAACCTGCGCCTGCACGCGCAATGTGAAGACTGGCGAGAAGCCCACGGCGACCACGAGTTGGCCTGGCAGCGGGTGCAGGCGTTGCAACAGGAGTTGAACAGCCAGCTGGCGACGATTCCAGGGGCGCATAGGGCGTTGGAAAACAGCGCGCAGGGCCTGGGCCGCAGGCAAGCATTGAAGCTGCTGTCTGGCGTGCTGGTAGTGGGCTCGGCGGCGTGGCTCAGCCGGGATGTCACCGGTTGGCAGCGCTGGACTGCAGACCTCGCTACCGCCACTGGCGAGCGCCGCAGCGTACAGTTGCCGGATGGCACTCGTGTGCAACTCAATACCGACAGTGCAGTGGACCTGGACTTCAACGCGCAGCAACGAATGATCACGCTGCTGCGTGGGGAAATCCTGGTGACATGCGGCGCTGCTTCTTCAGCGCCCTTGTTGGTGCAGACACGCCATGGTTTGTTCGAAGGGATCGACGGGCGTTTCGCTGTGCGCCAGGCCAGTGACTGCACGCGGTTGAGTGTGGTCAGCGGCAATGTGGCCATCCACTCACCGCATCAGGCGAATGGGCTTTCGACGCAGGTTCATGCCGGAGAAAGCTATCTGGTGCGTCAGACGGGAGCCCTCCTCGCCCCGCCGCTGGATATGGACATTGGCGCTTGGGCGGACGGGTTGATCGTGACGCGGGATATGCGCCTGGCCGACTTCCTTGCGGAAGTTGGGCGTTATCGTCATGGCTACCTGGGCTGCTCGGCTGATATCGCCGAGTTGCGGCTATCGGGGGTTTTTCGCCTGGAGGACACCGACAAGTTGCTGGCGATCCTGCCGCAAACGTTACCGGTTCAAGTGCGCTATCGCAGCCGTTGGTGGGTGAGCCTGGAGCGATCGGCCTGAGTTTTTTTGGCGGCTTTTTTCCGTGAGTCCGGCTTAGACAGTAAGCCTTCAATCTGCCTTCACGGATCCTAACCATGACTGTGTGTTTTCCCCGTAACTCGTCCTACCCATTATTGAGCAAAGCCGTACGTGCGGCGTTGCTGTCGACGGCGATGGGTATCAGTGCAGTGCCCCTGGCCGGCCTGGCCGCGCAAACGGGTGCCGAGCAAACTCATCAACGCTACGAGATTCCTGCCGGCCCGCTGAGCGCGGTGCTCAACCAGTTTGCGCGACAGGCGGGCATTACGCTGTCCAGCACACCTGGGCACACCCAAGGTCGACAATCGTCCGGTCTACACGGCGAATATTCCATCGAGCAGGGTTTGAATCACTTGCTCAACGGCTCAGGGTTGCAGGCTGTTTCCGCAGATGGCGTGAGCTTTGTAGTACAGCAGGCGCCAGAAGATAGCGCGCTCACCTTACCGACCACCGATATCAAAGGCTTTGCCCTGGGCAATGCCTTGGGCAGCATGGAAGGCTACAACGCGACTCACAGCCAGATTGCGACCAAGACCAGCACCGCCTTGCGGGAGACCTCACAAACAGTCTCGGTGGTCACCCGCGAGCAGATGGACGACCAAGGCTCCCAGACCGTTGCCCAGGCCATGCGTTACACGCCAGGTGTGCTGACTAACCCCTACGGCGCGACGCATCGCTACGACTATGTGGCGATGCGCGGTTTCAACGACGGCTCTGTGGATAACATTTACCTGGATGGGCTCAAGTCCATGGGGGATAGCGGCACCTACAGCACGATGCAGGTCGATCCGTATTTCCTCGAGCGGGTGGATATCCTCAAGGGGCCGTCTTCGGTGCTGTATGGCCGCAGCTCGCCTGGCGGGCTGGTGGCGTTGACCAGCAAGAAGCCCCTGTTCGAGCCTTACCATCAGGTTCAGGCGACGCTGGGCAGTAACGGGCAACGGGGCATGGGTTTTGACTTCAGTGGTCCTGTAGATGACGACAAGCGTATTGCCTATCGGCTGACCGGGCTGGCGGATAAGTCCGACACCCAATTTGACCACGCCAAGGAGAAGCGCTTTGCATTGGCCCCGACCGTCAGCATCGACTTTACCGAGGACACGTCACTGACGCTGCAAGCGTATCTGCAACATGATCCTGACGGCGGCTATCACGGCGGCATGCCGGCGGATGGCGCGCTGCATCAGCGCAATGGCCAGCGAATCTCCAGTCATTTTTTCGAGGGCGAGCCGGGGGTCGATGGCTACAAGCGTGATCAGCAGTCGTTTGGTTATCAATTCGAACATCGCTTCAATGATGTCTTCACGGCGCGGCAGAACTTTCGCTATCTGGATTCCAAGGTGCGACTGGATCAGGTGTATGCCTATGGCTGGACCAGCCCGACCAGTAACGAGCTGAATCGCTATTATTCCGGGGGCGATGAGAAGCTGCATGCCTTCATCATCGACAACATGCTGCAAGCTGAGTTTTTTACCGGGGCGACCAAACACACGGTGCTGATGGGTGCGGATTATCAGCGACGTAAAACGGTGGTGGACTGGACCAGTGGGTCGTTGCAGCCGATCAACGCGTTCAACCCGGTGTATGGCAATTCGGCGATCAGCTATTACAGCCCGACCAGCTATTTGCGCCGGTTGGAGCAGACTGGCGTCTACCTGCAAGACCTGATCGAAATGGATAAATGGCGGTTTTCCCTCGGGCTGCGTCAGGACTGGGTCGAGACGTCCGATGAGAATCGGATGGCTGAAGCGAATCGGCCGACAGGTACCGAGATCAGTGATAAGCGCACCAAGCTGACTGGACGCGCAGGTGCTTTATATCTGTTTGATAACGGCTTGGCGCCCTACGTCAGCTATTCAGAATCCTTCAATCCCAACTCCTATTCGGACAGCGCAGGTAACCCGCTGGCACCCACTGATGGGACGCAGTGGGAAGTGGGCTTGAAGTATCAGCCGCCAGGTACCGACAACCTGTTTACCGCATCGTGGTTTCGCATTGATCAGGAGAACCTGGCGACCAAACTGCCGCAGGAAAACTTCTATCGTGCTGTAGGTGCCGTTCGCTCCCAGGGGCTTGAGCTGGAAGCGCATATGCAACTGACGGATAACCTGAAGCTTTTGGGTAGCTATACGTTCACCGATATCGCGTATTCCAAGTCGATGGTGAGCACCTTGAGCACGGCTGACAATCTGATCGAGAACAAGGGCAACTCGCCGACGCAGGCGCCCCGTCATATGGCGTCGGTATGGGCGGATTACAAATTCAATAGCGGTGCATTGGACGGTTTGCGGCTTGGAGGCGGGGTGCGGTATGTGGGCTATAGCTGGGCGGATGCGGAGAATACGATGAAAGTCCCGGCCTATACGTTGCTTGATGCTTCGGTGGGATATGACTTAGGCAAGGTTGGGTTGAAGGGTGTGGATGTGCGGGTGAATGCCAACAACCTGACCAATGAGACGTATGTTGCGTCCTGTGCCAGCCTGAACTTCTGCTACCTGGGGGAGGAACGCAATGTGAGCGCAACGGTGAGTTATCAGTTCTGATTCGCTAGCGCTCGAACCAAGCCAGCGCCTGGAATTCGGCGCTGGCTTTTTTGTGCCTGCTAAACGACAAAA
>Ga0302347_1002389_pt1 | contig 19235 bp, 18 predicted proteins | sample PhyWR1_FD_202178 | JGI IMG/M metagenome (GOLD analysis project Ga0302347, IMG submission 202178) | Leaf surface microbial communities from wheat plants in UC Gill Tract Community Farm, Albany, California, United States - DLSL W.R1 (v2)... | ecosystem: Host-associated > Plants > Phyllosphere >...
CCCTGGACGGCCAGCGGCTGGGCGTGCGGCTGGAGCCGCCGCTGCTGGGCGAGCACACCCGCGACCTGCTCTGCAGCCTGGGCTACGGCAACGACGAGATCGACAGGCTGCGCAGCCAGTCGGTCATTTTTTGATAGCAGTCTGTACAGGCGCAGCAAGGGCGCAGGCCCGATTCGCCTGAATTTACGGATACGCACCCGCCAAAGCAAAACGCGCCCGGTTGCCGGGGCGCGTGCTGATGCGTTCAGCAGGCCCGCCGGCCTTCAAAAGCGCAAGGCGGCGGGCGGCCGTGCAAACCGGCTACAGCTTGGCGATGGACACTTCGGTCGATTTGACCAGTGCCACCACCTCGCTGCCCACGACGAGTTCGAGCTGGTTGACCGAGCCACGGCGTCTCGACATCGATCTCGGAGACGACGTCGCCGCGGATGATCTCCTTGACCTTGCCGCGAAACTGGTTGCGCACGTTGATGGCTTGAATGGACATGAAAGCTCTCCTGGAAGGGTTGACAAACAATTAAAAAACGGTTGAAGAAACAGAAACCGGGTGAAAAATTTCAGTGGCGAGGGCTGCGCCGCCGCCAGCTTGCTATCGAATCCATAGCTGCCAGCGCTTGCCCCTGTTGCGCAAACGCCAGTTTTCCTCATCAAACCGCCCAGCGCAGCCCATGCGCGGGCGTGGCCGGCCAGGGCGGCTCGTTGGCCGGCGTTTCGTGGGCCGGCTGCTGCAGCACGCGGTCCAGGATCTTCTTTTCGAGCTGGCCGAACAGCGGGTCGCTGCGCTGGCGCGGCCGGGCCAGCGCAATGCGCTCGTCCAGCGCGATGCGGCCGTCCTCGATCAGGATCACCCGGTCGGCCAGCGCCACGGCTTCCTGCACGTCGTGCGTGACCAGCAGCGCCGTGAAGCCGTTGCGCTGCCACAGGCCCTCGATGAGCTGGTGCATCTCGATGCGCGTGAGCGCGTCGAGCGCGCCCAGCGGCTCGTCGAGCAGCAAGAGGCGCGGGCTGTGCACCAGCGCCCTCGCCAGCGAGACACGCTGGCGCTGCCCGCCCGACAGCCGCGCCGGCCAGTCGTTCAGGCGCTCGGCCAGCCCGACCTGCGCCAGCACGTCGGCCGCCGCCGAATGGCTGCCGGCCGGCAGGCCCAGCGCCACGTTGTCAACCACCCGGCGCCACGGCAGCAGGCGCGAATCCTGGAACATGACGCGGGTGTCGCCGTGCAGGCCGCCGACTTCCTGGGCATCGAGTCGGATGCTGCCCTGCGTGGCTGGCTCCAGCCCGGCCACCAGGCGCAGCAGCGTGCTCTTGCCGCAGCCGCTGCGGCCCACGATGGCGACGAACTCGCCCGGCGCTATCACCAGTTCGGTGTGCCGCAGCACCTGGCGCGTGCCGTAATGCTTGGACAGGCCGCGCACTTCCAGGCGCACGCCCTGCGTGTTTTTCGTGGTTTGATCAATGGTCAAAATGTTCTCCAACGCAGATGCCGCCTGCACATTCAGCTATCAAAAAAGGAGTGTTCATGCCGGCGTGGCGCTTTGGTAGCCCGGGTGCCAGCGCAGCCAGTAGCGCTCCAGCGCGCGGGCCAGCACGTCGGCCAGCTTGCCCAGCAGCGCGTACAGCAAGATGCCCACCAGCACCACATCGGTCTGCAGGAATTCGCGCGCGTTCATCGTCAGGTAGCCGATGCCGGCCTGCGCCGAGATGGTTTCGGCCACGATCAGGATCACCCACATCAGCCCCAGCGCAAAGCGCAGCCCGACCAGGATGGAGGACATGGCGCCGGGCAGAATCACCTCGCGGTAGAGCTGCCAGCGCGTGAGGCCGTAGCTGCGGCCCATCTCGATCAGCCCCGGGTCCACGCTCTTGATGCCGTGAAAGGTGTTGATGTACATCGGAAAGAACACCGACACCGCAATCAAAAAGAGCTTGGCCGTCTCGTCGATGCCGAACCACAGGATCACCAGCGGAATGAGCGCCAGCGCCGGAATGTTGCGCACCATCTGCACGGTCGAGTCCAGCAGCGTTTCAAAGAACTTCACCGAGCCGGTGAGCAGCCCCAGCGCCAGCCCCAGCCCGCCGCCGATGGCCAGGCCAGCCAGCGCGCGCCAGGCGCTGACCTTCACATGCGTCCACAGTTCGCCCGAGACGCTCAAAGCCCAGGCGGCCTTGAGGACTTCGGACGGCGCGGGCAGCACGCGGGTCGAGAGCCAGCCCAGCGAGGCGGCCACCTGCCACAGCGCGATCAGCCCGACCGGCACCACCCAGGGCAGCGCGCGCTGGCCGAGATCGCGCAGCCAGGGCGTGCCGGACAGGCGCGCCAGCGCCGTGCGCCCGGCCCATGCCGGCCCGCCCAGCCCGGGCGCGTCGGCCAGGTCGGGCAAAGGCGTGACCTGGATTTCGCGGACTGCTTGGTTTGTCATCTGTGCTTCCTTGCAAAAAATTCACTCGGTGCCGCGTCAGCTTTGCGAGGCGCGCGGCAGGTAGCTGTTGGCCACGACTTCGCCGAACGGGCCGGTCAGCCCGCTGCCCGGCAGCTTCTGGCGCAGCTTGCGCGGCAGCAGCGGAAACATCAGCTCGGCAAAGCGGTAGGCTTCTTCGAGGTGCGGATAGCCCGACAGCACGAAGGTGTCGATGCCCAGCGCGGCGTACTCCTCCATGCGGGCAGCGACGGATTTCCCGTCGCCCACCAGCGCCGTGCCCGCGCCGCCGCGCACCAGCCCCACGCCGGCCCACAGGTTGGGGCTGATCTCCAGGTCGGCGCGCGTGCGCTTCTTGCCGCCCGCATGCAGCGCGGCCATGCGGCGCTGGCCCTCGGAGTCCATGCGCGAGAACGCCGCCTGCGCCCGGATCACGGTGTCGTCGTCCAGCCGGCTGATCAGGCTCTCGGCGGCGCGCCAAGCCTCGTCCTCGGTCTCGCGCACGATCACGTGCAGCCGGATGCCGAACCTCACCGTGCGGCCGAATTTGGCGGCGCGGGCGCGCACGTCGGCGACCTTCTTGGCGACTTCGGCGGGCGGCTCGCCCCAGGTGAGGTAGGCATCGACCTGCTCGGCCGCCAGGTCGTGCGCGGCGTCCGACGAGCCGCCGAAATAGACCGGCGGATAGGGCTGCTGCACTGGCGGATACAGCAGCCGGGCGCCCTTGACGCTCAGGTGCTTGCCGTCGAAATCAAGGCTCTCGCCGGTGTGGCTGCGGGCGATGATCTCGCGCCAGATGCGGATGAACTCGGCCGACTGCTCGTAGCGCTCGGCGTGGCCCAGGCGCACGCCATCGCCCTCCAGTTCGGCCTGGTCGCCGCCGGTCACCAGGTTGATGAGCAGCCGCCCGCCCGAGAGCCGGTCGAACGTCGCGGCCATGCGCGCGGCCAGGCTGGGCTGGTGCAGGCCCGGGCGCACGGCGACCAGGAACTTGAGGTTTTTTGTCGCCGAGATCAGGCTCGACGCCACCACCCATGGGTCTTCGCACGAGCGGCCCGTGGGAATCAGGACGCCGTCGTAGCCCTGCGTGTCGGCGGCCACAGCCACCTGGCGCAGGTAATCAAAGCTGACGTCGCGCGCGCCCTCGGCGGTGCCAAGGTAGCGGCTGTCGCCGTGCGTGGGGATGAACCAGAAGACTTGCATGGCCATGTTCCTTGCTTTGTTATTTGAGGTTGAGTTGGTTGAGCTGGGCCAGCCGGGCCGGATCGGGCCGCCAGACGATCTGGGCGACCTGCACCGGCCGGGGAATCAGCCCGAGCTTGAAAAAGGCATCGGCCACGCGCTGCTGATCGGCGACCGTGGCGGCGTTCAGCGGGGCGACCGGCGAGACCGGCCGGCGCTGGATGAACAGGCTGACGATGCCCGCGTCCAGGCCGCTGAAGTCGGCGATCAGCTTGATCGCCTCCTTGCGGTTTTTCTGCACGAAGGCGTCGGCGCCGCTCAACTCCTGCAGCAGCACCGCCAGCGCCACGCCGTTGTGCGTGGCAAAGGCGCGGGACGCCAGGTAGAACGAGTTGTTGCTCGACAGGCTGCGGCCGGTGACCAGCGCGCGCGGCTGGATGTCGAGCTCGACGGCGGCATAAAACGGGTCCCAGATCGCCCAGGCATCGACGCTTTTTCGCTCGAAGGCGGCGCGCGCATCGGCCGGCGCCAGGTAGATCGGCTGGATGTCGCGCCACTGCAGGCCGGCTTTCTCCACCGCGCGCACCAGCAGGTAGTGCGCGCTGGAGCCTTTTTGCAGGGCGATCTTCTTGCCCTTGAGGTCGGCCAGCGCTTTTATCGGCGAGTCGCGCAGCACCAGGATGGCCGAGCTGTCAGGCTTGGGCGGCTCGGCGGCCACGTAGAGCAGATCTTTTCCGGCAGCCTGGGCGAACACCGGCGGCGAATCGCCCGTCAGGCCGAACTCCAGGCTGCCGACCGACAGCGCTTCGAGCAGCTGCGGTCCGGCCGGGAACTCGGCCCAGGTGATCTTGGTGCCGGGAAAGCGTTTTTCCAGCACGCCCCGCTGCTTGAGGATCACCAGGTTGACGGCGGATTTCTGGTAGCCGATGCGCAGTTGCTGGAGCTGCTGCAAAGGCTGCGGCGCTTCGGCGCCTGTGGCGGCGGACGCTGGCTGCGCGCTGGCGCGGCCCATGCCCAGCCCCCACACGGCGGCGGTGGTGCCGGCAATGCGCAGGAAGCGCCGGCGCAGCTGAAAAGGTGTCAGGAGGCTCATGGTGGTGTTACCTTTCAAAGGGCTTGAAGCGCGGCTCAGGGCGCGGCCTTGTAGGCGGCGTCGCGCACCACGATGGCCTTGGGAATCAGCTTGAGGTCATGAAAGGTGTCGGCCAGCTTTTGCTGCTCGGCGATCACGCTGTCGGGCACCGGCCTGACGTTGAATTCGTAGCGGCGCAGGCTGAGCGCGACCACCTCGACCGGCAACCCTTGCAGCGGCGCAATCTGTTCGGCGGCTTGCCGGATGTTGGCCTTGAGCCAGGCGCCGCGCTCCACCGCGTCGTCGAACAGCGCCTGGATGATTTTTGGATTTTTGGCGGTGAAATCGCGCTCGGCCAGGTAGTAGGCGTAGTTGTTGACCACGCCCCGGCCGCTGGCCAGCACGCGGGCGCCGATGCTTTTTTCAGCGGCGGCGGCAAACGGGTCCCAGATCGCCCAGGCATCGACGCGGCCACTTTCAAAGGCGGCGCGCGCATCGGCCGGCGGCAGGTAGACGGGCTGGACATCGCCGGGCTTGAGGCCGTGCTTTTCCAGCAGCTTGACCAGCAGGTAGTGCACGTTGCTGCCCTTGTTGAGCGCGATCTTCTTGCCCTTGAGGTCGGCCACGGACTTGATGGCGGAGTCCTTGGGCACCAGGAGCGCCTCGGCTTCGGGCGCGGCCGGGTCGTAGCCGATGTAGGCGAACTTGGCGCCGGCGGCCTGCGCAAAGATCGGCGGCGCTTCGCCAACAAAGCCGACATCGATGGAGCCGAGGTTCAGTCCTTCGAGCAGTTGCGGGCCCGCGGGAAACTCCACCCACTTGACACTGGCGTTCAGCGGCGCCAGGCGCTTTTCCAGCGTGCCCTGGGCTTTTTGCAGCACGAAGAGGCTGGCCGACTTCTGGTAGCCGATGCGCAGTTCGGCCCTGTCCTGCGCCTGCGCCGTGGGCAGCAGCAGAAAGTTCACGGCCAGCGCCAGGGCGGCCACCAGCAAGGCGCTGGCCAGGAGGCTGCGCAGCATCGAGCGCGGCGACGACAAGGGGCTGCCCAGGTCGGGCGAATCGGTCAGGGAAGAAATCATTTTGCGGGCCTTTGGCTGTGCGGTTGCGGTGCTGTTGTCATGGGTGGGTGCTTTTTCGGCAGGCAAGGCGCTGCCCGGCCGCCTGGCAGGGCAGCATTGGAAATTCCGGGAAATTCAGGGCGAGCCGGTTGAAACGGCAGCCTCAGACGCTACATCGCACCTGCGAAAACAGCACCGGCTCGAAGCGGGCCGGCGGCGGCAGGCGAAAGCCTTCGGCCAGCAGCGTGGCAACGGCATCGTCCAGGCGGCTGGCAATGTCGGCCGCCGGCGTGTAGAGGCCTTCGGGCGAGCGCGCGATCTGCGCGTCGGTGGCGTAGACGCCAGGCAGGATGTGCCGCGCCGAGAGCGACTGCAGCACCGGGCGCAGCGCATAGTCCAGCGCCAGCATGTGGTGCGGGCTGCCGCCGGTGGCCAGCGGCAGCACGGTCTTGTCCTTGAGCGCGGTCTGCGGCAGCAGGTCCAAAAACGCCTTGAGCACGCCGCTGTAGGCGGCCTTGTAGACCGGCGTGGCCACGACGATGGCGCGGGCCTGCGCCACCTGCGCCAGCGCCTTCACAATCGCCGGATGCTCCCACTGGGCCAGCAGCAGCGCCTCGGGAGGCAGGTCGCGCACATTGAGGCGCACCACGTTCAGATCGGTCCTGTACGCCAGCCGCAGGCTGACGGCATCGAGCAAGGCGGCGGAGCGCGAAGGCTCGGAAGGGCTGCCGGCAATCAGCAGCACGGTGGGTAGCACGGACATGAAAAGACTCTCCCTGATTTTTATGGGGTATGACGTGGCACACGGCTGGCCGGCTTGAAGGTGGTTCAGCACGCCTGAAGGCGTTGTTTCGAGGCGCGGCCTGGGGTCTACTTTTGCGTGTAGATCTGGTCGAACGAGCCGCCGTCGGCGAAATGGTCCTTGTCGGCCTTGGCCCAGCCGCCAAAGCCTTGGTCCACGGTGAACAGCGTCAATTTCGGAAACTGCGTGGCGTACTTGGCCTTGGCCTTCTCGCTGGTTGGGCGGTAGTAGTTGCGCCCGGCAATCTCCTGGCCTTCGTCGGAGTACAGGTAGTCGAGGTAGGCACTGGCAACAGTGCGCGTGCCCTTCTTGTCCACGTTCTTGTCCACCAGCGCCACCGTCGGCTCGGCCAGGATGCTGATGGACGGCACCACGACCTGGAACTTGTCGGCGCCGAATTCCTTGAGAGCCAGGAAGGCTTCGTTTTCCCAGGCCAGCAGCACGTCGCCGACGTTGCGCTGGACGAACGTGATGGTCGAGCCGCGCGCGCCGGTGTCCAGCACCGGCACGTTCTTGTACAGCTGGCCGACGAATTCCTTGGCCTTGGCGTCGCTGCCGCCGTTCTTGCGCTTGGCGAATTCCCACGCCGCCAGGTAGTTCCAGCGCGCGCCGCCCGAGGTCTTGGGGTTGGGCGTGATGACCGCCACGCCCGGCCGGGTCAAGTCGTCCCAGTCCTTGATGGCCTTGGGGTTGCCCTTGCGCACCAGAAAGACGATGGTCGAGGTGTAGGGCGCCGAGTTGTGCGCCAGGCGCTTTTGCCAGTCCTTCGGAAGCAGGCCGCCGTTTTTCACCAGCGCGTCCACGTCGCCGGCCAGCGCCAGGGTCACCACGTCGGCGTCGATGCCGTCGATGACCGAGCGCGCCTGCTTGCCCGAGCCGCCGTGCGACTGCTTGATCGTCACGTCCTGGCCGGCCTTGGCTTTCCAGTACTTGGCGAAGGCGGCGTTGTAATCCACGTAGAGTTCGCGCGTCGGGTCGTAGGACACGTTGAGCAGCGTCACGGGCGGCTGCTGCGCATGGGCGGACATCACGCAGCCGGCCAGTGCCGCAGCCACGGCAACGCGGCTGGAAAGGTTGATAAAGTAACGGCGTGAACTCATGACGGCTTTCCTTATTCCAAAAATGCATCCAAATGCGAACAAAATGGATTCTGGAGACAGCCGGCAGAAAACAAAACGAATAAAAACTCAGTTCTTTATTCGGAAAACATCCTTAGACTTTTTTTAAACACGAAAGAACGCTTCACATGGCACGTCTCGTCAATTGCATCAAACTCGGCCGCGAAGCCGAAGGCCTGGATTTCCCGCCCTATCCCGGCGCGCTGGGCAAGCGCATCTGGGAAGAAGTCAGCAAGCAGGCCTGGGCCGACTGGATGAAGCAGCAAACCATGCTGGTCAATGAAAACCGCCTGAACCTGGCCGACGCCCGGGCCCGCCAGTACCTGGCGCGGCAGATGGAAAAGCACTTCTTCGGCGACGGCGCCGATGCGGTGCAGGGCTACGTGCCGCCCACGACCCCCGGCGCCTGAGCGCAGCGGATGTCAGAGCGCATCGACTGGCTGGATGACGGCACGGCGGGCGGCAGCCCCTACAGCCCGCGCTTTGGCGACCGCTACCGCAGCGAGCTCGGCGGGCTGGAGCAGGCCCGTGAAGTTTTCTTCAAGGGCTGCGGCCTGCCCGAGGCCTGGCGCGGCCAGCCGCAATGGTGCGTGCTGGAAACCGGCTTTGGCCTGGGCCTGAATTTCCTGGTCACCTGGGCCGCGTGGAAGGCCGACCCCGGGCGCCCGCGCCTGCTGCATTTCGTCTCGACCGAGGCTTTTCCAGCCAGCGCAGGCGACGTGCTGCGCAGCGCCCTCCCCCATCCCGAACTGCTGCCTTTCGCGGAACAATTGAAACGCCAGCTCTGGGGCCTGCTGCCCGGCATGCACCGGCTGGTGTTCGAGGGCGGCCAGGTGCTGCTCACGCTGTGCATCGGCGACGCCAAGGCGATGCTGCGCGAAGCGGCGTTCGAAGCCGATTCGGTCTACCTGGACGGCTTCAGCCCGCAGCGCAACCCGGACATCTGGGACGTGCACACCTTCAAGGCGGTGGCGCGCTGCTGCCGGCGCGGCACGCGCATCGCCACCTGGACGATTGCGCGCAGCGTGCGCGACGCACTGGCGCAGGCCGGCTTCGTCGTCCAGAAGGTTCCTGGCATTCCCCCCAAGCGCGACAACCTGCAGGGCCAGTACCAGCCCGCCTGGGAACCGAAAAAGCCCCGCCCCGCCCCACTGCGCCGCCAGCCAGCGCGCTGCCTGGTGATTGGCGCGGGCCTGGCCGGCGCTTCCGTGGCGGCCAGCCTGGCGCGGCGCGGCTGGCAGGTCACGGTGCTCGACGCCGCCGAAGCGCCCGCCGCCGGCGCGTCGGCCCTGCTGGCCGGCGTGCTGGCGCCGCATGTCTCGCCCGACGACAGCCTGCTTTCGCGCCTGTCGCGCAGCGGCATCCGGGCGATGCTGCAGCAGGCGGACAGCTTGCTGGACAGCGGTCTGGACTGGAGCCCGACCGGCGTGCTGGAGCACTGCGTGGAGCATGCGCGCCAGTTGCCCGCCGCATGGCACAGCGGACAGGCCCTGGCCGATGCCGCGCGCGACTGGACGCAGCCGGCCAGCCCCGGGCAGCTGAGCGCAGCGGGCCTGCCGCCGCAAACCCCGGCGCTGTGGCATGCGCAGGCGGGCTGGATCAAGCCCAAGCGGCTGGTTCAGGCCTGGCTGGCCACGCCGGGGATTTCCTGGCGCGGCAATGCGCCGGTGAGGCAGCTGGTCCGGCAAGGCCAATCCTGGCAGGCGCTCGACAGCGCCGGGCAGGTGCTGGCCAGCGCCGAGCTGGTGGTGCTGGCGGCAGGCTATGGCAGCCGCGCCTTGGCGGCCACATCGGCCGGTGAAGACTCTGCGCAGCTGGCCCTGCAGCCGATACGCGGCCAGACTTCCTGGGGCCTGCATGGGCCGGGCACCGCGCAGGCGTTGCCCCCATTCCCAGTGAACGGCCACGGCAGCCTGGTTCCGGCCTTGCCGCTCAGAGGCAGCTCGGGCAAATTCGCCTGGGTGACAGGCGCCAGCTATGAGCGGGACAATGCCCAGGCGCAGGTGCGCGTCGAGGACGAGCAGCACAATTTGAGCAAGCTGCAAACGCTGCTGCCGGCCTCCGCGCGGTCGCTGCAGGCGCAATTCGACAGCGGCAAGGTGCATGCATGGGCCGGCGTTCGCTGCGCCACGCCCAGCCGCCTGCCCTCGGTCGGCCCGCTGCAAGGCATGCCGGATGCGTGGATCTGCAGCGGCATGGGATCGCGCGGGCTGACGTTTGCGGCCCTGTGCGGCGAACTGCTGGCCGCCCGGCTGCACGGCGAGCCGCTGCCGCTGACGCAGCGCCAGGCCGATGCGCTGCTGCCGCAGTATGCACAGGCGGCGAAAGCCAATATTTCAAGCCAAAAGTAGCCTTTGCGCAGGCGCTGCCTGCGCGGGCAGCTATTTATTTGATAGCAAATCTCACTTCATGGCGTCGGCTGGGCGCCGCGCCTTGACATACGCTTCGCCCGGCAGGTAAGCCTTGCCGTCGGCGTAACGCCAGTTCACCATCGTGCCCTTGCTGCCGCGCATGTCCAGCTTGCCGACGTAGGCGCCCATGGTCGATTGCTGGTCGATGGCGCGAAATTCCGCCGGGCCGAACGGCGTCGTGAACGTCAGGCCGCGCAGCGCCGTCACCAGTTTTTCGCTGTCCGTCGAATTGGCCTTCTTGATGCCGGCAAAGATCGCCTGCATCGTCGAGTAGCCGACCACCGAGCCGACCTTCGGGTTTTCCTTGAAGCGGCGGTAATAGCTGGCGGCAAAGCTGGCGTGCTCGCGCGAGTCGATCTGGTCCCACGGGTAGCCGGTGACGATCCAGCCCCTGGGCGTCTCGTCCTTGAGCACATCCAGGTATTCGGGCTCGCCCGAGAGCATCGAGACCACCGGCACCTTCGGGAAGATGCCGCGCTGGTTGCCCTCGCGCACCAGCTTGGCCAGGTCGGCGCCGAAGGTCACGTTGAAGATCGCCTCGGGCTTGGACTGCATCGTCGCCTGCAGCGTGGTGCCGGCGTCCAGCTTGCCCAGCGCCGGCCATTGCTCGCCGACGAACTCCACGTCGGGCCGCCGGGCCTTGAGCAGTTCGCGAAAGCTGGCGACGGCGCTCTGGCCGTATTCGTAGTTGGGCGCGATCGTCGCCCAGCGCCTGGCGGGCATCTTGGCGGCCTCCTCGACCAGCATGGCCGCCTGCATGTAGGTGCTCGGGCGCAGGCGGAAGGTGTAACGGTTGCCCTTGTCCCAGACGATGGCGTCGGTCAGCGGCTCGCTGGCGATGTACACCTTCCTGTTTTTCTGCGCGTGGTCGGCCAGGGCCAGGCCGACGTTGGACAGGTAGCCGCCGGCCAGCACATCGACCTTCTCGCGCGAGGTCAGCTCGATGGCGTGGCGCAGCGCTTCCTCGGGCTTGCCGGCGTCGTCTCGGGCAATCACCTCGACCTGGCGGCCCAGCAGCCCGCCGGCGGCATTGATTTCCTCGACGGCCAGCTGCCAGCCCTGGCGGTAGGGCTGGGTGAACTGCGGCATGGTCGAGTAGCTGTTGATCTCGCCGATGCGGATGGGCGCGCTGGAGGCGGCTTGCGCCGCGACGGCAGAGGCGATCAGCACACCGCCGAGCAAGGCAGATTTCATGAGGGTCAAGGTCTTCTCCAAAAAGTAAGGCGATTCGGTGCGCAGGCGGTCAGGCCTGCCGCCCGCCCGCTTTCTTCAGCCCAGACTGTACAGCGGGCAGGCTTGAGGGCGCCGGGCGCGCTGCGGCCGCGCTTATCCAGATGTCGCCTTAAAACCCCCGTCAAGCCGCATGGACATTGGTGAATATGCTTATCCGCATAAAGGCAGAACAAAACTGTAGTTAGTTTTTATAAGCGCCGCCGTTACATTTTCGCCCTTATGCACGAATTCGCTTTTATCTTTGCCGGCTTTGCCGTGGGCCTCGTGGTAGGCCTGACCGGGGTCGGCGGCGGCTCGCTGATGACGCCGATTCTGATCTTCGTGTTCGGCGTCAAGCCGCACCTGGCCATCGGCACCGATTTGCTGTTTGCCGCTTTCACCAAGATGGGCGGCACGATCAGCCTGGCGCGCGCGAAAGTGGTGGACTGGAAGATCGTCGCGCAGACGGCCTCGGGCAGCATCCCGGCCGCGCTGGCCACGCTCTACCTGCTCCAGCACCTGGGCGCGGCCAATCCGGCGACGCAGGCGATCATGACCACGACGCTGGGCCTGGCGCTGCTGCTGACGGCCAGCGCCACGCTCTACAAGGTGGTGCGCGGCAAGGCGCCGCCCACGCACATTGCGCCCGAGCGCCTGGCGCACGCCACGCAGGCGCGCCACTGGGTGCTGCCAGTGCTCTTTGGCGCGGTGATCGGCACGCTGGTCACGCTGACCTCGGTGGGCGCCGGCGCCATCGGCGTGACCGTGCTGATGCTGCTCTACCCGGCGCTGCCGCTGCCACGCATCGTGGCCGCCGACATCGCCCACGCCGTGCCGCTGACGCTGGTGGCCGGCCTGGGCCACGCGTCCATCGGCTCGGTGGACTGGCCGCTGCTGCTCAACCTGCTGGCCGGCTCGCTGCCGGGCATCTGGGTGGGTTCGCACCTGATGCGCAAGACGTCCGACCGCGTGATCCGCTCGCTGCTGTCGCTGCTGCTGGCTTACGCCGGCATGAAGCTGATATCCATTTGAGCCCTTACACCGTCAAAAGCACGCAATTACACTGGCCAGCCCGCGACATTTCAACTCCAACTCCGTACCTTGATACGTTCGACAACCGACAGCCATGTACCAATACACAGAATTTGACCGCCAGTTCGTGAAAGCCCGCGCCGCTCAGTTCCGCGACCAGCTCACCCGCTGGCAGAACGGCCAGCTGCCCGAAGACGAGTTCCGCCCGCTGCGCCTGCAAAACGGCTGGTACGTTCAGCGCTACGCGCCGATGCTGCGCGTGGCCGTGCCCTACGGCGAACTCTCCAGCGCCCAGGTGCGCGTGCTGGCCAAGATTGCCCGCGAGTACGACCAGCCCAATCCGGCACTGATCGCCGGTGCGCAAACCACGCAGGACAAGCTCGGCCCGGTGCTGCTCAAGAACGGCCAGTCGGTGCACACCCACCTGTCCAAGGGCTATGCCCACTTCACCACGCGCCAGAACGTGCAGTACAACTGGATTTCGCTGGACAAGTCGGCCGACGTGATGGAACTGCTGGCCAGCGTGCACATGCACGGCATCCAGACCAGCGGCAACTGCATCCGCAACATCACCAGCGACGAGCGCGCCGGCATCGCCGTGGACGAGATCGCCGACCCGCGCCCGTTCGGCGAGATCATGCGCCAGTGGAGCACGCTGCACCCCGAGTTCGCCTTTTTGCCGCGCAAGTTCAAGATCGCCATCAGCGGCGCAAAGGAAGACCGCGCCGCCATCGCCTGGCATGACGTGGGCCTGCAGCTGCTCAGGAACGAAGCCGGCGAGCTCGGCTTCAAGGTGCTGGTGGGCGGCGGCATGGGCCGCACGCCGATCATCGGCACGGTGATCCGCGAGTTCCTGCCCTGGAACCAGATCATGAACTATTTGGAGGCCGTGGTGCGCGTGTACAACCGCTACGGCCGGCGCGACAACATCTACAAGGCGCGCATCAAGATCCTGGTCAAGGCCGAGGGCCAGAAATACATCGACGACGTGGAAGCCGAGTACCGCCAGATCGTCGAGCACGACGGCGCGCCGCACACCATCACGCAGGCCGAGTACGACCGCGTGGCTGCCTGCTTCGTGGCGCCGGTGCTCAATGGCGCGCCGGCGGATGTGGCGCCGATCAGCGCCGATGAACAGGCCGCCTACAGCCGCTGGCTGCAGCAAAACGTTGCCGCGCACCAGAATCCCGCGCTGCGCGCGGTCACGCTGTCATTCAAGCGCCTGGGCCAGGCGCCCGGCGACGCCACGGCCGAGCAGCTGGACACGGCCGCCGACCTGGCCGACCGCTTCAGCGCCGGCGAAGTGCGCGTCACGCACGAGCAAAACCTGCTGCTGCCCTGGGTGCGCGCGGAAGCGCTGCCGGCGCTCTGGCGCGCGGCGACGAAGGCCGGCTTTGCCAAGGCCAACATCCACCTGCTGACCGACATGATCGCCTGCCCGGGCGGCGACTTCTGCGCGCTGGCCAATGCCCGGTCGCTGCCGATTGCCCAGGCCATCACCGAGCGCTACCAGGACCTGGACGAACTGCACGACATCGGCGAGATCGACCTGCACATCAGCGGCTGCATCAACTCCTGCGGGCACCACCACAGCGGCCACATCGGCATCCTGGGCGTGGACAAGGACGGCAAGGAGTGGTACCAGGTGTCGCTCGGCGGCGCCGACGGCTCGAACCTCTCGGGCCCGTCGGTGGCCGGCAAGGCGGTCGGCCCGTCGTTCTCGGCCGCCGAGGTGCCCGAGGTCATCGAGGCGGTGCTCGACACCTACCGCCAGCACCGCGAAGGCCGCGAGACCTTCATCGCCACGCTGCGCCGCGTCGGCGCCGAGCCGTTCAAGGCGGCGGCCAACGGCGCGCGCTTTGGCGCCAGCGCGGCCCGGCTGGCCGAAGCCCACGCCGCCTGAAAACGCCTGTCCCCGAACCCAACACGCACGAAAATACTATGAAATTGATAGCTGCCGGCGCAGACACCGCAAGCGCCACAGGCCAAAACATCGTCGAACTGGCCAACGACGCCGACCCGCAGCAGCTCGACCTGGCGGGCGTGGCGCGCATCGACCTGAAGTTCCCCAAGTTCACCGACGGCCGCGCCTTCAGCCAGGCCTTCCTGCTGCGCCGCCGCCTGGGTTTCAAAGGCGAGATCCGCGCCACGGGCGACGTGCTGGTGGACCAGCTCGCGCAGATGGAGCGCAGCGGCTTTGACGTGGCCGTGCTGCGCGCCGACCAGGACATGGACATTGCCCGCCGCGTGCTGGCCGCCTATCCCGGCTACGGCGTGGGCAAGTACCAGGGCGACGCGGTGGACATCCAGCCCCACTTCATCACCGCCGCAACTGCGTGAAAGGAAAAAGCATGAGCGCCATTTCTCTTTATGCCAAACCCTCACCCGACTTTGCGCAAAAACTCGCGCACAGCCTGACACTGATCAAGACCGCCGCCGCCCAGTATTCACCGCTGACGCAGGCCTCCAGCCTGGGCTGCGAGGACATGGTCATCACCCACCTGATGCATGAAGCGGGCCTGGACAACGCCAGCGCCACCATCTTCGTGCTCGACACCGGCATGCTGCATGCCGAGACGCTGGCGCTGATTGGCCGCATCGAGGAACGCTACCCGTTCAAGGTCGATGTGTACCACCCCGATGCCGATGCCGCCTCGGCCTTTGTCGAAGCAAACGGCGCGCAGGCCATGTACAGGAGCCTGGCCTTGCGCAAGCAGTGCTGCCACATCCGCAAGATGGAACCGCTCGACCGTGCCTTGGCCGGCAAGAAAGGCTGGCTCACCGGCCTGCGCCGCGAGCAGTCCGCCGCTCGGGCCGAAGTGCACGACATCGAGCAGCAACCCGAGCGCGCCAAGATCAACCCGCTGGTCGAATGGACCCAGGGCGACATCTGGCACTACATTGCCGTCAACGCGATTCCCTACAACCCGCTGCACGACCAGTTTTTCCCCAGCATCGGCTGCGCGCCCTGCACCCGCGCGGTGACGCTGGGCGAGGATTTCCGCTCCGGCCGCTGGTGGTGGGAAAACGAAAGCGCCAAGGAATGCGGCCTGCACGTGGCCAACGACGGCACGCACGAGGCGCAGGAACCGGCAGCGTTCGAGCCGTTGTCCAGCATCATCCCCATCCGAGAAATACAAGCATGAACGCCCGCCTAGACGTACCTCACGTGAACCATGACCACCAGTTGCTGGCCAAGCTGAGCAACTCCCACCTCGACGCGCTGGAAGAGGAAACCATCTTCATCCTGCGCGAAGTCGCCGCCGCCTTCGAGCGCCCGGCGCTGCTGTTCTCGGGCGGCAAGGACTCGCTGGTGATGCTCAAGTGCGCCGAAAAAGCCTTCGGCGTGGGCCGCATTCCGTACCCGCTCCTGATGATCGACACCGGCCACAACTTTCCGGAAGTCACGGCTTTTCGCGACCTGCGCGCCAGGGAGCTGAATGCCGAGCTGATCGTGCGCAACGTCGAGGACTCGATGAAGCGCGGCACGGTGCGCCTGGCCCACCCGGACGAGCCGCGCAACGCGCACCAGTCGGTCACGCTGCTGGAGGCCATCGACGAATTCCGCTTCGACGCGCTGATCGGCGGCGCGCGGCGCGACGAGGAAAAGGCGCGCGCCAAGGAGCGCATCTTCTCGCACCGCGACAGCTTCGGCCAGTGGCAGCCCAAGGCGCAGCGGCCCGAACTCTGGACGCTGTTCAACACCCGGCTGCAGCCCGGTGAGCATTTCCGCGTGTTCCCGATCTCCAACTGGACCGAGCTGGACGTGTGGCAGTACATCGAGCGCGAGAGAATCGCGCTGCCCTCGCTGTACTACGCGCACCCGCGCCAGATCGTCGAGCGCAAGGGCCTCCTGGTGCCCGTCACCGAGCTGACCCCGCCCCGCGCAGGCGAGGAAGTGGTGGAAAAGCTGGTGCGCTTTCGCACCCTGGGCGACATCACCTGCACCTGCCCGGTGGACAGCCTGGCGGCCACCGCCGCCGAGATCGTGATCGAGACGCTGGCGGCGGACGTGAGCGAGCGCGGCTCCACGCGCATGGACGACAAAACCTCAGACGCTTCGATGGAAAAGCGCAAGAAAGACGGGTACTTCTGATGAGCACTGTAGATTTGATAGCTGAAAGCGCAGTCCCAGCAAGCGCTGCAGGCCAAAACGACCTGAAATCCGCGCTGAAATTCATCACCTGCGGCTCCGTCGATGACGGCAAGAGCACCCTGATCGGCCGCCTGCTGGTGGACAGCAAAGCCGTGCTGGTCGATCACCTGGCGGGCGTGCAGCGCGCCGGAGAGACCGACTTGGCCCTGCTGACCGACGGCCTCTCCGCCGAGCGCGAACAGGGCATCACCATCGACGTGGCCTACCGCTATTTCGCCACCGAGCACCGCAAGTTCATCATCGGCGACGCGCCCGGCCACGAGCAGTACACGCGCAACATGGTCACGGCCGCGTCCAGTGCCGACGCCGCCGTGGTGCTGGTCGATGCGACCAAGCTCGACTGGAAAAATCCGGACATGGAGTTGCTGCAGCAGACCCGCCGCCATTCGCTGCTGGTCAACCTGCTGCGCGTGCCGTCCATCGTGTTCGCCGTGAACAAGCTCGATGCGGTCGAGGACGCCACCCTTGCCTTCCAGAACATCGGCGGCGCGCTGGCTAAATTTGCTGCGGCGGCCAAAATTCCGGTGCGCGCCACGGTACCGGTCTCGGCGCTCAAGGGCTTCAACGTGGTCGATGGCAAGCCCGGCTGGTGCGGCTACGAAGGCCTGTCGCTGCTCGACCTGCTGGAGACGCTGCCCGGCACGCCGGCCGAAACCGGCGAAGCGTTCTCGTTCCCGGTGCAGTGGGTCGAGAAGTTCTCGTCCTCGTCCGACACGAGCCAGGGCCGGCGCGTGTTCTGGGGCCGCGTGGCCACCGGCAGCGCGCAGCCCGGCCAGAGCGTGACCATTTTGCCGAGCGGCAAAACCGCCGTCATCGCGCAGGTGCTGGACCATATCCGCCAGCCCAAATCGATTCCAGCCGGCCACAGCGCGGGCATCGTGCTCGACCATGAAGTCGATGTCTCGCGCGGCGACTGGCTGCTGGCGCCCGCCACCTTCACGCCCTCGCGCGACGTGGCCGTCACCATGGCCTGGATGGACGACGAGCCGCTGGTGGCGGGCCGCGTCTATTGGGCGCTGCAAGGCCACCGCTGGGTGAAAGCCAAGGTCAGGCGCATCGTGCACAAGCTCGACGTGAACACGCTGGCCGAGGAAGACGCGACCGAGTTGCCGCCCAACGCCATCGGCCATGTCGAGCTGAGCTTTCAAGAGCCGCTGGTGACGCTGCCCTACGTGCGTTCGCGCATCCTGGGCTCGCTGGTGCTCGTCGATACGGCCTCCCACAAAACCTCGGGCGCCGCATTGGTGCTGTAACGCACGCATTTTTCAACCCCCTCGACCCTGGCTCGCATCAAGGCTGAGCCAGCCCGCGCTTTTGAAGCGCTGCCCGTGAAATCCGCTGATTTTCAAAGGTATGCGCTTCATCAACCGGCCTGGTTAGGCATTGACTTAAAATTCAGGGTTTTCACCGACCAACCAACAACACCATGACACACGTCGTTTCCGACCCCTGCATCCGCTGCAAATACACCGATTGCGTGGACGTCTGCCCCGTGGATTGCTTCCGCGAAGGTCCGAACATGCTGGTAATCGATCCGGACGAGTGCATTGACTGCGCCGTGTGCATCCCCGAATGCCCGGTCAATGCCATCTATGCCGAGGAAGACCTTCCGTCCGATCAGCTGCATTTCATCAAGATCAATGCCGACCTGACCCATGCGCCGGGCTGGAAAAGCATCACCAAGCGCAAGGATGCGCTGCCGGACGCCGAAGAGTGGAAAGACAGGACCGACAAGCTGTCCGAACTGGTGCGCTGACCGGGGCGCGCATGGACATGGGCACCGACAATCCCGCGCTCGCCCCAGAGCTGCTTACCAATCCAAGCCAGGAAATCATGGAACCTCAACTGAACCAAGAAGTGATCAACACCGCAGCCCAGCATGACGGCCCCATCGAAACCGATGCGGTCATCATCGGCGCCGGGCCTGTCGGCCTGTTCCAGGTGTTCGAGCTCGGCCTGCTCGAAATCAAGGCGCACATCATCGACTCGCTCGCCTACCCCGGCGGCCAGCCCATCGAGCTCTACCCCGACAAGCCCATCTACGACATTCCCGCCATTCCGGTGTGCACCGGCAAGGAACTGACCGACAGCCTGATGAAGCAGATCGAGCCGTTCGGCCCGACCTTTCACCTCGGCCAGGAAGTCAGCGTGGTCGAAAAGCAGGAAGACGGCCGCTTCTTCGTCGAAACGTCCAAGGGCACGAAATTCCTGACCAAGACCATCTTCATTGCCGCTGGCGTGGGCGCTTTCCAGCCCAAGCTGCTGCGCGTCGAGGGCCTGGAGAAGTTTGACGGCAGCCAGCTGTTCTACCGCGTCAGGAACCCGGCCGACTTTGCCGGCAAGAACCTGGTGATCGTCGGCGGCGGCGACTCGGCGCTCGACTGGACGCTGAACTTCGTCGCCGAAGGCCCGAACAAGGCCGAAAGCGTCATCTTGATCCACCGGCGCGACGGCTTCAAGGCCGCGCCCGCCAGCGTGGCGAAAATGAAGGAACTGTGCGACGAATACGAAATGCAGTTCATCGTCGGCCAAGTGACCGGCTATGACGAAAAAGACGGCAAGCTGACCGGTGCCAAGGTGACCGGCGCCGACGGCGTGACACGCGTCGTGCCGCTGGACGTGATGCTGGTGTTCTTCGGCCTGTCGCCCAAGCTCGGACCGATTGCCAACTGGGGCCTGGACATCGAGCGCAAGCAGCTCAAGGTCGATACCGAAAAGTTCTCCACCAACATCCCTGGCATCTTTGCCGTGGGCGACATCAACACCTACCCGGGC
>Ga0302347_1002390_pt1 | contig 19225 bp, 17 predicted proteins | sample PhyWR1_FD_202178 | JGI IMG/M metagenome (GOLD analysis project Ga0302347, IMG submission 202178) | Leaf surface microbial communities from wheat plants in UC Gill Tract Community Farm, Albany, California, United States - DLSL W.R1 (v2)... | ecosystem: Host-associated > Plants > Phyllosphere >...
TGTTCGACCGCAACCTGTCGCTGGCCGAACTCAATCGCGCCGCCACGCCCGCAGAGGTTTGAGATGTATCTGTTCCGTCTAGCCATGGCCAGCCTGGCTAACCGTCGCTTTACCGCGATCCTCACCGCATTCGCCATCGCCCTGTCGGTGTGCCTGTTGCTGGCGGTGGAGCGCGTGCGCGTTGAGGCGCGCAACAGTTTCGCCAGCACCATCAGCGGCACCGACCTGATCGTCGGTGCGCGCTCAGGTTCGGTGAACCTGCTGCTGTACTCGGTGTTCCGCATTGGCAATGCCACCAACAACATCCGCTGGGACAGCTTCGAGCATTTCGCCGCCAGCCCTCAGGTGAAATGGGCGATCCCGATTTCCCTCGGCGACTCCCATCGCGGCTACCGTGTGATGGGCACCAATGAATCCTACTTCGAACATTACCAATACGGCCGCAAGCAAAACCTCGAACTGGCCAGCGGACGCGCCTTCGCCACCGACCCGTTTGAAGTGGTGCTCGGTGCAGAAGTCGCCGACGCGTTGCATTACAAACTCGGCGACAAACTGGTGCTGGCCCACGGCGTAGCCGTGGTCAGCCTGGTGAAGCACGATGACAAGCCCTTCACCGTAGTCGGCATCCTCAAGCGCACCGGCACACCGGTGGATCGCACGTTGCACATCAGCCTCGGCGGCATGGAGGCGATCCACATCGACTGGCACAACGGCGTGCCGGCCCAGGGCAAAGGCCGCATCAGTGCCGACCAGGCGCGCAACATGGACCTCACGCCGCAGGCCATCACCGCGTTCATGCTGGGCCTGAACAACAAGATTTCCACCTTCGCCCTGCAACGGGAAATCAACGAGTTCCGTGGCGAGCCGATGCTGGCGATCCTGCCCGGCGTGGCGCTGCAAGAGTTATGGAGCATGATGGGCACCGCCGAAAAAGCGCTGTTCGTGATCTCGCTGTTCGTGGTGCTTACCGGCTTGATCGGCATGCTCACAGCGATCCTCACCAGCCTCAACGAACGCCGCCGCGAAATGGCGATTTTGCGCTCTGTAGGTGCGCGCCCTTGGCATATCGCGACGTTGCTGATCTTCGAAGCCTTCGCCCTGGCGCTGTCCGGCGTGGTAGCCGGCGTTGGTTTGCTTTACGTGTGCATCGCCGCCTCACGCGGGTATCTGCAGGCCAATTACGGCCTGGACCTGCCGATGTCCTGGCCGAGCGAATATGAATGGACGCTGCTCGCCGGTATCCTGGCCGCCGCACTGTTGATGGGCAGCGTGCCCGCGTGGCGTGCCTATCGGCAATCCCTGGCCGATGGCCTGTCCATACGTTTATGAGGAAGGCCTTGATGCGTCGCGTCCTGTTTGCATTGTTTCTGCTGATCGCGCTGCCCGCCTGGGCCGCCGAGCCCAAAGAGCTGACCTGGTCGGAACTGATCCCACCGGATGCCGAGCCGGAAGTGCCGAACATGCAACCGCTGCACAATCTCTCCGGCATGGCAGATGCCCTGGAGTCGGCACCGGCTGCCAAGCAGGAAATGCCCAACGCGCCGGTGGTGCCAGGGCTCAATGGCCAGCACATTCGCTTGCCCGGCTACATCGTGCCACTGGAGGTCAGCGAAAACGGGCGCACCACCGAGTTCTTGCTGGTGCCGTATTTCGGCGCGTGCATCCATGTCCCGCCGCCGCCCTCGAACCAGATCGTGCATGTCAAAAGCGAAATCGGCGTGAAACTCGATGAGCTGTACCAGCCGTACTGGATCGAAGGCGCGATGCAGGTCAAGCCATCCACCAGCGAGCTGGCCGATGCCGGTTACCAGATGGAAGCCGAGAAGATTTACATGTACGAACTGCCGGAATAGCGCTGATCGCCCTTTCATTGAGCTGAGTCAAAAGACCGGGCGGAACGATCTTTACCATTGGACGTACAACTTTTAAACGTCCTTTGGAGCTCCCATGAACAAGTCTCTGCTCGGCGCGTCCCTCTTCGCGCTCGCCCTCGTCGCCCCCGTCGTACACGCTCATGAAGCGGGTGACATTCTGGTGCGTGCCGGTGCAATCACCGTGAACCCGAAGGCGGACAGCGGTCACGTCAAAGTTGACCAGGGTCCATTGGCGGGCGCCAACCTGGGCGGCAAGGCGACCATGAGCAGCGATACCCAACTGGGTCTGAACTTCGCCTACATGCTGACCAACCACGTCGGTATCGAACTGCTGGCCGCGACGCCGTTCGAGCATGATGTGAAGATCAAGAACACCGCCCTTGGCGCCGCCAACGGCAAGCTCGGCACCCTGAAACACCTGCCGCCGACCCTGAGCATCGTGTACTACCCACTGGACAACAAGTCGGCCTTCCAGCCGTACGTGGGCGCCGGTATCAACTACACCTGGATCTACGACGAACACGTCGGCAGCCGTGCTCAAGGCGCCGGCTTCAGCAACTTCAAGGCTGAAAACTCCTGGGGCTGGGCCGCGCAGATTGGCGCGGACTACATGATCAACGACAAGTGGATGATCAACGCCCAGGCGCGCTATATCGACATCAGCACCAAGGCGACCGTGGACAACAATGCCCTAGGCCAAGGCACCCGCGCCAAGGTCAATGTGGACGTGGATCCGATGGTTTACATGGTGGGTATCGGCTACAAGTTCTAAGCAACACTGCATAACCAATGTGGGAGCGGCGCACCGCCGCTCCCACATTTGGTTTTGCGTGTATTCAGCTGTGGCGGTAGAAACGATCCAGCAACGCCGGCAGCCCGGCCCGCCATGCCCGTGGCTTGATGCCGAAGGTGTGGAGGATTTTCTTGCAGGCGAGCACCGCGTGTTGCGGTTCTTCGCTCGCATCCGGCCGGGCCGCGTGGGCCTGGGCGGTGGGGGATTCGATCGCCAGCAGATGGTAGCTGCGCGCTTCGGTGAGGATCGCCTGGCCCAGCGCCAACGGCGTGGTCGCCTCTTGGCCGGCATAGTGATAGGTGCCCCACAGCGGCGCCGCACAATCGAGCTGCTTGAGCACCGAGATGATCACCCGCGCGGCATCGTCCACCGGCGTCGGATTGCCGCGACGGTCGTCCGCCATCAGCAATTCATCCGGTTTCTCCGCCCGGGCCAGGAAGCGCCCGAGGGTGCCGTCAGCGCTGTCATCCAGCAGCCAGCCAAACCGTAGCAACACATGTTGCGGGCAGGTGGCGCGCACACTTTGCTCGATGCGCCACAACGCCTGGCCGCGCAGGCCCAGGGGCACCGGCTCGTCCTTTTCGCTATAGGCGGTAGCGCGGGAGCCATCGAACACGCGGTAGCTGGACGGTTGCAGCAGGGTGATGTTGTGGTGCTGGCACAGCTCGGCCAGGCGCTCGATGGCGAACTCTTGGCCAGCCAGGCGGGTTTCGCTGACCGCTTCGGCCTGGAACCAGTCGAAATAGTAGGCGAGGTTGATCAACGCATCGGGACGGGTGTCGTCGAGCAATTGGGTGAGGCTCGCGGCATCCCAGCCGTCTTGGGGCGGTTTGGGTGCGAGGAAACCGATGTCTTCCTCTGCACCGAGGCGAATCAGCGCCTGCCCGAGGGCATTCCCGCCGCCCAGTAACATAAGGCGCATTCGCATAGATTGAGCAGGCCCGGTCAGTATGGAACGATGGTTATTAGGTATTTATCAGAATCGTTGCATTTTGCGGGTTTGTAGCGCAACCGTCACGGATTAACTATCTTCGCGCCAGCCTCGGTAGGTTCATGCTCAAGGGCCGTCCGCGCAGGCACCAGGACCTGCTGTGGATAAGTCTGCGCGAAATGCACCTCGCCACAGTTATCCACAAGCTTTTTCAAGCGCTGGTTGAACGCGCGACTCACCGCATATTGCCCGCCCGACACCGTGCGAAACTGCGCAGTGAGCACCACGCCATTAAGGTCCATCTTGTCGACGCCAAACACCTCCAGCGGCCCTTGCAGGTTGTACTTGAGGAACACGTCATCACGGATCGACTGCCCCGCCTCGCGGATCAGCTCCACCGCCTTGTCCACGTCCGTGTCGTAAGTGAACTGCACCGAGAAGAACGCATACGCAAATTGCCGCGACTGGTTGGTGACCGCCTTGATTTGCCCGAACGGCACCGAGTGCACAAAGCCCTTGCCATCGCGCAGGCGCAGGGTGCGAATCGTCAGGCCTTCGACGGTACCGGCGTGGCCCGAGTCGAGCACCACCCAGTCGCCAATGGACAGGGTGTCTTCGATGATGATGAACAGCCCGGTGATCACGTCCTGCACCAGTTGTTGCGAGCCGAAACCAATGGCCAGGCCGACCACCCCGGCACCGGCCAGCAGCGGCGCGACGTTGATCCCGAGATTGGCCATGGTAGTGATCGCGCAGATCACCACCAGAATGATCTTCACCGCATTGCGCAGCAGCGGCAGGATGGTTTTCACCCGTGTGCTGGGCTGGCGACTGGAGCGTTTGTTGACCGGCGGTTTCAACGCTTCCTGGATAGCCGTGTCGAGCACCACCCAGAACAGCCAGGTCATCAGCAGGATCAGGCCGATGCTGCTGAGAGAATCACTGATCGCCCGACCCACCGAATTGCGTTGGGCGAATTCGAACAGCGACACCCCCCAGATCCGCCCGAGGATCTCGATAAACGCGATGGCCATGACAATACGCAGGATCGCGTGCAACAGGCTGAGGAAGCGTTCCTTGTAGGCACTGCTGCGCTGGATCGCCACCTGGCTGCGCGACTTGAACAGGTGTTGCAACACCGTGCTGAGAAACACCGTGCCGATCAGCAGGATCGTGGTGAACAGCGCGCAACGCAGGGTCTTCTGATTATCGTCGCCGGCGCCGATCAGGTTGATTGCCGAGACCAGCACCATCAGCAGAATCGGCCAATACCACAACCCGGAAAACACCCGCAGTGATTGCTGCAACGCCGGATGTTTGAGGCGTTGGGCCAACGGCCGGTTACGAATCAGATGAGCCACCGGCCGACGCAGTCGTACCACCAGCACGCCGAAGATCACCGCCGCGAACAAACCGGTAAACACCGCGATACTGCTGGTGATATTGCCACCGAGCTGGCGAGCGATCTGGGGGCTGGTCAACGCATCGCTGAGGGCCGCGAGAAAGCCGATCAGGAACAGCGGTTTGGGGCAGTAGCTGCGAATAATCCGAACCGCCGGGCGCTTGTGTCCGACATTGAACATGACAATGACGCACAACAGCATCGAGGTGGAAAAAATGCCGCTGCTGGTGGCGTAGGCAAAACACAGCGCCAGCGCGCGACCTATGGAGGTGGGTAAAAAGTGGCTGACATACAGGGTCAGCGGCAGGCAAATCAGCGCAGGAATCGTATAGGGAATCACGTACCCGAGCACTGCCAGCAGGCGCTCGCGCCGCTCGAAGAAAGTGCGACGGCCCAAGCGCTGCACGATAAACCGCCCCAGGAGCGTCAGCACCACAAAAGCCCCGCACCACACGCCGGACAGCAACAGGAAATCCCCCGCCACGCTCCAGGGTGAGCGCGCAGCCGTCTGATTGACCAACCGCCCGACCTCATTGGCCGCTCGGTCCGCCCGCAGGCGCCACTCATCGATCAGGTTCTGATTGAGATCGAGCTTTTGCTGTACGTCATCAATGCTGGAACTGATCGCCCCCAGCAAACCGCCCTCCACCAGCAATTCCGGCTTCGCCGGCGCTTCAGGTTCAGGCGCCGTGGCCGCAGCCTGTAGCGCGCCACTGCCGCAGAACAGCAGCGCGCCGAGCAGTAATGCAGTCTTTAGATTCAGCAAAACACCGGGCTCCTTCAGAAGGGTCTGTAAGGAACTGACGGGTTTGGGCGTTGATCGTTCCCCTTCAGCGGCATCTTTATGCCGTCTGTAGGACGCTGGAAACTTTCAGCCAAAAATCACAGTCAGCCATAAACAGGGGGCCAGGCCCCCACTTCTTCCACAGGAGCAATCATGGCTGCGATCCCCGACTGGGTGCCCATCACCCCCAGCGTCGCCATCACTCGCTTCACGGTGCTGACGGTCAATATCCACAAGGGCTTCACTGCCCTGAACCGACGTTTCATCCTGCCCGAGCTGCGTGAAGCGGTGCGCAGCGTGGGCGCCGACATGGTGTTCCTCCAGGAAATCCACGGCACCCACGAACGCCACCCCCAGCGCTTCAGTGACTGGCCGAACATGCCGCAGTACGAGTTCCTCGCCGACAGCATCTGGCCGCAGTTCGCCTACGGGCGCAATGCCGTCTATCCCCATGGCGACCACGGCAATGCGCTGCTGTCGAAATTCCAGATCGTGCGCCATGACAACCTCGATATCTCCCAAAGCGGCCATGAAAACCGTGGCCTGCTGCATTGCGTGCTGCGTATGCCAGGTACCGGCCAGGAGATACATGCGATTTGCATCCACCTGGGCTTGCGCGAGGTACACCGCCAGCAGCAATTACGCCTGATCGAACAGCGCATCAGCGAGATCCCGGCCGACGCGCCGCTGGTGGTCGCCGGTGATTTCAACGATTGGCGACAAAAGGCCGACCTGAGCAAGGCCGGCTTGAAGGAGGTGTTTATTGAATCCATGGGCAAACCTGCGCGCACCTTCCCGGCGCGCCTGCCGTTGCTGGCGCTGGACCGGATTTATGTGCGCAATCTGAAGGTGCATAACCCTAGGGTGCTGACGACTCGGCCTTGGTCCCACCTGTCCGACCATGTACCGCTCTCGGTGGAGATCGAGCTATGAACGTGGCCGTGGAACATATCTCCACCGACCAGCCGCCGGACGAAGCCAAGGCTCGCGACCTGGATTACGGCTGGCAGAGTGGCAACCAGATTGAGTTGCTGGAGAACGGCGAGGCCTATTTTCCCAAGGTGTTCGAAGCCCTGCGCGCGGCCCGACGGGAGATTCTGCTGGAGACCTTCATCCTCTTCGAAGACAAGGTAGGCCATGAGCTGCAGGGCATCTTGATCGAGGCCGCAGAGCGTGGGGTCAAGGTAGTGGTCAGCCTGGACGGTTTTGGTTGTGGCGAACTGAGCCCAACGTTTCTCGGCGAACTGGCGGCCGCCGGGGTCACGGTGCAAATGTTTGACCCCGCATCCAAGACCCTGGGTTTTCGCACCAATTGGTTTCGCCGCCTGCACCGCAAGATTGTGGTGGTGGACGCTGAAGTGGCGTTTATCGGCGGGATCAATTTCTCCGCCGATCACCTGGGGGATTTCGGCCCCGAAGCCAAGCAGGATTACGCGGTGCAGGTAATAGGCCCCGCCGTGGCTGACCTGCATCACTTCGCCCTGGCGCAAAGCGGTCGCCAGGTCCGCACGCGACGTGGCTGGCGGCGGCGCCAGCAGCGGCCTTCGTTGTGGTCCACCGACAAGGGCGATGGCCTGGTGCGCCTGATTTATCGGGACAACGTACAGCATCGCGATGACATCGAAGAGGCGTATATCCACGCGCTGAGCAAGGCACAAAAACGCGCGGTGATTGCCAACGCCTACTTCTTCCCAGGCTATCGCCTGCTGCGCGAAATCCGCAACGCCGCGCGCCGGGGCGTGCACGTGCAACTGATCATGCAGGGCCAGCCAGACGTCCTGCTGGCCAAACTGGCGGCGCGGATGCTCTACGACTACCTGCTCAAGGATGGCGTGGTGATCCACGAATATTGCCAGCGCCCGCTGCACGGCAAAGTCGCGTTGGTGGATGACGAATGGAGCACCGTGGGGTCGAGCAATCTGGACCCGTTGAGCCTGTCGCTGAACCTGGAAGCCAACGTATTGATTCGCGACCGCGGATTCAATCAACAGCTCTACAAACGCCTGGAGATACTCGCCCGCGACCACTGCCAGACCATGCCGGAAAACCGCAAGCCGCGCCTGTGGCTCTGGCGATTGACGGTGGGTTTTCTGGTGTTTCATGTGATGCGCCATTTCCCTGCGTTGACGGGTTGGCTGCCCGCGCACAAGCCACGTTTGAAACCGATTGAGAGCCAGGCCAATGACCACTGAATCCAGGTTCAAACGCTGGAAGAAACCGCTGACCATCGCCTTCTTCCTGGTGCTGATCGTGTTGTTCACCCTGCTCGCGCGGCGTATCGATTGGAGCGAAGTGGTGCAAACCCTGGGCGACTTCAAGGTGCGCACACTGGTGATTGCAGGTGCACTGACACTGTGCAGTTTTCTGGTGTACGCCAGCTTCGACTTGATCGGCCGCACCTACATCCGTCAGAACCTGGTGTGGAAGCAGATCCTGCCGGTGGGCATCATCAGCTACGCCTTCAACCTCAATCTGAGCGCGTGGGTCGGCGGCATTGCCATGCGTTATCGGCTGTATTCGCGACTAGGGGTGAGCACCAGCAATATCGCCAAGATCCTCGGTCTGAGCCTGGCCACCAATTGGTTTGGCTACATGGCGATTGCCGGGGTGGTGTTCAGCAGCGGCCTGGTGACCATGCCGCCGGGATGGAAAGTCAGCACCACCGCATTGCAAGGCATTGGCGCATTGTTGGTACTGGCCAGCCTCGGCTATCTACTGGCCTGCCAGTTTTCGAAGAAACGCGCGTGGACGATTCGCGGCATGGAAATCAACCTGCCATCGGTGCGCATGGCGTGCCTGCAGTTGATGCTGGGCGCGTTGAATTGGTCGCTGATGGCCGCGGTGATCTTCACCCTGTTGCCGGCCAAGCTGGACTATCCGCTGGTGCTGGGCGTGTTGTTGATCAGCGCGATTGCCGGGGTGCTGACCCATATTCCGGCCGGGCTGGGTGTGCTCGAAGCGGTCTTTATTGCGCTGTTGCAGCATGAAGCGTCGCGGGGCAGCTTACTGGCCGGGTTGATTGCGTATCGGGCCATCTACTTTATTGTGCCGCTGCTGATCGCACTGGTGATGTATCTGGGCGTGGAGGCGAAGGCAAAGGCGTTGCGGGTGAAAAAAACACCCGCCTGAACGCTTACTGGGATTGGATGATGCTCAACCGCTCGCCCACCACCATCTCGGTGATCCAGTCCACCAGGATTGAGGTGTACGCTTGCTGGGACACCGGATCGCTGAGGGAATGGTCGGCGCCGTCGATGATGCGATGGGTCAGGGAGTGAGTCTGCTGGCACGCCGCGCGGTAACTCATGATGGTGGCATGGGGCACGTGGTCATCGGTTTCCGACTCAACGATCAAGACATCCCCGGTAAACGCCGAACACGCGTGCAAGGCGCGATTGGTTTCGGCGTGGACCAAGGTGCTGCGGTAATCCATCAGGTCGGCCTTGTCCAGATCACGCTTGGGCTTGAGCCACTCATGATCGCGGTACAGCGCCGGCACGCGCAGCGCCAGCCAGCGCACCGGGCGCAGTGAGGTGAGAATCGCCGCGAGGTAGCCACCGTAACTGGTGCCCACCACCGCGACCGCCGAGGTGTCGATGGCCGGGTGCGCCAACAGCCGGTCATAGGCCGCCAGCAGGTCGCGCAGGTTGTCTTCGCGGGTGACGCGCGACAATGGAATGCCCGTGCCAGCGTGCCCGCGCAGGTCGAAGGTCAGGCAGACACAGCCCAAGCCGGCGATGCCTTTGGCGCGCTCAAGGTCTCGCTCCTGGCTACCGCCCCAACCGTGCACAAACAACACGCCGGGCACTTTGGATTTGGGGCTCAGGAAGGTGCCGCTCATCTGTTCGTCGTCAATATCGATCGCAATGCTTTCGCTTCTAGCCGTCATAAGATTTAACCGTCACGTACTTGAGAAGAAACTCGCTGTTTTCCGCCGGGCCGCGATACACCTCGATGGCATCGGCCGGCAACGGTTGGTCCACATAGGTTTCCACGGAGGACACATGGATCGCACGCAGGCCAGGGTTGTTGATAAAACTTTGTAGCGCCGCGACTTCCGCGCTGCTGGCCCCGCCCATCCGCCAGGATTGTTCGAGCACACCACTGCGGCGCTGGCCGTCGCTGTCGAGACCCTGGGCAATGTCATAGTTGCGCCGCGATGCATAGAAGCCAGGGTAGGCTTCATCGGCAGCCGTATCGAAGACCTGGGCTTGTTTGATGGCTTCGCGTACGTCGTCGGGCAGTTGGAGCTGTAACAGGTCTTCGTAGTAACCCGGCACCACCAGCAGGTTGGAGCCACCGTAAACGTCTTCGCCCTGCCCGTCTTGCGTCAGGTATTGCTCGCCGCAGTAGCTGAACACGTAATCACCGATAAAGCTCTGGCCGACGCTGTGGGTGACCACGTCGTGCAGGTCTTGCTCCAGCACCACGCCTTCGCTAAAGAGTTTCGCGGCATCAGGTCGCGCCAGCACCGCTTCGAATTCATCCAGGCTGTGGATAACTTCCTGCCCTCGGCCCGCGCAGGCGTGCACGGGTTTCAAACGGATGGGTCCACTGTAGAGCAAGCGCGTGGCGGCTGGGCGCGCGTCTTCCAGTGCGAAAACGCTCAAGCCGTCCAGCACGACTTTACGGACACGCTCGCAGAACAGTGCCGACCAACCTTCGGGCGCTTTGGCTTCAGGGCCGAGCAAACCATGGCTGATGGCTTTGGTGCAGATGAAATCTTGGTCAACGTACCCGCCCCACAAATCCTGCGGCCCCGTGATATTGAGCGCTCGCGCCTGGGCCGGGCCGACCAGAGTTTGTGTGGGCAGCAGGTACAGCGCCAGCCCCGCGTGCAGATCAGCGTCATAACTGCCACCGAACTTGAGCGCGAGGATCTGCGCCAGCCAGCGCGCCAGGGCGCGGTTGGTTTCGATTTCATGCAGGGGCGCGCCCTCACGTGTGGAGTGAGCGACTACCAGCTTCTTGCGTTGAATCGGGGTCATGCGTCCCCCTTGGCCATCCCGCCATGTGTGTATACAGAACGTTGCAGAGATCAGGCCAAGGCGCTCTCGGGCAGGAATACTTTCAAATCAACCAGTTGCTGAAAAACCGATGGCAGTTGGCCTGCTCTTTTCTGCACGACGCCCTTCTGATGCGGCGGCGTTCTGCACGATTCACACGCCGAAACGGCTGCGGTAATCGCTGGGCGCCAGGCCGGTGATCTTCTTGAAGGTGGCGCGAAAGGCACTCGGGTCCTGGTAACCCACAGTCCAGGCGATATGGTCGATGGTACCGTTAGTGAATTCCAGCATCTGCCGCGCCTTGCCCACGCGCAAGTGCTGACAGTATTCGGTGGGTTTCAAACCCGTGGCGTTGCGAAAGCGCCGTAGGAAGGTGCGCTCTTCCAAACCGGCTTCCCGGGCCATCGCGGCCAGGGAAACATCCACCGCGCCGCTGGCCTGCAACCAGTGCTGAACCTTGAGGATGGCCGCGTCGCCGTGGCCGAGAATCGGCGCAAAGTTACTGCCGCATTGGCTGGCACTGTCGCTGTGTTCGATCACCAGGAACCGCGCGGTATCGGCCGCGATACTTGGGCCCATCAGGCGGTCGACCAGGCGCAGGCCGAGTTCGGACCAGGCCATCAAGCCGGCAGTGGTGATCAGGTCGCCGTCATCGACGATGGGCTTATCCGCCTCCAGGCGCACCGCCGGGTAACGGGCGGCGAAAGATTTGGCAGAAGACCAATGGGTGGTGGCACTACGTCCGTCAAGCAACCCACTGCGCGCCAGCATGATCGAGCCAATGCACACACCGCCCAACACCGTACCCGCCGCGTGTTGCTGGCGAATCCACTCCAACAGCGCGAGGGGCGCCTGGTCTTCGGTGAATTCACCAATCGACGGCGGCACCAGCACGGCCATCATCGGTTGCTCGGGGCCAGGGTGACTGCTGAATACGCGCGCCGGTTTACCGGTAACATCCACCTGCCAATGGCTGACCCGCAGCAAGGGCAATTGCGCGGATTGATGTTCGGCGGCGATGCGGTTGGCCACGCCGAACAGGTCGGTCAAGCCATGCACGGCGGCCAACTGCGCACCTTGGTAGATCAACACGCCCAGCTCGACGACCACCATTGTCAGTTTTCCCCCTGTTATTGTCGGCGCAGCCAATCCCCGGTGCGGGCGCCAGCTAAGATACTGGGCCCATCAACCCATCACGAGGCAACACAACATGGCCAAGCAAGCGCTCATCCTAATCGATATCCAGAACGACTACTTCCCCCAAGGCAAGTGGCCACTCGACGGCGTGGACGCCGCGGCAGACAAGGCCGCGCAAGTACTGCAGGCGTTTCGCCAGGCAGGCGATGCGGTGATTCATGTGCGCCATGAGTTCACGTCCGATGACGCGCCGTTCTTCACGCCAGGCTCCGAAGGGGCGCATCTGCATTCCAAGGTGCTGAACGAAGGCAGTGAGCCGGTGGTGCTTAAACACTTTGTGAATGCGTTTCGCGAAACCAACCTGCGCGCACTGCTGGAACAACGCACCATCACAGACCTGGTGGTGGTTGGCAGCATGAGCCACATGTGCATCGACGGCGTGGTACGGGCGGCGGCGGACCTGGGCTACAAGGTCACGGTGATTCATGACGCGTGCGCGACACGGGACCTGGAGTTCAATGGCCAGGTGATTCCGGCGGCGCAGGTGCATGGGGCGTACATGGCGTCGCTGGCCTTTGGTTATGCGGGTGTGGTGTCGGCAGATGAGTACTTGAAAGCGCAAGCGGCGGCGGCTTGACCGCCACTTGTCGTCTTAGCGTCAGCGGGTCGCGATGATGAACAGGCGCGGAAACGGCAGCAACACGGTGCCATCCGCCAGGGCTGGATAGGCCTGGGTAATCCGCGCCTGATATTCCTGCAGGAAGGCGGCTTTCTCGCCGTCGGTCAAAGGCGCAAGGAACGGTCTGAGCGCCGATGCTTTGAACCACTCCACCACCGCCGCGTGGTCGGCCAACGGGTGCTGATACGTGGTGCGCCACACATCGACGGTACTGCAATGCTTGCTCAGCAGTTCGTAGTAGTAGCTCGCGGTATGACGCTGGTTGTGTTTGACCGCGCCGATCTTGGCCGACCAAGGACCATCGGCCGCGACGTCGCGGGCAAGCCGGTGGGCAGGCTCATCGAGGTTGTCCGGGGTTTGCACCGCCAGCGTGCCACCGGGCGTCAGTTGGCGGGCCAGGTGCGGGTAAAGCATGGCGTGGTCCGGTAACCATTGCAGGGACGCGTTGGCCAGGATCACATCGAAGGCTTGCACAGGTTTCCAGTCACCTATATCCGCCAGTTCGAAGCTCAGTGCCGGCAGCCGTTTGCGGGCGTCCACCAGCATTTCGTCGGAGCTGTCCAGGCCGGTGACATGGGCTTGCGGAAAACGCTCGGCCAGCACTTCGGTGGAGTTACCGGGGCCGCAGCCCAGATCCACGGCGTTGCGCACCTCGGCATTCGGAATGGCCGCGACCAAGTCACGGACGGGACGGGTGCGCTGCTGTTCGAACAGTGTGTATTGCTTGGCAGACCAGGTCATCGCGGCTTTCCATCTTGTTGACGTTGGCGCCAGCCTAAATCGTGTGAGCCTCGAGGACAAATACCGAGTGCTGCACGCCTGGTCCGCTTTGCCGAAAACAGCCTCCCCGGTACAAAGCGTTTATAGTCACGACACGTTGAAGATGACATACCTCGTTTTTTGCCTAGGGATGGGAGGCCTATATGACACTCGGAGAATTTCTCTCCCCGGTTACTGCACTTGTTCGATTGATCACCACGCTGTTCGGCCGAAAGCCCAACCTCCCCCATAAACGCCTGGAGGCGCGCCTGTTGCTCAGGGGCATCGTGGCTGAGATACCGAAAGAACTGCCGTTTCGCATATGTGATGAAGAAGGCAATCAGCACAGAGGCGTGTACGTGATCGGCATGTTGATCTGGAACAAAGGCAATCAACCAGTCGTGCAATCTGACCTGACGCCATCGGCGCCACTCCAGATACAGGTCGGCGATGACTGCACCCTGGTGAGCGCCAAGACCGTCCCTTTCGAAGACCAGACCGACTGTGCGGCAACGATTACAAGCCCGACGACAATACGCATCGACTTTGACTGCATAAACCCCGGTGAGTACCTGATTGTGCCCATCTTCGTGACGGGCAACGCCATGACCGAAGTCAAGGTTATAGGGCGAATCATCGGGCAGGACAGTCCGATTGATCATACGGCGGAGGAAGTCAGGGCACCGTTCCTCGAACGCTTATCGATGTTGACCTGCTTGCTGCTCATCTTCAATACGTTGCCGGGGTTCTTCATCGCGGGCGCGCTTCTGCTACAGGACTACGGCCTGGACGTCATCTGGAACAAGCCCGAGAGCCTCCCACCGTACTTGACGCTGCCGTTCACGATGGGCGCGATGATGCTCTCCCTGTTCATCACTTCTCGCATCGTGTATTGGGTCGAACGGCGAAATTACCCGCAGGGCTATCCCCTTCAGGCGGACCTTGAACCTCCCTTGCTGGAGAATATCCGGGCAATGCTCAGCACCGTGTTCAAAGGCAAGAAACATCGGATATCCACATCATTGTTCGACTGGGGAAAACCCATCTTGCTGACAGGCAAGAAAGCCAAACGACGCTCCGTGGATGATTGGATTCGATAGCCTCATGGCCAAGGCCTGTATCCCACCCAATAAAAAACCCCTGAGTCACGGGACCCAGAGGTTTGATGGATACTGACGCGAAGTCGTCCGTTACAATTTTTATGAACACCAAAAAGCATTAAATGGACTACCCCCGCTTGACTAAGCCAAGCTTGCCAAGCAAAAAAACTCAATTATTAAAGAGCAATAATACGCCAAGCCATTTCTTAGCTAACAGATTAAAAAACAGGAACTAAATAAAATCCGTCCCCTTTTCCATGGAAGGTTGGCGGCCGCTCCTTTCCTCACCGGTCATCTCATGGAGGAAAACAACGGGCCAGGCTCCTGAAAAACCCTCATGCGTACATGCCCTGCTCTCTGACCCCGGTGGGATTTCAATACCAAGCCATTGCGGTATTTCAATGTTGCCTTCCACTATTTATAAGGCGTCGGCTTCCACGCTGCGGACATTTCGAGGCTGTATTACACGGCCTATACACTCGCTGTCTAAGCTTCGCAGTGCCGGTTACCCGAGCACCACACAAGACTCGCTTCCGGTGGATGGCTGGTCCTTGCCGGACGGGGTTAGTACCCGCTCGGTTTCTTACGCCATTTCATGACGGCTTGCGCCGTCAATTCCAGGCGACCACGCTTTGTCTGGCGCACATAAATCCGTCCCCTTTTCCTTTCATCCCTTTTCCCCACCGATAGCACAAATACTAGTGCCTTTTTTTTTCTTTACGACTTTTCAGCCATGACAACACCCAAATACCCGCACCTACTGGAACTCCGCAGTAAGCAGCGACTTTCAGAGAGGCATTGATAACGCCAGTCTCAAGCGCCCAATGACCCAGCTTGAAATATGCAATCGTCGCCACAAGTAAATTACCGACAATACCCACCATAAAAAAAACCAGAAAAAAATACACAACTAGCGTACCCAATAGGTACCAACCTACCGTTTTTGGCTTCATTTATTACTTCCCATATTAGATACACCACCGCTGACAATTTCAGACAATACAGAACCTGTCGCCGCTCCTGAGGTTTCGCTCGCAGTATTTCCTATTAATGGTTTCAACTGCCCTGTGATCACATTTCCGGATTTATAACCTATTGCAGTGCCTAGCACAGAGCCCAGCAACGAATACTTCGCATCCTCGCCCTTGATTACACTGCCCAAATAAGCGCCGCTCAATCCGTATCCTTGAGTCAGCCAGAACCCCTTCCCTTGCGTTAATCCTCCAACCGTCGCGGCGATGGATACATCGGTATAGTTAACGTCCTTACCCGTCGATAGCTGATAGCCGAAATTTGCGCCGCCGGAAATCAAGGCACCCGCTACCAGCCCTCCTATCCCTACAGCAGGTGCTTCAACTGCCGCCAGGGGCAGACCAACACCGATTGACCATGCTTGTACAAGTCCATTGGCAGGCATTGGCCCATCAAAACCATCGCCCCTCAGGTGCGAACTCATTGCAGCGGTAGCCTGGTCTGGCGTTCCACCCTCTTTAAGCACTTTTTCACCTGCACTCACAGCCCCCGCAATGGCGGGCCCACCAATATGAAACTCATCATTATATTTTTTTGCGTTTCCGGCTACCCAGCTAGCGGTTGCAGGATCACCGTTGACTAGAGCACCCGCCAAAACGCCGACGAGTTGAGCGGTGCCTACCCGGAACTGGGTATCCGTGGCAAACCGGGAGTCCAGGTAGTTACCCAGTTTTTCCGTTGCGAAAGCTGTCAATCCTTCTGAGGCGGCGCCGGCTAAAGCCCCGGTCTTGAAGTCTCCACCTTTAGCGCTTGATAACGCTCCTCCCAATACAGCATGCATCAAGACTTTTTGTGCCGACCCTGGGGTTATTTTCAGGTACTCAGCCAAATCGCCCACCTGCTTGTTGCCAAAGGCTGCCGTCAGGTCCAGCCCTTCGGAAACTGCGGCTGCGCCAAGATTGTCCTTCAAGTTACCGCCGTTAATCGCCGTATTGATGCTGCCGGCTACCAAAGCGTGGGTAGTGCTGCGCAGCACATTGTCACTGACCGTGTTCCAGTCCAGCATGCTCTTGCTATAACCAGGGTTATTGACCCCGTCCGCGTTAAGAATCAACGCCCCGTCGGTATTCCAACCACCGACAGCGGTGTCTATTCCGGCCAGGACTCCGCTAGTGACCATTTGCGTCGCGTAACCCTTGATCGCATCTTTACTGGTGGCCGCTTTCAGTCCCGCACCAATATCACCGCCGCCATTGATTGTCCCAACCGCAAAGTTGCTAGCCATAGCCCCCGCGAGGGGCCCCAGGTAGATGCTGGCGACAATCGAAATAATCAGCGCGGGTGCGGCACCTAATCCCGATTGCTTATAGTCCCAGCTGTCGTGGATCTCCTTGACCATTCGCCAATCAACTTGCCCATTGGCTTCAGCTACTTTGATCCAGGCAAGCTGAGGCTCGGCTTGAACCATTGCATCAATCGTCTGGCTGACAGTTTTTTGGTCAATCTGCTTGAGGTCTATATTGATCTTACCGGCGGCGCGAATAGCGAGTTGCCCCTGCCCCACCATCAAGGTCTGACGTAATGTCTCGTCAGTACTGCCTTCACCTTTGGCACTGTTCCACGCCATATCGCTCTTACTCTTTTCGTGACTCTCCTGCCGCGAGTCTTTAACCGCCTCAAATGTCACCGAGCCACCGCTGACAATCGCAATGTCCCCCCCACTCTGGAGCTTTGCCGCTTGAAACAGCTGATTACTGCCACTTTCGAGCATCATGCTCGAACCGGCTTTGATCTCGCTGCCCACATGGGTGACCTGGGTCACCTCATCACGCTGAGTTTTCTTGCTACCCCAACTGCCCTTTTTATTCATGTCATACAACGAGTAATGACTGTCTTGCGCGGCCAACAGCTTCAACTCCTCACCCGCCTGAATATAGGCTTCGTTGCCGGCGCTGATTTTGCTGGCAACCAGGGTCAGGTCGGTACCTGCAATAGCAACCAAGTTACCGCCAGCGTTTAGCTGAGCGGTTTGCTGGGTCACGTTGTCCAGTTGGGTCGTGGTTTTAGTATTGCCTTTTTTGCCTTTCGAATACTCGTGTTGCTCATTGGCCGCAGAAATAAGCGACACGTTTTCACCCGCTTCAACGCTCAGGTTCTTGGCAGCACTAACGGTGCTGGCAATAACCGCAATATCGCGCCGGGCCTCAATGGCCATGTGGCCGCCAACCTCCACCGTCGACGCATGTTGCAGGATGGTTTGCTCGGTGCCGCTGATGCGCCGCCGCTGATAGGCGTAGTCGTCCTGTTCGGTCTGGCTGGCGATCACTACGTCACGCCCTGCGCTCACACGCTGCGCGGTCTTAACCAACGGTTGATTTCGGCGACTGTCCAGCGGGCTGTCCGCACGTCTAACGATTTTGATCACACCCTGACTGAAATCTACGTCCTCTACCCGCAAATTGAGCAGTTCGCCCCGCCTAATGCCCAGATAGCGAAGCAGCGTTATGATTAAATAATTGCGCTGCTGGAGACCCTTACTAGAAAAAGGATTCTGCGGGTGATCTGGCCAAAGATACTCGAGTACCTAATCCACCAAATGGATGTCCAAGCCCCTCTCATCCCGGTCGACTGCTGAGATGTTCCTTACCTTTGGTCGGCATGCGTTGAGACGCTTAACCATTGCACTCACCTGACTCTCCGTCGCACTACTATCACGCCCGACACGTAATGTTTCAGCCAAAAAGCCAAGGTATTTTGACATTGTGCTGATCCGTGTGAATTGCGTCTGCGCACCGACGCTACGCGTATTACAAGCGACGGTTCTGCCGGCGTTAAGCTTCAAGGTGTGCACCTTCGCGGTTAGTTGTCGGCGCTCCCCACTTAACAGCCGGGCACTAAACGCGACCAACGAAGTAACTTCCTCGCGCAGGAGCAGTCGTCCTGTCGAAAACAACGCTTCAAGATTAATGCCTTGGTTTGCTTACCAGGCATACAGCACTTTAATTGCCGCAAGCGCCCCCTGCACTGTAGAAACGGAGAAGCCGCCAGCACGGACATGGGTAGTGATAAAGAGTGAGGGGTAATACAGAGGGATGCCCGTCTGGGCACTAACCAACAATTTATGCCGCTCGCCATGGCGGAATTGGATGTGTTTTATCGCCAATAAAGTCATCGGGATTACAACCCATGAAAATTTTACATTTTTCAAGGTAGTACACAATCCTGAAAATCGGCAAATCGCGACGTAAAACTTTACAACGTGAACCATCAAAAAAGCCCCTTAAATAGGGGCTTTCCGACAAAAACTTTACAATAAAGTCTCAGGTAAGTCCTAGAACGGAATATCGTCATCAAAGCTGTCAAAATCCGGAGCCGGTTGCGGGGCAGCCTGTTGTGGCGCTGGGCGCGACTCACGCTGTGGCTGCTGGCTTGGCTGTGGGCGGGACTGCTGTGGACGCGGTGCCGAGTTGGACATGCCGCCTTGGCCTTGTTGGTCGCCCTGCGGACGGCCGCCCAGCAGTTGCATGGTGCCTTGCATGTCGACCACGATTTCAGTGGTGTAACGCTTGATGCCGTCTTTTTCCCACTCGCGGGTCTGCAGTTTGCCTTCGATGTAGACCTGCGAACCTTTGCGCAGGTACTCACCAGCGATCTCGGCAACCTTGCCGAACATCGACACGCGGTGCCATTCGGTTTTCTCGACCTTCTGGCCAGTCTGCTTGTCGGTCCACTGTTCGCTGGTCGCCAGACTCAGGTTGGTCACGGCGTTACCGTTAGGCAAGTAGCGA
>Ga0302347_1002395_pt1 | contig 19187 bp, 17 predicted proteins | sample PhyWR1_FD_202178 | JGI IMG/M metagenome (GOLD analysis project Ga0302347, IMG submission 202178) | Leaf surface microbial communities from wheat plants in UC Gill Tract Community Farm, Albany, California, United States - DLSL W.R1 (v2)... | ecosystem: Host-associated > Plants > Phyllosphere >...
ACTGAACAGGCCCCACGGGAAAACCAAATTTTACCAGCGCACGATCGACCTGTTCAATTTTTGCCCCTTCCGTCAGCAGGCGCATTGCTTCATTGATATAGGGCGCAAGAATGCGATTGACATAAAAACCGGCTTTATCGGCGACCACAATCGGCGTTTTGCCCTGTTTCTTCGCCAGCTTCACCGTTGTGGCGATAGTCTGCGGCGAGGTGGCGGCATGGGGGATCACTTCCACCAGCGGCATTTTCTCGACCGGGCTGAAGAAGTGCAGGCCAATGACCTGCTCCGGGCGACTCGCCTGCGCGGCAATATCACTAATAGGCAATGATGACGTGTTAGAGGCAAAAATAGTGTCGGGTGCGCAATGCGCTTCCACTTCGGCCACCATTCGCTGTTTCAGCGCCAGATCCTCAAATACCGCTTCAATCACCACGTCCCGGTGGCTGAATCCGCGATAATCCGTGGTGCCGGAAATACGCGCCATCTGGCTGTTGCGCTCAGCGGGTTTGAGATGACGACGGCGAACTTTTTTATCCAGTAATTCCCAGCTGTACTTCAGCACATGATTGATCCCCTGCGCGTTGATATCTTTGATACGTACCGGCAATGCGCCCTTACTTGCAGTGACATAAGCAATACCTCCGCCCATCAGACCGCCGCCAAGAACACCCACCGAACGCAGCGGTGCCGCCTGCGCCTGTGCGCCCGGATCTTTTTTCACTTCGGTGCTGGCAAAGAAGATAGCGCGCAGGGCCGCTGATTGTGGCGTCCTCGCCAGTTCGCCGAAAGCGCGCGCCTCTGCGTCATAACCACTGCTGCTTCCCTGGCTTAAGCCGGTTTCAATGACCTGCAAAATACGTCCGGTCGCCGGATAATTGCCCTGCGTTTTTTGCGCCGTCTTTTTGCCCACCATGCGAAACAGTATGTTGCGTCCAAGCGGCCCGGCGAGGATCCGCTCGCGTACCGGCAGGCGTCGCCCAACGGGCCGGCCTTTTTTCGCCCGTTCAACCGCTGCATCCAGCAGAATTGAGGCGGGAACAACTTCGTCAACCAGCCCTGATTTCAACGCCTGCCGCGCCCGGAGTTGCTTGCCGGTGAGGATCATCTCCAGCGCGGTACTCACCCCAATAAGTCTTGGCAGACGCTGCGTGCCGCCGGAACCGGGCAGCAGCCCAAGCTGCACTTCCGGCAGGCCGAGCACGGTTTTCGGATCGTCGGTACAAATTCGGGCATGGCAGGCCAGCGCCAGTTCAAGCCCCCCGCCCAGGCAGGCACCGTGAATAGCCGCAACAACCGGGATCGGCAGCGCATGAATATCGGCCATAATCTGTTGCCCCTGACGCGCCAGCGCTTCTGCTTCCTGCGCCGTCTTGCAGTTATCGATCATGTTGATATCCGCCCCGGCGATAAAATTGTCTTCTTTAGCCGAGATAAAAACCACGCCGGATACGGCTTTATTGTCGCGAATTTGCTTTAATATCGCCCGCACCTGATGACCAAACTCAGCCTTCAGGGTATTCATTTTTTCGCCGGGTACGTCGATGGCGATCACGGCAATATTGTCTGCGCGTACGGTAAGGGTAAAAGCAGATGTTGTTTCCATTATTCGGCCTCCAGAATCATTGCCGCACCCAGACCGCCTGCTGCGCACGCTGTCACTAATCCCAGTCCACCGCCGCGTCTGCGCAGTTCGTGCAGCGTTTGGGTGATCATGCGCGCCCCGGTGGCGGCAAAAGGATGACCATAGGCAATCGATCCGCCCAGGACATTAAATTTGCTGTCGTCGACTTCCCCTGTCGCCTGAGCGCGTCCCAGTACCTCGCGGGCAAAGCGATCGCTGGCGAGCATTTTCAGGTTCGTTAATGTTTGCGAGGCGAACGCTTCGTGCATATCAATCAGGGTCAAATCGGCGAGCGTTAACCCTGCGCGATCCAGCGCCAGCGGCGTGGCCCATGCCGGGCCAAGCAGCATATCCTGCCAGACGTCGATAGCGGTGAAAGCATAGCTACGCAGATACCCCAGCGGCACCAGACCCAGCTCTTTTGCCCGCGATTCAGTCATCAGGATCACCGCGGCTGCGCCATCGGTCAGCGGCGTACTGTTGGCGGCCGTTACCGTCCCGTGTTTACGGTCGAAGGCCGGGCGCAGTTTGGCGTAATCAGCCAGCGCGGAATTGAAGCGCACGTTATTGTCGCGCTCTACAGGCTCGCGATAAGGCGGGGCAAAAGCCGTCATGACTTCTTCTGCCAGCTTGCCCTCCTCCCAGGCCCGGGCGGCAAGCTGATGGGAACGATGCGCCAGCGCATCCTGCTCCTCACGGGTGATTGACCAGCTCTTCGCCATCTGCTCAGCGGTATCTCCCATACGCAGACCGGTAGAGTACTCAGCGACGGCGGGCGGTACGGGCAACAAATCACGTAACCGCAGACGAGAAAAAAGCGATAAACGCTGACTCAGGGTTCGGGCTTTATTCGCATCGACCAGCGTACGAGCCAGTTTTTTACTGACGCCAATCGGTAACACGGACGAGGAGTCTGCACCACCCGCGATCCCGGCGCGAATGGTACCCGCCATCAGGCTTTCCGCCACATTCGCCACCGCCTGAAAACTGGTCGCACATGCGCGGCTGACGCTATAAGCATCGGTGTGCACATTCATCCCGGTGCCGAGAACAATTTCGCGGGCGATATTTGGCGCTTCCGGCATTTGCACAACCTGCCCGAAGACCAGCTGTTCAATTATCTCAGGTGGAATTTCACTGCGAGCCAGCATCTCACCGACAACCATTTTTCCCAGATCGATAGCCGGTACGCCGTGAAATGCCGTTGCCTGGCGGACAAAAGGCGTCCGTAACCCACAGACAATGGCAATGCGATCGCCCTGACGGGTCACAAGCGGTAATGCCTGACTCATAACGCTCCCCTGTTATAAAAATAAATTAAGTGGTCTGACCTGAACATAGTCTTAACCATTTTTTTACATTTAGCCAAGCGACGGTGAGGAAAAGTGGGAGCCAAAACACATGGAGAGAATATAAATAAAAACGCCTCCGCGAAGGGAGGCGCTGGAAAGAAACTTAACGCAGGCCGAGCTGGAAAATTAAGGTTTCCGCCTCGCAGGCAAACAGGAAGTCGATATCCAGTTTTACGCCTTCATCGACCTCAGTAAAGTTTGGTGCGATCTGACATGGCTCAGACTCTACGCCGCGCGCTTTAGCGGTCAGAGCCGCCAGCATTTCTTCAGCTTCAGCACGGTTAGCAAAGACGCGACTATAGGACGCGGTGCAGTCGGTGTTGTCCATAATGGTACCAACATCCATACAGCAGCAAACCGGGGTTTCATCAGCACTGCATTTACTCATTGTAGATTTCCTCTGTCTATGCACCAAAAGGTGCCTGAACGCTATTACGTCTATTTTACGCTCTGTATTTGAGCGGCTCCAGTCGTTAATTTCCGGGAAGCGCAATAGTGACGAATATCACAGACAAAAATGATCTAAAACAAAAACCCCCCTTATTAGTGATGACCAGAAGGGGGAAATTTGCCAGCGGGATCGCGTTTCTTAGATCATATTCGAAAAACTTTAGAAACATACTTGCAACATACCATCTGGTCGGACCTATACTCTCGTCACTGGTCTGCTTTCTCTGCCGTAAAACAGGCCCTACACTTCGCACTTTGTTACTCAACGTAACTTTTTTAAATAAAAATAACGCAATGAGGTTATGGTCATGAGCCAGAAAACCCGGTTCACCAAGTCTGCTTTAGCAGTGGCAGTGGCACTCGTTTCAACCCAGGCCTGGTCCGCAGGCTTTCAGTTAAATGAATTTTCTTCCTCTGGCCTTGGCCGCGCCTATTCAGGCGAGGGTGCGATTGCTGATGATGCAGCGAACGCCAGCCGTAACCCGGCATTAATTATGATGTATGACCGCCCTATGTTTTCAGGCGGCGCTATTTTTGTTGACCCGGACGTAAATGTAACCGGCCGCTCAATTATTGGTAACGATTCAAGTCAGGATAATATTGCGCCGACGGCATGGGTACCTAATCTGCATTTTGTCGCGCCTATTAACGATCAATTTGGCTGGGGCGCATCCGTAACCTCCAATTATGGTCTGGCAACCGAATTTAATGACAGCCTCGCCGCAGGCTCAATGGGCGGCACCACCGATCTCGAAACGCTGAATCTTAATTTAAGCGGGGCTTATCGCCTGAATAACAGCTGGAGTTTCGGTCTGGGCTTTGATGCGGTTTATGCCCGGGCGAAGGTTGAGCGTTACGCCGGCGATTTACCACAAATCATTGGAGCAAACATTCCTGCACTGGTGCGCTCGGGTCAGCTGACGCCGCAGCAGGCCGCTGCGGTTGGCGCGCAGGCGGGCGGTATTAGTCGTGATACGCAAATTGCCCATCTGAAAGGCGATGAGTGGGGATTTGGCTGGAACGCCGGTCTGCTGTATGAGGTGGATAAAAATAACCGCTATGCGCTGACCTACCGCTCTGAAATTAAAATCGACTTCGACGGCGATTATAAGAGTAACCTGCCGCCAACGCTGAACCCGATTAACGCCGCACTCGGGTTGGGCCTGCCTTATGGCACCGGCGGCTCGACAATTGACGGCTCGCTAAGCCTCAACCTGCCGGAAATGTGGGAAGTTTCGGGCTATAACCGCGTTGCGCCAAAATGGGCCGTTCACTATAGCCTGGCCTACACCAGCTGGAGCCAGTTCCAGGAGCTGAAAGCCAAAGGCGACGGCGGCAATACGCTGTTCTATAAAGACGAAGGCTTTAAAGACTCATACCGTATAGCGTTAGGCACCACGTATTATATGGATGATAGCTGGACTTTCCGCAGCGGTATCGCGTTTGACGATAGCCCGGTGCCGGCTAACCAGCGCTCAATTTCCATTCCGGACCAGGATCGTCTGTGGCTGAGCGCCGGTACCACGTACGCCTTTAATAAAGATGCCTCTGTTGATGCCGGTGTTTCTTACATGCACGGTCAACACGTCAAATTTGAAGAAGGTCCTTATCAGTTCAAATCTGAAGGTAAGGCCTGGCTGTACGGCGTTAACTTTAACTACGCGTTCTAATACACATGACCCGGCGATATTCGTCGCCGGGTTCTACTTCATCATCTTGCTAACTAACAGGCTAAATTGCTCGCGCTCTTTGGCGCTAAGCTTGTTTAAAAAAACCGCATCCACGCTATCGCCAACGGGCCTGCTTTTTTCCAGCAGCCTTTTCCCCTCTTCCGTAAGATAGACAAACCGGCGGCGCTTATCTGACGGATCGTGTTCCCGCAGCACCAGCCCGCGCTTCTCCATCCGGCTGAGCATCTCGGCCAGCGTTGCTTTGGTGCTGACCGCCGCATCCATCAATGAAACCTGTTCAATTGCCGGATGTTCTGCAATAACGCGCATAACTGCATATTGAGGTTTGGTCAGTTCAGGTAGAGCCTGCTGCCAGCGCGAGGTATGCTGTTGAAAGAGCTGGCGTAGAAGATGAAAGGTTTCATCCTGTAATTTCATAATGCTCCCGCGTAAGATTTTTTTCTATCATAGCGTTTTACCGCGCTATTGCTCTTTTTTATTGTCTTAACTAAACGTGCGCGTGCATCTTCAATATGTTGTCAGCTTATACGTTCAGGTGTACTTTCTAGTCATAACGTTCGTATGCGAACAATATAACTATCGATATGGACGCCTGGCAGGCTGTCCTGCTGATTTTTTCTCAGGAGAATAAAAAATGGCTTTCGATGATTTACGCAGCTTTTTGAGCGCGCTGGACGACCAGGGGCAACTGCTGAAAATCAGTGAACAGGTTGATGCTGAGCCTGATTTAGCGGCTGCCGCTAACGCAACGGGCCGCATAGGTGAAGGCGCACCGGCGCTGTGGTTTGATAATATTCGCGGCTTTAATGACGCCCGTGTCGCCATGAACACTATCGGCTCCTGGCACAACCATGCTATCTCACTGGGACTGCCGCCAAATACCCCGGTTAAAAAACAGATTGATGAGATTATTCGGCGCTGGGATGCATTTCCGGTAGCACCAGAACGCCGCGCTAATCCAGGCTGGGCAGAAAACACGGCCGACGGCGATAATATCAACCTGTTCGATATTTTGCCTTTATTCCGCCTTAACGACGGCGACGGTGGTTTTTATCTGGATAAAGCCTGCGTGGTTTCCCGCGATCCGCGCGATCCTGATAATTTCGGGAAGCAAAACGTCGGCATTTATCGAATGGAGGTCAAAGGTAAACGCCGGCTCGGTTTGCAGCCGGTGCCCATGCATGACATTGCGCTTCATCTGCACAACGCTGAAGAGCGCGGAGACGATCTGCCGGTCGCCATTACCCTCGGTAACGATCCGATCATTACCCTGATGGGCGCAACGCCGCTGAAATACGATCAGTCCGAATATGAAATGGCCGGCGCGCTGCGAGAAAGCCCGTATCCGATTGCCACCGCACCGCTTACTGGTTTTGACGTACCCTGGGGTTCTGAAGTGATCCTCGAAGGGGTTATTGAGGGTCGCAAGCGTGAGATCGAGGGCCCGTTTGGTGAATTTACCGGTCACTATTCCGGCGGTCGCAACATGACGGTAGTACGCATCGATAAGGTCTCTTATCGCACCAGGCCCATTTTTGAATCCCTTTACCTGGGTATGCCGTGGACCGAAATTGACTATCTCATGGGGCCCGTCACCTGCGTGCCGCTTTATCAACAGCTCAAGGCCGATTTCCCGGAAGTTCAGGCGGTTAACGCCATGTATACCCACGGGCTGCTGGCGATTATCTCGACCAAAAAACGTTATGGGGGTTTTGCCCGTGCGGTGGGGCTGCGGGCTATGACCACACCGCACGGTCTGGGCTATGTAAAAATGGTGATTATGGTCGATGAAGACGTCGATCCGTTTAACCTGCCGCAGGTAATGTGGGCGCTCTCTTCCAAAGTAAATCCGGCAGGCGATCTGGTGCAGTTGCCGAATATGTCAGTCCTCGAACTGGACCCTGGCTCCAGCCCGGCAGGTATTACCGATAAACTGATTATTGATGCGACGACGCCGGTCGCCCCGGACAATCGCGGTCATTACAGCCAGCCGGTACAGGACTTGCCGGAAACCAAAGCCTGGGCTGAAAAGCTCACCGCCATGCTGGCTAATCGTAAATAAGGAGCAAGACATGATTTGTCCTCGTTGTGCTGATGCACAAATTGAAGCGATGGCGACCTCGCCGGTAAAAGATGTGTGGACGGTATATCAGTGCCAGCACTGCTTTTATACCTGGCGCAGCACCGAACCCCTGCGGCGTACTCGCCGGGAGCACTATCCACAGGCGTTTCGCATGACGCAAAAAGATATTGACGAAGCGCCGATGGTTCCGGCTATCCCGCCGTTGCTGGCAGCAGATAAGCGCTAACTAAAAGGCCGCAAACCTGAGGTTTGCGGCCTGATGTTATTCTGAATCGATATCTTTTAAATCGCCTTCGATTGCCTGCGCGTTCGGGTTTTCCTGCGGGCTCAACTTACCGCCGTTAGCGATGAAATCATGACGCTGGAAGTAGGCTTCGCGCACCATGATATAGGGATCTGAAGATTGACGCAGCAGACCGTCGGAGTCCAGCAGTTGCGCACGCGTTTCGACCCCTTCCACCGCCCATTTACCGATTGACAGCGGCCACGTTAGCCACGACAGAACCGGGTAGGTGGTGTCTGCCATATCGCCAACATCTTCACGTAACGTAAAGCTGCCATAGAACGGCAGTTGCAAATAGGGACCGTATCCCACCTCATAATGCCCTAACGTGCTGCCAAAGCGGTGCGGTTCAACACGCTGCAATTTCGGGTTTGCCATACCCGCCACGTCGATAAATCCCCCCATTCCCAGTAGGGTGTTCAGGAAGAAGCGCGTAAAGTGCACCATCCCCTGATAGGGATCGCCCTGCAAAAAATAGTTGACCATTGAAGCCGGTTCTTCGAGGTTACCGGTGAAATTGCCCAGTCCGGTGCGTGCAGGCTGAGGCACGTAATCACGCCAGGCAACGGCAACGGGGCGTAACACATATGGGTCTACGACATTAAAGTTGAAGTCGTACATGGCGCGGTTAAATCCTTCGAAAGGATCTGAACGCCCTTGCTGATCCCCGGAACTTGCACAGCCCACCAGTAAAGTAGCGCCCACTGCAAGCGCCGACAGCCGAAAATTCATAGATATCTCCCTGTAAAATATGGCTATCGCTGTTTGCCATCTGACGGTACGGGTAAGTCCGCCTTGTCACGTGCAGGGGATTGTATCAGCACGTTTCACGATGTCTACGTACGCGGGCAAAAGGCGGCATTCTGCATTCAGCATAGCGGGTAATTAGCGGTCTGCTTTGGTTATTCAGTGTAAACACACCTGGAAACATACTTAACACTATTTAATCTGTAAAACCAAAAAAAATCGTTTATGCCACCGCCCTCATTCCACAAAAAAAGCCGCTACGCTTATACACAGTCATTCACGCTGTATTAAGGCGGCAGGGTGAGTGATGAAGTGTACAGAAGCTATTTTTAATGTGGGTGAAACGCATGGACAAGTTAGAAGAAGAAAAAATCGGTAGTGAGGACGAGGAGCATGAGGTTGACAGCGAGGAGAACGCACAGGGTAAGGATATAGAAGTTAATGAGGACCGGTTACCCTCTCGCGCTATGGCCATTCATGAACATATACGCCAGGACGGAGAGAAGGAATTAGAGCGCGATGCCATGGCGCTATTATGGTCAGCGATTGCCGCCGGTCTTTCGATGGGCGCATCGCTCCTCGCTAAGGGTATCTTTCACGTTCAGCTTGAAGGCGTACCCGGCGGATTCCTGATTGAGAATCTGGGCTACACCTTCGGCTTTGTGATTGTCATCATGGCGCGCCAGCAGCTGTTCACGGAAAACACCGTCACCGCCGTGCTGCCCATTATGCAAAGCCCTACCCTGCGTAACATTGGTTTGCTGATGCGCTTGTGGGGGGTTGTACTGCTGGGTAACCTGATTGGGACCGGGGTTGCGGCCTGGGCCTTTGAATATATGCCGGTGTTTGATGAGCCAACGCGCGATGCGTTTGTCAAAATCGGCATGGATATCATGAAAAACACGCCGTTCGAGATGTTCGCTAACGCCATTATCTCCGGCTGGATCATCGCCACAATGGTATGGATGTTCCCCTCCGCGGGTTCGGCTAAAATCGTGGTGATTATTCTGATGACCTGGCTTATCGCGCTCGCAGACACCACACACATCGTGGTCGGTACGGTAGAAGTTCTGTATCTCGTCTTTAATGGCGACCTGCCGTGGCAGGACTTTATCTGGCCCTTCGCCCTGCCAACGCTTGCCGGTAACATCTGTGGCGGGACCTTCATCTTCGCCCTGCTCAGCCATGCGCAAATTCGTAATGACATGAGCAATGCCCGCAAAGCAGAAGCGAAGGCCGAGGCCAACGAGCAAGCGAAACAGAAAAAAGAGGCCAAACAGGGCTGAACGGCGACTCTTTAAGCAGTCAGGCGGTAAGAGACTTAACGCAGTAACGAATTAACGTTATACTCTTGCCGCCTTGTCTCCTTAGTTAAATGGATATAACGAGCCCCTCCTAAGGGCTAGTTGCAGGTTCGATTCCTGCAGGGGACACCATCATGCCTTTCTCTACCTTCCTGAAAATGCCAGCAAACCCGCGTCAGACAAGGCCTTAAGCCATTTTTCATATCTAACGATTTCCAGCCAATAGCACCCTAAGCCACGATCAAAAGTGTCCCTTTAAAGTACCCTCACGCTGTTAGAACTTCGGGAGGGACACATGCCCTTAACTAATATCGAAATAAAGAACGCTCAACTTAAAGAAAAAGAGTATAGGTATTTTTAGATGTCTGCATTGTCTGCATAAGGAATTTCTTGATATTAAAAAGATCTCTCTGGAAATCATTTCATGCAGACATCTACCCTATCCATGCAGACAAAATCCGGGTTAGTTGCATGCTTCGGCAGGCGAACCGCACTTGCTTGCGCTCATTCAGAGTCAGGACGACACAGAAGCGACGATGGCAAAACCAATCGCCCAGCCAGTTAACGCAGCTCTGATCAAGCCGCCCTTTTCCGTTCTCGCTACTGAGTTAACGCAGGTTGGCAGCATTGAGGTTCTTTACTGTAATGGGAAGAGGGGACAGAACTGTTCCAGATACAAAAAATCCCCCGAAGGGGACTGCTATTTTATAAAGTCTTCAATTTCTTTTTTTGGGTATCGCTTATAGGCCATATCTCTTACCTCATTATCATGCCTAATCATCGCATCAATCCACGACTCTCCCTCTTTGATTTCTCGCTTGTATTTTTTCCTCTATCTGCTCTACAAGCCTACGCCTGTCTGCGTCATACATTATCTTTTCACATCGAGCCCTTTCCAAGTCAATCGCACGCAGCATTCTTTCTTCTATCTCAGCCATTTGCTTCCATATAGCATCTATTTTTACCTGATGATCCGTATCCTTTCGGTTTTGCTCCTTATCCATGCGGTGACCAACGTAAGCCATTACCACCACCCACACTACGCTTTGCAGCCATTCCGAATGAACCCATTCAAACACGACCGCCCCCTAATGTTCTCTGGTTTTCATACTTACGCCAATGCCTTAACACCTCTAGTCCCAGAAATAAAATCACCCCAGCGAGGGTATTATCTTTCCCGTAAGTATCAAACGCCCCACCAACCAGCACTGATATTAAGATCTCACACAGCACAACAAGTACCGCCAGTAAATTCGCCTTAAATTCGCTTTGCATTTTTATCACCACATAAAAAAAACCCTCACATCATGCACGGGTTCTAATAGTGTTGTTTGGGTACGTGTGCTTTTGGAGTATTGCTATTCGATGTGCCATTGGCGCTGTGGTTAGCTTTTCTATCATTGCGCTGCTCCCCCTGCTTTTAGCCGCATCCCTTTAGCAAAAAGACTTAATTTTGACTCTTTTATCGTTCGTAAAGGAACTCCTTTAAGAACCGCATTAAATGCACTTCTTTTCGTGTTAATAAAGGTTAATTTGCGAACTAACTTTACGAACAAGAAACCAAATTATGGCGCTTATTTCTTATTTACGTGTTTCAATCAATGATCAAAGTATCGAAAATCAGCGTCGTTTGATTCAGAACGCCGGGTATACCGTAGAGGGAGACTTCGAATTTTACGATGAGGGGGTTAGCGGTTCGGTTCCTGCCAGCAAGCGACCGGCACTAAATGGGGCCATGAAAATGGCACGTAAAGGTGATGTGTTCGTCGTGGTCGCAATTGACCGGCTTGGTCGCGATGCTGTTGATGTTTTGACGACCGTTAAAGCACTTGATCTAAAAGGCGTAAAAGTTGTTAGCCTTCGTGAAGGTTTTGACCTGAGTACTCCTGCTGGAAAGATGATGCTGCACATGATGGCGGGTTTTGCTGAAATGGAAAAAAACCTGATAGCCGAACGCCGTACCGCAGGGATCGCACGTGCAAAAGCTGAGGGTGTACACATGGGACGTCCCAAATATAAGCATGGTAATTTAATTACTTCAATGTGGGCTAACGGCCTGAGCTATCCGCAAATTGTTTCCGAGCTGGCATCCAAAGGCATTAAAACCGGTAAAACTACCATCTACCGCTTTAAAAATTGAGCGCCCTTTCCGTAACCGCCAAGGAATATCATGCTGACCGATAACCCAAAATATATGAGTGATACCAGGTTAACAAAATCAACTACCGAAGCGGTGCATAAACTCAATGCCGCCTTGAAGCAACTGAGGGAGCAACAGGAAGAGGCATATCTCTATTCAGAACCTGAACAGTTCGATCCAGCGCCTAACAATGCGCTCGGTATTCGCGCTCACGCTATCAAGGTGTTTTTCAGCAATCAGAATGCAGAAATGTTAGCGGAGTATCTTTCAGGATTAGGATTTGTCAGGCAGAACCTCATAGCAGCTCGTGAGGTACTTAATACTGAGAGTAAGAAGAAATACGAGGCATATATAAAAAATGCCTTAGAAACGCTGCCAGTGCGATTCCGTGGGCTGAAGCCTTACTATCTGAATATACTAGCCGATTTGATGGCAGTCCCTTTCAGAAGAAGTACAAAGAAGGACAGACGTGAGATTTCAGATTCCCTGTGCCTGATTGCCAGCTTCATCGAAAAATACAGATACCGTGGCACTGACGAACGATACAGAGAGTATGCTCGAACAATCGTTAGCAGCATAGATACAGAACATATGCCCACGATGATCGCAGGCATGATAATGCAGGAAGTCACGATGCTGGTGGACACCGCTTCTGTCACTGATGTGATGACTTACGTTCGTTCAGGTATCACTCATGAAGAGTACTGGCGGTATGACGATCCTGATGATTATGCTGAGGTGTATAGTGATGGTGAGATCCAGCAAGAGTTTGCATCCCCGCTTGAAGCGCTCGATATCTACCCACCACACAGCGGCATAGCCCAACAAAGCCTGTGGTACGGTTTGGATGACAGCGTAGATGATTTCATCATATCACTGGCAGGTGGATTGTTTTATACACGGTATCCCTCAGGGTATCCTTCTTAGGAACTCATTCACTATATAGATTAATAAAAACAGTAACATACATATAAAATATGTATCCTGCAGGGGACACCATCATGCCTTTCTCTACCTTCCCGAAAATGCCAGCAAACCCGCGTCAGACAAGGCTTTAAAGGCGCTTACGCCCCTCAATACTCAGCGAAGAATTGCAACTAAAGCTAAATTCAGGATTGGATCGCCAGCGCTCGCAGGATTGCAGAGCGTTGTTCTACTGTTTTTTCTCCCGTTGCAGCCTGAACTGTCAATTCTTCCAGTTCATTGCCTTCGTCTGCGACCAGCACACCATTACGGTGTAAGAACGCCATGGTGACGAAAAATGATGTGCGCTTGTTTCCATCGTTAAAGATATGCCCGCGAGCAATGGCAACCCAGTACGTTGCTGCCGGTTCAAAAACGCCACTAACATCTTCGTAATGCGCACGATTTTGCACACGGTAGATAATGGCGTCGGCTCTCCCGGTGTCGGGCATACCTGCAACGCCAAGGAGATAGCGCAGAATGCGGTCATTGAATGCAATAACTTCCTGTGCACTAATCCATTTCATCGGTCAGTCAGCGCCCTGATGGTTCTGCCATGCCGCTGCATAATGAAATCAAACTCATCATCAAGCTTTGCAGCCTGATACGCCTCAAACTCGGCTTTGCTAATAACAACCGCTGAAGAACCGTCCCGGCGTGTAATCTCTACCGGTTCTCCACTGATGGCACTTTCTAAAACGGCTGAAATATTTGCTCTCGCCTGCGTTGATGTATAAGTGATCATATACCTTCCTGAGATATACACTTAAAATGTAAATCTCAATTGCGTCGAAATCAATTCGCTCACTGATGACGGATGGCTCATAAGCTGGCATCTCTGCGCAACAGACTAAATGCTACCTGTATAAAAAACAGCGCAAGGCGCATTGCTGGCGGCGATCTGGCACAGTGCCGAATGTTAAGGGTATAATCCTGTGTCCTGTAGCCGCAGATCCCGAGATCACTATGACCAAATTAACATTACAAGAGCAGATGCTTAAAGCCGGATTAGTCAGCAGTAAAAAAATGGAGAAAGTGCAGAGAACGGCTAAAAAGTCACGCGTTCAGGCCCGTGAAGCCAGAGAAGCGGTTGAAGAAAATAAGAAAGCACAGATTGAGCGCGATAAGCAGTTAAGTGAGCAACAGAAGCAGGCGGCGTTAACCAAAGAGTATAAAGCGCAGATAAAGCAGCTGATTGAAATGAACAGGATTGTTATTTCACGGGGCGATATTGGTTATAATTTCACCGACGGTAATCTGATCAAAAAGATCTATGTAGATAAACCGACCCAGTCTCAACTGATCGGCGGCCGCCTCGCGATTGCCCGTCTGATCGTCGATAATAGCGCTGAAAACCAGTATGCCATTATCCCTGCCAGCGTAGCTGATAAGATCGCGCAGCGTGATGCCAGCTTTATTGTCGTGAACAGTGAGCTGAGCGAAGAAGCCCGCGATGAAGACGATCCGTATGCTGATTTTGTGGTGCCAGACGATTTAATGTGGTAATCCACATTACGCGAATGACCTGAACGCCAATGCTGACATCCGTGTGCTCTATAGCCTGTAGCAGCACCGTCAGTTTGGCGGAACGACCGTGATTCCCTCTTTCGCTTCCCCTCCTGAATCCTGATTAATTAATTGTTTTATCTACCCATAAGATAATCAAATGAATTCGCTGAATCGCCATTTATTGCAACAGGAAATTAAAGTGTCGCCAATATGAGACACTCATAAGTAACTAAATTTAAATAGAAAAATGTCACTTGTCACCACTGTTTTTTAGGCGTACATTAGCCCCGTCTTACGCTATCTGGCGTAATATTCCGGGGTGGTGCTGAGATCGGAACAGAGATAAATCTCAATTTGAATCAGGTGCAGCGTCAGCTCTTTATACTCAGTAGGCCTTGTTCTTTTGGCGTATCAATGGATGCGCGGAGCGATGAAAAGTGAAATATTTTTTTATGGGCATTTCGGTGATGGTAATTGTCTGGGCCGGAACATTTGCCTTAATGATCTGAGCAAAAATGAGTGTAAAAAAAGCGCCTGACGGCGCTTTTTTTTATTCCTGTTCGGATGGACTTTCGCCCGTCACTTTCGACGCGGTGGGAAGCAGGCCATCTGCCCTGAACATCGCTTTGATTCCGCGTATCGCCTGACGAATGCGGTCGCGATTTTCAATTAGCGCGAAACGCACGTGTGTATCGCCATAATCACCAAAGCCTATCCCGGGAGAAACGCAGACTTTGGCATCCTGAAGCAGCTTTTTGGCAAATTCCAGCGAGCCCATAGCGGCGTACTGTTGCGGGATCTTCGCCCAGACATACATAGATGCCTTCGGCATGTCGACCATCCATCCGGCTTCGTGCAGACCTTTTACCAGCACGTCGCGACGACGCTTATACTGCCCGGCGATATCATGAACGCACTGTTGATCGCCCTCAAGAGCCGCAATTGCTGCCACCTGAAGCGGCGTAAAAGTGCCGTAATCGTGATAGCTCTTGATCCGCGCCAGCGCGCTAACCAGCGTTTTGTTGCCGACCATAAAACCAATACGCCAGCCTGCCATATTGTAGCTTTTCGACAGCGTAAAGAATTCAACGGCAACGTCACGTGCGCCGGGAACCTGCATGATGGACGGTGCTTTCCAGCCGTCATAAACAATATCGGCGTAGGCAAGATCGTGGACCACCAGTACGTCATAGCGTTTTGCCAGCGCGACGACTTTCTCAAAAAATTCCAGTTCGACGCACTGGGCGGTCGGGTTAGATGGAAAACCGAGGATCATCATCTTTGGTTTTGGATAACTTTCGCGAATCGCGCGCTCCAGTTCATTGAAAAAATCCACACCTTCTACCAGCGGTACGGAACGCACCTGCGCACCAGCAATCACCGCGCCATAAATATGGATGGGATAGCTGGGATTCGGCACCAGCACCGTATCACCGTGATCGAGCGTAGCCAGCATCAGATGCGCCAGCCCCTCTTTCGAGCCAATGGTCACAATGGCTTCGTCTTCCGGATCGATCTCTACCGCATAGCGATCCTGATACCAGCGAGAGATAGCCCGACGCAGGCGCGGGATGCCGCGTGACGTGGAGTACCCGTGCGTGTCCGTTCGTTGCGCGACGGTACACAGTTTTTCAACAATATGCGGTGGCGTGGCACCGTCCGGATTGCCCATGCTGAAATCAATAATATCTTCGCCGCGCCGGCGCGCAGCCATTTTCAGATCGGCCGTGATATTAAAAACATAGGGAGGAAGACGATCGATGCGCGTGAAACGACGTTCAGGAATGAACTTGGCCATAAATACCTCAGATTACGTTAGCGCCCGGACCGTCCGAGCGACGCGGCCACTGATGTGGCACACCCAGAAAATAACCTGAATAAAATCATGCTGTCGAGTGGGAAACATAAAAATAATTAACGCGCTATAAAACAGGAAGTCATATCGTAACGAGAAGTGAAATCAGGGCATATTTAATACTTAATGAAATATTTATTTAACACAATGAGATAAATAAATTTACCTGCCAGCCGGTGCGGGTCTGAGACATACCCATCCGCGCGCGGCCTTTATCCAATCCCCTTTTATTTTTGTGGTATTTCCTCATTCAGCAAAAATACATGCTGCTGGTCATCTGTCGCCAGGTTTTTTATCATAGTCTTCTCACACGTTTTACATGGTCACCCCATGCACGAAATATTTACTATGCTGTTGGCGGTTTTTGATCGCGCAGCGTTGATGCTTATCTGCCTGTTTTTTCTGATCCGCATTCGTTTGTTTCGCGAGCTGCTGCATAAAACCGCCCATACGCCGCAAGAGTTGCTGGCGGTAACCGCTATTTTTTCTCTGTTCGCGCTTTTCAGCACCTGGTCAGGCGTACCGGTGGAAGGCTCTTTGGTCAATGTGCGGATCATTGCGGTAATGTCCGGGGGGATCCTGTTTGGGCCGTGGGTCGGGATTATTACCGGCATTATTGCCGGGACCCATCGTTACCTTATTGATATCGGTGGTGTTACCGCAATACCCTGTTTTATTACCAGTATCGTTGCAGGTATTTTGTCAGGCCTGATTCATCAAAAAGTCCCTAAAGCACAGCACTGGCGGGTCGGAATACTCGGCGGAATGCTCTGCGAAACGCTGACCATGATCCTCGTGGTTGTGCTGGCCCCGACGCTAACCCTGGGTGTAGATATTGTCTCTAAAATCGGCGTCCCGATGATTCTTGGTAGCGTCTGTATTGGCTTTATTGTCTTGCTGGTGCGTAGCGTGGAAGGTGAAAAGGAGGCCAGCGCCGCTCGCCAGGCCAAACTGGCGCTGGATATCGCCAACAAAACGCTTCCGCTGTTTCGCAATGTGAATGCCGAATCGCTGCGTCAGGTTTGCAATATTATTTGCCGCGATATTCATGCCGATGCAGTGGCAATTACTAATAATGAACGCGTACTGGCTTATGTTGGCGTGGGTGAAGATAACTACCATGACAATGATGACTCTATCAGTCCTACCACCCGCCAGGCGATCAACGCCGGGAATATCATCATTAAAAATAATGATGAAGCTCACCGGACACCGGAAATACACTCCATGCTGGTGATCCCGCTGTGGGAGAAAGGTATCGTAACCGGCACCCTGAAAATCTATTATTGTCATGCGCATCAAATTACCTCTTCATTGCAGGAGATGGCGATTGGCCTGTCGCAGATAATCTCTACTCAACTGGAGGTTTCCAGGGCAGAGCAGCTGCGGGAGATGGCAAATAAGGCAGAGCTACGTGCGTTACAGAGCAAAATCAATCCTCATTTTCTGTTTAATGCCCTGAATGCAATCTCTTCTTCTATTCGACTCAATCCGGATACTGCACGCCAGCTGATTTATAATCTTTCTCGCTACCTGCGTTATAACATCGAACTAAATGATGATGAGCAGATCGATATAAAAAAAGAGCTTTATCAGATTAAGGACTATATTGCGATTGAGCAGGCGCGTTTTGGCGACAAGCTGACGGTCATTTATGATATTGATGATGAAGTGAGCTGCGTTATTCCCAGTCTGCTTATTCAGCCGCTGGTGGAAAACGCCATCGTCCATGGCATCCAGCCCTGTAAAGGTAAAGGGGTTGTCACCATCGGAATTGCCGAATCCGGCAATCGGGTGCGGATTAGCGTAAGGGATACCGGCAATGGAATCGATCCTCAGGTTATTGAGCGTGTCGAAGCCAATGAAATGCCGGGCAATAAAATCGGCCTGCTTAACGTCCACCATCGGGTTAAATTACTGTATGGTGAAGGGCTTCACATTCGTCGGCTGGAGCCGGGTACTGAAATTACCTTCTATGTGCCTAATGCGCGCACGCCGCTTGCTGCGCCTGCTACGCTGCTGACCTGACGGGAGAAACGATGAAAGTTATTATTGTCGAAGATGAAATTCTGGCTCAGCAGGAGCTGAGCTGGCTTATCAAAGAACATAGCCAAATGGAGATTGTCGGCACCTTTGATGATGGCCTCGACGTGCTGAAATTTTTACAACACAACAAAGTTGACGCCCTGTTTCTGGATATCAATATTCCGTCACTGGACGGCGTACTGCTGGCTCAGAATATCAGCCAGTTTGCGCATAAGCCTTTTATCGTGTTTATTACCGCGTGGAAAGAACATGCGGTAGAAGCGTTTGAGCTGGAAGCATTCGACTATATCCTGAAGCCTTATCAGGAGTCGCGGATCATTACTATGCTGCAAAAGCTGGAAAGTGCGTGGCAGCAGCAGTCGGGCGTCGGCGTTACGCCTGCGATCGCGCGTGAAAATGACACCATTAATTTAATTAAGGATGAGCGCATTTACGTCACCAGCATTAATGATATCTATTATGCTGAAGCTCATGAAAAAATGACGTTTGTCTACACCAAACGCGAATCCTGGGTGATGCCAATGAACATCACTGAGTTTTGTAGCAAGCTGCCGCCGTCGCACTTTTTCCGCTGCCACCGCTCGTACTGTGTGAATCTGAATAAGATCCGCGAGATAGAGCCATGGTTCAACAATACTTATATCCTGCGCCTGCGCGACCTCGAATTTGAAGTGCCGGTGAGCCGCAGTAAGGTAAAAGAGTTCCGCCAGTTAATGCATCTGTAACGTCGCCGGGGGCAGTATTGAAAAGCCACGCCCGGCAACGCTGGATCCGTTTTACAGCGTCTGCCCAAGCGTCTGGCGCAAATGCGCACCTGCCCCCAGCAATCCAGGGTTATCGTGCACGATCAGGTACACCGGAATATCCTGTACGTAGGCTTTAAAGCGGCCCTTATCTTCAAAGCCACCGCGAAAGCCCGATGCTTTAAAAAATTCGAGGAAGCGCGGGACGATGCCCCCCGCGATGTATACGCCGCCAAATGTACCGAGAGTAAGCGCAAGGTTACCGCCAAAGCGTCCCATAATGACGCAGAACAGCGATAAGGCACGACGACAGTCGGTGCAGCTATCTTCCAGCGCGCGCGTGGTAATGTCTTTCGGCTGAAGATTCTCAGGCAGGCGGGAATCTGATTTCACGATCGCC
>Ga0302347_1002397_pt1 | contig 19186 bp, 19 predicted proteins | sample PhyWR1_FD_202178 | JGI IMG/M metagenome (GOLD analysis project Ga0302347, IMG submission 202178) | Leaf surface microbial communities from wheat plants in UC Gill Tract Community Farm, Albany, California, United States - DLSL W.R1 (v2)... | ecosystem: Host-associated > Plants > Phyllosphere >...
GTTTCGACCCTGATCAAGTGGTTCCCGGACAAGCGCGGCATGGCCACCGGCATGGCGATCATGGGCTTCGGCGGCGGCGCGATGGTGGGTGCACCTCTGGCCGCAGCGCTGATGGGTCACTTCGCTTCGCCAACCAGCGTGGGCGTGTGGCAGAGCTTTCTGGTGATGGCTGCGATCTACTTCGTGTTCATGATCGGCGGCGCACTGTCCTACCGCGTACCGCCGACCGGCTGGAAGCCTGAGGGCTGGACGGCACCGGCGAAAAAAGCCAGCAATGCGATGATCACCAACCGTCACGTGCACGTGAACGTGGCCTGGAAAACCCCGCAATTCCGCCTGGTGTGGCTGGTGCTGTGCCTGAACGTTTCCGCCGGTATCGGCATCCTGGGCATGGCTTCGCCGCTGCTGCAGGAAGTGTTCGGCGGCAAGCTGCTGGGTGTGGATGTGCCGTTCGGTCAACTGGATGCCGGGCAACTGGCGTCGATCGCTGCCATTGCGGCAGGCTTTACCGGTCTGTTGAGCCTGTTCAACATCGGTGGCCGGTTCTTCTGGGCGTCGTTCTCCGACTACCTGGGTCGCAAAAACACCTACTTCCTGTTTTTCGCCCTGGGCTTTGCCCTGTACGCACTGATCCCGAACCTGGGGCACCTGGGCAACGTGGCGCTTTTCGTGGCGGCGTTCTGCGTGATCCTGTCGATGTACGGCGGCGGTTTCGCCACGGTGCCGGCTTACCTGGCCGACCTGTTCGGTACGCAAATGGTCGGCGCGATCCACGGTCGCCTGTTGACCGCCTGGGCTGCTGCCGGCGTGCTGGGCCCGGTGTTGGTGAACTACCTGCGTGAATATCAATTGAGCATCGGCGTTGAACGCGCTGCGGCCTATGACATCACCTTGTACATCCTCGCCGGTCTGCTGGTGCTGGGTTTCATCTGCAACCTGCTGGTGCGTCCGGTGGCCGACAAGTACTTCATGAGCGACGCGGAGCTGGCTGCCGAACAGGCGCTGGGCCATGACAAGGGCGCTGACGCGTCCACCGTACTGGAGTGGAAAGCCTCCCCAGGCAGCAAGCCGTTGGCGATTGCCGCCTGGCTGGTGGTGGGTATTCCGTTGGCGTGGGGTGTGTGGGTGACCCTGCAGAAGACGGCGGTACTGTTCCACTGATACCGCAATAAGGGTGGGCCCGGTTCCTGTGGGAGCCGGGCTTGCACGCGATGGCATCGCCTCGGTGTACCTGACACACCGGGGTGCCCGCATCGCAGGCAAGCCAGCTCCCACAACAGCCAGTCCCCGGAAATAGTCTGGCTGGCAGTTGTATGCACATGTCTATCTCCGACACTCCATCAGTCTTATCCCCTCCGATGTTTCTGTTTGCCGCCCGCACCCCTATAATGGCCACCTTTTTCGCCCAATGATTTGCGGAGCTGGTGATGGTCGAACGTATGGCGTCCGTCGAGCGCGACACTCTGGAAACCCAGATCAAAGCCTCGATCAACCTGGATGGCACCGGAAAGGCCCGATTTGATATCGGTGTACCTTTTCTTGAGCACATGCTGGACCAGATCGCCCGGCACGGGCTGATCGACCTGGATATCGTCTGCAAGGGCGACCTGCACATCGACGACCACCACACCGTGGAAGACGTCGGCATCACCCTCGGCCAGGCGTTTGCCAAGGCCATCGGCGATAAGAAAGGTATCCGTCGCTACGGCCATGCCTATGTGCCGCTGGACGAAGCGCTGTCGCGCGTGGTCATCGACTTCTCCGGCCGCCCGGGCCTGCAGATGCACGTGCCCTACACCCGCGCCACCGTAGGTGGCTTCGACGTCGACCTGTTCCAGGAATTCTTCCAGGGTTTCGTCAACCACGCCCTGGTCAGCCTGCATATCGACAACCTGCGCGGCACCAACACCCACCACCAGATCGAAACCGTGTTCAAGGCCTTCGGCCGCGCCCTGCGCATGGCCGTGGAGCTGGACGAGCGCATGGCTGGGCAAATGCCATCGACCAAGGGCGTTCTGTAATGCAGACGGTCGCGGTTATCGATTACGGCATGGGTAACCTGCACTCGGTGGCCAAGGCCCTCGAACATGTAGGGGCCGGCAAGGTGCTGATTACCAGCGATGCCAAAGTTATTCGCGAGGCCGACCGGGTGGTGTTCCCCGGCGTCGGTGCGATTCGCGATTGCATGGCCGAGATCCGTCGCCTGGGCTTTGACAGCCTGGTGCGCGAAGTCAGCCAGGACCGGCCGTTCCTCGGCATCTGTGTGGGCATGCAAGCCTTGCTCGAACGCAGCGAAGAGAACGACGGCGTCGACTGCATCGGTCTGTTTCCTGGCCAGGTGAAGTTCTTCGGCAAAGACCTGCATGAAGACGGTGCCCATCTCAAGGTCCCGCACATGGGCTGGAACCAAGTCAGCCAGACCGTGGACCATCCGCTGTGGCACGACATCCCCGACATGGCGCGCTTTTACTTCGTGCATAGCTACTACATTGCCGCCGGTAACCCGCGTCAGGTAGTGGGTGGCGGGCACTACGGCGTCGACTTCGCCGCGGCGCTGGCCGAAGGCTCGCGTTTTGCCGTGCAGTTCCACCCGGAGAAAAGCCATACCCATGGCCTGCAATTGCTGCAGAACTTCGCCGCCTGGGATGGACGCTGGTAAATGGCCAGGAAGCCGAAGCCGCCGATCTTGACCCTCACTCCCGAGCAGGAGAGTGAGGCTACCGTCAAGATCAAGCGCTTCATGGAGGATCGCTTCGAGCTCAAGTTGGGCTCGTTCGAGGTCGCCGAGATCCTTGAGTTGTTCACTAACGAAGTGGCACCGCACTATTACAACAGGGCGATTTTCGATACGCAGACGCTCCTTAAAGAAAGGTTCGAAAGCATCGAAAGCGACCTGTGGTCGCTTGAAAAGAGCAGCTGAAAGCTTCAAGCCCAGGCTGCAAGAATTGATACGCGTGCTTGCTTGCAGCTTATAGCTTGCAGCTTGCAGCTCTTTGACGAAGGAAAAGCATGCTAATTATCCCCGCTATCGATCTCAAGGACGGCGCCTGCGTACGTCTGCGTCAAGGCCGTATGGAAGACTCCACCGTGTTCTCCGATGACCCGGTCAGCATGGCTGCCAAATGGGTGGAAGGGGGCTGCCGTCGTCTGCATCTGGTGGACCTGAATGGCGCCTTCGAGGGCCAGCCGGTCAATGGTGAAGTGGTTACCGCGATCGCCAAGCGCTACCCGAACCTGCCGATCCAGATTGGCGGCGGCATCCGCTCCCTGGAAACCATCGAGCATTACGTCAAAGCCGGCGTGAGCTACGTGATCATCGGCACCAAGGCCGTGAAAGACCCGGCCTTCGTTGCCGAAGCCTGCCGCGCGTTTCCCGGCAAAGTGATCGTGGGCCTGGATGCCAAGGACGGTTTTGTCGCCACCGACGGCTGGGCGGAAATCAGCACCGTGCAGGTGATCGACCTGGCCAAGCAGTTTGAAGCCGACGGCGTATCCGCCATCGTCTACACCGACATCGCCAAAGACGGCATGATGCAGGGCTGCAATGTGCCGTTCACCGCCGCATTGGCTGCGGCCACGCGCATCCCGGTGATCGCTTCGGGCGGCATTCACAACCTGGGCGATATCAAGTCGCTGCTGGACGCCAAGGCCCCCGGCATCATCGGCGCGATCACCGGCCGTGCGATCTATGAGGGCACGCTGGACGTGGCTGAAGCTCAGGCTTTTTGTGATAGCTACGCGGCCAGCTCCAAGTCGTAAGCTGCAAGCTGCAAGTAAAAGCAGATCTGCTTCTACTTGCAGCTTATAGCTCAAAGCTTGCAACTCTTATCGGAGATAAGCCCATGGCTTTAGCCAAGCGCATCATCCCTTGCCTGGACGTCGACAACGGTCGCGTGGTCAAGGGCGTCAAGTTCGAGAACATCCGTGACGCCGGCGACCCGGTGGAAATCGCCCGTCGCTACGATGAGCAAGGTGCCGACGAGATTACTTTTCTCGATATCACCGCCAGCGTCGACGGCCGCGACACCACCCTGCACACCGTCGAACGCATGGCCAGCCAGGTGTTTATCCCGCTCACCGTGGGCGGCGGCGTGCGCACCGTGCAAGACATCCGCAACCTGCTCAATGCCGGCGCGGACAAGGTGTCGATCAACACCGCGGCGGTGTTCAACCCGGAATTCGTCGGCGAAGCCGCGCAGCACTTCGGCTCGCAATGCATCGTGGTGGCCATCGACGCCAAGAAAGTTTCCGGCCCGGGCGAAACCCCGCGCTGGGAGATCTTCACCCACGGCGGCCGCAAGCCCACCGGGCTCGACGCGGTGGAGTGGGCGATGAAAATGGAAGGCCTGGGCGCCGGTGAAATCCTGTTGACCAGCATGGATCAGGACGGCATGAAAAACGGCTTCGACCTGGGCGTGACCCGTGCCATCAGTGACGCGCTGGGCATTCCGGTGATCGCCTCCGGCGGTGTCGGCAACCTGCAACACCTGGCCGATGGCGTCATCGAAGGCCACGCCAGCGCGGTGCTGGCGGCGAGTATTTTCCACTTCGGCGAATACACTGTCCCTGAGGCCAAAGCCTACATGGCGGCACGCGGTATCGTCGTCCGCTAAACGTTGCTGGACACCATGGCAGGCGCGCGGCACTCTCTGCGCTTGCCATGGATTTCGGTAACCTTCATGTTCAAACACCTGCTGCTCACCCTCGCCAGTACTTGCGCCCTGTTGGTCGGTCCGGCCTACGCCGAAGAGGCGCCTGGCACCTCTCTGGTGCTGCTCACGGAAAATTTCCCGCCTTACAACATGGCGAAAAACGGCAAGAACTTCGCCAAGGACGAGAACATCGAAGGTATCGCCGTGGACATCGTGCGCGAGACCTTCAAGCGCGCGGGCATTTCCTACAACCTCACCCTGCGTTTTCCTTGGGAGCGGATCTATAAACTCGCCCTGGAAAATCCTGGTTACGGTGTGTTCGTGATGGCGCGTCTGCCGGACCGCGAAGCGCTGTTCAAATGGGTCGGCCCCATCGGCCCGGATGATTGGGTGCTACTGGCAAAGGCAGACAGCAAGATTCAGCTCGATGAACTGGGGCAGGCTCGGCGCTACAAGATCGGTGCCTACAAAGGCGATGCCATTGCCGAGACCCTGGAGAAGCAAGGTCTCAACCCCGTAGTGGTGCTACGGGATCAAGACAATGCGCAAAAACTGCTGGAGGGCCAGATCGACCTGTGGGCCACCGGTGATCCGGCCGGGCGCTACCTGGCGCGTCAGGTGGGGGTGACAGGGCTCAAGACAGTGCTGCGTTTCAACAGTGCTCAGCTGTACCTGGCCTTGAATAAAAACGTGCCCGATGACGTCGTCGCCAAGCTGCAAGCTGCACTGGATCAGTTGCGCAAAGACGGTGTGGTCAGCGAGATCATGGGGCGTTACCTCTAGCTACACCTGCCTGCGGTGTTGGCCTTTGTTGTTCCACTTGGAGATTGCCTTACCCGTTTTGTGGTTGGGTGATTAGCGCGGCTTGAGCAGGTCCACGCGCAGGGTCGACGGCTGATCCGCCTGGTCAAACGCATAGGTGCAGATCTTGTACGGCGTGCTCCAGGCATTGATGAGCTGAGCGTACTTTTCCTGAGAACCATCGGAAGCGTCATTGGGGGCGTAGAACAGATCGATGATGTCATCGTCTTCAGCCGGAACGGGTTCAGGGATGTTGTGGTAATCAACAGGCCGCAGACAATCGGTGGTGGCGGCCGGACCATATTTGTAGGTGTAGCGACTCATAAAGGGAGGGGCCAGGTTCCAGATAACCGTGTAGGCCGCCGAACCTTGTTTATCCAAGCTAATTGTCAGGTTGGGTGTGCGTGCCGGTCCAGGTTCGGCTAGTTCTACCGCCAGGGTCAGGGCGTTTCTCATCATGCCATGGGTGGTCCGCTGATCGGCGGAACTCACACCGACGATACACAACATGTGCATGCCGGTTTGCGGTCCGATGGGATCCTTCACAAAGGCGTCTGCCGCGCTGATGGGCGCGCTGTAGGACACCGGATTTTCGCAATCAATCGCGCGGCGAGTGGTTTTGTATCGATAGAACGGTGTGTTGACGGTGAACGCCAGGTTCCACCGCGGCACGATGTTCTGCTGTCGGCTGCCGGTTTTTTTCAGGAAGTATTGCTGGATAGGCTCAGGGTTCCTGAACGTAATGGACGTGGTCGGGTATAGCTCGCAGTGTTCGTCGTCGGCCTTGAGCATGCCATCGACGAAACACGCACTCAGAAAGGTCACCGGGCTGCCGTAGTTGGTATCCGGGTGCCAGAGGGGCATGCCATTCTGGATTTCACAGGGGGCGTCGCGTTGGCATTTGCGCTCCTCGGGCTGGCCGGCGGTGCTGGTGCTAAGGACGCCGAACAGGGTATTGGTGGCGCGATCGAGCAAGGGCCCGCCGAAACCGCCGAGGCCGATGTTCTTGCATTGGTTCTTCATGGTGACGCGCCATACGAACGGTTGCTCCACCAATTCCTGTGAGACCTGTTGACTGCAAGCGGATAGATGCAAGGTGTCCCATTCCGGCGCAGCCAAGGCGAGAATGTCATCCCCCGTAGCCGGGACTTGGCTGGCCAGCTTCAGCGGGGTGATGCCGGCTTTAATTAAATCGGCCAGTGACGCCTGCAACTCAATGATCGCCAAGTCCACACCTTGGCTGCTGCCCCATTTCAAGGTTTTGAGGGGGAAGGTCTTGATGGTTTCGAGGGTGTCGTCAAAGTAATTGAAGCTGATACTGCCCTTGATCGGCCGATCCCGCTGCACGGCGCCGTTGAGGCGATGCAGGCAGTGGCTGCTGGTCAGCACATAGGCCGGCCCGGATATGCCTTCGGCGCTGCGAGTGTCCAGTAGGCTGGCGGTGCAGAGGGTTTGGTTTTCGTTTCTGATGCGACCCACGCCGCTCCAATGATCGTGCTGATGCTGTGCATTGCTCAGCAAGCGGGCTGAGTGGTGGTTGACCAAGCCTTCGCCGAAATCCTTGGGTGCGGCATACAGTAAGCCGCTGAGGCTACCGAGCAGCAGCCCCGAAATAACCACGCTGATGGTGTTCATGAAATGCCCTTGAAGAGTGAACGGAGGGTTCACTATTCAGGACCGGGAAGCGCGACGAGCTGTAGTTATCTAGGGGCCGGCCGGTAAGTGCCGTCTCGACCGTGGCCTGCCATCGCACGGTTGCTACGCACGCTGATCATCGACTTGATATCGATCCACTCGACGCCCTGAGCCTTGAGCTTGGGCAGCTCACGTTCCAGCACCGCCAGTGTCTGTGGATAAGGGTGGCCGATCATCACCGCTGAGCCCTGTTTGTGAGCGAGCTTGATCGCGGTTTGCAACTGCGTGGTGATGGCCGCTTCGGTGCGTTCGTCGTCGAGAAACACATCCCGCGAGACACTGGCCAGGCCGATTTTCTGTGCTTCGGCGGCGGCCACGGTTTGTGCGCTGGTGCGACTGTCGACGAAGAACTTGTGGCGCCGTTGCAATTCACCCATCAACCAGGCCATGGCCTGCGGTTGGGCGGTCATGCGGCTGCCCATGTGGTTATTGATGCCAGCGGTAAACGGCACAGCGTCGAACGCAGCCTCCAAGCGTTTGCCGAGTTCTTCGATCGGTAGCTCCGGGTGCCAGGCGAACGGGCCCGTGGCCGGGTCCATGGGCATGTGCAGGATCACGATCTTGCCGGCCTTGTGCGCTTCGCGGGCGAATTCGGCGGCGTGGGGTGTGTCGGGCATGATCGCGGTGGTCACGGGGCCGGGCAGGGCCAGCACGCGACGATCCCTGGGCAGGTTCTGCCCGAGGTCGTCGATGATGAGGGTCAGGTAGGCTTTGTGTGTCTCGCTGGCAGGCGTCGCATGGGCGACGCCTGCCAGGCTGCACAGCACGGCGATGATCAGGGCAAAACGCATATCAACGGCTGCGCGTGATGCTCAAGCCCTTGAGCAGGCTCAGCGCCTGGGCCAGTTGGTAATCATCGTCCTGGGGCATCGGCTTGGTTTTGGCGCCGCTGCCGGTCGGCTGATCGGCGCCGCCGTTGCCATTGCCCAGGTGACCTTGCAGGTCGGCCTCTTTGTAGTACTCGCTGTCGATCTCGTTGGTGATCTTGGCTTTGCGCACTTCGATGTCCGGCACGATGCCCTGGGCCTGGATCGAACGGCCGTTCGGCGTGTAGTACAGCGCGGTGGTGATCTTCAGGGCGCGCTCATTGTTCAGCGGCAGCACGGTCTGTACCGAGCCTTTGCCGAAGCTGGTGGTGCCCATCAGTACGCCGCGCTTCTGGTCTTGCAGAGCGCCGGCGACGATCTCCGAGGCCGAGGCACTGCCGCCGTTGATCAGTACGGCCAATGGCACGTTCTCGCTGAGGTCGTTACCGGTGGCCGAGAAGCGCAGCTCGGAGTTGGCGATACGGCCCTTGGTGTACACGATCAACCCTTTGGTGATGAAGTGGTCCACCACTTCCACCGCCGACTGCAAGACGCCGCCTGGGTTATTGCGCAGGTCGAGCACAATGCCGTTGAGTTTCTTGCCATTGTCCTTGCGCAGCTTGGCCAGGGCCTTGGCTACTTCGTCGCCGGTCTTGACCTGGAACTGGGTGATGCGGATGTAGCCGTAGCCCGACTCCAGCAACTGGCTCTTCACGCTCTTGACCGTGATGGTCGCGCGGGTCAGCGTCACGTCGAACGGGTTACCGCCGTCGCGCACCAGGGTCAGGGTGATTTTCTGGCCGATCTTGCCGCGCATCTTGTCGACGGCTTCGGTCATGCTCTGGCCGCGGGTCGGCTGACCGTTGATCTTGACGATAAAGTCGCCGGCCTGGATGCCGGCCTTGGAAGCAGGGGTGTCGTCGATCGGCGAGACCACTTTGATATTGCCGTCTTCGGAGCCGACCTCGATGCCCAGGCCACCGAATTCACCGCTGGTGCTCTCCTGCAGCTCGGCGAAATCTTCCGGGCCCAGGTAGGCGGAGTGTGGGTCGAGGTTGCTGAGCATGCCCTTGATGGCATTTTCCAGCAGGGTCTTGTCGTCCACGGGTTCGACGTAGGCTGCCTTGATCCGGTCCATGACCTCGGCGAACGTGCGCAGCTCATCCAGCGGCAACGGCGCCTTGGTGGTCGCGGCCGTGGCGGCGGGTGCAGCCGGAGCGGCCTGGTCGGCCAAAGCCAGAGGCGCGCCGATCACCAGAGCGATCGTCAGGGCCAGCGAAGTGAGGCGGGACAAATGCAGCATGTCGAACGAACTCCTAATGTAGATGCGACCCTTATCCTTGGGTTCTGCACCATTGTGCGGGGTCGCTCGGGCGACCCTGCTGACGAATAGCGAAGTACAGCGCCGGGGTGTCCTGGCCGCCACTGTTACCGACAGTGGAGATGGACTCACCGGCTTTTACAACATCACCTGCCGACTTGAGTAATGTCTGATTGTGGCCGTAAAGGCTCAAATAGCCATTGCCGTGGTCGAGAATCACCAACAAACCGGCGCCGCGCAACCAATCGGCAAACACCACGCGCCCGCCGTGTACGGCGTGGACCGGGCTGCCGGCGGCGGCGCTGATCATCACCCCGTCCCATTTGGCGCGGGTGTCATCGCCACGGGTTTCCCCAAAGCGTGCCAATAGTCGACCATCAACTGGCCATGGAAGTTTGCCGCGCGCCGAAGCAAAGGGGCCGCCGAAGGACTCGCCGGCGCTGGAAACCAGTGGCCCCGGCGCTGTATGTGCCGGTTTGCGCGGTGCCGGAGCGTCGGTGGTGGCCGCCAGTTCAGCTTCGCGCTGACGCTTTTTTTCCGCTTCCTGCTGGGCGATCAGCGCTTTTTGCCGCGCTTCTTCGGCCTCGCGCGCCTGGCGGGCCAGGGTCTCTTCGATGGTCTTTAGTACTTTGGCCAGGTCGGCCTGGTCCTGCTCGCGGGCCTGCAACTTGGCATCGCGGGCTTTTACGTCGTCGTTGAGCTTGGCCAGCGCCAGTTGGCGTTCCTTGCGAACCTTGTCCAGTTCGTCGCGCTGGGCATTGAGGCTGCTTTTCTGGTCCTCCAGCTGAGACTGCTGGTTGGCGATTTCCTGCTCCACGTTCACCAACTGGCGCAGGGTCTCGTTGAAGCTCTTCAATTGCTCCAGACGGGCCTTGCTCAGGTAATCGTAATAGGTAAGGGTGCGCGCGAATTTTTCCGGGTTTTGCTGGTTGAGCAGCAGCTTGAGGTACTCCTGGCGGCCGCTCTGGTAAGCGGCGCGGGCCTGGATCGCGATCAGGCGTTGCTGTTCAACGCGTGCGCTCTGGAGTTTTTTTTTCTCAGCGTCGAGTCGCTCCAGTTCCGACTCGCTCTTCTTTAGTTCTTTTTGCAACTCCTGGACTTGCTTCTCCAGCTTGCCCATTTCGGTTTCTGTACCGCGCAGGTCCTTTTGCACTCCGGATTTTTCTTCCTGGAGTTTGCCAAGCAGCTTCTTCAGCTCGGCAATGTCCTGACGCGTAGCGTCCAACTGTTGTTGGGTTTGTGCGCGCTCGTCGGCAAACGCCGGTTGGAGCAGGCAGACAAGAGCAAGGGTAATCAAGGCGCGAAGCATAGAGGCGGGCGACACCAGGGGAAAGGGACGGCCTAGTATGCCCGCCAAGCGCTGCAAAAAAAACGCCCAATTCGGGCAAGCGGACAAGATAGGCGCCGAGTGGCGGTGGTATGGCAAAAAGATATCTTCCAAACATTAAAAGCCAGTGTGGGAGGGGCAAGCCCTCTCACACGGTTGTTTGGATCAGACCAGGATTGAGGTGCCAGTCATCTCTTTGGGCTTCTCCAGCCCCATCAGCATCAGCATGGTCGGTGCCACATCCGCCAGCACGCCGCCTTTACGCACTTTGAAATCGCGCTTGCCGACGTAGATGAACGGCACGGGCTCGGTGGTGTGGGCGGTGTGAGCCTGGCCGGTGGATTCGTCGGACATCTGCTCGCAGTTGCCGTGGTCCGCCGTGATCAGCGCTTCGCCGCCGACTTTTTCCAGGGCGTCGACGATGCGGCCGACGCAGGTATCCAGGCATTCCACCGCCTTGGTTGCGGCTTCCAGGTTGCCGCTATGGCCGACCATGTCCCCGTTGGCGTAGTTGACCACGATCACGTCGTAACGCTGGTGGTCGATGGCGTCGACGATTTTGTCGGTGACTTCCGGTGCGCTCATTTCCGGCTGCAGGTCGTAGGTGGCGACTTTCGGCGATGGAATCAGGATGCGCTCTTCGCCTGGGAACGGTTCTTCACGACCGCCGGAGAAGAAGAAGGTCACGTGAGCGTATTTCTCGGTTTCAGCGATACGCAGTTGGGTCTTGCCGTTTTTCGCCAGGTAGTCGCCCAGCACGTTGTCCAGGCTGCCCGGCGCGAAAGCTGCGGGGGCGGGAATGCTGGCGGCGTATTGGGTCAGGCCGACGTATTGCACTTTCGGCTGGCGGGCCCGTTCGAATTCCTTGAAGTCGTCTTCAACGAATACGCGGCTCAACTCGCGGGCACGGTCGGCACGGAAGTTCATGAACACCACGGCATCGCCGTCTTCGACTTTGACCGGATCGCCGATGGTGGTGGCCTTGACGAACTCATCGCTCTCGCCGCGGGCGTAGGCGGCTTCGAGACCTTCCTGGGCGGTGGCGGCGTTGAACTCGGCCTGGCCGTCGACGATCAGGTTGTAGGCTTGGGAGACGCGGTCCCAGCGATTGTCGCGGTCCATGGCGAAGTAACGGCCAATCAGACTGGCGATGCGGCCCTTGCCCAGCGCGGTGAAGGTGGCATCCAGCAGTTCGATGGACGATTGCGCGCTTTTAGGCGGTGTGTCGCGACCGTCGAGGAAGGCGTGCAGGTAAATCTTTTCGGCGCCGCGCTTGAAGGCCAGTTCGGCCATGGCCACCAAATGGTCCTGATGGCTGTGAACGCCGCCGTCGGACAGCAGGCCCATGAAGTGCACGGCCTTGCCGGCCGCGACTGCTTTATCCACCGCCGCGCAGATGGTCGGGTTCTCGAAGAACTCGCCATCGCGGATCGCTTTGGTCACGCGGGTGAAGTCCTGATAGACCACTCGTCCGGCGCCGAGATTCATGTGGCCGACTTCCGAGTTGCCCATCTGGCCGTCCGGCAGGCCCACGTCCATGCCCGAACCGGAAATCAGGCCGTTGGGTACGCTGGCCGTGAGGCGGTCGAGGACGGGCTTGTTAGCCGCGTATACGGCGTTGTCGTGGTGGCTTTCACTGTGTCCGAAGCCATCGAGAATTATCAGGACCAAAGGTTTAGGCGTGGTAGTCATAGATCCTCTCGCGGCGTTAATAAAGGAAGGCAATTGAAAATTGCATTTGCCACTGCCCATTATCTGCTCGTGGGTGCCTTTGTCATTCTGCTGGCGCTGCTGATCGCTCATGAAATGAGCCGTGGTGGCCGCAGCCTGAGCACGTCGGAACTGACCGCACTGGTCAACAAGGATGAGGCCGTTGTGGTGGATATCCGCCCGGCCAAGGATTTCGCCACCGGCCATATCGTCGGCGCATTGAACATCCCCCAGGACAAGCTGATCGCCCGCCTGGCCGAGCTGGAAAAGCACAAGGCCAAGACCATCATCCTGGTCGACGCCCAGGGCCAGCACGCCGGTACCCATGCCCGCGAGATGCTCAAGAGCGGCTTCACCGCCGCCAAGCTCTCCGGTGGCATCAGCAGCTGGCGCGCCGATAACCTGCCGCTGGTGAAGTGATATGAGCCAGGTCGTCGTATATTCCAGCGATTGGTGCCCGTACTGCATGCGGGCCAAGGCCCTGCTTGAGAAGAAGGGCGTTGCGTTCGAAGAGATCAAGGTCGACGGCAAGCCTCAGGTGCGTGCCGAAATGGCCCAGAAAGCGGGGCGTACGTCCGTGCCGCAGATCTGGATCGGCACCCGGCACGTCGGTGGTTGCGATGACCTGTTTGCTTTGGAGCGCGCCGGTAAACTCGATGCGCTGCTGTCCGCCTGACTCCCAAACCCTTAAAGACCCCAAGATAGAGAAGGATCTGCGATGACTGATCAACAGAACACTGAAGCAGCAGAAGCCCAAGGCCCGCAATTCTCGCTGCAACGGATCTATGTGCGTGACCTGTCCTTCGAAGCGCCGAAAAGCCCGGCCATCTTCCGTCAGGAGTGGACCCCAAGCGTTGCCCTGGACCTGAACACCCGTCAGAAAGCCCTGGAAGGCGATTTCCACGAAGTGGTGCTGACCCTGTCGGTTACCGTCAAGAACGGCGAAGAAGTGGCTTTTATCGCTGAAGTGCAACAGGCCGGTATCTTCCTGATCCAGGGCCTGGACGAAGCTTCCATGAGCCACACGTTGGGTGCGTTCTGCCCGAACATCCTGTTCCCGTACGCTCGCGAGACCCTGGACAGCCTGGTGACCCGTGGTTCGTTCCCCGCATTGATGCTGGCGCCGGTGAACTTCGATGCCCTGTACGCGCAAGAGCTGCAGCGTATGCAGCAGGAAGGCGCGCCGACGGTTCAGTAATCTGCAACCGACGCAGCACCCAATGTGGGAGGGGGCTTGCCCCCGATTGCGGTGGATCAGTCACACATAAGTTGACTGACACTTCGCCATCGGGGGGCAAGCCCCCTCTCACATTTGTTTTGTGTATTACTTGAAACCGAGTTGGCGCCAGCCTTCATAGACCGCCACGGCGACGGTATTGGACAGGTTCAGGCTGCGGCAGCCCTCGCGCATCGGCAGGCGCAGGCGATGGCCGTCGGGCAGGGCGTCGAGCACATCGGCGGGCAAGCCACGGCTTTCCGGGCCGAACAGAAACGCGTCGCCTTCGGCAAAACGGGCATCATGAAATGCTCGCGAGCCTTTGGTGGTAAACGCGAACAGCCGTGGATGGCCGAGGCTTTCCAGGCAACTGGCCAAATCGGCATGGCGCTTGAGGGTGGCGTACTCGTGGTAGTCCAGTCCCGCGCGGCGCAGACGCTTGTCGTCCATGTCAAAGCCCAGGGGCTCGATCAAATGCAGGTGGCAGCCACTGTTGGCGCACAGCCTGATAACGTTGCCGGTATTCGGCGGAATTTCTGGTTGAAAAAGGATGACGTGAAACATGCACGGCTCCGAAGGCAAAGATGCGCTGCATTCTACCCCTGAAGAGGATCCAAGGCCGAAGCTATTGCCGAGGGTTATGGGGTCATTGGCGATTGTCGGCTTGATGGTGGGCCTGATGATCGGCCGCCTGACCATTCCCGACCCGGTTGAGTTGCAGCAGGTCGAAACGGCGCCGGACGGTGTGGTGGTGTGGTTCAACAGTGAACCCCAACTGCACGGCGAACACATCGACGGCACCGTGGCGCTGTTGTTCGACGCCCAGGGCAAGGCTGCCACTGGGCAGCTCAAGGTCAACGATAAGGACGTGAATTGGCGCATTCGCAAGACCGATGGTGGCTTGCTGCTGAACCTGGTGGCGGCGCGGCCGTTGCGCGGAGAGTGGAAAGGCGCTGAGGTCGACGGCCGCTGGCGGCTGGAGATCCATCTCCAAGGGCAATAAAAGAGGGAGTTCCCGGCCTGCCTGTACCAGGGCTCCCAAAACGGGGTGAAGCCGTGAAGGCTTCGGTGTTAAAGAGGGGATTCTCGGCCTGCCTGTACCAAGGTCCCCGAAACTGGGTAGTGCCAGGGTTATTGCAGGGCGCGTGCCAGAGTTTGCAATTTTCGCCAAAAAATCATGCCGAAAAGCGCAAAGCCCCGGAATTCGGGGCTTTGGCGGTTTAAACTCAGCAGCGTTGCTAAGCGGTGGTGGTGTTCAGGCGCTCGTATCGGTGCCCGATGCCGGTTCATGGTGCATTGAATCGGTGCACGACCCTGAAGCTCTGTGACGGTCAAAATGGGGGAGGGGGCTTGCCCCCGATGGCGGTGTATCAGGCACAGAGGTTGTGACTGATCTACTGCTACCGGGGGCAAGCCCCCTGCACATTAGACCTCGGTAGATTGGAGATCAGGCGTCGTCGCCCTCGTCATCGTCACCGCCATCCACCTTCATGCCCAGTTCCTTGATCTTGCGCGTCAAGGTATTGCGCCCCCAACCCAGCAATACAGCGGCATCGCGGCGGCGACCGGCGGTGTGCTTGAGGGCGGTTTCGATCATGATCCGCTCGAAGGCCGGTACGGCGCTGTCCAGCAGGTTCGACTGGCCGCGTGCCAGGGCCTGGTCGGCCCATTGGCGCAGGGCCTGTTCCCAGTTGGTCACCGGCGCGGAGTCCTGCGGTAGGCTCAGCAGCTCCGGGGGCAAGTCGCTGATGTGCACTTCGCGCCCGGACGCCATCACCGTGATCCAACGGCAGGTGTTCTCCAATTGGCGCACGTTGCCGGGCCACGGCAGGTTCTTCAGGTATTCCTCGGTTTCGCTCTTGAGCAGCTTCGGCTCGACGGCCAGCTCCTGGGCGGCACGGCTGAGGAAGTGGCGGGCGAGGGTCGGGATGTCTTCGCGACGATCCGACATGCGTGGGATATGGATGCGGATCACATTGAGGCGGTGGAACAAGTCCTCACGGAATTTGCCCGCGTGCACCAGGGTTTCCAGGTTCTGGTGGGTGGCGGCGATGATTCGCACATCGACCTTCACCGGGGTGTGCCCGCCAACACGGTAGAACTCGCCATCGGCCAGCACACGCAGTAAGCGGGTCTGGGTGTCGGCGGGCATGTCGCCGATCTCGTCGAGGAACAGGGTGCCGCCGTCGGCCTGTTCGAAGCGACCGCGACGCAGGTTGGCCGCGCCGGTGAAGGCGCCTTTTTCGTGGCCGAACAGTTCCGACTCCATCAAATCCTTGGGGATTGCCGCCATGTTCAAGGCGATAAACGGCGAGGCCGCCCGTGGGCTGTGACGATGCAGGGCGTGAGCCACCAGCTCTTTACCGGTACCCGATTCGCCGTTGATCAACACGGTGATGTTGGAATGACTCAAGCGCCCGATAGCGCGAAACACTTCTTGCATCGCCGGCGCTTCGCCGATGATTTCCGGGGTGCGCGTCAGTGTCGGCGGCGCTTCCTGGTTCTGCTGTTCCTGGGCGTGCTGGTTGGCGCGCTTGACCAGCGCCACGGCCTCGTCCACATCGAAAGGCTTGGGCAGGTATTCAAACGCGCCGCCCTGATAAGACGCCACGGCGCTGTCCAGGTCGGAGTGGGCGGTCATGATGATCACCGGCAGGCGCGGGTGCTGCTCGCGAATCCGCGCCAACAGGTCGAGGCCGCTGGCGCCGGGCATGCGGATGTCGGAGATGATCACATCGGGTTGCTGGCGCGCCAGGCGGCTCATCACGCCGTCGGCGCTGTCAAAGCTCTGGGTGGTCATGCCTTCCTGTTGCAAGGCTTTCTCCAGGACCCAGCGGATAGAACGGTCGTCATCGACGATCCACACAGTTTCACTACGGCTCATGTCGATGGGGCTCCTTGTTCCAGTGGCAGAAAGATCGAGAACGTGGTGTGGCCGGGATGGCTCTCACATTCGATCAGGCCCTGGTGCTGGCTGATGATGTTCTGGGTGATGGACAGGCCCAGCCCGGTACCGTCCGGGCGGCCGCTGACCATGGGAAAGAAAATGGTTTCCTGCAGTTCCGCAGGAATGCCCGGGCCGTTGTCGATGATTTCGACTTTAGTCACCAGGCGATGGCGCACGTGGCCAATAGTGAACTGACGCAGGGCGCGGGTACGCAGGCAGATGCGGCCCAGGCGCAGTTCGTTCTGACTGCTGATGGCCTGCATGGCGTTGCGCACAATATTGAGCACTGCCTGGATCATCTGCTCGCGGTCGATCAACACGTCGGGGATGCTTGGGTCGTAGTCGCGCACCAAGGTGATGCAGCCCTGGCTTTCGGCTTCGACCAGTTGGCAGACGCGCTCCAGCACTTCGTGCACGTTGGTCAGCGCCAGCGACGGCAACTTGTTGGAGCCGAGCATGCGATCCACCAGATTACGCAGGCGGTCGGCTTCTTCGATGATGACGTTGGTGTAGTCCTTGAGGTTCTCGTCCGGCAGCTCGCGGGCCAGTAACTGCGCCGCGCCACGGATTCCGCCGAGTGGGTTCTTGATCTCGTGGGCCAGGCCGCGCACCAGCATCTTGCTGGTCTCCTGCTTGGACAGCTGCGCTTCCTCTTTGGTAATGCGCAGCAGGCGATCGCGGGGGTGTACTTCAAGCAGCAGCAGGGTGGCGCCGTTGCTCAGGATCGGGGTTACGGCGTAGTCGACGGTGAGGGTCTGGCCGGTAAGGGCGGTGAGCATCGCTTCGCGCTTGGTGAAGGGATGCGCCTGTTCAACTGCCTGGCGCAACGAACTCAAGGCCTCGGCCGACTCGGTGAACAATTCGCTGATGAACTGCCCATGGCTGCGCTGGCCGCTGATGGCCAGGAGCATTTCCGCCGCCGGGTTCATGTACTCAAGACGTAGATCGGCATTGAGCAGGATGGTCGCGGTGGTCAGGTTGTCGAGTAGCAAACGGTGCAGTGCATCGCTGATGGTCATCAGGACCTCTTTTGGAGCAAGGCGCGGGCTTGAGGCACACGCTGATACCAAGAAAATGCAAAAACCAAACCAAGGCTCCGAAAAGAAGCGCGCAGGCCCTGAAATAAGGGTTTTTGGCGCGAAACTGTGGCGTTCTGCCAGCTTTATCGTGAAGTTTCGAACCAAAATGGGTTGGCGGGTTGGGTAGGGTGCAACTTGCCGCACCAATATAGTGCGAAATGGTTGTGTTTGTTCAGCAAGTGCGAAGGCAGGATCGTTTGGGGCAAACGATCCTGCGTTGCGTAAGGCGGTCAGTGGGTTTGCGAAAGCGGTATACCGGGGCTACCGGCATAGAACACCAGCAGTTCGACCGGCGTGTCGCCCGTACTGCCGCGATGCTCGATGCCCACCATTTCGGCCAGCGTATCGCCTTGGCGCAATGTGCGGGTGGCACCGCTCTCACGGGCTTCGACCAGCAGTTCGCCGGAAAGGATATACGCCGCATTGGGAATGGGATGGGAGTGCCACGGCAATTGGGTATTGGCAGGGATGTTGAGACGTATCAGGGTCAACTGTGGAGCGCCCGAAGGGTAAGCCGTGTAAGGCGTGCCGTCCCATGACTCGCTGCTTTGCAGCAGTAACTCGGTTTTGATGGGGGCCGTATTCGGTTGTGGGGTGGTGCAGCCGAGCGCGGACAAGCACGCGGCTGCAGCGATCAAGCCGTTGAAGGATTTCATGGGGCCATCCTGTGTGGTCAATGACCCGTCAGGCTAGGGTGAGCCCCCAATCGGAAGATGCCGGAAAGTGCCTAGGATGAGGTAGTCCACGTATTTATTTGCTGGCGGGTGCCTGGAGGCATAGCTCGCCAGTGGCGCGGGCTCTTGCTATCTGCATCAAGGGCTCGTGCAGCGGCTCGTGAATCGCCCTGGCCACCCATTGAGGGCATTGCGGGTTGTTGCGCTGTGGGGCGAAGTCGGCTAATTGCTGCAAGAGGCGTTTTTGCAACTGATCCAACTGCGGGCGGATTTTACCCACCAAGTCCGGGCGTGGCAGATCCGGGGCCTTGCCCATGAACTGCCAGTCGGACAAGCGCGTGTATTGCACGAGTTTGTTGGCCTCGATCTGCGCGGCGAAAAACTGCTCGGCAACGGCGGGGTCGAGTTTGTAGTTGGGCGCCTGGGCGGCGACGTTGGCGAGCACTTCCTGTTCGCGCTGTTTATCTTCTACCGGCTTTTTGCTGTCCCATTTGCTCAGCGCGACCTGGTCGGCGATGGCCAGGCGTTCGGTGATGCTGTTGAGTAAAGGTTCCAGGCTGGGCGGCGCAGCGCTGGCGCTGGCGCTGACCAATAACAAAGCGAACACAAGTCGACGTTTCAAGGCTGTTCTCCTTGTGGGAGGGGCTACACCCGATGGCAGAGTGTCAGCCAGCACCTGTATCAGCTGATCCACCGCTATCGGGAGCAAGCTCCCTCCCACCTTTTTGATTGGGTTTGCTGATACGGAGCTATGTAATGTCCGGGCAAAAAAAAGACCTCCCGAAGGAGGCCTTTTTCATCGCGCTACGTCAAGCAGCGCAACCGGATCAGCAGCTGTAGTACAGCTCGTATTCCAGTGGGTGTACGAAGGTGCGTACTTTGATTTCTTCTTCGCTTTTCAGGGCGATGTAGGCATCGATAAAGTCGTCGCTGAACACGCCGCCTTTGGTCAGGAACG
>Ga0302347_1002399_pt1 | contig 19184 bp, 15 predicted proteins | sample PhyWR1_FD_202178 | JGI IMG/M metagenome (GOLD analysis project Ga0302347, IMG submission 202178) | Leaf surface microbial communities from wheat plants in UC Gill Tract Community Farm, Albany, California, United States - DLSL W.R1 (v2)... | ecosystem: Host-associated > Plants > Phyllosphere >...
CTGATCTACCGCCTGGTATACGGCGCCCCTAGCGCCAGCTTGATGAATTTCGGTGACAGCCTCAGCCAGTACCTGGCGCAGATCGGCCGCTTTGGCAGCTTCCACACCGACCAGAAGCCCTGGCCGTTTGCCGACTGGCCGACCCCGCGGCCCCCTGAAGGCGAGGCCCCGCATGCCGTGGCCCCGGCCCCACACCCGGTACGTGACGAGGAGCCCAAGCTGTGAAGCTGTGGGTGCTGCGCCATGGTGAAGCGGAGCCGCGCGCCAATACCGATGCCGAGCGCCGCCTGACCGCCCATGGTCGCGAGCAGGTGCTGCGCAGCGCTGCCCGCCTGCTGGGGCAGCCGTTGCAGGCCATCATCGCCAGCCCCTACGTACGGGCCCAGCAGACGGCGGCACTGGTGCACGACACCCTCGGTTTCGCCGAGCAAGTGCGCACCGTGCCCTGGCTGACGCCAGAAAGCGATGTGCTGCAAGCGATTGGCGAAATCGAGCGGCTGGGCCTGGAGCATGTACTGCTGGTCAGCCACCAGCCGCTGGTGGGTAACCTGGTCGGGATGTTGGAACAGGGGCACCAGCAGCAGCCTGCAGCCATGAGTACGGCCAGCCTGGCAGAGCTGGAAGGGGAATGGCCGCTGGCTGGGCTGATGACGTTGCTGGCGATCAACTCCCCGGCGTGAAGCCCGGGGCCGCGCAATCAGGAAAGCAACTGGCATTTTTGCCAGTTGCCGCGCTTGCTGCACGGTTGCTACGGTTGGCTCCAGACAAATACGCAGGGAATAGCGAATGCGCGGTCAGATGTGGGAGCTGTTGAGCTCCTTGGACCTGCAACCCACCGTAGACAAGGTGCAACAAGGCGTAGTGCTGGATTTTGCCCATTACAGCCTGTTGCGCGATTCTGCCGATGCCAAGCTCCGTCACCTGATGCACAAGGTCAACGGCAACACCGAGCGCGAACCCACCGTGAGGCTGCAAAGCGAGCAGGACCTGCTCAGGCTTCAGGATGCCTGTCTGCGCGTCTCCCATCTGCTGCAAACCAGTTGCCTGGCCCTGCGTCGCCTGCAGCTGGACCACCAGGATCAGCGCCTGGCCCGCGAAGCGCTGGAGAGCCAACTGGCCTACATGCAAGCCTGCCTGCACCGTTCACTGGACAGTTTCGACCGTTCCTCATGGCCTGATAGCCACCGCCGATGACCTTTCCGGACGTTGCCGAACCGCCCGCCGATACCGACAATGGGCGATCATCCCGGTCCGGACCAGCCGCCATGTCGCAGCAGATCTTCTTCGCCCATGCCAACGGTTTTCCCTCGGCCACCTACGGCAAGCTGTTCGCCGCCCTGGCACCGGACTACCAGGTGCAGCACCTGGCCCAGCACGGGCACGATCCGCGCTTTCCGGTGGACGAAAACTGGCAGAGCCTGGTCGATGAACTGTTGCACCACCTGGCCCGGCAGGAGCAGCCGGTCTGGGGCGTCGGCCATTCGCTGGGCGGTGTGCTGCACCTGCACGCGGCGCTGCGCTGCCCCGAGTACTACCGCGGCGTAGTGATGCTCGACTCACCGGTACTCACCCGCGCCGACCAATGGTTGCTGCGCACGGCAAAGCGCTTCGGTTTCATCGACCGTATCACCCCGGCCGGGCGCACGCTTGGGCGCCGTGACAGCTTCGATGACCGCGACAGTGCCCGGGACTATTTTGCCGGCAAGTCGCTGTTCCGCCATTTTGACCCCGAATGCCTGGATGCCTATGTCGAGCATGGCCTGCAGGCCATGGAGCAGGGGGTGCAGTTGCGCTTCGACCCGGCTACGGAAATCAGCATCTACCGCAGCATCCCGCATACCAGCCCGGCACCGGCCCGGCAGCTGCAGGTACCACTGGCCATGGTGCGCGGCGAGCGCAGCAACGTCATTCGCCGCCACCACACCCTGGCGGTGCGCGGTATGCCGAAGGGCGAGTACCACAGCGTGCCGGGGGGACACATGTTCCCGCTGGAACGCCCAACCGACACCGCCAGCCTGATCAAGGGCCTGTTCGACCGCTGGAGCCAGGCATGAGCGCGCAGGTCGAGGAAGTGCGCCTGAGCCTGGGCCATATCGAACTGGCTGCGCACCTGTTCGGCCCTGAAGACGGGTTGCCGGTAATCGCCCTGCATGGCTGGCTGGACAATGCCAACAGCTTTGCCCGCCTCGCGCCGCAACTGCAGGGTCTGCGCATCGTTGCGCTGGACCTTGCCGGACATGGTTATTCCGAGCACCGACCGCCTGGCGCCGGGTATGCCTTGGCCGACTACGCCCATGATGTTCTGCGGGTGGCCGAGCAGCTGGGCTGGCAACGTTTCGCGCTGCTCGGCCATTCGCTGGGGGCGATCATCGCGGTGCAACTGGCCGGTGCCTTGCCAGACCGGGTCAGCCATCTGGCCTTGATAGACGGGGTCATTCCGCCAACCGGTGCCGAGCAGGATGCCGGCGAGCGGCTGGGCATGGCGCTGCAGGCCCAGCTGCGCCTGGATGGCAAGCGCAAGTCGGTATACGCCACGCTGGAGCAGGGCGTGCAGGCGCGCATGAAAGGCATGGTCGCGGTCAGCCGTGAGGCAGCCGAGCTGCTGGCCCAGCGCGGCCTGATGCCGGTGCCCGGTGGGTACAGCTGGCGCAGTGACAGCCGCCTGACCCTGCCATCGCCGCTGCGCCTGAGTGAGGCCCAGGCCATGGCGTATGTGCGCCGGGTGAGTTGCCCGGCGTGCCTGGTCGTGGCCGCCGACGGTATGCTGGCGCGCCACACCAAGCTGCTGGAGCAGCTACCCTTCGAACAGGTGGAGCTGCCCGGTGGCCACCACCTGCACCTGAACGATGAGCAGGGTACGGCCCTTGTCGCAGACTGTTTCAATCGTTTCTTTGGCATTCCTTGACTTGCACCGGACAAGTGTCGAGGCTTGGCGGGTTGAACAGGGAGACAACCATGCATCTGCCAGACATCCTGGAGTTTCACTTCGGCGCACCGCGCCGCCTGGGCCGCCAATGAGTGCGCCTGTAGCCATCCGCAATGCCGTCGCCGCCTGCCTGGTATTCGCCAGCCCCGTGCTGTGGGCCGGCAGCCTGCCGGTACCGGCGGACGCCAAAGTGGTCGACCAGCGCCCGGCCGTGGAGCAGGAGCGCGTCTACCCGATGGGCCCGCTGCGCAAGATCAGCGGCCGCCTGCGCATGGAGGACAAGGTCGAGAGCCGCGGCCAGGTCAGCTCGGTAACCTACGAACTGCCGGTCGAGCGTACCGCCCGCGAAGCCTTCACCAGTGCTCGTGAAGCACTGCAGCACGACGGTGGCTACCCGTTGTTCTGGTGCCAGGGCCGTGATTGCGGCGAGGCCAGCCTGTGGGCCAACGATGTGTTTGCCAATGCCCGCCTCAATGGCGGCGACGAGCAGCAGGCGTTCATCCTGCTGCGCCGCTCGGCCGAGCAGGCCGACACCCTGGTCGCGCTGTACAGCGTCACTCGTGGCAACCGCCGCGCCTACCTGCACGTTGAGGAGTTCGTTGCCGCCGGCCCGCTGGGCGAACTGTTGCCGACCGCTGCCACGGTGCTGCGCGAAATGCGCGATACCGGCAAGCTCGACTACCCTGACCTGGCGGCGCCGCAAGACACCTGGGTAAACCTGCTGGCCCGCAGCCTCAATCTCGACAGCACCCTGCGTGCCAGCCTCAGTGGCGCTCAGGCGGAATCCTGGCGCGAGGCGCTGGTCAAGGCGGGTGTACGCAACGGCCGCCTCGAAGTCGGCAGCGCGCCCACCGAAGGCTTGCACCTTGAACTGATCCGTTGAACGAGCGCCAACATGGTTAACAACGACCGCCTGCTGATCCAGATCCTGCTGCTGGCGTTGCTGGGTGCCGGCCTGTGGGTCATGGCTCCGTTCATTTCGGCGCTGTTGTGGGGGGCCATCCTGGCCTTTGCCAGCTGGCCATTGATGCGTTTGCTGACGCGCGTGCTGGGCGGCCGCGAGACCCTGGCGGCCAGCGTGCTGACCATTGCCTGGATCCTGATCGTGGCCCTGCCGCTGGTGTGGCTGGGCTTCAACCTGGCCGATCACATACGCGACGCCACCGCGTTCGTGCGTGACGTGCAGGTGGACGGCCTGCCCGATGCCCCCGCCTGGCTGGGCAGCATTCCGTTCGTAGGCGAGCGGCTGGTCAGCTGGTGGCAATCGCTGGACCAGCAGGGCGCCGCCTTGCTGGCTTCGGTCAAGCCGTACCTGGGACAGGTGGGCAACTGGCTGCTGGCGCGCAGTGCGCAGATCGGCAGCGGCGTGCTGGAGCTCACCCTCAGCCTGGTGTTCGTGTTCTTCTTCTACCGCGATGGGCCACGCCTGGCGGCGTTCGTGCTGCGCCTGCTGCAGCGCCTGATGGGTGACCGCGCCGAGTACTACCTGGAACTGGTGGCCGGCACTGTGCAGCGGGTGGTCAACGGGGTGATTGGTACTGCAGCCGCCCAGGGCCTGCTGGCAATGATCGGCTTCCTGATCGCCGGCGTACCTGGTGCCATCGTGCTGGGCCTGGTGACCTTCATGCTCAGCCTGATCCCAATGGGCCCGCCGCTGGCCTGGATACCGGCCACTGGCTGGCTGGTGTGGAAGGGCGAGTATGGCATGGCGGTGTTCCTCGGTATCTGGGGCACGTTCGTCATCAGTGGGGTAGACAACGTGCTCAAGCCGTACCTGATCAGCCGTGGCGGCAACCTGCCGTTGGTGATCGTGTTGCTGGGGGTGTTCGGCGGTTTGCTGGCGTTTGGCTTCATCGGCCTGTTCATCGGGCCGACCCTGTTGGCGGTGGGTTACAGCCTGTTGCTGGACTGGAGCCGTAACGCCGTGCAGCAGCCGCCTCAGCGGTAGCCTGTCCCGGCCTCTTGGCGGGTAAACCCGCTCCCACCGGAATCTCTCAGGCCTGAACCCATGAGGTCCCGGTAGGTGCGGGCTTACCCGCGAAGAGGCCGGCACTGACACCCCCAAAGCCCACATTTTTACGCTTTCTTTATTCCTATCCCCACCACCCGATCTCGCTCCTTTACGCCCCTCCCTCGGACAATCTCCCCAAAGCGGCCCAAGCCGCACCACGGGGAGAACTACTCATGAACATGCTCGAAGGGCTGTCACTGCTGCTGGCAGTGGCCTTGGCGTTTTATCTGCTGGCGGCGCTGCTGCGCGCCGATCGCAGCTAGGAGCGGCCATGCACAGTCACGATTACGCCTTGCTCCTGGCATTTTTCGCCATCGTGCTGCTCCCGGCACCCTGGCTTGGGCGGTTCTACTTCAAGGTCATGGAAGGCCAGCGCACCTGGCTGTCGCCGCTGCTGGGCCCGGTCGAGCAGGGCTGCTACCGGCTTGCGGGAGTAAACGCCAGCCAGGAGCAGAACTGGCGCCAGTACACCCTTGCCTTGGTAGCGTTCAACCTGGCCGGGTTCCTGCTGTTGTTCGCCGTATTGCTATTGCAGGGCTACCTGCCGCTCAACCCGCAGCATTTGCCCGGCCAGGAATGGTCGCTGGCGTTCAATACTGCCGTGAGCTTCATCACCAATACCAACTGGCAGGCCTACAGCGGTGAGGCATCAGTCAGCTACCTCAGCCAGATGCTCGGCCTGACCGTGCAGAACTTCGTCAGCGCCGCAACCGGCCTGGCCGTGCTGGTTGCCCTGTGTCGCGGTATTGCCCGGCGCAGTGCCAACACCCTTGGCAACTTCTGGGTCGACATGACCCGCGCCACCCTCTACGGCTTGCTGCCGCTGTGCCTGCTGCTGGCGCTGCTGCTGGTAGGGCAGGGCGTGCCGCAAACCCTGGCCGACTACGCCCACGCGGTGACCTTGCAAGGTGCCGAGCAGACCATCCCGCTGGGCCCGGCGGCCAGCCAGATCGCCATCAAGCAGCTGGGTACCAACGGCGGTGGCTTCTTCGGGGTCAACGCGGCGCACCCGTTCGAGAACCCCACTGCCTGGAGCAACCTGTTCGAGGTGGCGTCGATCATCCTGATCCCGGCAGCCCTGGTGTTCACTTTCGGCCACTACGTAAAGGACCTGCGCCAAAGCCGCGCAATCCTGGCCTGCATGCTCGCGCTGTTCCTGATTGGCGGCAGTACGGCGTTGTGGTCCGAGTACCAGCCCAACCCGGCGCTTGAAGGCGCCCAGGTACAGCAGGGCGCGCCTATGGAAGGCAAGGAAAGCCGCTTCGGCACTACCGGCTCGGTGCTGTGGACGGTGACCACCACTGCCGCCTCCAACGGCTCGGTAAACGCCATGCACGACAGCCTCAACCCGCTGACCGGCATGGTGGCGATGGTCAACATGATGGTTGGCGAGGTGATCTTCGGCGGCGTCGGCGCAGGGCTGTACGGCATGTTGCTGTTCGTGCTGATCGCGGTGTTCCTGGCCGGGCTGATGATCGGTCGCACGCCGGAATACCTGGGCAAGAAACTGCAGGCGCGTGAGGTACAACTGTTGGTGGCAACACTTCTGGTGATGCCGGTTGGCGTGCTGGTACTCGGCGCCATCGCTGCCAGCCTGTCGGGCCCGGCAGGTGCGGTCAGCAACCCCGGCGCACATGGTTTCAGCCAGCTGCTGTACGCCTACACCTCGGGCACCGCCAACAATGGCTCGGCGTTTGCCGGTTTTGGCGCCAATACCGTGTATCACAACCTGATGATTGGCCTGGCCATGCTCATCGGCCGCTTTGGCTACATCCTGCCGGTGCTGGCCTTGGCCGGCAGCCTGGCGGCGAAGAAGAGCGCGCCCCAGGGGCAGAACAGCTTCCCCACCCACGGCGCGCTGTTCACCGGCCTGCTGCTGGTGACCATCCTGCTGGTCGGGGGGCTGACCTTCCTGCCGACCCTGGCCCTTGGACCAATCGCCGAACACCTGAGCCTGGCTTACTGAGGACCGACCATGAACATGCCCATTCCTGAAGTAAACGCCCGGCACAGTGCCCAGGACCAGACCCGCTTCGCCGCGCTGTGGCGCCCGGCGCTGGTGCAGGCGTTCGTCAAGCTCGACCCGCGCCAGCTCAGGCGTTCGCCGGTGATGCTGGTAGTGGCTCTGACCGCAGCACTGACCACCGTATTGTGCGTAGCCCCTGGCAGTGGCGTAGGCACCGGTGTTGCCGTGCAGATCGCCTTGTGGCTGTGGTTTACCGTGCTGTTCGCCAACTTCGCCGAAGCTTTGGCCGAAGGCCGGGGCAAGGCCCGCGCCGATAGCCTCAAAGCCGGTAGCCAAGGCCTGACCGCGCAGCGGCGCAAGCGCGATGGCAGCTACGAGACTATCGCAGCCAGTGCACTGCGCAAGGACGACGTGGTACGCGTGGTGGCCGGCGAAATGATACCTGGTGACGGCGAGGTGCTAGAAGGTATCGCCGCCGTCAACGAGGCCGCCATCACCGGCGAGTCCGCGCCGGTGATTCGCGAATCCGGTGGCGACCGCTCGGCGGTGACCGGCAACACCCGGCTGGTGTCCGACTGGCTGCTTATCCGCATCACCAGCAACCCGGGTGAATCCACCCTGGACCGCATGATCGCCTTGGTCGAGGGCGCCAAGCGGCAGAAAACCCCCAACGAGATCGCTCTCGACATCCTGCTGATCGGCCTGACCCTGATCTTTCTGATCGTGGTGGTGACCTTGCAGCCGTTCGCCCATTTTGCCGGCGGCAGCCTGCCGCTGATCTTCCTGGCTGCGTTGCTGGTAACGCTGATCCCCACAACCATCGGCGGCCTGCTGTCGGCCATCGGCATCGCTGGCATGGACCGGCTGGTGCGGCTGAACGTCATCGCCCGTTCGGGCCGGGCGGTGGAGGCGGCCGGGGACGTGCACACACTGATGCTCGACAAGACCGGCACCATCACCTTCGGCAACCGCCGCTGCAGTGCCCTGCATGCCGCACCGGGCATCACCGCCCGGGAACTGGGGGAGGGCGCCTTGCTGGCCTCGCTGGCGGACGATACTGCCGAAGGCAAATCGATTGTCGAGTACCTGCGGCAGTTGCACGACTTCGTCGAGCCGCCTGCCGGCCAGTTCGACGCAGTAGCCTTTAGCGCCGAGACCCGCCTTTCGGGCATCGACCTGCAGCAGCGACGCTATCGCAAGGGTGCTGTGGATGCAGTGCTGGCGTTCGTCGGCATGCAGCGGCTGGAAATGCCCCCGGCGCTGGCCCGCGAAGTGGAGCGCATTGCCCAGAGCGGTGGTACGCCGCTGCTGGTGTGCGTCGACCAGCGCCTGCTGGGCGTGATCCACCTCAAGGACGTGGTCAAGCCCGGCATTCGCGAGCGCTTCGCCGAGTTGCGCAAACTGGGTATCCGCACGGTGATGGTGACCGGCGACAACCCGCTGACCGCCGCCGCCATCGCTGCCGAGGCGGGGGTGGATGACGTACTCGCCGAGGCCACCCCCGAGAAAAAGCTGGCGCGCATCCGCCAGGAACAGAACGACGGCCGCCTGGTGGCCATGTGCGGCGACGGCGCCAACGACGCCCCGGCACTGGCCCAGGCAGACGTGGGCATGGCCATGAACGACGGCACCCAGGCGGCGCGCGAGGCGGCCAACATGGTCGACCTGGACAGCGACCCGACCAAGCTGCTGGACGTGGTCCAGGTCGGCAAGGAGCTGCTGGTGACCCGAGGTGCACTGACCACATTCTCCATCGCCAACGACGTGGCCAAGTATTTCGCCATCCTGCCGGCGCTGTTCGCCGCCATCTATCCGCAGCTGGGTGTGCTCAACCTGATGCATCTGGCCAGCCCGCAAAGCGCGATCCTGTCGGCCATCGTGTTCAACGCGCTGATCATCATCGTGCTGATCCCGCTGGCGCTGCGTGGCGTGCGGGTGCAGGCGGCGAGCGCGGCGCACCTGCTGCGGCGCAACCTGCTGATCTACGGGCTGGGCGGCATTGTCGTGCCGTTTGCCGGGATCAAGCTGATCGATCTGCTGCTCAATGCCCTGCACCTGGTCTGAGGAGGCCGACATGACTACTTATGTACGCCCGGCGGTGAGCCTGGCTTTGTTGATGACCTTGGTCACGGGTGCGCTCTACCCGCTGGCAGTGACGGGCATAGCCCAGGTGGTGTTCCCGGAGCAGGCCAATGGCAGCCTGGTGCGCGATGACCAGGGGCAGGTGCGAGGTTCGGCGCTGATTGCCCAGGATTTCCAGGGCGATGGCTGGTTCCATTCGCGGCCTTCGGCAGGCGCTTACGCCACCGTCGCCAGCAGTGCCAGCAACCTTTCGCCGAGCAACCCGGTGCTGGCCGAGCGGGTCAAGGGGGAGGCGGCTGCGCTGTACCAGGCGCAGCAGGGGCCGGTGCCGCAGGCGTTGCTGACCACTTCGGCCAGCGGCCTTGACCCGCACTTGCCACCGGAGGCGGTGGCTTACCAGATTCCGCGGGTGGCGGCGGCGCGGCAGTTGCCGGTGGCGCGCTTGCAAGCCCTGCTGGAAGAGGCCACCCTCCACCCATTGATCGGCCCGCCCGTGGTCAATGTGCTGGCGATGAACCGGATGCTTGAGCAACTGAGCCACTGAAATGGGGCCGCTGCGCGGCCCATCGCCGGCAAGCCAGCTCCCACCCCGACCGCATCGCTCCAAGCCTTGTGCAGTACCTGTGGGAGCCTGGCTTGCCGGCGATGGCCTGCGCGGCAGGCCCGGGAATGCCGCAGGCCGCAGTAAAATCAAAGGATGAAACATGAGTGATTCCACCCGCGCAGACGCGCTGTTGGCCACCCTCCCGCGAATCGGCCGGGGTCGGCTCAAGGTGTTTCTGGGTGCCGCCCCTGGGGTCGGCAAGACCTTCGCCATGCTCCAGGCGGCCCACGCCCAGCAGCGCCAGGGGGTGCAGGTGCTGGCCGGGGTTGTCGAAACCCACGGCCGCGCCGAAACCGAAGCCTTGCTGGCTGGCCTTCAGCAGCAGCCTTTGCTACGCAGCCAGTACCGCGGTGTCACCCTGGAAGAGATGGACCTGGACGGCTTGCTCAAGGCCACCCCAACCCTGGTGCTGGTCGATGAACTGGCCCACACCAACGCCCCCCGCAGCCGGCACGCCAAGCGTTGGCAAGACGTGCAGGAGCTGCTGGCCGCAGGCGTCGATGTGTACACCACGGTCAACGTCCAGCACCTGGAAAGCCTCAACGACAAGGTCCGCGACATCACCGGCGTGCACGTGCGCGAAACCCTGCCGGACTGGGTGCTGCAGGAAGCTTTCGAGCTGGTGCTGATCGACTTGCCGCCGCGCGAACTGCTCGAGCGCCTGCGCGAAGGCAAGGTGTATGTGCCCGAGCAGGCGCGGGCGGCCATCGATGCATTCTTCTCGCAGACCAACCTCACCGCCTTGCGTGAAATGGCCATGCAGACCGCCGCCGCCCAGGTCGATGCCGACCTGGCCCACGGCTATCGCCAGCGTGGTCAGGAGGCCCCGACCCTGCGCGGGCGGCTGCTGGTGGGCGTGGATGGCGATGACCAGGCCGAACGCCTGGTGCGCCATGCCAGCCGCGTGGCCCAGCGCCGCCACCTGCCCTGGAGCCTGGTGCATGTGGACAACGGCCGCCTGCGCGACGAAACCGCCCGCCATCGCCTGCAGGCCGCGCAGCAACTGGCCGAGCGCCTGGGCGGGGAGGTGGTATTGCTGCGCGCCGGCGAAGTGGCCCGCACACTGATCCAGCATGCTGCCGAGCGGCGCGCCAGCCTGGTACTGGTCGGGCAGTCCCGCGACCGCCTTCGCCGGCGCCTGTTCGGCGCAGGGGTGGCTGCGCGGCTACTGCGCGAAAGCCATGGCCTGGAGATCAACGTGCTGGACCGCGATGTGCAGGCGCAAGCGCCGCGTTCGGCTGTGCGGCGGGTGTGGGTGTGGCGCCATTACCTGCTGGCGCTACTGGCCACGGTCATGGCGGCGGGCCTGGCCTGGGCGGTATCGAGTGTGCTGGCGCTACCCAATATCTCGCTGGTATTCCTGGCGGCGGTGTTGCTGGTCGCGGTACGCAGCAGCCTGGGGCCTGCGCTGGCCTGCGCGGCGCTGTCGTTCCTGACTTACGACTTCTTGTTCATCCCGCCCAATTTCTCGTTCAGCATCCAGCGCGAAGAAGACGTGCTGACCCTGGTGTTCTTCCTGTTGATGGCGGCGCTTACCGGCAACCTGGCCGCCCGCCAGCGCCGCCAGCTTCAGGCGCTGCGCGAGACCCAGGCGCAGACCAGCCAGTTGCTCGACCTGTCGCGCCGGCTGACGGTGGCCACCGACCGCCAGGCAGTGTTCAATGCCGCCGGCCAGCATCTGGGCGGCTGGCAAGACCTGCAGGTGTGCCTGCTGGAGCGCAACGTCGAAGGCCAGCTGACGGTAGCCAGCGGTGAGGCCCACGCCTTCAGCGACACCGAGCGCGCCGCCGCCGACTGGGCCTGGCAGCACGGTCAGGCGGCCGGCCACGGCAGCGACACCTTGCCCAATGGCCGCTGGTGGTGGTGCCCGCTGGCGGTGGACGAGCAACCCTTGGCATTGCTCGGTGTGCGCCCGCGTGCGGGGCAGCCGCTCAGCGACCCGCGTCGGCGCTTGCTGGTTGCGCTTGGCCAGCCGCTGGCCCAGGCGCTGGCGCGCGCGCGTCTGGCCGAACAGCTTGAGGCCGCGCGCCTGCACGGCGAAACCGAGCAGTTGCGCAGTGCCTTGCTGGCGTCCGTGTCCCATGACCTGCGCACGCCATTGACCGCCATGCGCGGCAGCATCGACAGCCTGCTGGCGCTGGGCGAAGCGATCCCGCTCGACGACCGCCGCGAATTGCTGGAAGGCACCCGCAATGAGGCTGAGCGCCTCGATCGCTACATCCAGAACCTGCTGGACATGACCCGCCTGGGCCACGGCGGGCTCAAGCTGGCACGCGACTGGGTAGCCCCGGGGGATATTGTCGGCAGCGCCCTCAACCGCCTGCGCGTGGTGCTGGCGCCGTTGCGCGTGCACACTGATGTGCCAGTCGAGCTGCCGTTATTGTTCGTGCATGCAGCACTGATCGAGCAGGCGTTGGTCAATGTGCTGGAAAATGCTGCACGGTTCTCGCCGGCCAATGGCCGGCTGGCGTTGCAGGTATCGGTGCAGGACAGTCAATTGCGCTTTGCCGTGTTCGACCAGGGGCCCGGCATTCCCGTGGCCGACCGCGAGAAGATCTTCGATATGTTCTACACCGCAGCCCGTGGCGACCGTGGCGGGCAGGGCACCGGCCTGGGCCTGGCCATCTGCCAGGGCATGATCGGCGCCCATGGCGGGCAGATTCTGGTGGGCGAAGGCATTGATGGCCAGGGCACCGGCATCACTTTATGCTTGCCGCTGCCCCCTCAACCTGAAGCCGAAAGCGAAACCCCATGAGCCAGTCCGCCACCCTGTTGGTCATCGACGACGAACCGCAGATCCGCAAGTTCCTGCGTATCAGCCTGACCTCGCAGGGCTACAAGGTGATCGAGGCGGCTACCGGCGGCGAAGGGCTGGCCCAGGCGGCATTGGGCAAACCGGACCTGGTGGTGCTCGACCTCGGCCTGCCGGACATGGACGGCCAGCAGGTGCTGCGCGAGCTGCGCGAGTGGAGCACGGTGCCGGTGATGGTGTTGTCGGTGCGCGCCAGTGAAGTGCAGAAGGTCGATGCACTCGATGGCGGCGCCAATGACTATGTGACCAAGCCGTTTGGCATCCAGGAGTTTCTGGCCCGGGTGCGTGCCCTGTTGCGCCAGGTGCCCCAGGCCGCTGGTTCGGAAGTGTCGGCGAGCTTTGGGCCATTGACTGTGGACTTTGCTTTTCGCCGGGTGACCCTGGACGGTGTGGAAGTGGCGTTGACGCGCAAGGAGTATGCCTTGTTGGCTCTATTGGCCGGGCACCCGGGGCGGGTGATTACCCAGCAGCAGCTGCTCAAGGATATCTGGGGGCCTACCCATGTGGAGGACACCCATTACTTGCGGATTGTGGTGGGGCATTTGCGCCAGAAACTGGGCGATGACCCCACAGCGCCGCGCTTCATCGTTACCGAGGCGGGGGTAGGGTATCGGTTGGTGGCCCCGTCGCATCCTGATTGACTGGCGCGGCCTTTGTGGGAGCGGGCGCGCCCTCGAAGCAGGCGACGCGATGGATGGCACCGGCTTCGTCGGTGTTCGCGGCTGAAGCCGCTCCCACAGGGATCGCGCTAGCTTCTGAATCATGATCAAGGCCTCGTGCTGTGGCATCTCAGGCTCTTGGTGGCTCCTTCTCGAAAAGCTGGCGCACGACTTCCAGATAGCGCCGCGCCCCCAGGCCTAGCGGGCGTGGCTTGAGCCAGATGATGTCGACCCACAGGCGCAAGCGGCTGGCCATGTTGTCGAAACGCACTTCTGCCAGCGCGCCCGACGCGATCAACGGTTCAACCAGCGGCTCTGGCAGGTAGGCCCACCCGAGGCCGGATTGCACCAGGTCCAGCGTGGCCAGGTAGCTGTCGGTCAGCCAGATACGCCGCGACAGCACCATGCGCGGGTCCGACCCGGTGGCCTTGCCCGAGGCGACGATGATCTGCCGCTGTTCGGCGAATGCCTCTTCGGGCAAGGGTGTGCCGCTGTTCTGACCCGCCGGATGGCGCGGTGACGCGACGGCCACCAGCAACTGGCTGCCAGCTTCCAGAAACGACTCGCGCTCGTCGATGCCGGGCCGTTCGAACACCAGCGCCAGTTGCACGCTGCCCTCGTGCAGCAGGCGGATGGCTTCGGTCTGGGTGGCTGTACGCACTTCGATTTCCAGGCTGGGGAATTCTTCTGCCAGCGTTACCAGTGGTTGGCTCCAGCGGCCGGTCTGCAACTCGGGCGCCATGGCGATGGTCAGGCGTTTTTCCAGGCCTTTGTGCAACTGCAAGGCCTGGGCGTCCAGCAGGTTGAGCTGGCAGATCACCTGCCGGGCCTGAGGCTCCAGCGCCAGGGCGGCGCTGGTGGGCAAGGCCTTGCGGGTGGCCCGGTCGAACAGCACCAGGTCCAGTTCTGCTTCCAGTTGGGCGATGGCCATGCTCACCGCCGAAGGTACACGGCCCAGCTTGCGTGCGGCGGCGGAAAACGACCCGGCATCCATCACGGCGAGAAAGATTGCCAGGGAGTCGCTGGTAAAGGCCATGTTCACAAAACCTGTTGTACGTGATGTGGGTAATGTAACTGGCTGCCTCGGGCTTGCCATGGGATTTGCAGCGCCGGTGAGATCGAGCGCCGCCCGCGCGGCGCTCGATCTCATAGACGCAGCAACTCCAAAGGCCTGTACCTTCAGCCACCACTCAACCCCTACAGCCCTTCGCCAAGCACCCGGTCGATGCTGTCGACAAAGTAGTCCACGCTTGCCCGCGTAGTGCACATCGGTGGCTTGATCTTGAGGATGTTCAGGTAGTCGCCGGTCGGCTGCATGAAGATGCCCAGATCACGCAGGCGGTCGCACAAGGCCATGGTTTCCTCGGTGGCCGGTTCCAGGGTTGCGCGGTCACGCACCAGCTCCAGCCCCAGGTAGAAGCCAGAGCCATGTGCAGCGCCAGCCAGCGGGTGCTTGTCCACCAGCGCCTGCAGGCGGGCCTTGAAGTAGCGCCCGGTGTCGCGGGCGTTGTCCCACAGGCCTTCTTCCTGCATCACGTCCAGCACCGCCATGCCGATGCGACAGCTGACCGGGCTGCCACCGGCCGAGGAGAAGAAGTAGCCCTCGGCTTCCAGCGCTTCGGCGATTTCGCGGCGGGTGATGACCACACCCAGTGGCTGGCCGTTGCCCATGCCCTTGGCCATGGTGATGATATCCGGCACCACGCCCTGCTCCTCGAAGCCCCAGAAGTACTCACCCAGGCGGCCGTACCCCACCTGTACCTCGTCGGCGATGCACACGCCGCCACGGGCGCGGACCTTGGCATACGCATCCTGCAAGTAGCCCGCCGGTAGCGAGATGCCCCCGGCATTGCCGTACACCGGCTCACAGATGATGCCGGCCAGCTGGCGACCGCGGGCGTCGAGGTCGGCCAGCTTGGCGTCGACGTCCTGCAAGTAGTCGGTGGCGCTGTTGGGACCGCGGAAGCGGCCACGGAAGGTGTTTGGTGCCTCGACCGGGTGCACCCAGTCCGGGCGGGTTTCCAGCGCTTGCGGGTTGTCGGCGATGGAGGTGGAGATGGCATCGGTTGCCACCGACCAGCCGTGGTAGGCCTCCAGCACGCTGAGCAAGTCACGCCCGCCGCTGTAGGCCCAGGCCAGGCGAATCGCCAGGTCGTTGGCTTCGGTGCCGCTGTTGACCATGAACACCCGGTCGAAACCTTCGGGCGCCAGGGCTAGCAGGCGCTCGGAAAACTCGGTGATTGCCGCGTAGTGGAAGCGCGAGTTGGTGTTCAGCAGTGACCACTGCCGCGCCGACTCGGCGACCATGCGTGGGTGGCCATGGCCTAGCACCGCGACGTTGTTGAGCATGTCCAGGTACGAACGGCCCTGCATGTCGATCAGGTAGTTGCGCCAGCCGCGCTCGATATGCGGCGGCTGCGCGTAGTAGTGCTTCTGCGAACGGGCGAAGCTGGCGTCGCGGCGGGCTAGCAGGGCTTGCGGATCGGGTAGCGGCTGGGCATCGCAATCGAAGCCCAGCAGTGCGGCTGGCGACGGGCACAGGGCCAGCCAGGCAGCGGCGTGGGATGGGGTGGCAAAGAAAGGCGGCTGAATGCCGTTGTCCAGGCACAGCTGCACGCTGAGGAAGCCACAAGTAGTGCCCAGCGACTGGCCTTTTTCCACGCCCTGGCCGTCTGCCGGTGCGTCTTCCAGTCCCTGCAGCAACAACGCCCAGTGCGCGGTGCGCAGGCAGCCTCGGCCGTCGCCGTGGCGCTCCCAGGTGCCGGGTGCTGGCGCTTGCACCAGGCTGCCGTTGGGCACGTGCAGCTCTACGCCGAGGGCGCAGGTGGCGGGCTCTTCGGGGCTGTCGATGTGGGTTTGCGACAGGCGATATTGCCCATGCAGGCTGCAGGCCGGGGCGGCTTGTGCAGTCAGCAGATGCTGGTCGAAACCGGGTTGTTCCCAGTTACCGGCTTCGCAGAGTGAGCTGAGTACCCCCAGGTCTACCCGGGACACAGCCTGCCCGGAGAGGTCAGGGAGCAACCGGGCGCAACCGTTCAAGTCCGGCACCTTGGCTTGCAAGCCCGCAGCTTGCAGGATGGCCGCTTCCATCAGGGTGAAAGGCACGGCGGTGGCAGTGTCGAAGATTTCCCATTCGTGAGCGATGTTGTCGCGGGTGTACTGGTTGCCGGGGTCAATAGCCAGCTGCTGTTCGCTGCTCAGCACCAGTACGGCAGCGCGGTTTACTACCAAAGGCCACAGGGCGCGCAGTTCCGCCTCGGTCAGCGGGTTGAGTGCCTGATAGGCCTGCACGGCTGGCAGGATGCGCAGTGTGTCGCCCTCGGCGTGGTGCAACAGCGCAGCGCAAGTCACCGACAGGTCGGCGATGCGCCAGGTGCGTAGCAGGTCGCCGAAATCAATCACGCCTTGCAGTTGCCACTGGCGCTGGGCATCACGGGCCCACACGGTGTTGTCGTCGGTGATGTCCAGGTGCACGGCCTGACTTGGCAGTTGATCAACCAGGGGTGTCAGGCGCTCGCAGGCTTGGCGGGTAGCGCGTTCGATGCGAGCGCGCTGCGCGCTGTCCTGCAGCACCGGCAGCAGATGACCGATCAGTGCCTGGGCATGCTGCGGATCCCATTGCAGGGTGCGCACCAGGCCTGGGTGGTCGAAGTTGGCCAGCGCTTTGTCCAGCCGGGCGCAGAGCCCGCCCAGTTCGCCCATAAGCCGTGGTTGCATGTGCTTGAGACGGGTGAGGGGTTGGCCGTCGATGTAATCGAGCAGGCGCAGGCGCAACGGTTGGCCGTCTATCTCCAGGTCCAGTAACTGCTGGCCGCTGGTGGCCGTGCGTGCGGCTGGCACTGGCAAGCCCTGATCGCGCAGGTAGGACAGGGCGGCGTGCTGTGCTTCCAGTTCCCGTTGCGCATAGCTGCCGTGACAGGCCTTCAGCACGAATCGGCCTTGTGGCGCGTCCACGCGCACGTTCAGGTCTTGCTGGCTGCCCAGGGCCGTGAGCGTGCCGGCGAGGCCATAGTGCATTTGTAGCACGGCATGCGCCTGGGCTTCGCTGAGCGAAGGGCTGGGCAGGCCGGAGCGCTGGATCAGCGCCGCCAGGGCTGGGGAAGTGGGCGGCTGTTGTGGACTGGACATGGGCTCTACCGTTGGTGCCGGGAGTGGATGGTGGAGAATTTATGCCCTTTCTGGCTGATGATGGAAGACGATTGTTGTCAGTAAAATTGATCACTGACGCTTTGAACTATTCGGTAATCGAAGTAAACGAAACAGCCGGATGGAGTAGGATTGCCCGGGGGAGTGGCTGGCTTCCGAGGTGTGCATTTTTGTTGCCCCCTGAAAGTTCTCGAATGCCTGGGCGGGCCCTTTCGCGGGTAAACCCGCTCCCACAGGTTCCCCACTTGCCTCAAGACTTGCACAGTACCTGTGGGAGCGGGTTTACCCGCGAAAGGGCCCGCCCAGGCAACACATCATTCAAAAGTCAGTGCGCCGTTCGAGGCTCGGTGGGCATCTGCACCTGGACCAATGCCGACTCAAGCAAAGCCCGTAGCGCCTCCAGCTCGTGCATCGAGGTCATCATCAAGATCGAAGCAGGTGATTTGGTCTGCAGCAGCAAGGCCTGATGTACCACGGTGGCGGCGCAGAGCGCGTAGTCGGTGGCCTGGATCAGGGTGTCTTCGAGGGAATGGGGGTTGTGGGGTGGATCGGGGACGACTTTCAACATTACGATTTACCGTTGTAGGTGCCGCCTCCTCCCTGCTGTCAAACAGTTGGGTGGCAGCTGTACGTGGGTTGACAGACCGGTGGAAATCGTAAGTTCCGGCGCACGCAAGCGTGCCCGCACGTACAGCCGCCATAATGGCGAACCGCATACGATTTACCGTCACAGCCTGTCAAAGCTGTATCGTTGACGAGCAACGACATGCCGAGACTAGAGCGCTGCCGGAGCAGCGGCAACGGAAAATGCGCGGCAGGAGTATGTTTGGGAAATGGCCTACAAGGAAGGGGGTAAATCTGATCTTACCGCTCCAGAAGCGGGCCGCTCTGCGGCCCATCGCCGGCAAGCCAGCTCCCACAGGGATAGCGCAAGTCTTGGAGACTGCGCGGTCGGGGTGGGAGCTGGCTTGCCGGCGATGGGCGGCAGAGCGGCCCCCAAAAGCTAGCTTACGGCATCCACCTCCAAAAACGCCGCCTCCAGCAACTGCCGGGTATACGGATGCTGCGGCGCATGAAATATCGCCTGTGCATCCCCTTGCTCCACCACCTGCCCGTGCTTGATCACCATCAACTGGTGACTCAGCGCCTTCACCACCGCCAGGTCATGGCTGATGAACAGGTACGTCAGGTTGTACTTCTGCTGCAGATTACGCAGCAACTCCACCACCTGCCGCTGCACGGTGCGGTCCAGCGCGGATGTGGGTTCATCCAGCAGGATCAGCGCCGGCTTCAGCACCAGCGCCCTGGCAATGGCGATGCGCTGGCGCTGTCCGCCGGAAAACTCATGGGGATAACGATGGCGAGTACGCGGATCCAGCCCCACTTCCTCCAAGGCCGCGACAATGGCCGCTTCCTGCTCGGCTGCGGTGCCAATGCGGTGAATACGCAACCCTTCGCCAACGATATCCGCCACACACATGCGCGGGCTAAGGCTGCCAAACGGGTCCTGGAACACCACCTGCATTTCCCGCCGCAACGGGCGCACGGCCTGCTGATTCAAGGCGTCCAGGTTCTGCCCGTGAAAACGAATGCCACCTTGACTGGAGATCAGGCGCAGAATGGCCAGGCCCAACGTCGACTTGCCCGAACCGGACTCGCCGACAATCCCCAGCGTCTGCCCCTGCGGCAAGCTGAAGTTGACGCCGTCCACCGCTTTCACGTGGTCAACCGTGCGCCGCAGAAAGCCCTTCTTGATCGGGAACCATACCTTGAGGTCATCCACCTCCAGCAACGGTGCCCCCACCGGGTTGTGCGCCGGCAGCCCGCTGGGCTCGGCATTGATCAACATCTGCGTGTAGTGGTGCTGCGGCGCGCTGAACAGCGTGGCGCAGTCGGCCTGCTCGACAATCTGCCCGCGCTGCATCACGCACACGCGGTGAGCGATGCGCCGCACCAGATTGAGGTCATGGCTGATCAG
>Ga0302347_1002400_pt1 | contig 19174 bp, 16 predicted proteins | sample PhyWR1_FD_202178 | JGI IMG/M metagenome (GOLD analysis project Ga0302347, IMG submission 202178) | Leaf surface microbial communities from wheat plants in UC Gill Tract Community Farm, Albany, California, United States - DLSL W.R1 (v2)... | ecosystem: Host-associated > Plants > Phyllosphere >...
AGGAGCTGACCACCTATGGTTTCGTCGCGCCGTTCGGCAAAGGCGAAGACGCTCCCCTGGTGCATGTCAGCGGCGAGTACCTGCTGATCGCCGCGCGCAAGGAAGAACGCATCCTGCCGAGCAGCGTGGTCAACGACGCGGTCAAGGAAAAGGTCGAAGAGATCGAGACCGAGCAAATGCGCAAGGTCTATAAAAAGGAGCGTGACCAGATCAAGGACGAGATCATCCAGGCGTTCCTGCCGCGCGCGTTCATCCGCCGCTCGATGATCTTCGCCGCAATTGCCCCGCGCCTGGGCGTGATCCTGGTCAACTCGGCCAGCGCCAAGCGTGCCGAAGACCTGCTGTCGACACTGCGTGAAGTGATGGGCTCGCTGCCGGTGCGCCCGGCGACAGTGAAAATTGCACCGGCTGCCACCATGACCGACTGGGTCAAGTCGCAGCAGGCCGCCGAAGGCTTCTATGTGCTGGACGAATGCGAGCTGCGCGACACCGCCGAAGACGGCGGCATCGTGCGCTGCAAGCGCCAGGATCTGACCAGCGAGGAAATCCAGCTGCACCTGAGCACCGGCAAGGTGGTGACCCAGTTGGCCCTGGCCTGGCAGGACAAGCTGTCGTTCGTCCTGGACGACAAGATGGTGATCAAGCGCCTGAAGTTCGAGGAGCTGCTGCAAGAGCAGGCCGAGCAGGACGGCGGTGACGAGGCGGCCCAGCAGTTCGATGCCAGCTTCCAGCTGATGATGATGACCTTTGCCGAGTTCCTGCCGGTGCTGTTCGAGGCACTGGGTGGTGAAGAGATTCCGCAAGGGGTCTGATGTGTCTTGAAATGCCAGTGCAGGCCTGAAAGCCATTTTTGTCTGCACCGGCCCTATCGCCGGCAAGCCAGCGCCCACAGGTACGCCACAGTTTTCAGAATCTGTCGCCTACCTGTGGGAGCTGGCTTGTCGGCGACAGGGCCGTGGAATTTCACAAAGCAATAAATAGAAAAGGAATTGCCCCCCATGCGCGCCCTCGCCGCCCTCAGCCGCTTCGTCGGCAACACCTTCGCCCTGTGGGTGCTGGTGTTCGCCGCGCTGGCCTTCCTGCAACCGCAATGGTTCATCGCCCTCAAGGTGGCCATCGTGCCGCTGCTGGGGCTGGTGATGTTCGGCATGGGCCTCACCCTCAAGCTCGACGACTTCGCCGCCCTCGCCCGCCAGCCCTGGCGGGTAATGCTGGGTGTGGTCGCACACTTCGTGATCATGCCGGGCATGGCCTGGCTGCTGTGCCAGCTGTTCCACCTGCCGGCGGAAATCGCCGTAGGCGTGATCCTGGTCGGCTGCTGCCCAAGCGGCACGGCGTCGAATGTGATGGTGTGGCTGTCCAAGGGCGACCTGGCGCTGGCCGTGGCGATCGCTGCAGTCACCACCCTGCTCGCCCCGCTGCTGACCCCGGCGCTGATCTGGTTCCTGGCCTCGGCCTGGTTGCCGGTGTCCTTCATGGACATGTTCTGGTCGATCCTGCAGCTGGTGATGCTGCCCATCGTGCTCGGCGTGCTGGCCCAGCGTTTGCTCGGTGCCCGGGTGCAGGCAGCGGTACAGGTGCTGCCGCTGGTATCGGTGGTGAGCATCGTGATGATCGTGTGCGCGGTGGTAGCAGCCAGCCAGGCGAAGATAGCCGAGTCGGGGCTGCTGATCATGGCGGTGGTGATGCTGCACAACAGCTTCGGTTATCTGCTCGGGTACCTGACCGGCAAGGTGTGCAAGCTGCCTCTGGCCCAGCGCAAATCGCTGGCGCTGGAGGTGGGCATGCAGAACTCCGGGCTGGGCGCAGCATTGGCTGCGGCGCACTTCTCGCCGCTGGCGGCCGTGCCCAGTGCTTTGTTCAGCGTCTGGCACAATATTTCCGGGGCGCTGCTTTCGACCTGGTTTCGGCGGATGGATGAGCCTGAGACCGAGGCTGAAGGGATCGAACCGGCCAAGCATTGATGTATGCCTATGCGGGCCTCTTCGCGGGTGAACCCGCTCCCACAGGGCCGCACAGCCATCAGGCCTTGTGGGAGCGGGTTCACCCGCGAAGAGGCCCGTACAGGCTTGCCCTGAGACCCGCAGGTGTGCACCATGGTGCTCACTGTGAGGACGACCTCGCGACGCACCGCGTGACCATTCCGGGGACGGCCCCATCATTTGCAACGATGGAGACGCACCATGTCCTGGATCATCCTGTTCTTCGCCGGCCTGTTCGAGGTCGGCTGGGCCGTCGGCCTGAAATACACCGACGGTTTCAGCAAGCCACTGCCCACCGTACTCACCGTCGCCGCCATGGCTGTCAGCCTGGGCCTGCTGGGCCTGGCCATGAAAGAGCTGCCGCTGGGCACTGCCTATGCCATCTGGACCGGCGTTGGCGCGGTTGGCACGGTAATCGCCGGCATCATCCTGTTTGGCGAGTCGATGGCCCTGATACGGCTGGCCAGCGTGGCGCTGATCATCATCGGCCTGGTAGGCCTGAAAGTCAGCGCCAGCTGACCCCCTCCCCTAGCGCAGGTCACCTCGCAAACGGCTGACCTGCTCGCGCAACACGTCGGGCTGCGCCGCCTCCACCGGGATCGCGGCGCCGGCCACGATGGTCACCCGCGACCACAGCCGCTTGAAAAAGCCCTTGGCCGGGTCGCGGCTGAAGAAGCTGCCCCACAAACCCTGCAACGCCAGCGGAATCACCGGCACCGGGGTTTCTTCGAGGATGCGGTTGACGCCGCCCTTGAACACGTCGATCTCGCCATCACCGGTCAGCTTGCCCTCGGGGAAGATGCACACCAGTTCGCCATCGGCCAGGTACTCGGCAATACGCGCAAACGCCCGCTCGTAGATGGTCGGGTCTTCGTTGCGCCCGGCAATCGGAATGGCGCCTGCGGTGCGAAAGACGAAGTTGAGCACCGGCAGGTTGTAGATCTTGTAGTACATCACGAAGCGGATCGGCCGGCGGATTGCCCCGCCCAGCAGCAGTGCATCGACGAACGACACATGGTTGCACACCAGCAACGCTGCGCCCTGGTCGGGGATGCGCTCGAGGTCACGGTGCTGCACGCGGTACATCGAATGGCTGAGCAGCCAGATCAGGAAGCGCATGGTGAACTCGGGCACGATCCTGAAGATATAGGCGTTAACCGCGATATTGAGCAGCGACACCACCAGGAACAGCTGCGGAATACTCAGCTCGGCCACGCCCAGCAGCACGATGGTGAGCAGCGCCGACACCACCATGAACAGGGCATTGAGGATATTGTTGGCGGCGATCACCCGCGCGCGCTGGTCTTCGGCAGTGCGCGCCTGGATCAGCGCGTACAGCGGCACGATATAGAAACCGCCGAACACACCAAGGCCAACGATGGAAAGCAGAATCCACCAGGCCTCGCGCATGCCCAGCAGCGCCAGCCAGTCATGCGGCGTCGCTGCCGCCGGCACATCGCCGGAATGCCACCACCACAGCAGGCCGAACAGGGTCAGGCCGAACGAGCCGAACGGTACCAGGCCGATTTCCACCTTGCGCCCACTAAGCCGTTCGCACAGCAGCGAGCCCAGCGCGATGCCCACCGAAAACAGTGTCAGCACCAGGGTCACGACCGTACCGTCACCGTGCAGCCAGTCCTTGGCGTAGGCCGGGATCTGCGTGAGGTAGATGGCGCCGACGAACCAGAACCACGAGTTGCCGACAATCGAGCGCGACACCGCTGCCGGCTGGCCCAGACCCATGCGCAGGATCGCCCACGACTGTTTGAAGATATTCCAGTCCAGGGCCATTTCCGGCGCGGCGGCAGCCGCCCGCGGGATCCAGCGGCTGGCCAGGTAGCCGAGCACTGCCGTGCCGACCACGCCACCAGCCACCACCGTGGCATAGCTATCGGCCGACATCATCACCCCGGCGCCGATGGTGCCGGCGAGGATGGCCAGGAAGGTGCCGGTTTCCACCAGCCCATTGCCACCGACCAGTTCCTCTTCACGCAGGGCCTGCGGCAGGATCGAATACTTCACCGGGCCGAACAGCGCCGAGTGGGTGCCCATGCCGAACAGCGCCACCAGCATCAGCGCCAGGTGGTTGGTGATGAACCCCAGCGCACCGACCGACATGATCACGATCTCGGCCAGCTTGATGAAGCGGATCAACGCATCCTTGGCGAACTTTTCCCCAAACTGCCCACCCAGCGCCGAGAACAGGAAGAACGGCAGGATGAAGAGCAAGGCGCACAGGTTGACCCAGATCGAACGGTCACCGTCGCCCAGGCTGAGCTTGAACAGGATCGCCAGGATCAGAGACTGCTTGAACAGGTTGTCGTTGAAGGCACCCAGTGACTGGGTGATGAAGAACGGCAGGAAGCGCCGTTTGCCGAGCAAGGTGAATTGCGAGGAGTGACTCATCGTCCTTGGTCCTGGGTTCGGCCAGAAGGGCCCGTTGCCTTATTAGAATGCGCATGACGCTGCAAAGCCACATCGCAGATGTCAACTGACAGTAATGACAGTAGCGAGTTACGCGCCCAGGCATCAATGTCCAGGCTATGTGTTCTGCCGGAAACCTGGATGAACAAGCGTATCGGTCTGATCAAGGTTTTGCGCGAAAGGCCTGTGGCAACCCTCTGGCTTGCGGCCTTGCTCGCCGCCTACCCCGCCAGCGGGCACTCCATGAGCGCCGACAAGGACGCGTTGCTGGATGCGCTGCTCAGGCAAATGACCGTGCAGGAGAAAATCGGCCAGCTACGCATGCAGCATGCACGCGCTGCGCCGCCCTCCAGCACGGAGCTCGATGCGGTTGCCCGGGGTGAAGTGGGGGCGATGTTCACCGAACCCGGCATAACCCCTGCGCAGATCCGCGCCCTTCAGCAGGCGGCCACCCAGCGCAGCCGGCTGCGCATCCCGCTGTTCTTTGCTGGCGATGTGGTGCACGGGCAGCGCACGATCTTTCCGATCAACCTTGGCCAGGCTTCAAGCTGGGACCTCGACGCAATCGCCAGCGCTGCCCGGGTGGCCGCCATCGAAGGTTCCGCCGATGGCCTGGACATGACATTCGCCCCCGTGCTGGATATCAGTCGCGATCCGCGCTGGGGCAGGATGTCGGAGGGCTACGGCGAAGATACCTACCTTGCCGCACGCATCGCCCAGGTAGTGATCCGCGCACTGCAGGGGCCGACACTGGGGGCCAGCAACAGCTTGATGGCCTGCGTAAAGCATTTCGCCGGCTATGGCGCAGTCGAGGGTGGCCGCGACTACAACACCACGGACATGAGCGAGCGACGCCTGGCCGAAGACCACCTGCCGCCCTTCAAGGCGGCGGTGGACGCCGGGGCTGGCGCTGTAATGACCGCGTTGACCAGCCTCAACGGCGTGCCGGCAACTGCCAACCGCTGGCTGCTGCAGGACGTGCTTCGTCGGCAGTGGCAGTTCAACGGGCTGGTCATCAGTGATCACGGTGCGGTGGCGGAGCTGACCGACCATGGAATTGCCGAGGACGGCCAGGGTGCGGCGGAAGCGGCGTTCACCGCCGGCACACAGATGAGCATGAGTGACCGCTACTTCGCCCGGTACTTGCCGAGCCTGATCAAGCAAGGGCTGGCAAGTGAGCAACAACTCGATGCCGCGGTGCGCCAGGTGCTCGAGACCTGGTTCAGTGGAACCGAAGGTGGCAATGCCATCGCCGACGTGCTGTTTGGCGATTACAACCCCTCTGGCAAGCTGCCGGTGACCTTCCCGCGCAGCGCGGGCCAGATTCCGATGTACTACAACCATCTCAATACCGGTCGGCCGTTCGATCCGGCAACGCCATCTGCTTATCGATCACGCTACTACGACATCGACGATACGCCGCTTTACCCCTTCGGTTTCGGCTTGAGCTACACCCGATTCAGTGTCTCGCCACCCCGTTTGTCGAGCGCCCGATTGCGATCGGGGCAGGATTGGCGTGTCGCGGCCACTGTTTGTAACGAAGGGACCCGCAGCGGTGAAACAGTCGTGCAATTGTATGTGCGTGACCGTAGCGCCTCTGTGAGCCGGCCGGTAAAACAGCTGATAGGGTTCGAAAAGCTGCTGCTCGAACCCGGCCAGACTCGAGAGGTGGTTCTTGAAATACCCCAGTCTGCACTCGGCTTCATGGACCGCGACTTGCGCCATGTCGATGAGCCCGGCTGGTTCGACGTGATGGTGGGCCTGGACTCGCAGGCGCTGGAAAAGGCCAGTTTTCAGACAATGCCCTGAGGGTTACCCGGCGATGGGCTGCACAGCGCCCATCATGTGGCATATGCTCCGACCAGGCTGTTCCACAACAAGGACGTGGCAATGTTCGCCGCCATAAGACGCTACCCGCACACCGTGCGCCTGCTGCTCACCACCACCTTCACCCTGACCGTCGCCCGCGCCCTCACCCTGCCTTACCTGGTGGTGTACCTGGCCGACAACTTCCAGCTGCCGATCAGCCAGATCGGTCTGCTGATCGGTGGCGCGCTGATCATTGCCTCGCTGTTGAGCCTGTACGGCGGCCACCTGGTGGATACCTTGCGCAACCACACGCTGGTCAGCGTCAGCACCCTGCTGTTTGCCCTGGCCTTTGTCGGCGCCGTCGCCAGCCGCTCGGCACTGCTGTTCTTCCTGTGCCTGGTGCTGATCAACCTGGCCCTGGCGGTGGTGGATATCGCTGCCAAGGCCGGGTTCTGCGCGTTATTGCCGGTGGAAGAGCGGGCCGAAGTGTTCGCCATCAAGTACACCCTGAGCAACGTCGGCTATGCCACAGGCCCGCTGCTGGGCGTAGCCATGCTGGAGTTGCACGACCATATGCCGTTCATCGCCTCCGCCGTGCTCGGCCTGGGCATGTGCCTGGCCTACTGGCGCCTGGGTGATCGCAGCCTGCAGGCCAGTACGGCGGAAAAACCTGCGGCCGGTTTCGGCCAGGTGGCGCTGGGGCTGGCGCGGGACCGCAGGCTGGTGTGCTTTACCCTGGGCGGGGTGCTGAGCGCGGTGGTGTTCGGCCAGTTCACGGCCTACCTGTCGCAGTACCTGGTGGTGACCAGCAGCCCGGCCGAGGCGGCGCGGCTGGTCGGTTACCTGGTGACCACCAACGCGGTCACGGTGATCGCCCTGCAATACCTCATTGGCCGGCGCATCAGTCGTCAGCGCCTGATGCCCTGGTTGCTGGCCGGGATGGGCCTGTTCATTGCCGGGCTGCTGGGTTTTGCGCTGGCCGGCTCGGTGCTGGCCTGGTGCCTGGCGATGCTGGTGTTCACCCTGGGCGAAATCATCGTGATCCCGGCGGAATACATGTTCATCGACCTGATCGCGCCGGAGCACCTGCGCGGGGTGTATTACGGTGCGCAGAACCTGTCCAACCTTGGCGCGGCACTGGGGCCGGTGATGGTGGGGTTCGCCCTGGTGCACCTGTGGCCGGGGGCGATCTTCTACCTGCTGGTGTTGTCGGTGATACTGGCAGGGGTGTTTTATGGGTTGGGTATCCGTAAAGCATGACAGAGGCTTGCCGGCTCCCCCTGCGACCCGCTGCCACGCGACTATCGTCGGCGCTGACGTAACGCCACCTGCGTGCCAGACTGACTGATCGGGACCGCGTTATCTTTTTGCTTCGGAGTTTTCATGTCGTTGTCCAGCGGGCTGATCGCCGTGGTCGCCCTGGCCTATATGGCCGTCATGTTCGCCATCGCCTTCTATGGCGACCGCCGCAGCACGCCGTTGCCGCCGAAGCTGCGAGCCTGGGTGTACAGCCTGTCGCTGGCGGTGTACTGCACCAGCTGGACCTTCTTCGGCGCGGTCGGCCAGGCCGCCGAACAGCTCTGGGCGTTCCTGCCGATCTACCTGGGCCCGGTGCTGCTGCTGCTGTTCGCGCCCTGGGTGCTGCAGAAGATGGTGCTGATCAGCAAGCAGCAGAACATCACCTCGATCGCCGACTTCATCGCCGCCCGCTATGGCAAATCGCAAACCCTGGCGGTGGTGGTGGCGCTGATCTGCCTGGTCGGTGTCTTGCCGTACATCGCCTTGCAGCTCAAGGGCATCGTGCTGGGCGTGAACCTGCTGATCGGCGCCAGCGCCGACGCCACCGGCACCCGGGTACAGGACACCGCACTGGTGGTGTCGCTGGTGCTGGCGCTGTTCGCCATCGTCTTCGGTACCCGCAGCCTGGATGTGACCGAGCACCACCGCGGCATGGTGCTGGCCATTGCCTTTGAGTCGCTGGTCAAGCTGCTGGCCTTCCTGGCCGTGGGCATTTTCGTCGTCTTCAACCTGTACGACGGTTTCGATGACCTGTTCACCCAGGCGCGCCAGTCGATCCACCTGCAGGACTACTGGCAAGAAACCATCAACTGGCCGTCGATGGTGGTGCAAACCGCCGTGGCGATGATGGCGATCATCTGCCTGCCGCGGCAATTCCACGTCACCGTGGTGGAAAACATCGAACCCCAGGACATGCGCCTGGCACGCTGGGTGTTCCCGATGTACCTGGCGCTGGCTGCGCTGTTCGTGGTGCCGATTGCCCTGGCCGGGCAGATGCTGCTGCCGGGGACGGTGATTTCCGACTCGTTCGTGATCAGCCTGCCGCTGGCCGAGGCCCACCCGAGCCTGGCGCTGCTGGCGTTCATTGGCGGCGCGTCGGCAGCCACCGGCATGGTCATCGTCGAGGCCGTGGCGCTGTCGACCATGGTGTCCAACGACATGCTGCTGCCCTGGCTGCTGCGGCGCAACAACGCCGAGCGGCCGTTCGAGGCATTCCGCCACTGGATGCTCTCGGTGCGTCGGGTCACCATCGTGGTGATCCTGTTGCTGGCCTACGTCAGTTATCGCCTGCTGGGCTCCACGGCCAGCCTGGCGACCATCGGCCAGATCGCCTTCGCCGCCGTGACCCAGCTCACCCCGGCCATGCTCGGCGCGCTGTACTGGAAGCAGGCCAACCGGCGTGGCGTGTTCGCCGGCCTGGCCGCCGGCATTTTCCTGTGGTTCTACACCCTGGTGCTGCCAATTGCCGCGCATAGCCTGGGCTGGTCGCTGCAGCTGTTCCCGGGGCTTGCCTGGCTGCACGGCAACCCGCTTGACCTGCCGATCAGCCCGTTGACCCAAGGCGTGGTGCTGTCACTGGCGGGCAACTTCACCCTGTTTGCCTGGGTGTCGGTGCTGTCGCGCACCCGGGTGTCCGAGCACTGGCAGGCCGGCCGTTTCATCGGCCAGCAAACCAGCGCCCGCCCTAGCAGCAAGCCGCTTCTGGCGGTACAGATCGACGACCTGCTGACCCTGGCCTCGCGCTTTGTCGGTGAAGAGCGCGCGCGGCAGAGCTTCATCCGCTTCGCCTACCGCCAGGGCAAGGGCTTCAACCCCAACCAGAATGCCGACGGCGACTGGATCGAACATACCGAACGCCTGCTGGCCGGCGTGCTTGGCACCTCGTCGACCCGCGCCGTGGTCAAGGCCGCCATCGAAGGCCGGGACATGCAGCTCGAAGACGTGGTGCGCATAGCCGACGAAGCCAGTGAAGTGCTGCAGTTCAACCGCGCCCTGCTGCAAGGGGCCATCGAAAACATCAACCAGGGCATCAGCGTGGTTGACCAGAACCTGCACCTGGTCGCCTGGAACCGCCGCTACCTGGAACTGTTCAACTACCCGGACGGGCTGATCAGCGTAGGCCGGCCGATTGCCGACATCATCCGCTACAACGCCGAGCGCGGCTTGTGCGGCCCCGGCGAGGCGCAGGTGCATGTGGCCCGGCGCCTGCACTGGATGCGCCAGGGCCGCGCGCACTCCTCCGAGCGGCTGTTCCCCAATGGCCGGGTGATCGAGCTGATCGGCAACCCGATGCCCGGTGGAGGCTTTGTCATGAGCTTCACCGACATCACCCCGTTCCGCGAGGCCGAGCAGGCCCTGCGCGATGCCAACGAAGGCCTGGAACAACGGGTGGCAGAACGCACCCATGAGCTGTCGCAACTGAACCAGGCGTTGTCCGAAGCCAAGAGCCAGGCCGAAGCGGTGAGCAAGTCCAAGACCCGCTTCCTGGCGGCCGTCAGCCATGACCTGATGCAGCCGCTGAATGCCGCGCGGCTGTTCTCCGCCGCCCTGTCGCAGCAGGCCGAGGGCATGAACGATGAAGCCCAGCAGCTGGTGCAGCACATGGACAGTTCTCTGCGCTCTGCCGAAGAGCTGATCAGCGACCTGCTGGATATCTCGCGCCTGGAGAACGGCAAGATCACCCCGGATGCCAAGCCGTTCGCCCTCAACGAGCTGTTCGACACCCTGGGCGCCGAGTTCAAGGTGCTGGCCGCCGAAAAAGGCCTGGAGTTCCGCTTGCGCGGCAGCCGACTGCGGGTGGACAGCGACATCAAGCTGCTGCGCCGGGTGCTGCAGAACTTCCTGACCAACGCCCTGCGCTATGGCAAGAGCCCGATCCTGCTGGGCGCACGGCGCCAGGGCGAGCGCCTGTGGCTGGAGGTCTGGGACCGTGGCCCGGGCATTGCCGACGACAAGCTGCAGGTGATCTTCCAGGAGTTCAAGCGCCTGGACAGCCACCAGACCCGGGCCGAAAAAGGCCTGGGCCTGGGCCTGGCGATTGCCGACGGCCTGTGCCGGGTACTGGGGCATACGCTGGAAGTACGCTCGTGGCCGGGCAAGGGCACGGTGTTCCGCGTCAGCGTGCCCATTGCCCGCCAGGCCGCGCCGGCCCCCACTGCCGCGGTGGAGCAAGGCGGCCAGCCGCTGGCCGGGCTGCAAGTGCTGTGCGTGGACAATGAAGACAGCATCCTGATTGGCATGAACAGCCTGCTAAGCCGTTGGGGCTGCCAGGTGTGGACTGCACGCAACCAGGCCGAATGCGAGGCGCTGCTGGCCAAGGGCATGCGCCCGCATCTGGCGCTGGTGGACTATCACCTGGACGACGGCGAGACCGGCACCGGCCTGATGGGCTGGCTGCGAGCCCGCGTTGGCGAGCCAGTGCCGGGCGTGGTCATCAGTGCCGACGGCAGCAAAGAAACCATCGCCATGGTGCATGCGTCAGGCCTGGATTACCTGGCCAAGCCGGTCAAGCCGGCGGCCCTGCGCGCCCTGCTCAATCGCCATCTGAGCCAGGTTCAGTAAGCGCCGCGTCCGGCAACGCTTCGTCGGACAGCGCCCGTTCCAGCAGGTCTGGCGGCAGGCTTTTGCTGGCCCGCGCGCCCAGCAGTTTCAGCTGCTCGCTGCGACTGACCAGGTTGCCGCGCCCTTCGCACAGCTTGTTGCGCGCCGCGGCATAGGCCTTGTCCACCTGCTGCAGGCGGCTGCCCAACTCGTCCAGGTCCTGGATGAACAGCACAAACTTGTCGTACAGCCAGCCTGCCCGCTCGGCGATTTCGCGGGCGTTCTGGCCTTGGCGTTCCTGCTTCCACAGGCTGTCGATCACCCGCAAGGTGGCGAGCAAGGTGGTGGGGCTGACGATCACGATCTGCCGGTCGAAGGCTTCCTGGAACAGGCCCGGCTCGGCTTGCAGGGCTGCCGCGAAAGCCGCTTCGATGGGCACGAACAGCAGCACGAAATCCAGGCTGTGCAGGCCTTCGAGGCGGCTGTAGTCCTTGCCCGACAGGCCTTTGACATGGCTGCGCAGCGACTGCACGTGCTGTTTGAGCGCCGCCTCGTCATTACCGGCGACAAACTGCTGGTAGGCGGTGAGGCTGACCTTGGCGTCCACCACCACCTGTTTGTCGCCCGGCAGCATGATCAGCACGTCGGGCTGGAAGCGCTCGCCATCGGCGCTCTTCAGGCTGACCTGGGTCTGGTATTCGCGGCCCTTTTCCAGGCCGGCATGCTCCAGTACGCGTTCGAGGATCAGCTCGCCCCAGTTGCCTTGGGTTTTCTGGCCCTTCAGGGCCTGGGTCAGGTTGGTGGCCTCATCGGAGAGGCGCAGGTTGAGCTGTTGCAGGCGCTCGAGCTCCTTGCCCAGCGAGAAACGTTCGCGCGCCTCCTGCTGGTAGCTTTCTTCCACGCGTTTTTCGAAGGACTGGATGCGCTCCTTGAGCGGGTCGAGCAGCTGGCCCAGCTGTTGCTGGCTGGTCTGGGCAAAGCGCTGCTCGCGCTCGTCAAAAATCCGCGTGGCCATGTCGGCGAATTGGGCACGCAAGGTGTCGCGTGCCTCCTGCAGGTCTTCCAGGCGCTGCTGGTGACTTTCCTGCTGCTCGCGCAGTTCGGCCTCCAGGCGTGCCGTCTGCGCTTCCAGCCGGCGCAGTTCGGCTTCGCGGTTGGCGCGTTCCAGGTTCCAGGCGTGGGCGGCGTCACGGCCGTTGTCCCGGTCGACCTGCAGCAGCTCCAGCTCGCGGCCCTGGGCAGCCAGCTGGGTCTGCTTGAGGGTGTTGGCTTCGCTGAGGTCACTGACCTCGTCGCGGCTGGCCTCCAGCTGCGCCTGCAGGCCGGCCTGGGCCAGCTGTGCGGCGTTCAGGCGCTCTTCGAGCAAGGCCTGCTCGCCTTGCCGGGCGCCTTGCCGGCGCTGCACCTGCATGAGCCAACCCAGGCAGGGTACGGCACCCGCCACCAAGCCCAGCAGAATGCTGGCCAGATCCACTGTCATGCTTACCCCGAAAGATCCTGGATGATTGCTGCGCAGCTTATCAGCCCGAGCGGTGTGTTGCCTGTGCCGGCCCTTTCGCGGGCACGAGCACTACACCTTCAGGACGGGAACCACTGCCGGAGCAACCTTCGCGCTTCCTGCGATCCCTGCCCGGCGGCCAGCTCCAGCCAGTAGCGCGCCTGATCCGGCTCGTTGTGCTGGCACAACCGCGCGTACTCGAGCTGCGCCCGCCGATCACCGGCGCGGGCCGCCTGACGCAGCAGATCATGGCCGATGCGGCGGTCTCGGGCATTGCCGCAATCACGGCACAGCATCTGGCCCAGTCGGCTTTGCGCCACCACCACACCTTGCCGCGCAGGCTGCTTCAGCAGACGCCCTGCCAGGTGCTTGACCTGGGGCTTTTCGCCCAGGCGCGGGCTGTCGAGCAGCCATAAGGCCACGGTGAGGGAAAAGCGCTTGGCGGAGGGTGCAGGAGCAGATGCCGCAGGGCTGGCGAGGTGTTTACCGCGAAACTTCATTAGCAACAGGTTTGGCAACTCGAAAGGCGCGCCACTCTACGCTGTTTTTGCCACCTTGACCTGTCGATTTACGGAGGATTGAAAAAAATTTTCAATGATCTTTTCTTGACGTTTTCAGCTGAGTGACCGACCAGTCCGTTGGTGCATCACGATTGTCGGACAGTTCACTCTGTTGCTGGCACACCCGTGCTAGAGCAAGCGCGCGGGACAATCCACAGATCCTGTGGATAACTCGGTGGACAACCCCCCTCCACACCCCGCAAACCCCCGTGAATTGGGGGCCTTGGTCAAACTGACGATTTTTTCACCAGCTAAAAATAGTGTTTTTTTTCATTGACTTAACCCTGCAGTCAAGGCATTGGCGAGACGCCAGGGCCGTGTTGCGGACCTGTTACAACCGCTGCCGGGAATGTGAACAACTGCAGCAGAAACCCTCATTTGCATGCACGAAACAGGTGCATTCGCCCGAATACGGGCCACTTGCCCCCTCTTCCCAGCAACGCAAATACGCGCCATACTGCTCGGCTCACCTCGACCAGCGTGGCAACGCTTGCAAAGCACCCACGGTTGCGGTAAGGTGCCCCTCGTTAGTACCAAGCTGAAAGTCAATTCTGGCCTAAAGCGTCCTTGCAGACCCGCCCTCACTAATGAGTGGCCCTGCCGAAAGCGGACCGGCCCAATCGATGATTCCCTCGCCAGCCCAGCGCTGCCCAAGCACGAATCACGTGACAGATTGATCAGGATTCCACCCCGACGGCCTAGAACCTTGGCCCCGGCGTGCTGCCTGCCTTCCTAAGTACCTACCAGTCAGCCCAAGCGCCCACCTTTGATTGCGCCCCCTCTGGCTGCTTTGTTCCAGTCAGGTTCGTTCGTCCCTTAATAAAGGCGTCACTGGAACGTTTCTATCATGCACGGATCATATCTCCCGTGTTTAAAGCAGGAACCTCCAACAATATGCATACTCATCAAATTCAGGCTGCCATTGGCACCCTTTCCCAGGCCTTCTCGCCGTTGAAGTGCCTTATCGTTGCCCCACGCAAGGGCAGCTTCAGTTTCACCCTGGTAGACGAACACGGCGTCGCCTGCCACACCGAGCGCCTGTACCCCGAACAGTACAGCCGCACTGAACCGCTGCAGGCGGTCATCGCCCGGACTCGCCAATCGCTCACCGCGTGAGTGGCGAATACGGCGGCATTCAAGCGCTGAATCCTCCCATCGTGAGCCTGCCTGAACGTTCTTGGCGTAATTGCCTTAGGGCATATCGCCCAGTGCGTCAGGCAGCAATCGATTTAAAAACAGCTCTTTACACCACGGTTATCACACTACACTTCAACTCGAGCGGTGCTAACCGCTTCCGGCGGGCCTGATCATTCACCAGCTGCCAAGCTCCAGTGCCCGTCCGGCCCTTTACTGTTCGAGGGCATCATGGGTATTGCGGCGAATGAATTGTGTCAGTATGTGATCCGACCCACCCTGGTCTACCTCAATCGTCACTGCGCGAGCGCCGAAGCCTTGTTGCTGGGTATCGCCGCCAGCCAGTCGGCATTGGGCTCGGCCCTGCATGACCGGCGCGGGCATGGCCTGTACCGCATCGGCGAACACCGCCACCAGGCACTGTGGGATGACTATCTGGCCCGCGATCCCGACCTGGCCAGCGTAGTCCGTGGCCTCGCCAGCCAGCACGCCTTCCTCGGCGGCCCGCACCTGGAGCTCACCGTCAACCTGCGCTACTCCACCGCTATCGCCTGGATGCTCGTCGAAGAGCAGGCAACGCTGCTGCCTGCGGCGGACGACTTGCTGGGCCTGGCGCGGATCTGGCGACAGATTTTCAACCCCCAGGGTCGCCTGCGCGACTTCACTCATGCCTGGCACACCTGCATAGATCAGAGATTGCCACAGGCATCTTAGGAAGCGTCCTACAAAAAAAGCGAAAAAAAGGGAATTGTGGTCGGATTGTCCTACAAAACCACTCTAACTCCTGCGATTGAGGCTATAGCGCAGAGCGTGATTTGTTGGTAGCTTTTCGCCCCGGAGATCCCTAGGAGTTTTCTAATAATGAAAAAAGTAATGCTCAAAACCTCCCTCGGCGTTGCGATCACGCTTGCATCCAGCCAATTGTTCGCTGCCGGCTTCGCGCTCAACGAGCAGAGCATCAGCAGCATGGGGACAGGTTTCGCGGGACGTTCTTCATCTGCCGAAGATGCCAGCACCGTGTTTGGTAACCCGGCCGGCATGTCTCGCCTCAAACGTGAACAATTCACCGTGGGCGGCGCCGCCGTCATCGCCAAGTCCGACATCTCGGGCCCGGGTAGCAACCTCGGGGGGGAAACCGATGGTGACATGGTGCCGTTGGTTGGCGTACCCATGGGTTACTACGTCAAGCCGATCGACGACCACTGGAGCGTCGGCTTCGGTGTCTACGTTCCATTCGGCCTGGTAACCGACTATGGCAGCGATGACGCTGCACGATACTGGGGCAAGAAGAGCCACGTCGAGGTAGTCACCTTCCAGCCAACCGTCAGCTACGCCTTCAACGACAAGGTTTCGATCGGTTTCGGCCCTACCATCAACCGCATCAAGGGTGAACTGGGCTCGAGCCTGATCAACCCGTTCACCCCGGGCCGCAACGACGGCGAAGTGAAGATCAAGGGCGACGATACCGCCATTGGCTACAACATCGGTATCCTGGTACAGGCCACCGACAGCACCCGCGTCGGCCTGACCTACCATTCGATGGTCGACTACAAGCTCGAAGGCAAGACCCGCGTCAGCACCCCGCTGATCGGGCCGTTCAACGGCAACAAGTTCGACGCCAGTCTGAAGATCAAGACACCGGAATCGGTCGACCTCTCGGTAACCCATGAACTGGACGACCAGTGGACCCTGTACGCAGGCAGCACCTGGACGCGCTGGAGCCGCCTGAAAGACATCACAGTGCAGAACGATGTACCAGGCCCGCTGACAGGTTCGGCCTTCGAAACCATCAAGGAAGACCAGAACTGGCACGACACCTGGGCGCATGCCATTGGCGCGTCGTACAAGGTCAACAAGGAGTGGGTGTTGCGCACCGGCTTCACCGTCGACCAGTCGCCGACCAACAACCATGACCGCTCACCGCGCATCCCCACTGGCGACCGCAAGGTCTTCAGCCTGGGTGCCGGCTGGAGCCCCAACGACGACATGACCATCGACGTGGCCTACTCCTACCTGTGGGAAGAGGACACCAAGGTCAACCAGGTCAGCGCAACCAAAGGCAGCTACCAGGCCAAGTATGAGAACAGCGCTCACGGTGTCGGCGCGTCGCTCACCTACCGCTTCTGATTCATCCGCGCCGCATGAAAAACCGCCCTCGTGGCGGTTTTTTCATGCCTGCACCTGCCAGCTGTCGCCCAGGCATTCGCGCAGATAATCCATGAAAGCGCGTACCTTGGTGGTCATGGCGAAACGGTCGGCCAGGCACAGGTAGATGTCCATTGGCTCGGTCTGGGCATAGGCGTTGCCACTGTCGCTGTACTCGAACAGCGGCACCAGCGCACCGGATGCCAGGTGTGGCCGTACGATGAACTCGGCCAGACGAGTGATGCCGCCATGGTGCACTGCCATCTGGGTCAGGGCATCGATGTCATCGCTGATAAGTACGCTGCCGAACTCCGGCTCGAAGCGCAGCCCGTCCCGCACGAAGCCCCAGCGCAGAAAGCGGCCGTCTACCGGATAGCGGAATACCAGGCAACGGTGATCGCGCAGGGCCTCGGGGGTAGCAGGCACACCTGCGCCTTGCAGGTAGCCGGGCGAGGCACAGCAGATGAACGGGATACGGGCGATGGGCCGGGCGAGCAGCTGGTCTTCCAGTTGCGGGGCAATGCGCAGACTGACATCCACGTCTTCACGGGCATGGTTGACCCTGCGATCGGTCGTTACCAACTCTATCGAAAGCAGTGGGTAGCGGGCACTGAATGCAGGAATCAGCGGCGCCAGGACGTGTCGCCCGAACGCGGAGGTGGAGGCAATGCACAGCCGCCCCTGCGGCTCGCTGTCGGGGGTGGTGACGGCCTGCTCAGCCAGGGCGAGGTCGCGCTCGATGTGCCTGACGTGCTGGTAATACTGGCTGCCGGCGGGTGTCAGCGCCATGCTGCGGGTAGTCCGGCTGATCAGGCGCACCTGCAGGTGGGCTTCCAGGCGCGCCAGGTTCTGACTGACCGCAGCCGGGCTAAGCCCGAGGTTGCGAGCGCCGGCGGCGATACTGCCGGCGTCTGCCACCTTGATGAAACTGCGAATGGCGTTGAGCAGGTCCATGGGCGAGCTCTTGGATTCGTAAGATTTTCTTTATAAAGAAATCAATCCGGCGGGTCTACAGCGGCTTGATGCTGGATTGTTAACCTGCGCGTCCACCCAGCTTTCAGGAGTTGCCATGAGAGACCTGTCCCAAGCGCGTAGCCGTCGCAAATTGCACCCGGGCGCCACGCCTTACGTGTTCGCTTTCTATATGTCGTCGATCATGGCGCTGTTGATGTGTTTTGTGATCACCGCGGCCAATGCCGGCCTCGGCCCGGAGTACCTGAGCAACGTCATGAAGGCGTATCAGCTGGCGATGCCAGTGGCTTTCGTTTGTGTGCTAATGGTTAGGCCGCTGGTGGTACGGTTGGTGGCCATTACGGTGCATGCGAAGTGAAATCCTCCGCTCCTTTGCCGTAGGAGTGAGCGCATACTCTTCACGCTTCACGCCATGGGCATTCATTTTTAGTAGACATTCCTTAGCGAGGGTGGGGCTGAGTCACCTTTCCGCCCTTAGGGCGGGTCACTTTTGTCTTGGCAAAAGTAACCATGGGCCTGCCCCGTGACAACGGACGCCAAGAGGCGATACTTGAATCGTTCTCTTGGAGGTTGCCATGTCCACTCGAACCTACCGTAACTACACCGAAGAGTTCAAAATCCAGGCCATTGCCTTAGCGCAAACGCTAGGAAGAACCGAAGCTGCCCGGCAACTCGAGATTCCCGTAAAGACGCTAGATAACTGGGTTGATGCGTCTCGAAAAGGGCACTCGTTAAGCTCCCCCGACCGACGCCCTGTCAGTAAAGACGACAGCGAGCTGGCGCGGCTCAGGGCCGAGAATGCCGAACTCAAACTGGAGCGCGAAATCCTAAAAAAGGCGGCGGTATTCTTTGCCAAAGAGTCCAGGTGAGATACGCCTTCGTCGCTAGTGAACGGGCTCAATTCCCGGTGCGATTGCTCTGCCGGGTGATGGGTGTCTCAGTTTCAGGGTTTTACGACTATCAGCATCGCCAGGGCCGTCCAGATCGAGACGCTCAGATTCGCGTTGATTTGCGCAAGGCCTACGCGGCCAGCCGGAATACATATGGCCGACCACGGCTGGTCGAAGCGTTGCGCCGGCAGGCACACGCAGTGGGCCACAAGCGGATAGGTCGGGTGATGCACGAGGAACACATCCAAGGCAAATGCAAAGGCGGTTTCAAACCCTGTACGACTGATAGCCACCACTACCTACCCGTAGCGGACAATGTGCTGGCTCGGCAGTTTTCCGTGAGCAGCGCCACGCCCAGCAGCGCCACGCCCACTTGGGTCAGCGATATCACCTACATCGCCACCAAAGAGGGATGGTTCAAGTAGACATTCATTAGCGAGGGTGGCGCTGAGTCACCTTTCCGCCCTTACGGCGGGTCACTTTTGTCTTGGCAAAAGTAACCAAAACCGCCCGCTCCCATCATCCGGCCCCTACGCTGCGCTTCGGGGTTCCCTCGCTCCGGGCTTGCTCCCGGGAGGACCGCGCTGCAGGCCCCATCCTGGGGCCCAGCGCTTGACGGGCATCCATGCCCGTCACCACCCTCCGCAAGCCCTGCGCTCGGCCTCCTGAAGTCGCAACCTGTGTCGCCTGGACTATCGCGCGCTTAGAAGCAAAGCAAGAGCAGAAGCAGGAACTGTTGCTGTTGCTGTTGCTGTTGCTGTTGCTGTTGCTGTTGCTGTTGCTGTTGCTGTAGATCTTGATCTTGATCTTGATCTTGATCTTGATCTTGATCTTGATCTTGATCTTGATCTTGATCTTCGCGACTTCAGGAGGCCGAACGCAGGCCTTGCGGAGGGAGGTGACGGGCAAGGATGCCCGTCA
>Ga0302347_1002401_pt1 | contig 19149 bp, 13 predicted proteins | sample PhyWR1_FD_202178 | JGI IMG/M metagenome (GOLD analysis project Ga0302347, IMG submission 202178) | Leaf surface microbial communities from wheat plants in UC Gill Tract Community Farm, Albany, California, United States - DLSL W.R1 (v2)... | ecosystem: Host-associated > Plants > Phyllosphere >...
ATTCCTGGGTTTCGATTGGATCGAGGTCTTGCATGGCTTGCTCCAGGGCGGAAAGGCAACCAGAATCGATTGCCTGAGATTGCGACTGGCCTTATGGGCAGACGTCGTGAATTCTTGGATTACCGGGGTGTCATCCGGCGCCGTGTAGTTTTACTACATTTGCTTCCGCATTTCATGCTTTTACACGACATGAGTAGTAGTAAAACTACATTTGTGCGACGTTTGGTCGCACCTTGGCTTGTGAGGAAAAACGTTCATGTTGGTTGGCATTGTGTCGCGAACGGGTGGTTCTTGATGTTTGTTGCCAGATTTTCGTTTTTTTCAGCTATTTCCAACTTTTGTACGACAGTCCAACCGTGGTCCGGCTTTCCCTTGGCCGCTTTTTCCCTTCTATTTCACGCCGATCAAGGATAGACCATGCGCCTACCTTTGCCGCCAGACCTGCCCACCAGCCTGCAGCCGCTGGTCACTCGCAACCAGCAGTTCCTCGGCGATGCCGTGGCTGGCCACCCCGAACTCGACCTGAGCAGTTGGAGCCCGGCCCATCGGCAACAGTTCGATCAGGTTGCCGCCGCCAGCGACTTCGTCCTCGGCCTGGTCCAGCGCGAGCCCGCCATGCTCTGCGCGTTGTTGGCCAGCGGCGAGCTGGAGCGGCGTTACGCAGCGGGTGAACTGCGCGGCCATATTGCCGCGACCGCCCGCGCGGCGCAGAGCGAGGACGAGCTGGCGCGCAATCTGCGCCGCGAGCGCAACCGCCAGCAGCTGCGCATCATCTGGCGCGACATCACCCGCCAGGCCGAGCTGGGCGAAACCTGCCGCGATCTGTCCGACCTGGCCGATGCCGCCATCGACGAAGCCTACCAGTGGCTGTACCCGCGCCATTGCCAGCAGTTCGGCACGCCCATCGGCAACCGCAGCGGCCAGCCGCAGCACATGGTGGTGCTGGGCATGGGCAAGCTGGGCGCGGTGGAGCTGAACCTGTCGTCGGACATCGACCTGATCTTCGGCTTCCCTGAGGGCGGCGAAACCGAAGGGGTCAAGCGCTCGCTGGACAACCAGGAGTTCTTCACCCGCCTGGGCCAGCGCCTGATCAAGGCGCTGGACCCGGTTACCGTCGACGGCTTCGTGTTCCGCGTCGACATGCGCCTGCGTCCTTACGGCTCTGCGGGCGCGCTGGTGCTCAGCTTCAATGCGCTGGAGCAGTACTACCAGGACCAGGGTCGCGACTGGGAACGCTACGCGATGATCAAGGCACGAGTGGTGGCCGGCGACCAGGCGGCAGGTGCGCAGCTGCAGGAGATGCTGCGCCCGTTCGTGTACCGCCGCTACCTGGACTTTTCTGCGATCGAAGCGCTGCGCACCATGAAGCAGCTGATCCAGCAGGAAGTGCGGCGCAAGGGCATGGCCGACAACATCAAGCTGGGTGCCGGTGGCATTCGCGAGGTGGAGTTCATTGCCCAGGCCTTCCAGCTGATCCACGGCGGGCGCGACCTCAGCCTGCAGCAGCGGCCGTTGCTCAAGGTGTTGGCCACCCTGGAAGGCCAGGGTTACCTGCCCCCAGCCGTGGTCGGCGAGCTGCGCGAAGGCTATGAATTCCTGCGCTACACCGAACACGCCATCCAGGCCATCGCCGACCGCCAGACGCAGATGCTGCCCGACAGCGAGCTCGACCAGGCGCGGGTTGCCTACATGCTCGGCTTTGCCGACTGGCAGGGTTTCCACGACCAGTTGATGTACTGGCGTGGCCGCATCGACTGGCACTTCCGCCAGGTGATCGCCGACCCGGATGATGAAGACGGCGAGGGCGAGCTGGTGGTGGGCGGCGAATGGTCGCCGCTGTGGGAGCAGGCACAGGATGAAGAGGCCGCAGGGCGGCAGCTGCAGGAGGCCGGTTTCAAGGAGCCCGTCGAAGCCCTGCGGCGCCTGGCCGCGCTACGCTCCAGCCCGCAATTGCGCTCGATCCAGCGTATCGGCCGTGAACGCCTGGACGCCTTTATTCCGCGTTTGCTGGCCCAGGCCGTCGAGCATGACAACCCCGACCTGGTGCTTGAACGGGTGTTGCCGCTGGTGGAGGCGGTGGCGCGGCGTTCGGCCTACCTGGTACTGCTGACCGAAAACCCTGGAGCCCTGCGCCGCCTGCTGACCCTGTGCGCCGCCAGCCCCTGGATCGCCGAGCAGATGGCCCGCTACCCGCTGCTGCTCGATGAACTGCTCAATGAAGGCCGCCTGTTCAGCCCGCCGCTGGCGCCGGAGCTGGCCAGCGAGCTGCGTGAACGGCTGACGCGAATCCCCGAGGACGACCTGGAACAGCAGATGGAGGCGCTGCGTCACTTCAAGCTGGCCCACAGCCTGCGGGTGGCCGCCTCGGAAATCAGCGGCAACCTGCCCTTGATGAAAGTCAGCGACTACCTGACCTGGCTGGCCGAAGCCATCCTCGACCAGGTGCTGGCCCTGGCCTGGCGCCAGACCGTGGCCCGGCATGGCCAGCCCAAGCGCAGTGACGGCAGCTTGTGCGACCCGGGCTTCATCATCATCGGTTACGGAAAGGTGGGTGGCCTGGAGCTTGGGCACGGCTCGGACCTGGACCTGGTGTTCATCCACGACGGCGACCCGCAGGCGGAAACCGACGGTACCAAGCCCATCGACAGCGCCCAGTTCTTCACCCGCCTGGGCCAACGCATCATCCACCTGCTGACCACCCAGACCAACTCGGGGCAGCTGTATGACGTCGACATGCGTCTGCGCCCATCGGGTGCCTCGGGCCTGCTGGTGAGCTCGCTGGGCGCGTTCGAGCGCTACCAGCAGAACGAAGCCTGGACCTGGGAACATCAGGCCCTGGTGCGAGCCCGTGTGCTGGTGGGTTGCAAGCAGGTCGGCACGGCGTTCGAAGGTGTGCGTGCCAAGGTGCTGGGCCAGGCCCGTGACCTGGAAAAACTGCGCACCGAAGTGAGCGAAATGCGCGCCAAGATGCGCGGTAACCTCGGCACCAAGGCCACGGCTGCCGGTACTGCGGCCAATGCTTTCGAAGCCGGTGTACCCTTCGATATCAAGCAGGATGCCGGCGGTATCGTCGATATCGAATTTATGGTGCAATACGCCGCTTTGGCCTGGTCCCACGACCACCCGGCCATACTCCGATGGACCGATAACATCCGCATTCTGGAAGAGCTGGAGCAGGCAGGTTTGATGCCGGCCAGTGACGCGGTGCTGTTGCGTGAGGTGTACAAGGCGTTCCGCTCGGCCTCGCACCGCCAGGCCTTGCAGAAGCAGGCCGGGGTGATCGACGCGGCGCAGTTTGCCGACGAACGCCGTGAGGTGCGGCGCATCTGGGGTGAGTTGGGCCTGACTTGAGACTGTCGGGGCGGCAAAGCAGCCCCAAAGGCTCATGGTCCACCACCGGTGTTACACTGTCCGCCACATAGCCTGAATATAAAGAGGGGAGGCCAGGCTGTACCGCAGCCTGTAGCCTCCCCGAGCGTTTCTGGACTAAGCATGAGAATACTGATCATTGGCCCCAGCTGGGTCGGCGACATGGTGATGGCGCAGACCCTGTTCCAGTGCCTGAAACAGCAGCACCCCGACTGCGTGATCGATGTGCTGGCCCCCGAGTGGAGCCGGCCGATCCTCGAACGCATGCCCGAGGTGCGCCAGGCCTTGAGCTTCCCGCTCGGCCACGGCGCGCTGGAGCTGGCCACGCGGCGGCGCATCGGCAAGTCACTGGCCGGCCAGTACGACCAGGCCATCTTGCTGCCCAACTCGCTGAAGTCGGCGCTGGTGCCGTTCTTTGCCGGCATCCCCAAACGCACCGGCTGGCGCGGCGAAATGCGCTTCGGCCTGCTCAATGACGTGCGCAAGCTGGACAAGGCCCGCTACCCGCTGATGATCGAGCGCTTCATGGCCCTGGCCTATGCGCCCGGCGCCGAGTTGCCGCAGCCGTACCCGCGCCCCAGCCTGCAGATCGAAGCGCAGAGCCGTGAGGCCGCCCTGGCCAAGTTTGGCCTGGAGCTGGACCGCCCCGTGCTGGCGCTGTGCCCAGGTGCCGAATTCGGCGAGGCCAAGCGCTGGCCGGCCGAGCACTATGCCGCTGTAGCCGATGCAATGATCCGCCAGGGCTGGCAGGTGTGGCTGTTCGGTTCGAAGAACGACCACCCGGTGGGTGAGCAGATCCGCGACCGGCTGATCCCGGGTTTCCGTGAAGAATCATCCAACCTGGCCGGCGAAACCTCGCTGGCCGAGGCCATCGACCTGATGTCCTGCGCGCATGCCGTGGTGTCCAACGACTCCGGCCTGATGCACGTGGCGGCTGCGCTGAACCGCCCGCTGGTGGCGGTGTACGGCTCGACTTCGCCAGGTTTCACACCGCCGCTGGCCGAGCAGGTGGAGGTGGTGCGCACCGGTATCGAGTGCAGCCCGTGCTTCGACCGTACCTGCCGCTTCGGCCACTACAACTGCCTGCGCCTGCTTGAGCCGGGCAAAGTCATTGCCGCCCTGCACAGCCTGAGCGGCCCGGATTTGATCGATACCGTGGCCGAGGTCGACTAAGTGCGGGTACTGATCATCAAGACCTCGTCGCTGGGTGATGTGATCCACACCCTGCCGGCCCTTACCGATGCCGCCCACGCCATCCCGGGCATCCGTTTCGATTGGGTGGTGGAAGAAGGCTTTGCCGAAATCCCCAGCTGGCACCCCGCGGTCGACCAGGTGATCCCGGTGGCGATACGCCGTTGGCGCAAAAACCTCTGGCAAACCATCAAGAGTGGCGAGTGGAAGGCGTTCAAGCAGCGTGTGCGCGAGCGCAAATATGACCTGGTGATCGATGCCCAGGGCCTGGTCAAGTCGGCCTGGCTGACCCGCCTGGTGAAAGCCCCGGTAGCCGGGCTGGACCGCTACTCGGCCCGCGAAGGCTGGGCCAGCCGCTTCTATGACCGGCGCCTGTCGGTTGCCACGGGGCAGCACGCCGTGGAGCGGGTGCGCCAGCTGTTCGCGATGGCCCTGGCCTACGACCTGCCGGAAGGCCTCGGCGACTACGGCCTCGACCTGCAGCGCCTGCAACTGCCGCCGGCCGCCCCGTACGTGGTGTTCCTGCATGGCACCACCTGGGTGACCAAGCACTGGCCCGAAGCCTACTGGCGCGAACTGGCCGAGCGCATGGGCCGGCGCAAGCTGGAAGTGCGCCTGCCCTGGGGCAACCCGGCCGAAAAGGCCCGCGCCGAGCGCATCGCCCAGGGCTTGAACAACTGCCAGGTACTCCCCAAATTGAACCTTGTCGGGGTTGCTCGCGTACTGGCGGCGGCAAAGGCCTGCGTGGCGGTCGATACCGGCCTTGGCCACCTGGCGGCGGCACTCGATGTACCCACCATTTCGCTGTTCGGCCCGACCAACCCGGGCCTGACTGGCGCCTACGGACGGACCCAGATTCACCAGGCCAGTGACTGGCCTTGCGCTCCCTGCCTGCAGAAGAAGTGCACCTACAAACCGAGCGCCGATGACCTGCGCCGGTTCGATCTGAATCGCGAGTGGCCACTGTGCTTCACTCGCCTGAATCCCGAGCATGTGGCGAGCCGCTTGAGCGCGTTGCTGCTGGCTGAGGATGTCCGTTGATGCAACTGGCTTTCGTGCTTTACAAATATTTCCCCTTCGGCGGGCTGCAGCGTGATTTCATGCGCATTGCCCTGGAATGCCAGAAGCGGGGCCACCAGATCCGTGTCTACACGTTGATCTGGGAGGGCGACATTCCGCCGGGCTTCGAAGTGCTGGTGGCGCCGGTGAAGGCGATTTTCAACCACCGCCGCAACGAGAAGCTCAGCGCCTGGATGGCCGCCGACCTGGCCAAGCGCCCGGTCGACCGGCTGATCGGTTTCAACAAGATGCCCGGGCTGGACGTGTACTACGCCGCCGACGGCTGCTTCGAGGACAAGGCGCAAACCTTGCGTGGTGGCCTGTACCGTCGCTGGGGCCGTTACCGGCACTTTGCCGAGTATGAGCGTGCCGTGTTCGCCAAGGACGCGCATACCGAAGTGCTGATGATTTCCGAAGTGCAGCAGCCGCTGTTCATCAAGCACTACGGCACCCCGGTGGAGCGCTTCCACCTGCTGCCGCCAGGCATTTCCCAGGACCGCCGCGCACCGGCCAATGCCGCCGAGATCCGCGCCGGGTTCCGCAAGGAATTCAACCTGGATGACGACGACCTGCTGCTGGTGCAGATTGGCTCGGGCTTCAAGACCAAGGGTGTGGACCGCAGCCTCAAGGCCCTGGCGGCACTGCCGTCGGCCCTGCGCAAGCGCACGAAGTTGATGGTGATCGGCCAGGACGACCCCAAGGTATTCCAGCTGCAGAGCGCCACACTGGGCCTGGGCGACCAGGTGCAGTTCCTCAAGGGCCGCAGCGATATCCCGCGTTTCCTGTTGGGCGCCGACCTGTTGATTCACCCGGCGTACAACGAAAACACCGGCACGGTGCTGCTCGAAGCGCTGGTGGCTGGCCTGCCGGTGCTGGTGTCCAGGGTGTGCGGCTATGCCCATTACATCGCCGAGGCCGACTGCGGCCTGGTGCTGGACGAACCGTTCGAGCAGGAACAGCTCAATAGTTACCTGCAGCGCATGCTCGAAGACCCGCAGGCCCGCGCCGACTGGGCGCGCAATGGCCTGGCCTTCGCCGACACGGCAGACCTGTACAGCATGCCGCAGCATGCCGCCGATGTGATCCTGGGGCAGGAGACCGCATGAAGCTGATACTGGCCGAACCGTTCAAGCGCCTGTGGGCCGGGCGTGATGCCTTCGACGCCGTCGAAGCGCTGCAAGGCGAGGTGTACCGCGAGCTGGAAGGGCGCCGCACGCTGCGCACCGAAGTCGCGGGCGAGGGCTTTTTCGTCAAGATTCACCGCGGCATCGGCTGGGGCGAGGTTTTCAAGAACCTGTTCACCGCCAAGCTGCCGGTGCTCGGCGCAGGCCAGGAGTGGCGCGCCATTCAGCGCCTGCATGAGGTTGGTGTGCCGACCATGACCGCCGTCGCCTATGGCGAGCGTGGCAGCAATCCGGCCACCCAGCACTCGTTCATCATCACCGAGGAACTGGCGCCGACCGTCAGCCTGGAAGACTTCAGCCTCGACTGGGTCCGGCAGCCGCCCGAGCCGCGCCTGAAGCGTGCGCTGATCGGCGAAGTGGCAAAGATGACCGGTGGCATGCACCGCGCCGGGGTCAACCACCGCGACTGCTACATCTGTCACTTCCTGCTGCACACCGACCGCCCGGTTACGGCGGACGATTTCAAATTGTCGGTCATCGACCTGCACCGCGCGCAGACCCGGGCAACCATCAGCCGCCGCTGGCGCGACAAGGACCTGGCCGCGCTGTATTTCTCGGCGCTGGACATCGGTCTTACCCGACGCGACAAGCTGCGCTTCCTGCGCGCTTACTTCCAGCGCCCGCTGCGACAGGTGCTGAAGGACGAAGCCGCGCTGCTCGCCTGGCTGGAGCGCAAGGCGCAGAAACTCTACGACCGCAAGCAACGCTACGGGGATGCACTCTGATGGCGGGCTGGACACTGGCGCCGGGTTACCAACACCTGGCGGCGGACTTCGGCAGCCTCGAAGCGGTATTTGCCCTGCAAGGCGAACGCCTGACCCGCGACCCGCTCAGCGAGGTGGTGCGCATCGAGCGTGACGGCGTCAACTACTACGTCAAACGCTACACCGGGGCCGGCAAGCACCTGCGCCGCTACCTTGGCCGGCCACGCATCAAGGCCGAATGGCAGAACCTCAAGCAGTTCGCCAAGTGGGGCATTCCCACCGCCGAAGTAGTCGCCTGGGGCCTGGAGCGCGATGGCCTGGCCTTCGGCCGTGGTGCGATGATCACCCGCGAGTTGCCACGCACCGAAGACCTGTCGGCGCTGGCAGAGCGCAACGATGCACGGCTGGCGGACCGTGCCTGGGTCGCGCATGTCAGCAGCCAGCTGGCGCGCCACACCCGGGTCATGCACCAGCACCATTTCGCCCACAACGACCTGAAATGGCGCAACCTGCTGGTCGATGACCAGGGCACGCTGTTTTTCATCGACTGCCCCACCGGCGACTTCTGGCGCGGCTTCATGTGGCGGCACCGGATGATCAAGGACCTGGCCTGCCTGGACAAAGTGGCCAAATACCACCTCACCGCTACCCAGCGCCTGCGCTTCTACCTGCAATACCGTGGCCGCGACCGCTTGAATGTGCGTGACAAGAAGCGCATTCGCCAGGTATTGGGCTTTTTCGAGGGAAGGGAATGACCGATTACCTGGCCAGCGCGGACGTCGCGCTGCTCAAACGCCATGGCCTGGACGACTTCGAGGCGCTGTGGGCGCTGCAACTGGATGCCGTGGACGAACCCAACACCGGCCGCGGCGGCTGGAGCAGCGTGTACAGGCTGGAACTCGAAGGCAAGGGCTACTACCTCAAGCGCCAGAGCGACTACCTGACCCGTACCCTGCACCGGCCCTTTGGCGAACCCACCTTCGCCCGCGAATTCCGCAATATCAGCCGCTACCAGAAACTGCACATTCCCGCCTTGCAGGCGGTGTTCTATGGCGAACGCAAGCAGGCCGGCAAGCACCGGGCCATCCTGATGACCCGCGCCCTGGACGAATGGGCCGACCTCGACAGCCTGCTGGCCCAATGGCTACAGCTGGGCGGGGCCGAGCGCAACGGCATCCTCCAGGCCTGTGGCCAGCTGGCGCGCACGCTGCACAGCGCCGGCCAGGTGCATGGCTGCTTCTACCCCAAGCACATCTTCCTGCGCCAGCGCCGCGAAGGCTGGGACGCGCAGCTGATCGACCTGGAAAAAACCCGGCCGCTGCTGTTTGGCATGCGCGACCGCCTGAAGGACCTGGAGCCGCTGCTGCGTCGTGCCCGGGCGTGGGGCGAAGCCGATATCCGCACCCTGCTGGCCACCTACCTGGCACAGCCTGCCGATGGCCGGCTGGTCGACACCTGGCTGCAACGCCTGACGCAACGCCGTCGTGAAAAAGAGGCCCGCTGATGCGTTTGTCTGAACTGAAAAGGGCCGGGCGCAGCCCTGCATTGCCCCTGAGTATCACCCTGGCCGATGCCGCCGGCAGCGCCGAGTTGCAACTGCTCAGCCTGCTGCGTGTGTTGCCGGGCCAGCGCTATGTGGGGGCTGGCGTGTGGCGTGGCACCCCGGTGCTGGCCAAGTTGCTGGTGGGCAGCCATGCGGCCCGGCACTTCCAGCGTGAGTTGCAAGGCGTAAAGCTGCTGGCTGAGCAGGGCCTGACCACGCCGAAGCTGCTGGCCGACGGCCTCAAGGAAGGCGAGGGCGGCTGGCTGTTGTTCGAGTTCCTCGACGGCGCCGAAAGCCTGGCTGATGCCTGGGCTGGCGTAGAGCACCTGCCGGTGCTGGCCGACGAACAGCACCTGGTGCTGGGCGAAGCGCTGACTGCAGTGGCGCACATGCACGCCCAGGGCCTGTGGCAAGAAGACCTGCACCTGGACAACCTGCTGCGTCATGGCGGCAAGCTGTACCTGATCGATGGCGCCGGCATCAAGGCCGAAACGCCCGGCCAGCAGTTGTCACGCCCGCGCGTACTGGAAAACCTCGGCGTGTTCTTCGCCCAGTTGCCCAAGCGCCTGGAACCCTTCATCGAAGAGTTGCTGGTGCATTACCTGCTGGCCAACGCCGAACACGCCCTGCCGCTGGAAGCCTTGCAGAAGCAGGTGGACAAGGTGCGCAGCTGGCGGCAGAAGGATTATCTGGAAAAGGCCGGCCGCGAGTGCAGCCTGTTCAGTGTTGAACGCAGCCTGTCGGGCCTGCGGGCGATCCGTCGCACCGAGGTCGACGCCATGCTGCCGGTGCTGGAGCAGGCCGATGCGCTGATCGACAAAGGCCACCTGTTCAAGACCGGTGGTGCCGCCAGTGTTGCGCGCATCGAGGTCGATGGCCGTCAGCTGGTGCTCAAACGCTACAACATCAAGAGCACCGCCCACTGGTTCAAACGCTTCTGGCGCCCGAGCCGGGCCTGGCACTCGTGGATCGAAGGCCATCGCCTGGAGTTTCTCGACATCGCTACCCCGCGGCCGCTGGCGGTACTGGAGCAACGGGTGGTGGGCCTGCGCAGTCGGGCCTACCTGGTTACCGAGTACGTCGATGGCCCGGACCTGACCGCGTGTTTCGCACCCTATGTGGAAAACGGCGACGCGCCCGAAGAGCAGGTCGATGCCCTGGTGCGGGTGATGCAGCAACTGATCCGCGAGCGCATCAGTCATGGCGACTTCAAGGGCCATAACCTGTTCTGGGACAACGGTCGGTGGTCGTTGATCGATCTCGACGCCATGTGCCAGCACGCCACCCAGCTCAGCTTCGCCCCGGCCTATGCCCGTGATCGAGCACGGCTGCTGCGCAACTGGCCGAGCGGCAGCGCGCTGCATCAGCGGCTCGACCGACTGCTGCCCAAGCTGGCCGAATAATCCGCAGGCAGCGTCAGCCAGTCGCTGCTGCGTCCTGGCTGACGCACGCGGATTCGCCATTGCCCTTCCTGCCGGCGCAGCACCGCCCAGATCGGCACGTTGGTTTGCATGTGCTCGGGGATCGCGAGCTGGTAATGTCCGGCCAGGGGGTGGTGCCGCACGTTCACCTGCTGACTGCCCAGTTGCAAAAACGGCACGCCCTGCGTCTCGAACACTTCTGGCTCCGCAGCGATCGCTGAGCCGGTGAGGCGCGTTTCCGGTTGGCACGCCCCCAGCAGCTGATTCAGGTCGGGCAGGCCGTCGTACCAGAGCAACGGCGAGTCGACGACCCAGGTCTGGTCAAGGCGGCGTTTGATCGGCAGCTTGAGGTAGGCGAGCGGCTGCTTGGGGTCGGTCGCACGCCAGCGGCTGCCATCGAAGCTGACGTTGAAGTAGCGGCCCTGCAAGTCCTTGACGTAGTAAAGGGACAAACCCGAGCTGGCGGAAGCCTGCTCGTACACCGCTTCGCCGTGCGCCCCATCGATTAGATAGCGTATCTTTGCCTCGGCTGGCCTGGCCTGGTAGCGGGACGGCAGCGGTACCGAAGGTGGCCTGGGCATGCCGCGCAACACGCGGCGCATCATGCCGGAGCCCGCGAGCGTGTTCAGCCCTTCGGTGGCATGACTGAGGGCGGCAATGGCGTGATGAAGCGCATCTTCGTGGTCATCCTCGTTGAACGCTTCGAAACCATCCCAGATCGAGATACCCATGCGCCCGAAGGCCAGCGCCATGAGTTGGCGTTGTGGCAGTACCAGGGTAACGATGTCGAGCAACAACCGCAGCACGTTGATCGAAAATGTGCCGAGCAATTCCTCGTTGCTGCGGGTGGCAGCGTCAGTTTGCGCCATCAGGTTATGGACCTCTGCGCGGTAGGCTGCATGATAGAGGTTACCGGTGATGGTCTGCTGTCGTACGTGTGAACCGAGGCGCCCCTTGACCAGGAGCTTCTCGATGTTATCGCGGTTGGCACGGGGAAGGCGCTGGGCGACGTAATTGCGCAGGCGCTGATCGTTGCGTATCGCTCGCATCAGCCCGCGTGCGTTGGCATATTCACGCCAGTAGCGGCGGTCGGGAGCGTCCGGGGCATACACCACGATGCGCTTGGAGTTCAGGGGCGATACCAGCAACAGCACGCCTTGCAACGTCTGCTCCTGGATGAGCAACTGCTGTACGTCCACGCGCTGCTCGTTGTTGAAATAAGGGCGCGCCTGGCTGTCGGGTGCGTTGATCACTGTGCTGGCCCAGCCGTAGCCCTGCTCGAAAGTATCCACAAGAAAATGCCCGGCGTAGCGCCCTTTGACCGCCTCGGCGTTCATGCGGGTGCGGTTCAGTTCCCCGTGCGCCCACTGCCGCCACTCGCCTTCGGGTGAGTCGAGCAACTGGGTACGTAGATAAGCCTGATAGCCGGTTCCAGCATTCAGCCGCCGCACCATCTGCCTGACCCTGGAGGGTGTAAGGGCAGGCAACGCTTCGCCATCGTGCAGGTGCACCTTTGCCGTGAGCCAGTAGTCGACTTCGAACCAGGCGATGTTCAGCAGCGCCAGTTCGTCGAGCCTGTAGGTGTGCCGAACAAATTTGATGGTGTCGCCCACGATAGGCCTGCTGGCTACCGGGATGTAACCCGTGGCGCCCGCAGTGGGGAGCGGATTGATCAAGGGGCCTGTCTGGCGCGCAACCGTTACGCTGACAAAGATGTCGCGGGGGTGGATATCCAGCCCTGGGTCACGTTGAAGGTATTCCTGCAGCCTCTCGTTTACCCAGTTCAGCAGCGAGTGTTGCTGGTTGAACTGCCCCAGCGTGAGAATCCCGGGTGCCGCCGCTCCCTGGATCGCTGCCACCTGTTGCTGCAGCGCCTGCATGATATGCGTCACGCCTTGTTGCGAGGTGGTACGCAACCAGTTGGGCAGGTGCTTTTCAAGCAGTAGCCCGTAGCGTGTGGCGAGCGGCCCGACGCTGCCGACCTGGGGGCGTATGTCCAGTGCGTCAGCCAATGCCCTGTCGAGTTGCTCGACGTTGCGTTGCAGGCCTTGTTTCCAACTGTGATGCCAGGCATGGGTCAGGCGTGCCAGCTGCGCGTCGCGGATGGCAAATGCCTGAAACTGCACCAACTCCTCCGGGTACCAGTCATAGCGCAGCTGCTCGGCCTGACGAGCGCGTTGCTTTTGCTCGGGGGTAGCCAGCAATGCCAGCAGATGTTCGCTTTGCTGCGGGTCCTCCAGGCGTTCACAAAGCTCTTGATGCAGTTCGGCAAGGCTGTCAAAGGCCTCCACACCGTGCGCCACACTACAGAGAAGGGTACGGCCGACTTTGCCATGCTGGTCCAGCAGCTGGCCTTCTGCGCCGTGCTCAGTGAGTACCATGAGCCCGGGTATGTGGTTGCGCCAGTTGGGTTCGGTGGCAGTCAGCAAGGGGCGATACAGCTGTGGGCGTGAATGCAGCGGCAAATGCCTGCGCTGCCAGGGCAGCGGTAGTTCCAGGAAGGTTCTGAGCAACTGGATATGTTCGCTGGAAAGCGTCTGGTCAGTGCTGCGCAAGCGCATTTCGGCTTCGAACTGGTCACTGCGCAGCGAGGCGAGTCGCACGATACGGGTCAGGCCTGTGGCGTCGCGCGCTTGCCAATCTGCGGCCAGTCGGGCGTGTAGTTCCTGGCGAATGGTGCGGCAGAAGCGGTCGATGCGTGAACTGAAACCAACGGGCAGGCTCAGGGCCTGATGCTCGGCGTGGCTTGGCCGGCTTCCTGCGGGGAGCTTGAAGGTGCCACCATCGAACAGGTGAAAACCTGTCAGCGTCAGCAGGTTGTAGGTGTCGAAGTAGAGCGTGCGTGCGGTAATGCCCAGGCCCGGGAACAGCTGCCCCAGGCACTGGTCCAGGCTATTTTCTACACTGCCTGCTACTGGCAGTAGCGCTGTCAGGCGCTCATCCAGCACTCGAAAGCGTTGTGGTGTGGTCATGGTCCGTGTCCTGCTCTGAAAGCGGACCATGCTGCAGGCTGGCGGCCGGGGCGATGTGTTACCCAGCTACCTCAGCGGCGTTTCATGCCCCGCACACTGAGCCAGACCGGAATGCCCAGGCCGAGCCATGACAGCGTGTCCCACCAGCCGTCACCGAGCAGCGCCGCGAACAGGCCGAGCGCGGCCAACAGCGCGAGCAGTGCCGGCCAGGCGAAAATCTGCCAGGTCGATTGCGATTTGTGGCTCATGCCCGCGCTCCTTTGGGTCTGCGCTGTTTGCCCCACCACAGGTACAGGCCGCTCCACAGTACGACAATGGTCAGCACGTCGAGCACGGCCCAGAGGATCTGCATCGGCCGCCCGCCGTAATCGCCGAAGTGCAGCGGTTGCGACAGGCCCATGGCGTCCATGTACCAGGGGCGCTCGCCGACCGCCGTGACCGCCAGCGTGCGGGCATCGATCAGCACCGGTGTGTACAGGTGCGAACTGAGGTGCGTGGCGCCGTTCATGAACACCGCGTAGTGGTGCTCGCTGGAAAAGCGCGTCCCGGGGAAGGCTATGAAGTCCGGGCGCATGCCGGGGGCGGCCTGTGCGGCAATGTCCAGCAGGCGGGTTGCAGGGGCGCGTTGGGTGAGCGGTGGGGCGTCACGATAAGGCGCAACCATGGCGGCCAGGCTGTCATTGCGCCAGGCGGCGATGACCAGGTCAGACAGCGCACTGATCACGCCGGTTACGCCTACCGTCAACGCCCAGGCCAGGGTCACCACGCCAATCAGGTTGTGCAGGTCGAGCCAGCGCAGGCGCCGGGATTTGTCGTGGCGTACCGTGCCGAACTCCAGGCGACGCATGAACGGCGCATAGAGCACCGTGCCGGAGACGATCGCTACGATGAACAGCACGCCCATGAAGGCCAGCAGCAGCTTGCCGGGCAGACCGGCAAACATGTCTACGTGCAGGCGCAGCATGAGCATCATGAAGCCGCCGTTGGCCGCTGGCATCGCTACAGCTTCGCCAGTGCGGGCGTCGAGCATGAAGGTGTGGGACAGGTTGGGGTCGGTGCCGGCGGTAGCGGCAGTGATGGCGACCACGCCGTTGGGTTCGTCTTCGTCGTAACCGAAGTACTGCATGACCTCGCCGGGGCGATGCTGCTCGGCTTTGAGCACCAGCTGCTGAAGATCGAGGTGCGGGGTGTCTGCCGGCATCTGGCGCAGTTCAGGCGCGTCGCCGAGCAGCTGTTCGAGTTCGTGGTGGAAGATCAGCGGCAGGCCGGTGAGTGCCAGCAACAGCAGGAACAGAGTGCAGACCAGGCTGCTCCAGGTGTGGATCGCGGACCAGCGGCGGATGGTTGGGCTTTTCATCACGGTACCGATTTTTTCTGTTGGATCGAGGGGCTGCTGCGCAGCCCAATCGCCGGCAAGCCAGCTCCCACAGGGGGGCACATGGCCAGAGGCTTGCGCTGTACCTGCAAGAGCTGGCTTGCCGGTGATTGGGCCGCAAAGCGGCCCCGCTCACTCAGAACTTGTAGGTGGCGCTAGCAACAACGCTTCGCTCGTCGCCGTAGTAGCAGTAGTACGAGTCACAGGTAGAGATGTAGTCCTTGTTCAGCAGGTTGGTGGCGTTGACCGCGACCGACGCGCCTTTGAGGCTGCTGTTCAGGCGGCCGAGGTCGTAGTGCACCGAGGCATCGAACACGGTGTAGGCATTGGCCTTGCCCAGGTAGGTGTTGGCCTGGTCGCCGTAGGTGTTCCCGGTATAGCGCGCACCCAGGCCGATGCCGAAGCCGTCCAGTACGCCCGAGTGCCAGGTGTAGTCACCCCACAGCGAGGCCTGCTGGTTCGGCATCAGCTGCAGGCGGTTGCCTTTGAAGTCGCCGTTCTGCACTTCGGACTTGGCCAGCGTGTAGGCGGCAATCACCTTCAGGTTCTCGGTAACGTCGGAAACCGCTTCAAGCTCCAACCCCCGGACTTTCACTTCGCCAGTCTGGCTGGTGATGGTCACGCCACCGACGGTGTCGGTCACCGAGACGTTTTTCTGGGTCAGGTCATACACGGCTGCCGACAGCAGGGTGTTGGAACCCGGCGGCTGGTATTTCACCCCCAGCTCCCACTGCTTGCCTTCGGTGGGTTTGAAAGACTGCGTGGCCGACGCATTGGCATTGCTGGTCGGCTGGAATGACTCGGCATACGAAAGGTACGGTACCAAGCCCGAATCGAACACATAGCTGATGGCCGCGTTGCCGCTGAACTTCTTGTCCCGCTGGGTATTGGTGGCATCGCCCTGGTTGAAGAACCTGGTGCCGGTGTGCACCCAGTCCTCCCGCCCACCCAAGGTCAGGCGCCAGTTGCCAAGCGCCATCTGGTCCTGCACATACAGCCCGGTCTGACGGGTTTTCTGGTTGTAGTCATAAAACGCTGTCGAGCGGTCCGGGCGGGTGATTGGCAACCCGTATACCGGGTTGTTGACGTTGCTGTCCGGCACGTTGAAACCGAAGATCGACAGGTAGTTGGTGTTGATGCGCTGATGGTCCAGGCCGATCAGCAGGGTGTGGGTAACGTCGCCGGTGGCGAAGTCGGCCTGGAAGTTGTTGTCCACCGCGAACTGGCTGATGTCTTCATCGGTATTGGTGGACATTCGGCTGACAGTGCCGTCGTCCTGTACCGGGCCACCGGGCTGGTAATAGCTGCCGGGGGTGATGGTCTGGAACGCCAGGTCCGACTTGGTGTAGCGCAGGTTCTGACGGAACTGCCAGACGTCGTTGATGCGGTGCTCGAAGGCATAGCCAAGCGCGTAGTAGGTACGATCGTAGAACTCGTAGTCCGGGTCACCCAGGTTCTTGTGGTGGGAGATCTTGCCGAACGGCATGTCGATCTTGGTGCCCTGGATGGGGCGGAACTGGCTGGTGGCACCGGTATCGTCGCGGGTGAACTGGGTGAGCAGCGTCAGCGAAGTATCTTCGTCAATGTTCCAGGTCAGGCTTGGGGCGATGTTGTAGCGCTTGTTGTCGATGTGATCGATCTGCGAGCCGCTGTCACGGATCACACCGCTGACGCCATACAGAAAGCGGCCCTCGTCGTCGATCTTGCCGGTGCTGGCAAAGTTGATCTGACGGTGATTGTCACTGCCGTACTGCAGTTCGATTTCTTGCTCGCTTTCTGCCTGCGGACGGCGGCTTACCATGTCCAGCAGGCCGCCGGGCGGGGTCTGGCCATAGACCGAGGACGCTGGGCCACGCAGCAGCGCCAGGCGGTCGAGGTTCCAGGTTTCGGCTTTCGGGTTGGCGTACACGCCGCGTGGCAGCGGCAGGCCATCGAGAAACTGGGTGGGCTCGAAGCCGCGCACACGCATCCAGTCATAGCGCGTGTCGCTGCCAAAGCTGGCGGACACGATCCCTGGCATATAGCGCACGGCGTCATCCAGGCTGTGCACGCCGCGGTCTTTCATCTGCTCGCGAGTGGCAACCGAGATTGAGCGTGGTGCTTCGACCAGCGCGGTGTCTGTCTTGGTGCCGGCGGCAGTGCGATTGGCCAGATAGCCTTCGACCGGGCCCCAGGCGCTTTCGCTGGCGCTGGACGCATTCACCGTGATTTCCGGCAATGCCAGGCTGCCATCCGGAACCGCCACCAGACTGTAGCTGCCGACGCTGCTCTGCTGCAGCTGCAGGCCGGTGCCGCCCAAGGCGGCTTGCAGGGCGCCGAGGCCGTCGTACCGGCCGCTTACCGGGGCCGAAGTGCGGCCGTTGACCAGGGCTGGGTCGATGGCCAGGGCGATACCGGCCTGGCTGGCGATCTGGTTGAGCGTGGTGGCCAAAGGAGCGCTGGGCAAATCGTAGGCGCGCGGTGCGGATTGTTCGGCGGCGAACAGGGCAGGGCTGGCCAACGGGGCGCCAAGGCCGATGGCCAGGGCCATCAGGCTGGGGCGCAGGATACGATCAACGGCACGGGACATGCGGCGGTTCCTCGACGGGTAAGTGCTTGCTGCTTCCTTGCCGAGCGAGAATTGAAAAGTGACAGGGTGAATCTGAAAAATGTTGAGAATTATTTAAAGTTGATCAGCGCATGTGCCGACCCTTTCGCGGGTGAACACGTGCCCACAGGGACATCTCGATTTCAAATGCGGTGAGATTGACGTGGAGCGGGTTTATCGAAGCGTCGAACCGCCGCGAACAGGCCAGTACAGGTTTACTTGGAAGTGACGGTCACCCACCACTGGGTATGCCGCTCGATCTTCACCGGCAATGCCGGCACCAGTGATGCCAGTGCCAAATCGGTGTCGGTCAGTGGGAAGCTGCCGGTGACGCGCAGGTCGGCCACCTTGGCATCTACCCCGAGGTAGCCGCTGCGGTACTTGCCCAATGTGGCCAGCAGGTCGCCCAGTCGCACGTTGTCCACCACGAGCATGCCGCGGGTCCAGGCATCGGCACCGGCTGGCACTTGGCCGACCAGGCCCAGGCCGTTGGCGTCCATCAGTACCTGCTGGCCTTCGCGCAACACCTGTTCGTCACCACTGTTCAGGGGCTTGGCAGCGACGGACGCCTGCAGCACTTCCAGGCGTGTGCCGCTGGCTTCGCGGCGCACCAGGAAGCGCGTGCCCAGTGGCCGCAGCCGACCATCGTCGGTGCGTACCAGCAGCGGGCGAGGGTCGTGATGGCCGGTTTCGACCGAAATCTCGCCCTGATGCAGCACGATCACCCGTTGCTCGCCCTGGAAGTCGATGTCCACGGCGGTGTGGGTATTAAGGCTCAGCAGCGTGCCGTCTTCCAGGCGCAGGGTGCGCAGCTCGCCGGTGGCGGTGCGCTGATCGGCCAGCCAGTAACTGGGTGCCAGCGCCGGTGCGCCAACCCAGGCCAGCAGCGAGCCGAGCAGCAACATGCCGGCCAGGCCGCCGCCGGCCTTGGCAACCCGCCGGCGCAGGCCGACGCGAGACTGCAGTAGGGCCTGGCGGGCCGGGCCGGCCGCTACACTGACGCGCTGGTCCATGGCACCGAGCTGGCGCCAGGCGCGGGCGTGCTCTTCGCTGGCCGCATGCCAACGCATGAACTCACCGCGTTCGTCGGGCGTGCCGCTGGCGTCGTCCAGGCTGAGTTTCCAGGCGATGGCGGCTTCCAGCACCCGTGATGAAACCGGCGCGTTGCTCACGTCGGCTGCCCATACAGGGCCACATAGCACTGGCGCATGCCCTGGGCGATGTACTGGCGCACCCGCGAAACCGAAACGCCCAGGCGCTCGGCGATTTCGGCATGGCCCAGGCCGTCCAGGCGGTTGTGCAGGAACGCTGCGCGGGCTTTGCTGGAAAGCTTGCCGAGCAGGCGGTCGATGGCCTTGAGGTCTTCGAGGATCAGGTGTTGCACTTCAGGGGAGGGCTGTTCGGCTTGCGGGATCAGTGCCAGCTCGGCCAGGTAGGCCTGTTCCAGCGCGGCGCGGCGGAAGTGGTCGAACATCAGCCCCTTGGCCACGGCGGCGAGAAAGGCGCGGGGCTCGCGAGGCGTGTCCAGCTGCTCTCTGCCGAGCAGGCGCACGAACGTGTCCTGGCTCAGGTCTTCGGCACGTTGGCGGCAGGCCATGCTGCGTTGCAGCCAGGCCAGCAGCCAGCCGCGGTGGTCGCGGTACAGTGCACCGACCAGATCGGCGTGTGGGCTGTGTGCAGAAGACAAGCAGCGTCCCCCTGGAACGTATGTATTAACTAACGATAATTATTCGCGATTGTTGCA
>Ga0302347_1002405_pt1 | contig 19127 bp, 15 predicted proteins | sample PhyWR1_FD_202178 | JGI IMG/M metagenome (GOLD analysis project Ga0302347, IMG submission 202178) | Leaf surface microbial communities from wheat plants in UC Gill Tract Community Farm, Albany, California, United States - DLSL W.R1 (v2)... | ecosystem: Host-associated > Plants > Phyllosphere >...
GGCCCGGCAGGCGGATTTCACTCTGATTGAAGGCGCCGGAGGCTGGCGCGTGCCGCTGTCCGGGCAAGACAGTTTGTCGGATCTGGCCCAGGCACTGGATCTGCCGGTGATTCTGGTGGTGGGCGTGCGCCTGGGGTGCATCAGCCATGCCTTGTTGACGGCCGAGGCGATTGCGCGGGATGGTCTGCAACTGGCCGGTTGGGTGGCCAACATCATTGGGCCGAAGACCTCCCGGCTTGAAGAAAACCTCGCCACCCTGGCTGAGCGCCTTCCGGCGCCCTGCCTGGGCCGGGTGCCAAAGCTCAAGAGCGCCTCGGCACAAGCGGTGGCCGAGCATCTGCAGCTGGATTTGCTGGACTAAGCCCTGTTCCCCATGTGACTGCCCCCTTGTAGGCGCTGGCTTGCCAGTGATCCTGGGGGCGGGTGTGCCTGTGCCCAGGCGCTGATGAAATCGCCGGCAAGCCGGCTCCCACCGTTCGAGACAGGCCCCATATAAACGCGTTGCTGATATGCCAAGACGAACGGCGGCATAGCGCTGCTTGACAATAAATGGGCGTAAACGTATGTTTCAAACACCTGTTTGACCGCCATAACAAATCCACGCGGTTGTTCATCCCCGGATTCATCAGCAGAGGTTTATCGCTATGCCTGACTACAAGGCCCCCTTGCGTGATATTCGCTTCGTTCGTGACGAACTGCTCGGTTACGAAGCGCACTATCAGAGCCTGCCGGCTTGCCAGGACGCTACTCCAGATATGGTTGATGCCATTCTTGAAGAAGGCGCCAAGTTTTGTGAGCAAGTGCTGGCACCGCTGAACCGCGTGGGTGATATCGAAGGCTGCACCTGGAGTGAATCCGGGGTTAAAACGCCTACCGGCTTTAAAGAAGCCTACAAACAATTCGTTGAAGGTGGCTGGCCTAGCCTGGCTCACGACGTAGAACACGGCGGCCAGGGCCTGCCGGAGTCTCTGGGTCTGGCAGTCAGTGAAATGGTTGGTGCGGCCAACTGGTCGTGGGGCATGTACCCGGGCCTGTCCCACGGTGCGATGAACACCATCTCCGAGCACGGCACTCCCGAGCAGCAGAACACTTACCTGAGCAAGCTGGTTACCGGCGAGTGGACCGGCACCATGTGCCTGACCGAATCGCACTGCGGTACCGATCTGGGTCTGTTGCGTACCAAGGCCGAACCTCAGGCTGATGGTTCGTACAAAGTTTCGGGGACCAAGATTTTCATCTCGGCCGGCGAACACGACATGGCCGACAACATCGTCCATATCGTTCTGGCCCGCCTGCCGGATGCACCGGCCGGCACCAAAGGTATTTCGCTGTTTATCGTGCCCAAGTTCCACGCTAACGCCGATGGCAGCATCGGTGAGCGCAACGCGGTGTCCTGTGGCTCCCTTGAACACAAAATGGGTATCCACGGTAACGCGACCTGCGTGATGAACTTCGACGGCGCTACAGGTTTCCTGATCGGCCCGCCGAACAAAGGCCTGAACTGCATGTTCACCTTTATGAACACGGCACGTCTGGGCACCGCTTTGCAGGGGCTGTCCCACGCCGAGATCGGTTTCCAGGGTGGTTTGAAGTACGCTCGCGACCGTCTGCAAATGCGTTCGCTGACCGGGCCTAAAGAGCCTGAAAAGGCCGCTGACCCGATCATCGTCCACCCGGACGTACGTCGCATGCTGTTGACCATGAAGGCATTCGCCGAAGGCAACCGTGCGATGGTTTACTTCACCGCCAAGCAAGTCGACATCGTGAAATATGGCGTTGATGAAGACGAGAAAAAGAAAGCCGATGCACTGCTGGCCTTCATGACTCCAATCGCCAAGGCGTTCATGACTGAAGTCGGTTTTGAGTCCGCCAACCACGGTGTGCAAATCTACGGCGGCCACGGCTTTATCGCTGAGTGGGGCATGGAGCAGAACGTTCGCGACAGCCGCATTTCGATGCTGTACGAAGGCACCACCGGTATTCAGGCACTCGACCTGCTGGGCCGCAAAGTGCTGATGACTCAAGGCGAGGCGCTTAAAGGCTTCACCAAGATCGTGCACAAGTTCTGCCAGACCAACGAAGGTAACGAAGCCGTTCAGGAATTCGTCACACCGCTGGCTGCACTGAACAAGGAATGGGGCGAGCTGACCATGAAGGTCGGTATGGCAGCCATGAAGGACCGTGAAGAAGTGGGCGCGGCCTCGGTCGACTACCTGATGTATTCCGGCTATGCATGCCTGGCGTATTTCTGGGCCGACATGGCGCGTCTGGCAGCTGAAAAGCTGGCTGCGGGCACTTCCGAAGAAGCGTTCTACAAAGCCAAGTTGCAGACCGCGCGCTTCTACTTCCAGCGCATCTTGCCGCGTACCCGTACGCACGTTGCCACCATGCTGTCGGGTGCAGGCAACCTGATGGACATGAAAGAAGAGGACTTCGACCTGGGCTACTAAGCCCCGGCCAGTCATCTGCAAAAGCCGCTTCTCCTCAGGGGACGCGGCTTTTTTATTTTGTACGTACCCCTTGTTGCAGGGGCGAGCTTGCCCGCGAGCTTTTAAACAAACAGCTCGCTCCTACAGGTCGTGACTTAAGTATTATGTCTGGTCACAGCTTGACCCTATGTATCGCTATCGTCGTTAAGCTAGACTGAGTTCCGGTTTCAACTGCCCGTTCGGGCTTTAACGTTTACAGATTACGAGGTTTGCCATGGCTGATTACAAAGCGCCCCTGCGCGATATGCGCTTCGTCCTCAATGAAGTTTTCGAGGTTGCTGCTCTTTGGGCGCAATTGCCTGCATTAGCTGAATCCGTCGATGCTGAAACTGTTGAAGCCATTCTCGAAGAAGCGGGAAAGGTCACCGCCAAAAGCATCGCGCCGTTGAGTCGCAGCGGTGACGAAGAAGGCTGCCACTGGAAGGACACCGTGGTGACGACACCTGCCGGTTTCGTCGACGCCTACAGAACCTACGCTGAGGGCGGTTGGGTCGGCGTGGGCGGCACCCCGGAGTTCGGCGGTATGGGCATGCCCAAGTCGGTGTCGGCCCAGGTCGAAGAGATGATCAACTCCTCCAGCCTGGCTTTCGGTTTGTACCCGATGCTGACGGCCGGCGCCTGCGTATCGATCAACGCTCACGCCAGCGAAGCATTGAAGGCCACTTACCTGCCGAATATGTACTCGGGCGTGTGGGCGGGCTCCATGTGCCTGACTGAACCCCATGCCGGTACCGATCTGGGGATTATTCGCACCAGGGCCGAGCCTCAGGCAGATGGCTCCTACAAAGTCAGCGGCACCAAGATTTTCATCACCGGTGGTGAGCACGACCTCACGGAAAACATTATCCATCTGGTTCTGGCCAAACTTCCCGATGCGCCCGCCGGGCCTAAAGGCATTTCGCTGTTTCTGGTGCCCAAGTTCATGGTGCATGCCGATGGCAGCCTGGGTGAGCGCAACCCGGTTACCTGTGGTTCGATCGAACACAAAATGGGGATTCAGGCTTCAGCCACCTGCGTGATGAACTTCGACGAAGCCGTCGGTTATCTGGTGGGCGAGCCCAACCGTGGGTTGGCGGCGATGTTCACCATGATGAACTACGAACGTCTGGGCGTCGGTATTCAGGGCCTGGCTTCGGGCGAGCGTTCGTATCAGAACGCTGTGGAGTACGCCCGCGACCGCCTGCAAGGGCGTGCGGCAACCGGCGCTCAGGCCAAGGACAAAGTGGCTGACCCGATCATCGTTCATGCTGATGTGCGCCGCATGCTTTTGACCATGAAAGCCTGCAACGAAGGCGGACGTGCCTTTTCGACCTACGTCGCCAACCAGCTGGATATTGCCAAGTTCAGCGAAGACCCGGCGGCGCGTGAGCGGGCCGATGCCCAGGTGGCTTTGCTGACGCCTGTGGCCAAGGCCTTTTTGACTGATCTGGGGCTGGAAACCACTGTGCATGGCCAGCAAGTGTTTGGCGGGCATGGCTATATTCGGGAATGGGGCCAGGAGCAACTGGTGCGTGATGTGCGCATCACGCAAATCTACGAAGGCACCAACGGTATTCAGGCGCTGGATCTGGTCGCCCGCAAAATCGTCGGTAACCGCGGGGCTTACTACCGCTTGTTTGCCGACGAAATTCGTCAGTTCATCGCCGCGCAATCCAGCAGCCTGGACGAATTCACCCAGCCTTTGGCTGCAGCTCTGGACACGCTTGACGAGCTGACGGCCTGGGTTCTGGAGCGCTCGCAAAATAATCCGAATGAAATCGGCTCGGCCTCGGTCGAGTATCTGCAGGTATTTGGTTACACGACCTATGCCTACATGTGGGCATTGATGGCCAAGGCTGCTTTGGGCAAGGAGTCGCAAGAAGCCTTCTATGTCAGCAAACTGGGCACTGCACGCTTCTACTTCGCGCGTCTGCTGCCACGTATTCACTCGTTGAGTGCGTCCGTGAAGGCCGGCAGCGAATCGCTTTACCTGCTGGATGAAGCGCACTTCTAAAGTCTTTTCAGGGCAATGTAAGCATTTGCTTACATGGCGTACTGCCATTCGCCCATATCGCCAGATTGGATCCATGGGTAATCTACTTATCAGGGACGTAGAGCAGGAAGCTCAAAGCAACAACAGGGACACGTAGGATTCTGCCAGGAAGGCGGAGTGAAAAGGATGTCAGGGAAACAGTCTGCAAAACCCCGCCTAGGCGGGGTTTTCTTTTTTGTGCGTCTGGATTTTGATGCGCCTGGCAGTTCCCGACTTATGGCCGCTGGCCAGCCAGCTCCCACAATGAATGAGGCGAAGGGCTACAGTGTCGCGTCTTTGCGATGTGTCACTTCCTCCAGCAACGTGCGCAGTAGTTCAAGAGTCGCCTGCTGGCGCTGTACATCACGGCATACCAACCCTACTTTAAGTGGCACGCGCGGTTCACTGAGCGGCTTCCAGAGCAATGCCTGATTGTCGTGCTCGTGTCGCGAGCGCCCCGGCAATACCGTCGCCAGCCTGGTATGGGGCAAGCTTTCGAGAATCCCGGCCATGGTGTTCAGCTCAGCCTGAACCTGTGGGCGACGGCCCAGGCTTGCGAGCTGGCTCTTCCAGATCTGGCGCACCTGAAATTCTTCCCCCAGCAGCAACATTGGCAGTTCTGCAGCCTGCGTCAGTGACACCTTCTTGAATTCGCGCAACGGATGATCGGCCGGGATTACCAGTTGCAACTCGTCTTCGTACAGCAGTAAGCCGTGTAGCCCGGGCTGACGTGGCGGCAGGTAGCTGATACCGATGTCGAGTGACCCATTGAGCAGGCGCCGTTCGATCTCGATGCCCGTCAGTTCATATATCTGCACCACCAGATGCGGCTGGGCCTGGCGTACTCGCTCAAGCATCTGCGGCACCAGGCTGGTGTGCACGGTTTGCAGTACACCGATGGCAATCGTGCGCAACGCCTGGCCCTGGAAGTTGCTCAGTGCCTCTTTGGCCCGTTGCAAGCCATCGAGCAACGGCAAGGCATGGTTGTACAACGTGTGGGCAGCCAGGGTCGGCAGCAGGCGTTTGCTGCTGCGTTCAAAGAGGCTGACGTCGAGGTTGTGCTCCAGGTGGCGTATCTGCTGGGACAGCGCCGGCTGTGAGATGGACAGGCGCTCTGCAGCACGTCCTACATGACCTTCCTCGTAGACCGCGACGAAATAACGCAGTTGCTTAAAATCCATAAGTATTACTTATCGAAAATGCTTAAAAAACGAAATGGCTCAAAGGCCCGACGGCGCCTAGTCTACGCCCATTCCACAAGGGCCGTAGAGCCTGAGAGCCAGAAGATCACTGATTTGCACGAGAGTTTTTGCATAGGTTAGGCAATATAACTTGCCCGCAGCACGACCATTCATGCACAAGACGCCCGCTTGCAAATCGGATCTGCTTATGATCACAAGGTCAGCGTGCATGAACCTGTTTAACCTGCGTCGTCCCCAGCCCAGCCTCAACCTGATGGCAGCCGAGTCTGCCCCGTCAATTCACGACGGCCGCCAGTCCCGCGCCTGCCTGATGCCCAGTGTCGAGCGTGCCGCTCAAGTCTTTGTGCGGGGCCAGGGCTCATGGCTGTGGGACAGCGAAAGCCGTGCCTATCTGGATTTTACCCAGGGCGGGGCAGTCAACAGCCTGGGCCATAGCCCAGCCGTGTTGATCAAGGCGATGGCTGATCAGGCGCAGTCGCTGATCAATCCGGGGGCGGGTTTTTACAATCGGGGAATGCTGAGCCTGGCCGCGCGTCTGTGCGACAGCACCGGCAGTGACCAGGTGCATTTTCTTAACACCGGAGCCGAGGCCAACGAGGGCGCGATCAAACTGGCGCGCAAGTGGGGGCAACTGCATCGTGGCGGCGCCCATCAAATTATTACCGCAACCCACAGCTGCCACGGTCGCAGCTTTGGCGCGATGTCCGCTTCGGGCAGCAGCACCTTTGAGAACCGCTTTGAGCCGCAATTGCCGGGCTTTATCCACGTACCGTTCAACGATCTGCCAGCGTTGCACGCCGCCGTCGACGCGCAGACCGTGGCCATCATGCTGGAGCCGGTTCAGAGCGATGCCGGAGTGATCCCGGCGACCGGGCATTACCTCAAGGGCGTCGAACGGCTGTGTCGCGAGTTGGGCATCTTGCTGATTCTGGATGAGGTCCAGACCGGGATGGGGCGTTGTGGCACCTTGCTGGCGGAACAGAGCTACGGCGTACGTGCCGACATCGTAACCCTGGGCAAAGGCCTGGGCGGCGGTGTGCCTCTGGCCGCCGTGCTGGCGCGGGGCAAAGCCTGTTGCCTGGAGCCGGGAGAGTTGGGCGGTACTCATCATGGCAACGCATTGATGACGGCTGCCGGCGGTGCGGTGCTTGAGACGCTGCTGGAAAAAGGTTTTCTGCAGCAGGTGCGGGACACCGGTCAGTACATGCGCGAGGGCCTGGCCCGTTTGGCAAATAGTTATGCACAGGGTGAACTGCGTGGCCAAGGCCTGTTCTGGGGGCTGACCTTGTCGGATGACTCGGCGCAGGCCGTGGTAAAGGCGGCCTTGTACGAAGGTTTGCTGATCAGCGCGCCTCAGGCGGACTGTCTGCGCTTCACCCCTGCGCTGTGCGTCAGCAAAGGCAACATCGATGAAATGCTGCTGCGTCTGGCCCGGGCGTTTGCACGGGTACGAACGGCGCAGTTGCAGTGCCGCAGAATTTAGAGTCATACCGGATTTAAAGAACCGTCTCGCGGTGTACCGCGCGCCCTGTGCCTGTTTTGTTCGGCACGGGGCGTTTTTTTGTCCAGGATAAGTACCGACTGAACCTTTTAATCGCGTGCGCAGTCGATTAGCTGTAGGGCTCGATTGGGCCCGCTATCAATTGGGAGCTGAACTCATGGACCTTATTAAAATCATTTTTGCGATCTTGCTCCCTCCACTTGGCGTGTTTATGCAAGTGGGATTTGCCGGCGCATTCTGGCTGAATATTCTGCTGACCTTGTGCGGTTACATCCCGGGTATCGTTCACGCGGTATGGATCATCGCCAAGCGCTAATGGAACTGTAGGAGCGAGCTGGCTCGCGAGCTGTTGATCTTGAAAACAGCTCGCGAGCAAGCTCGCTCCTACATGTGGTGTGCAGTCCAAGGGTTATCTGGCCAGCAACTCGCTATAAAACAACCATTCCTGTTCCAGTGCATGTTCCTGATTTTTGGCCTTGCGAAATCCGTGGTGCTCATCGGGGTAGTAGTACGCCCGGGCCGGGATGTGGTTGTCTTGCAGCGCCTTGAGCATGTCGCGGGTTTGTTGCGGAACGACCACGGCGTCCAGCTCACCCTGAAAGAAAATCACCGGCACGCGGATCTGGCTGGCATGCAGTAACGGGGTGCGCGCCGCATAACGCTCGGCATCCTGTTGCGGGTCGCCGATCAGCCAGTCCAGGTAGTCGCCTTCAAACTTGTGGGTAGCACGCGCCAGGGCGATCGGATCGCTGACCCCATACAGGCTGGCTCCCGCACGAAAGACATTGTGAAATGCCAGCGCACACAAGGTGGTATAGCCGCCTGCACTGCCACCACGGATAAATGCGTTTTCGCCATCGATCAAACCCTGGGCCGCCAGGTAGCTGACCACAGCGCAGGCGTCTTCAACATCCACCTTCCCCCATTTCAGATGCAGGGCCTGACGATAGTCGCGACCGTAGCCAGTGCTACCCCGATAGTTGAGGTCGGCAACTGCAAAACCGCGCTGCGTCCAGTATTGAATGCGCGGGTCGAGCATCGGGTAGCAGGCCGATGTGGGGCCACCGTGAACAAACACCACCAATGGCGGTTTGGTTTCGCCGTGCATCGCCGGGTAGAAAAAGCCATGGGCTTCGCCGCCACCGGAGGGGTAGCGCAGGGTATGTGGGCGGCTGATCTGCTCGGGGGGAAGCGGTGCAATGCCCCCGGCCAGAACGCTGACCTGTTTGTCGCGGCGGCGGATGGCAATCACGGCCGAGGGGCTGACCGGTGATGCGGCAATGCAATAGATGAACTCATCATCCAGTGCCAGACAGCGAAAGCGGCTGTAATCCCCGGTGTAATCTTCAAGATGGCCGTCAGGCGTATGGATGCCCAAGCGTGCGAAACCGCCCACGGTCCAGCTGGCCAGATAGGCCTTCTCTCCCAGTGGGAGCCAGGTGCTGGTGCCCAGTTGCCAGGGTGCTGGGGCGTGATCGGCATCAGCACTCGGGGCAGGTATCAGGCCATCGGCAAATTGTGCCCACGGCTGCCAGAAGCCGGCACGATCGGTGAGGCAATACAGGCGGTTGTGTTCGTCGAAGCGCGGTTGTTGCAGTGATTCTTCGCTGAGGTCGCCGGCGATGCAGCGCGGGGTATTCCAGCGGCCATCGACGTTGCCTTCAGCCAGCATCAAACGGGTCGACGTCCACGGCTGATGCGGCCGGCTCCATTCGATCCAGGCCAGACGCTGACCGTCAGGGCTGAGGGTGGGGGCGGAGTAGAAGTCGGCGCCTTCAGCCAATATCCGGCGCTCAAGGGTGTCGAGGCTGATGCTGACCAGTCGGTGCCGGTCGGCATTTTCTTCGACGGCGAGTACCTGCCCGTCGGTGTATTGCACATCGCCATAGCGACAAGTGCCCCGGGTCAGTGCTTGTGGAGCCTTGCCGTCCAGGGTTTGCAGATACAGTTGCTGGTCGGATTCGTTGACGAACACCACACCGCTATCGCTCAGGCAGAACGCCCCACCGCCATACTCGTATACCCGGCTGCGCACACTGAATCCGTCGGGTGTCAGGCAGCGTGCCTGGCCATCGCGCCAGTGCCAGATGCGACAGGCCGCGTCAGCAGGGCGGTATTCATTCCAGAACAGCCCGGCCGGACCGACCCGCAACTCTGCGAAATCGACTCCGGCGGCTACGGCGAGTGCGGCGCTGAAGGGTTCAGCCTTTTGCGATGAGACGTGAGTTTCGATCATTTCGGAACGCCAGTTGTTCGATGGTCTGGGTGGCGTGCTCGGCTTCTTCGCGCGCCTTGAGAATCAAGTCGTGTTGCGGCGATTTGCTGCAAACCGGGTCCGCATTGCTGGCGTCGCCGGTGAGCATGAAGGCCTGGCAACGACAACCGCCAAAGTCCTTCTCTTTCTCGTCACACGAGCGGCAAGGCTCGGGCATCCAGTCATAGCCTCGAAAACGATTGAAGCCGAACGAGTCGTACCAGATGTGTTGCATGCTGTGGTCGCGCACGTTGGGGAACTCGACCGGCATCTGACGCGCACCATGACACGGCAAGGCAGTGCCGTCAGGTGTCACGGTCAAAAAGATGCTGCCCCAGCCGTTCATGCAGGCTTTCGGGCGTTCTTCGTAATAGTCCGGGGTGACGAAAATCAGCTTGCAGGGGTGGCCTTCGGCTGCCAGTTTGGCCCGGTATTCGTTGGTGATGCGCTCAGCCCGCACCAGCTGTTCTTTGGTTGGCAACAGCCCGACCCGATTGAGCTGGGCCCAGCCGTAGAACTGGCAGGTGGCAAGCTCGACGAAGTCGGCCTCAAGGGCTATGCACAGCTCGATAATGCGATCGATCTTGTCGATGTTGTGCCGATGGGTCACGAAGTTCAGCACCATCGGGTAGCCGTGGGCCTTCACCGCGCGGGCCATTTCGAGTTTCTGCGCGAAGGCTTTTTTCGAGCCCGCCAGCAGGTTGTTCACCTGTTCGTCGCTGGCCTGAAAGCTGATCTGGATGTGGTCCAGGCCGGCCTTTTTGAAGTCGCTGATTTTCTGCTCGGTCAGGCCGATACCTGAGGTGATCAGGTTGGTGTAGAAGCCCAGCTTGCGCGCCTCGGCGATCAGCTCGGCCAGATCCTGACGCACCAGCGGCTCGCCCCCGGAAAAGCCCAGCTGCGCGGCGCCCATTTCCCGTGCTTCGCGAAACACCTTGAACCATTGCTCGGTGCTCAGCTCCTTGCCCTGTTGGGCGAAGTCCAGCGGGTTGGAGCAATAGGGGCATTGCAGCGGGCAGCGGTAGGTCAATTCGGCCAGCAGCCAGAGCGGCAGGCCGATTTCCGGTTTGGGCGGGATACGGCTGTCAGGCAAGTTCGATCCAGTGCTCTGCACGAGCGACCTCCATAAATTGCTCGATGTCTGCGCCGAGCTCGGGTACGCCGGGGAACTGTTGGTCCAGTTCACCAATAATGGCGGCTACGTCACGCTGGCCATCTATCAGGCCACCGATCAATGCCGCGCTGTCGTTGAGTTTGATCATGCCTTCGGGGTACAGCAGCACATGGCCTTTTTGCGCGGGCTCGTATTGAAAGCGATAGCCCTGGCGCCAGGTCGGGATTTTGCTGCGATCGAAGCTCATAGGGTGATTCCTTTGTGCCAGACCCGTTGGTCGGTCACGCTGTGATAGGGCGGGCGGTCCAGCTCGTAGGCCATGGTCATGGCATCGAGCATGCTCCAGAGAATGTCCAGTTTGAACTGCAGAATCTCCAGCATGCGTTGCTGACCCTGGTAAGTGGTGTAGTGCTGCAAGGTAATCGCCAGCCCATGTTCCACATCGCGCCGGGCCTGGCCCAGGCGGGTGCGGAAGTACTCGTAGCCGGCAGGATCGATCCAGGGGTAGTGCTGCGGCCAGCTGTCGAGCCGTGACTGGTGGATCTGCGGCGCGAACATCTCGGTCAGGGAGCTGCTGGCGGCTTCTTCCCAGCTGGCGCGGCGGGCGAAATTGACATAGGCATCCACGGCAAAGCGAACGCCGGGCAGGACCAGTTCCTGGGAACGCAGTTGCTCCGGGTCCAGCCCTACTGCCTGGCCCAGCCGCAGCCAGGCTTCGATACCGCCGTCTTCGCCGGGGGCGCCGTCGTGGTCGAGCATGCGCTGAATCCACTCGCGGCGTACTTCCCGGTCGGGGCAGTTGGCCAGAATCGCGGCGTCCTTGAGCGGGATATTCACCTGATAGTAGAAGCGGTTGGCGACCCAGCCCTGAATCTGCTCGCGGGTCGCGCGGCCTTCGTACATCGCCACCTGATAAGGGTGATAGATGTGGTAGTAGGCGCCCTTGGCCCGCAGGGCGGCTTCGAATTCGGTGGTGCTGAGAGGGGCGTGGGTCATGGTGCCTCCAGAAAATACGTTTTTGCAGTCGCTGCCGCTGGCTGCGACTACAGGGTTTTGCGGGTCAGAGCTCGATACTCATGCCGTCAAAGGCCACTTCAACCCCCCGGCGGGCCAGTTCGGCACGTTCGGCAGAGTCTTCGTCGAGGATCGGGTTGGTGTTGTTAATGTGGATCAGGACTTTGCGCTGCCCGGGCAATTGCTCAAGCACTTCGAGCATGCCACCGGGGCCGTTTTGTGCCAGATGGCCCATTTCACGACCGGTGCGGGTGCCGACGCCACGGCGCTGCATTTCGTCGTCGTCCCACAGCGTGCCGTCCACCAGCAGGCAGTCGCTGCCGGCCATGATGTCCAGCAATGGCCCGTCGACCTTGCCCAGTCCCGGGGCGTAGAACAGTTTGCCGCCGGTGCGCAGGTCTTCGACGATCAGGCCGATGTTGTCGCCGGGGTGCGGGTCGAAGCGATGCGCAGAATAGGGCGGCGCAGCACTGCGCAAGGGCAGTGGACTGAAGCGCAGGTTCGGGCAGGCCGGGATGGTGAACGTGCCTTCAAGCTCGATGCGGTGCCAGTTGAGACCGCCGTTCCAGTGCTTGAGCATGGTGAATAACGGGAAGCCGGTGCTCAGGTCTTCATGAACCATGTCGGTGCACCACACGTCATGGGGGCAGCCTTCGCGCAGGCTCAGCAGGCCTGTGGTGTGGTCAATCTGGCTGTCCATCAGAACAATGGCGCTGATCCCCGTGTCACGCAGGGCGCGGCCCGGCTGCATGGGGGCAAAACTTTGCAGTTGCGCACGAATGTCGGGTGACGTGTTGCACAGAACCCAGTTCACGCCGTCATCGGAGATTGCAATCGAGGACTGGGTTCGGGCCTTGGCGTTCAGTGTGCCATCGCGAAAACCCGCACAGTTGACGCAGTTACAGTTCCACTGCGGGAAGCCGCCGCCAGCGGCGGAACCTAGAATCTGGACAAACATGGCATGCTCTCTTGCAATTCTGAAAATAAAAACGCCCCGGCGAACCGAGGCGTTGGGTTGCTCTGCTCAGCTCTGTTGTGCACAGAAGCAGCGCAGATCAACGGCTAGCGAAATACATGGTGACTTCGAAGCCAATACGCAGATCAGTGTAAGCAGGTTTTGTCCAAGCCATGAGGTAACTCCTTCAGCGGTAGTGGGTGGGGTCTCTAACGTTAGTCCGGCTCCCGAGGGAGTCGTTCCTGTGCTTAGGCGATCATGTTACTAAATCAGACCGTTCTTGAACGACCAATGTCGGAAAAAGCTCGTTACACAGATGGTAACGATCAGCTTCTCCCCTGATAAAACGTTTCAGTTGCAGTGTGTGTTGCGAGGCACAAGTAGCCGATATCAGCCTGGGCAATGTGCTGTGCCGCTTTCAGTGTAGTGCCTGGTTCCAGCGCCAGAAGCGCGGCGTAGAGGGCCTCGAGGTAATCCGACGGGTGGCCTGCCAGTTTGGCTTGCCACAACAGCTCAGCGGCCTGGAGCGCGCCCAGGGCCTCGGTCGAGAATTGCCGTGCCAAGGCATCACGAGCCTGGGTGAAAGAAGTTTCATCCAGCGAGCTGACCAATTGCGGCAAATCGGCGAGAAAGGTCCGGATGTGCCCGAAGATTTCAGCCGTTGAGGCGTGGGGTGATTGCACGCCGAACAGCAGGCCGGTCTGGCCATTGATTTGGCGCAAACCACTGAACACCGCGTAGCCCAATTGCAGCTCGCCCCTTAGCCGCTGATAGAACGGGGTTTGGGCGATATGGGCCAGCAGGCGCCAGGCCGCTTCAGCGCCGAGATTGCCCACTGGCGCAGGACAAAATAGTAGCAGGGCCTGTTCGCTGGAATCGCAGGGTTCGGTGTGCCAGAAGTGCCGGTTTGCAGATTCGGGCTCCTGCCTGATCTGTGCATCCGGGGTGCCGGGAACTCTGGCCAGTGCCGCTGTGATCAGCGACTGGGTGGCGGCGGGCAAACCGACAGCCAGCCCGTCCCACTGCGCCGTGGCCCAGCACTGCTGCAGATCACCGGCCACGTGGTCGCTACCAGGCTGGCAGACCTCTGGCAGGCGCTTGAGCAATTGGCGAATGGGTATCAATGGTCTGGCAGGGGGGGCGTTAGTCAATGGCCCGGTCGAGGGCGTAGCCAGTGCGCGCAGAGCGTGTTCGAGAATGGCGGGCATGGGCATCTGAAAGCCCTGCAGTTTCAGCAGCCAGTCATTGCCGCAAGGGCTGAACGACAGTTCGACACCGGCCGCGCGGGCATCTTGCTGCAGTGGGCGCAGGCTGTTTTCCAGGCCTGATAGCACGCCGTCTGCAGGTGTTGCGTGCAAGCGCCAGCGCAGGTAAATCGCTGCTTCGCCGTTATGGGCAGGCACCGCCGAACTGAAGTTCATTGCGGACATATCGCGACGGCTGCGCAAACGGTCCTGGGCAAAGGTGCGCAAGCCACGGTGAGCACTGGTTTGCCCGCGAATCAGGCCGGCACTGACCGGCTCTTTTGGTGCGCGCAAAAATGGATTGGCCGCCGGCAATTGCCAGGTGTGCCGGCAGGTCGAGACCGGCACGGGCTGCATCTGCCCCAGTATGGTTTTAAGGGCCGCCACGGCTTGATCCGACAACGGCCCCTCAGCTTGCTCGCAGTCCAGGCGGGCCAATTCCATTGCGCCACAAACTTCCATCTGACGCTGTTGCAGTAAACGAAACTGCTCCCGCAGAGCGGGCCAGTCTTGTTGAGTGCTGAAGAACGCCAGCCAGTCGTAGAACATCTCGCTTATCTGTGTTGCGGTCTGAGTGATCTCGGCAGCTGCGCTGAACTCGATTTGCAACAGGGCCTGCCCCTTGAACTGATACAGCACCGCAGCTTTCAGGTTAGTGATCAGTTGCTGCTGGCATAGCCGGGCCACCAGGCCGTCGGGTTTATCGGCATTGATCCAGTGGCACAGAAAGTCCAGGGCCTGTCTGGAGGCGGGCGGCAGCTGCTCGAAGGCGAACATCAGGTTCAGGTGCTGGCCGTCGATATGTTGATAGCCCGGCCCGGCATCAGTCATCAATCGGGGGGGCGCACTCTGTACAACGGTTTCTGCGCGTCGTAGTTCGGCGCAGCTGTGTTCAGCCAGTGCGGTCAGTTGATCTACGGATAGCGGCCCCGTCAGGCTGAGGCTCATTTGCCCGGTTTGATAGAACGCTTGGTAAAAGTCCTGCAGCGCCTGCTGAAAACTCTGGCGAGGTATTGGCAGGCTGTAACGGTTACCGGCATGGAAAGCCCTGAGCGGATGTGCCGGATTAAGGGGTTGCAGCAGTTTTAGCTGGTGCTGTGCCGAGGGCTCACGAGCCCAGGCGATAAATTCGGCATGCAGTACTTCGCGTTCGCGCAGTTGCTCATCCAGATTCATGCGCGGATGCGCGAGCATGTCGCACAAGCGCTCAACACCGCCGGCAAAGGTATCGGCGGACAGCTCAAAGAAGAAGTCGGTGTGGCGCTCGCTGGTTCTGGCATTCACTTGGCCGCCATGGCGTTGCACGTAGGCCATGAGGTTGTCTTGTGCCGGGAAGCGCTCCGTGCCGAGGAACAGCAAGTGCTCCAGAAAATGCGCGAGGCCGGGCCAGGCGGCGGGCACATCGTGACTGCCTGCGGCAACGCGCAATACGGCCGCGCAACGCTTGAGGCGCGGCTCATGGCGTACAGAAAGACTCAGACCGTTGTTCAGGGTCGAGCGTTGGGTGTGAGGGTGGTTCAGCGCAGGCATGGGCACTTCCGGAACAGAGAAGCGCTCATGCTAGCGGATTACGGGCAATTAGCGCTTGGTCAGCTCGTTGTAAAGTTCTGGGCGGCGATCGGCGAGGTAGGAATTGGCGGTTTTGGCAGCCAGCAGTTGCGGGTGTTCGAGGGTCGCAGCAATCAAGGTTTCGTCCTGTTTGGCCAGGGCAACCTGCCGGCCGTTGGGGGCGGCGATACTGCTTTGACCACAGTAATGGATATTTCCTTCATGCCCGCAATAGTTGGCGTAAGCCACGAAGCACTGGTTTTCGAAGGCGCGGCAGCGCACGGTGACATCGGCGATAAAGTCGTAGGGCACCATGTTGGCAGTGGGCACCACAATCAGTTCTGCACCGGCCAGGGCCAGACGCCGGGCATTTTCCGGGAACTCCAGGTCGTAGCAAATCAGCAGGCCGAGCTTCCAGCCATTGAGCTCGACAACCGGGAACGCATCGGGACCCTGGCTGAACATGGAGTGATCGAGTTCACCGAACAGATGGGTCTTGCGGTAGTTGCACAGGCTTTTGCCATGGGCATCGATCAACTGCACGCTGTTATAGATGTGCCCGTCGGCGCCGCGCTCGGGGTAGCCGTACACGATCGCCTTGTTGGTGGTTTTGGCCAGCTCGGCAATTTGCTGCGCAGCGTCGCCGTCGTGGGTCTGTGCGAGTTCGGCCACGGCCCTGGCGCCGATGTTGTAGCCCGTGAGGAACATTTCGGGCAGCACCAGCAAGTCGACATCTTTGGATTGCCGCGCGATATTGCCTAAGCGCTGCAGGTTGCCCGCGACATCCAGCGGCAGGGGCGGGCATTGATAAAGGGCGACGCGCATGGGGTTCTCCGGTGTAAGTGCTGACTGTTTGTGGCGGTGACTTCCATAACCCTTGGGTCAGCCAGACTCAAGGGTCATGGGAGTATCACGGTGGTGTTCAGTCCGGAAGGGCGATCGGGCCGATTTCATGGAATACATCGCCTGGCCCCGGGTTCTCGGCATGGGTGCTGCCGCCGAAGTGGGTCATGATGCCCCATACCGCATTCAATGAGGTCTGCACCGCGCCTTCCACCCAGGCCGGTGTCCAGGACACATCATCGCCGGCAATGAAGATTCCGCGCTGCTCGTCGGGTAAATCCTGCTGCATGAAGTGTGCATACATGCGCTGGTTGTAGCGATAGTGCCCTGGCAGCGCCCCTTTGAAGGCGCCAAGGAAGTGCGGATCGGCTTCCCAGGACACGGTGATCGGGTCACCAATGATGCGGCTGGCGATATCCACCTTGGGGTAGATTTTCTTCAGCGAGTCGAGCGCCAGTTTCACGCGCTTTTCTACGGGGTGTGGCAGCATTTTAAGTGCATCGCTCATCCACGAATACGACAGGCAGATGACCCCCGGCTTGTTGTCGCCGTTATCAAACAGGTAGGTGCCACGGGTCAGGCGATCGGTGAGGGTCATGCTCATCAGGTCGCGGCCGGTCTCCGGGTCTTTGTCTTTCCAGAACGGGCGGTCGACCATGACAAAAGTTTTCGAGGACTGCATGTAGCGTGTGCGGTCCAGGGCCATCCACACTTTTTGCGAGAACAGCGATTCTTCGCATTCGATCTGGGTGGTCAGCAGCCAGCTTTGGCAGGTGATCAAAATGGCTGCATGGGAGCGCACTACACCGAGGTTGTCGGTGACGCAGAACTGTCCGTCAGATGCGCGGGAGATGGCTTTGACCCCGGTGCGCGGGGCACCGTTGTGCAAAGAGCTGAGGCTGGTGCCCTCGGGCCAGTGGGCGCAGCGCTCGGGTGCATGACGCCAGATGCCCAGCGGGACTTGCTCAACTCCGCCAACCACCAGGTGTTGATGGTCGTCACAGTTGGTCATCACGACACGAAAGATCTCGAGCATCGAATTCGGGAAGTCGGAGTCCCATCCGCCGGTGCCAAAGCCGACCTGGCCAAATACCTCACGGTGCTGGAACGACAGTTTGGCGAAGGCTTTTGACGTGGCGACAAAGTCGTAGAACGTGCGGTCGTCCCACAGCGGAACCAGAGTGTTCCACAGCTCTTTGAGGCGAGGTACGTCACGGTCGCGGATGGCTTGCTGAATATCACCAAAGCGCGAACCTGACTCAAGGGCATCGGCCCAGGCGTCGGCGACTTCCTGGAACAGTGCAGGCAAGTCCGCCATTTTCTGTGCGTAGAAAGTCTGGCCTTCGAGGTCGATAACGGTGCTGCCCGACGCGGGCGTCAATGGGTTGGGGAACGGTTTGGTTTCCAGTCCCAGCTTGTCGACGTAGTGGTAAAACGCGGTCGAGGACACCGGGAAACGCATGCCGCCCAGCTCGGCGATCACCCCTTCACTGCCTTCAAAGGCCTGCGAGCGCAGGCGTCCACCCATCTTTGAGGCTTCATACACTACGGGTTTGAGGCCCAGCTTCATCAGCTCGTATGCCGCTACCATTCCGGCCATGCCGGCGCCGACGATCGCGACTTCGGTCCCCAGCTTGTCGGCCGGGATACTGCCCAGGCCTGCCGGGTGTTCAATCCAGTCATCAAAGGCAAACGGAAAGTCCGGGCCGAAGATGGTGATGGGTTTTTTTCCGTCGATGGGGTGGCGATTATTCTTGTTCATGGCTGACCTGCTGGCGACCCGCGTTTAACGCTGAGTATAGGAAAAGACAGGCACCATGATAGGGAGCGCAGAACACGTTAATAAGGCGCAATGTGTCGTCGTTATGACTGTTTATTGGTCAATGTGACGAATATGGACTGCATATTGTTGTGTAGGACGGTTGAAAAGTTACCCGCGGTCGACTTTGCTGCTGAGAATGATCGAGGTGGTGGTTTTTTCAACACCTTCGACATTGCCAATCTGATCCAGCAATTGATCCAGCTGCTCGGGAGAGTCGCTGCGAAGCCAGGCCACATAATCGAACTCGCCACTGACTGCACACAGTTGCTGGACCTGGGCCATGGCGCTCAGGCGTCTGACTACCTCTTTGCCCGCGCGCGGCTGCACGGTGATGCCTACATAGGCCTGAAGTCCGCCATCAATCAGTCGCTGGCCCAGGCGAACGCCATAGCCGGTAATCACTCCGGTTTTCTCCAGTCGTGCCAGCCGCGAGGTCACCGTGGTGCGCGCGATCCCCAGCTGGCGAGCCAGCATTGCCACGCTTTCGCGGGCATTGAGTTGCAGGGCCCCGATCAATTGGCGGTCGGTTTCATCCAGCGCGGGCGGGTGGGCATCAGACAAGGGAGGGCTCCTGTGGCATTGGTGACGCGGGTGGTCATGGTACATGGCCTGACGGCTCGTGGTTGCAGGCGCCATAGATCAGCCTGTTGTTTTAAGCGCCCGGGACTTTCAGATGGCGGAAGAAGTGTCGGCCGCAGGCGAGCCAGCGCTGCTGCGCTGGAGCCAGAAACACGAAAGCCGCGCAGTGCGCGGCTTTGAGTATGGTGGGCCCAGTAGGACTCGAACCTACGACCAAGGGATTATGAGTCACAAGATTGGAAATTAAATGACAGCTCATGAAACGATGGTTTCAGATAAAACAAGGCTTTCAGGCTGATTTAGCGTTTCGTGACGTTTCTTCTTATCTCTCAATATTGCTATGATTCGTTGAGCAATTCGTTAAGAAGATCTTGGAGCTAGGAATGGCGCAGAAACTGGTTCACAGCAAGATAACAGCATTGAAAGCCACGCTCTCTGAGGCCTTGGAAGGGAAAGGGACGGGTTCTCTTCTCTTTGAACGCCGAGCTACGGGCGTTTTGGTCTATCTGAGTCTGCGCCGAGAGAAAAAGCAGGAGCGTCTAAAACTTGGG
>Ga0302347_1002408_pt1 | contig 19096 bp, 17 predicted proteins | sample PhyWR1_FD_202178 | JGI IMG/M metagenome (GOLD analysis project Ga0302347, IMG submission 202178) | Leaf surface microbial communities from wheat plants in UC Gill Tract Community Farm, Albany, California, United States - DLSL W.R1 (v2)... | ecosystem: Host-associated > Plants > Phyllosphere >...
GTTCGGCGCCGATTACGCCAACGTTCAGCCGCACGCCGGCTCCCAGGCCAACAGCGCCGTTTACCTGGCCCTGCTGTCGGCTGGCGACACCATCCTGGGCATGAGCCTGGCTCACGGCGGTCACCTGACCCACGGTGCCAGCGTTTCGTCCTCGGGCAAGCTGTACAACGCCATCCAGTACGGCATCGACGCCAATGGCCTGATCGACTACGACGAAGTTGAGCGTCTGGCTGTTGAGCACAAGCCAAAAATGATCGTGGCCGGTTTCTCTGCCTACTCGCAGATTCTGGACTTCCCACGCTTCCGCGCAATCGCCGACAAGGTTGGCGCCTACCTGTTCGTCGACATGGCTCACGTAGCCGGTCTGGTAGCTGCTGGCGTTTACCCGAACCCGGTTCCATTTGCTGACGTGGTGACTACCACTACCCACAAGACCCTGCGCGGTCCACGTGGCGGCCTGATCCTGGCCAAGGCCAACGCCGACATCGAGAAAAAGCTGAACTCGGCTGTTTTCCCGGGTTCGCAAGGTGGCCCGCTGGAGCACGTTATCGCCGCCAAGGCCGTGTGCTTCAAAGAAGCTCTGCAACCAGAGTTCAAGGCTTACCAGCAACAAGTGGTGAAAAACGCACAGGCCATGGCTTCGGTATTTATCGAGCGCGGCTTTGACGTGGTATCGGGCGGTACTGAAAACCACCTGTTCCTGCTGTCGCTGATCAAGCAGGAAATCTCCGGTAAAGACGCTGACGCCGCTCTGGGCAAAGCCTTTATCACCGTCAACAAAAACTCCGTACCGAACGATCCACGCTCCCCGTTCGTTACTTCGGGTCTGCGTTTCGGTACCCCAGCTGTTACCACTCGCGGCTTCAAAGTAGAAGAATGCCGTGAACTGGCTGGTTGGATCTGCGACATCCTGGCTGACATCAACAACGAAGCCGTTATCGACGCCGTTCGCGAAAAAGTCAAAGCCATTTGCGCCAAGCTGCCGGTATACGGCAACTAATTGTAAATAGCTAAACAAGAAGCCCGGCTTTCAAGCCGGGCTTTTTATTGCCCATTTTATTTTGAAACATACAAGCCATCGCCTCAGAGCCATTACAACCTAGTCTGAATTTTATGTTTATCATCAACAGCAGAGTTCAGACAATGGCTTACGACACACAACAATCCTTTATCGCCACCTTACAAGTACCGAACCATAATCTTCATCTTCTAGGGACGCTGCATGGCCAGCCCGTAATAGTGGCTGACTTGCTCGGCAGCGGTGGTTTCTACTCCGGCAAGCCGCAGACCAGAGACGACTCAGGCGCCCTTGGTATTGAGCCCCATACAAAGGGCGGGGTAAAAGCCCCCCTCAATCTTTACTTCCGGCATACCACCATGGGATATGAAATACATATTAAACACACCGGCCGTTATGACCGGCACAGACTGGCAAAAAACCATACAGGCGCACTTTACGCGAGAAGTCCGACACTGAAAGACCCTTTTACTTTCACACTACTTGGCCCAAACAATACGGTGGTTACAGGAGGCACTTTAAGCAAGGCTCATACACTCATTACACTAAAAACCCACAACAACAGGTATATCGGCGTAAAGAGAGACAAGGGTTCGCCCCACCTGTATCTGGGAGAAACAACCGAAAACCATAAGATGATATTTGTGTTAAGTGTTATTGAAAGAAACGTGCCTTATTGACTCTCAACTTATTTTTCTGTGGGAGCTGGCCTGCCAGCGATAGTCTTGACGTGGTTTGTCTGAAAGAACGCATTGCCTGAATCGCGAGCAGGCTCGCTCCCACAAAATGCAGTCCGTGGCGAGTTTACTTGGGCTGTAAACGCCAGCCCAAGACGTTCAGCAGGTCACAGCCGTCGCGAAGCAATAGCACCGCAGTTATGGCCAGATGCTTGAGGTTTAGGCCATTGGTTCTCGTCGCCAAACGAATACAGGTGGCCGCTATACGCGGGTTGGCGAACCGGTAACCTCAAGCAAAACCCGGCAGACCCGAAGATCTCCCACGCATAGCTGCCATAAAGCACAGCGAGCAAAATACACGCCCGCCCATAGATATCAATACGGCATTGCATTGAAGTGTTTCCAGGTCGCCAAACCCGGTCGCCTTTAGGGCGAACACTGACTATAGGCGTCGAGCCCGCGGCGCAGCAATTGGCAAAGCTGTGCGAAAAATCTGCTATTTCCGTGAGGCCAAAAAATCAAAAGCCTTCACTCAGGTCCCAACCGGGTAAACACCACCACGCTTTCCCACACCTCAGCCAAAATCATTTTTTTTCAAGAAAAGGCTCAAGCCCGCTGCATTGAGTACGACCGGTAAGACCGGATCGATTCATGTCTAAATATTCACTTGCAAACCACGAAACCCCCTACCTACACTGATCACGAACTGGACATACCGGTAAGACCACAATAATTAAGTTCTGCAGCCACTGCGCCCGACGCACCGCTGTCAGAACACTGCCAGGATTCCTCCCATGATCAGATGGTGCTCGCGCTCAATATTCTTCCAGGTGGTAATCGGACTGCTGTTAGGCGTTGTCTGTGGCCTGACACTCCCCGAGTACTCCGCTCAACTCAAGCCCTTGGGCGACGGCTTTATCAAACTGATCAAGATGTTGATCGGGCTGATTGTCTTCTGTGTGGTGGTCAGCGGTATCAGCGGTGCGGGGGATCTGAAAAAGGTCGGGCGCATTGGCCTCAAGTCCGTGATTTACTTTGAGGTGCTCACCACTATCGCGCTGATTATCGGGCTGGTTTTCGCCTTCAGTACGGGCATCGGCCACGGTGCCAATATTCACCTGGAAGAGCTGTCCAGAGCTGACATGGGCGATATTGCCCAACGCAGCGAGCATATGCACACCACGTCCCAGTTCTTGATGGACTTGATTCCGACCTCTGTGATTGGCGCCTTTGCAGACAACAATATCCTGCAAGTGCTGCTGTTTTCAGTACTGTTCGGCAGCGCATTGAATCTGGTTGGCGAGGCCGCATCCGGCATTTCGCGACTGATAAATGAGCTGAGCCATGTCATCTTCCGCATCATGGGCATGATTGTGCGCCTGGCTCCAATCGGCGTGTTCGGTGCCATTGCCTTTACCACCAGCAAATATGGCCTGGATTCGCTGCAGCATCTTGGTAGCCTGGTGGGCTTGTTTTATCTGACCTGTGCAGCCTTTGTTTCAGTGATTCTGGGGCTGGTCATGCGCGTGTCCGGCCTGCGTATCTGGCCCCTGCTCAAGTACCTGCGCGAAGAGCTGACCATCGTGCTGGGTACAGCGTCATCCGATGCAGTCTTGCCACAAATCATGCGCAAGCTTGAGCATTTGGGTATCGGCAGCTCAACGGTTGGCCTGGTGATTCCGACCGGTTACTCCTTTAACCTCGACGGGTTTTCGATTTACCTGACACTGGCCATTGTCTTTATCGCCAACGCTACCGGTACTCCGCTGGCCATGACCGATTTACTGACCATATTGCTGGTGTCGTTGATCACGTCCAAAGGCGCCCACGGCATACCCGGCTCGGCCTTGGTGATTTTGGCCGCTACCCTGACCGCCATCCCGGCGATTCCGGTGGTGGGCCTGGTGCTGGTGCTGGCGGTGGACTGGTTTATGGGCATTGGTCGGGCGCTGACTAACCTGATTGGTAACTGCGTCGCCACAGTCGCCATCGCTCGCTGGGAAAAGGATATTGATGTGCAGCGCGCCAATAAAGTGCTGTCCGGCCAAGCGGGGTACACCTTCCAACCGCTCAAGCCTGTGGTCGTTGTCGGGCCGCGAGAGTTTTGACCTTTCTTTAAACGTTTATGTTGCCCATGGAGCGAACCGTGATCACCTCGTCAACCGTTGTAAATTCAGTCGTAGAAAAACTCAGGGCGGCCTTGGCACGAGGTGAGTGGCGCTCCGGGGAAATGCTGCCCGGGCAACGGGAACTGGCTGAAAAGCTGGGTATTAGCCGCCCCAGCCTTCGCGAAGCGATGATTGTGCTGGAAACATTGGGTTTAGTGCGCACGATGCCGAGCAAGGGTGTAGTGGTACTGCAAGCCCATGCTGGCAGCGCCCAAAGCCAGGAGCATGCGGTTGCCGATGCAAGCCTGGAAGACGTGCTGCAACTGCGTTACACCCTTGAACCCTTTATTGTCGGGCTGGTCGCACAATCGATCAGCAGCAAGGAAGTGGGGCAACTGCGCCTGACGCTGATGGACATGCGCGAGGCCCTGGAAGCAAACGACAGCGAAGCCGGGGTCAACGCCTATATCGCGTTTCACGAAGAACTCTTTAACCTGACCTCCAACCCGATTTTTCAGAGTGTGGTGCAACAAACCAGCAACGCCCTCAAACAAAGTGCGCAAGTACTGCGCAACTCACCGGAACATCTGGCCGAGCGGCTTGAAGAAAACGAGGCCGTGGTACGTGCCATTCGCGCAAAAAACAGCGCTTTGGCCAGTGTCGAAATGCGCCGCCATATTCTTCGGGAAGGTCAGCGTATGGGTATCGAGCTCAATATTCCTGACGACAACCTGGGCAGCTGAATACGTTTCAAACCGGAGACCGGCCATGAATTCATTCGCTTTGCTACAACCCTGCACATCACTGCCCTGCCCCCCGTCTCAAACCGGCACACAGTGGGCAGATGACATTTATACCCGCTTGCTCGACGCCATTGTTGAGCAACGCCTGCCTTCCGGCTGCCGGCTGACCGAAGAGGGTTTGGGGCAGATGTTTGGCGCCAGCCGCGCACAAGTTCGCGATGCGCTTTCACTGTTGTCTTATCAGCAGATCATCACGATGCACGCTAATGCTCACACACGAGTTGCGGCGCCTACTGGCGAGCAAATCAGACAAGCACTGCATGCCCGCCGACTGACTGAAATGGCCTTGATTCCCATGGCCTGCAGGCGGCCACAAAAGAACGACTTGCAACATCTGCAGCAGTTGCTTGAAAGCCAGCGTCAATCAGAGACGCAAAATTTTCGAGGTGCAGCGATTCGTTTGGCAGGGGCATTTCATCTGCACCTGGCACAGATGGCCGGGAATGCGCCGCTGGCGTATTTCCTGGGTAATCTTGTACCCCTGACGTCACTGGCGATTGCACGCCATGACACGGTCTTGACTGGTGCATGGCAACAACAGGCAGCGATTGCCCAAGCAGTTGAAGCGCAAGATGAAACAACCGCCGTGAAGCTGATGAGCCAGTATCTGGATGATATGGTACTTCGTTGCACGCCAGTAGCGCAGATCAAAGGGTTAACTCTTCTGTGATAGCTAAAAGCCCCTCACCCTCACCGCAACCCTCTCACGAAGGAAGAGGGTTGCGGTGAGGGCCAGCCATCACTCAAGCCCCTAGCCGGGCAAAGCCTTCGCGAATCTTGGCTTCTGGCAAATCATCAGCAATAAACACCATCACGCTTTCACGCGCTTCACCTGCGGCCCACTCGGTGTCCCAATCAAAGCCGTAGAGCTTGAGCACGCCCTGAAATACCAGCCTGCGATCATCACCGGCAATGCTCAGCACGCCTTTATAGCGCAGCAATTGCTTGCCGTGCTCTTCCAGCAGTTCGTTCATAAAGGCGCTAAGGCTGTCGATATCCAGCGGTTTATCAGTGCGTAGCACCAGGCTGGAAATACGGTCGATGGACGCCGCAGGCTGCACCGGGCGCAAGCTCAGGCCACCGCCCAGGTCTGCGTTGAGATTAAACCCGCGCACATCAAGTAACTCAGCCAGGTCAATCTTGCCGTGCTCAACCACGCGAATCGGCGCACGGCGGTTGATACGGGTCAGGCGTTCGCTCAGGGCCTCAAAGCTGGCGTCATCCACCAGATCGCGTTTGCTCACCAACAGTCGGTCAGCAAAGCCGATTTGCGCCTGGGCGATAGTCTGGCTCAGGTGAACATCGGCGTGAGCCGCGTCTACCAGGGTGATGATGCCGTCCAGCAGATACCGCTCACGCAGTTCTTCATCAATAAAGAAGGTTTGCGCCACCGGCGCCGGGTCGGCCAGGCCGGTGCATTCGATCACCAGGCGGTCAAAGGCGATCTCACCACTGTCCAGGCGTTCAAGCAGCAGATACAGCGCTTTGGTCAGGTCGGTGTGGATGGTGCAGCACACGCAGCCATTGGCCAAGGTCATAACTTGTACCGGCTCGTCGCCCAGCAGTTGGGTGTCGATCCCGGCATCGCTGAATTCGTTTTCGATTACGGCGATTTTAAGGCCGTGCTCGGCCTTGAGCAGGTAGCGCAACAAGGTGGTCTTACCGGCACCCAAAAAACCACTGAGGATGGTGACGGGGATTGGAGAGGTCATGCAGTGCCTCCTGAAAAATAACGCCAAAACAAATGTGGGAGCGAGCCTGTTCGCGATTCTGGCGACACGCTGTGACTGACACACCGCGCCACTCTTATCGCGAGCAAGCCCGCTCCCACAGAATTAAGCCCGGTGCCCCGCTAACGGGTTAGCAGCACTTGGGCCCGCCCTTGCCGCCGTAACGCGCCTCCTGGCGTTCACGAAAGAACGCCTCGTAGGTCATTACCGGCTTGTCCGGGTGCTTGGTTTGCATATGCTCGACGTAGTTGTCGTAGTCGGGCATGCCGACCATCAGGCGTGCGGCCTGACCGAGGTATTTACCGAGGCGACTCAGGTCATTGAACATGGTTGCAATCCTCTATCAAGCATCCGGCATGGCTTGGTACGGCGACTCTTTATCCGTACGTTCTTTGCTGCCCCATGCAGCTACACCCACTTTGATCGCAAAGAACAGAATGCTGAACACCACGAACAGGAACAGCACGGTCAGACCGGCGTTGGTGTAGGCGTTGATGATCACATGTTGCATCTGGTCGATGTTTTTCGCCGGGGCGATTACCTGACCCGCTTTAAGTGCCGTGCTGTACTTGTCAGCCAGGGCCAGGAAGCCGACCGCCGGGTTGGCGTCGAACAGCTTGATAAAACCTGCGACGGTGGTGCAGATCAGCAGCCATACCGCTGGCAGCATGGTCACCCAAATGTAGCGCTGACGCTTCATTTTGATCAGCACAACGGTCGCCAGCATCAGCGCGATACCCGCCAGCATCTGGTTGGAGATACCGAACAGCGGCCACAGGGTGTTGATACCGCCCAGTGGGTCGATCACGCCCTGATACAGCAGGTAACCCCACATCGCCACACACAGGCCGGTGGCCAGCAAGTTGGCGCCCCAGGACTCGGTGCGCTTGAGTGCAGGCACAAAGCTGCCGAGCAGGTCTTGCAACATAAAGCGACCGGCACGGGTACCGGCGTCAACCGCCGTCAGGATAAACAGAGCTTCAAACAAAATGGCGAAGTGATACCAGAACGCCATGGTGTTTTCGCCCGGCAACACGTTGTGCAGGATCTGGGCGATACCTACCGCCAGTGTCGGAGCACCGCCAGCACGGGCCAGCACAGTGGTTTCGCCGATATCCTTGGCCAGCGCGGTCAGCGCATCCGGGGTAATGGCAAAGCCCCAACTGCTAACAGTCTGGGCCACAGTCACCACATCACCGCCGACAATGGCCGCCGGGCTGTTCATGGCAAAGTACACGCCCGGTTCGATCACCGAAGCAGCAACCATCGCCATAATGGCTACGAAGGATTCCATCAGCATGCCGCCGTAACCGATATAACGGGCGTTGCTTTCGTTATCCAGCAGTTTGGGTGTGGTACCCGAGGCAATCAGTGCGTGGAAACCCGATACCGCACCGCAGGCAATGGTGATGAACAGGAACGGGAACAGGCCGCCTTTCCAGACCGGGCCGGTGCCATCGGTGAACTGGGTCAGCGCGGGCATTTTCAGCTCGGGCATGGTGACCAGAATACCGATTGCCAGCGCAACGATGGTGCCGATTTTCAGGAAGGTCGACAGGTAGTCACGGGGTGCCAGTACCAGCCACACCGGCAGTACTGCCGCAACAAAGCCATAACCGATCAGCATCCAGGTGATTTGCGTACCGGTAAAGGTAAACACTGGCGCCCACTCCGGGCTCGCCGCAATCTGGCCCCCCAGCCAGATGGAACCGAGCAGCAGCAGCACGCCGACAATCGAGATTTCACCGATACGGCCCGGGCGGATGTAACGCATGTAAATGCCCATGAACATCGCGATCGGGATGGTCGCCATCACCGTGAACATGCCCCAGGGGCTTTCGGCCAGGGCCTTGACCACGATCAGCGCCAGCACCGCGAGGATGATGATCATGATCAGGAAGCAGCCAAACAGCGCGATAGTGCCAGGCACCTTGCCCATTTCCTCGCGCACCATGTCGCCCAGGGAGCGACCGTTGCGGCGGGTGGACATAAACAGGACCATAAAGTCCTGTACCGCACCGGCCAGCACCACACCGGCGATCAGCCAGAGGGTGCCCGGCAGGTAGCCCATTTGCGCAGCCAGCACGGGGCCGACCAGGGGGCCAGCGCCAGCGATGGCGGCAAAGTGGTGACCAAAGAGAATGTGTTTGTTGGTCGGCACATAGTCCAGACCGTCGTTATTGAGCACCGCAGGTGTTGCGCGGCTGGAGTCCAGCTGCATCACCTTGGTGGCGATAAACAGACTGTAATAACGATAAGCAACCAGATAAATGGCAACAGCTGCCACTACAATCCACAAGGCGTTGATCGCCTCGCCTCGGCGTAATGCCACTACGCCAAGGGCGAAGGCTCCTACAATTGCCAGCAGCAGCCACGGAATGTGGCGTAGCAGGCTATTTTTATTATTCATTTTTTTAATTCCGGCCAGTTGGACAAGAAAGACTGCTTCCGGAGTTTAGCGCTCTTGGCTCTAAAGACCAGCCCCCAACATTGGTCTAGAGCCTTCTTTTGCGGATTTGTGGCTAGAGAAAGCGTTTGTGTAGATCCGGGAATACAAGTTGTGCAAACCACACTGGAAACCCCGGATGGATAATCCGCGATTTGGGTGAGGGGCTGTCTACCACACCCAGTAGCACCAGTTGTTTGAGCTGGCTGATCGCCGTTCTTTCGCCCAAGCCCATATACACCTTGAAGTCATTACGCAGCACAGCGCCCTGCGTAATCAGGATATGCAGCGCACGGGCAGCTTCTGGCTTGATGCCCGCCGCGATAAAACGCTCATCGAAAGCTACTGCACGTTCAATGCGAGCGCGCAGGGTATCGCGATCCAGTGCATCCAGCATGTAGGTCATTTGGTCAATGCAAGTGCGCAGCATAAACCGCACAAATGCTTGCAAGGCCTTCAAGGACAACTGCCCGCGCCCATCCAGATCCCCCTGACGGTGTTGATCCGCCTGGGCCAGATGCTGGTAATAGGCCTCGTGATTACGGGCCAACCCTCGCGATATAGACCATAAGGGTGATGCGAGGCCCAGCTTCAACAATTGCAGATGGGTGATCATCCTAACCACCCGACCATTACCATCAGGAAATGGGTGTACCCAGGCCAGCCGATGGTGATAAGCCAGTGCCGCGATTAATCGATAACGCGGATCTGCAATTCGCCCATAGACGACCTGCATCCGCTCAAGCATGGGGCGCACGGCCTGAAACGCGGGCGCATCGTGCTGACCGACAGAAACATTGAGCTGGGCTATATCACGGAGTTCGCCCGGCACCATCGGCGCTTCCAGCCCCTCGATTTTAAGCTCCTGCTCACTTGCATCACGGAAAAGTCCACGATGGATAAGGGAAACAAGGCTTATTGAAAACAGCCTTGGCCACTCTGGCCCTGCGTCCCTGTCAATGATTCGCTCTAGTGCTCGCTGAAGATGTACATGAGACGTTGCGATTTCAGTCAGTTGCTTGGCTGAGCGCTTGATGCGGGCTTTTTGCTCAATCACCTTGGGCTCGGTGTACTGGCCTTCGATCAGGTTTGAATAAAAGCTGTTGGTCAGTTGTAACAGTTGCGCTATTCGATCTGCAGTTTCATGGGGATACAGGCCTTCGAGCCGCCCCTTTAATGTCAGCATCAAATCCGCCATCTCAACCATATCGGCTGGCACTGGGTCGATCAGCAGCGGCTCAAGCCAGCTAATGGAGTCGTAAAGTTCTGTCATGGCGGACTCATTTGCAGATTTTTTAGCACATCATATTTATAGACAAAAGCCTATAAATACGGGCTAAAAACAACGTTAGCAGACAATCCTGCGCATTCCTATTGCAGATTTTTTTACACATTTGAAAGCCTACTCGAACAACGCATCCAGCGCCTGTTCCAGACGGGTCACGCCAATCACTTTCAGGCCCGGTGGCGACTCTTTGGGGGCATTGCCCTTGGGCACAATGGCGCGTTTGAAACCGTGTTTGGCCGCCTCTTTAAGCCGCTCCTGACCGCTTGGCACCGGGCGCACCTCGCCCGACAAGCCAACCTCTCCGAACACCAGCAAGTCATGAGGCAACGGACGATTGCGCAAACTGGACATCACGGCAGCCATCAGCGCCAAGTCAGAGGCAGTTTCCAGCACCTTGACCCCGCCTACTACGTTCAGAAACACATCCTGATCGTGAGTAGGAATACCTCCGTGGCGATGCAGGACCGCTAGCAACATGGCCAGACGATTCTGATCCAGCCCCAGGGTCACACGGCGCGGGTTGGACATATGACTGTCATCCACCAGGGCCTGAACTTCCACCAGCATCGGGCGGGTGCCTTCCCAGGTGGCCATCACTACGCTGCCAGGGACTTCTTCCTGAGCACGAGTGAGGAAAATAGCCGAGGGGTTGGAGACTTCTTTCAGGCCCTTGTCAGTCATGCCGAATACACCCAGCTCATTGACTGCGCCAAAACGGTTTTTCACCGCCCGCAGCAAGCGCAGGCGACCGTCGGACTCGCCTTCGAAATACAGCACGGTATCGACCATATGCTCCAGCACGCGAGGCCCGGCCAGTGCGCCTTCTTTGGTCACGTGACCCACCAGGAAAATCGCCGTACCGCTGGATTTGGCATAACGCACCAACAACGCCGCACTTTCCCTCACTTGCGACACGCCTCCGGGCGCCGATTGCAGTTGCTCAGTGAAGATGGTCTGGATCGAGTCGATCACCATCACCTTGGGCTTTTCCAGCTTGGCAGTGGCGATGATGTTTTCAATACAGGTTTCAGTCATAACCTTGAGCTGGTCCTGCGGCAACCCCAAGCGCCGGGCGCGCATGGCCACTTGCTGTTGGGACTCTTCGCCGGTGACATACAGCGCAGGCATGCGCGTGGCCATCTGACACAAGGTTTGCAGGAGGATGGTGGACTTGCCGATACCGGGATCACCACCGATCAACACCACCGAACCGTCTACCAGGCCACCACCGAGCACACGGTCCAGCTCGCCGGAAGCCGTGGAGAAGCGCGGAATTTCAGCAATGCTGACTTCGGCCAGGGTTTTGATCTGGGCCTGTTGCCCGGTCCAGCCGGTACGACCACTGGGTGGCGCGGCGGCCCCGCTTTCAACAATGGTTTCCACCAGGGTGTTCCAGACGCCGCACTCGCCGCACTGCCCGGCCCACTTGGGGAAGGTTGCGCCGCACTCGGTGCAGCCGTAAATGCGCTTGGGCTTGGCCATCTGAACTCCACGGAAAAACCGCGATGATAGCCCACTGGGGCTGGATCAGCGCGACACCGGCATGCGGATTTCACCATTGGCCAGCCGGGCGGCACTGTTACCCGATGCATCTTCGGCATTCAGGTCGGCGCCTTTACGGGACAGGTCGTCGAGCAGTTCGACCCGCTTGAACAGGCCGGCGTACATGGCAGCGGTCTGCCCTGCGCCATTGCGCTGGTCAGGATTGCAATCGGTCGCCATCAAACGGTGGGCGATTTTCAGTTCGCCTTTGAAAATCGCCCCCATCAGCGCTGTGTTACCGCGTTTGTCTTGCACACAGGCATTGGCGCCTGCTTTAAGCAAATGCTCGACCGCCTCTGGCTGGCCGTTGTAGGCCGCGAGGACCAGCGCGGTGTAGCCTTTGCTGTCTTGAATGTCGAGGGTGTAACCGGACTCGATAAAGGTATCGAGCATTGCCACATCACCGCGGCGGGCGGCGTCAAAGTAATAGGTTTGCAACTGCGCCCCTACGTCAGGCTCTTCGGCCAGGCTCAGGCCGCTGAAAAGCAGCAAGGCGAGGGAAATTAAAATGCGCATGGTGCAGTCCTCCTGAATACTCACTGAATTCTGTGGGAGCTGGCTTGCCTGCGATGCAAGCGCCGCGGTCTGGTTGGTAAACCGCGGTGATGCCATCGCGAGCAAGCCCGCTCCCACAAAGGCAGGGCCCAGCGGTTAATCCACCAGTTTGGCAGCCAATGCCTTGACCCGATCCAGATCGCCCTTGGCCACTTTGGTCACGCCGGTGCCGTACTCGGGGTCAGCCTTGTACAGGAACGACAGGATGATGTGTTTGCTTTCATCGTCTGTTGTCGCCAGCGAACCACCGAAACTTTCAATCAGGTCTTGACGCTCTTTCTTGCTAAATGAGCGGTACAGATCACCGGCCTGCTTGAAGTTCTGCTCACGCTGAGTCTTCGCCTGCTGGGTAGTACCCGACAGTGGCATTTCGCTGTAGCGCGCCGCTTGCGGCTCTTCACGCGGCAGCAAACGGCTCGGCTGGTAGTTCACACCCGAGGTGGTGTGGCCCAGGTTCATGGCGCCGTCCTGGTTGCCATTGTTCACCGCTACCCGAGGGGCGTTGATCGGCAGTTGCATAGCATTGGCGCCCAGGCGGTACATCTGGGTATCGGCATAGGAGAACACCCGACCTTGCAGCAAACGGTCTTCAGATGGCTCGATGCCTGGCACCAGATTCGCCGGAGCCATGGCCACCTGCTCGGTCTCCTGGAAGACATTGGCCGGGTTGCGGTTCAGGACCATTTGCCCGACTTTGCGCTCAGGTACGTTGGGCCAGATTTTGGTGGCATCCAGCGGGTCAAAGTCGAAGGTCTTCAAATCTTCAGGCTTGAGTACCTGCACGTACAAATCCCACTTGGGGAAGTCGCCCTTGTTGATATGCGTGACCAGATCGTTGGTCATATGGCTGTAGTCCTGACCCTGAACCTGTGTCACTTGTTTCGGGTCAAGGTTGTTCAAACCCTGCAGGCTCTTCCAGTGAAACTTCACATAACGCACGTCGCCCTTGGCGTTGACCAGCTTGTAGGCGTGTACGCCGTTACCGTCCATTTCACGGTAGCTGGCCGGGGTGCCCGCGTTGGAGTACAACTCGGTCAGGGTACGGGTGGCTTCCGGGACATGGGAGAAGAAGTCGAAACGGCGTGAGTCATCATCCAGGTTGGTGCGCGGGTCCGGTTTGAAAGCGTGAACCATGTCCGGGAACTTGATCGCATCACGAATAAAGAAGGTAGGAAAGTTATTGCCTACCAGGTCCCAGTTACCGTCAGCGGTATAGAACTTGGTGGCAAAGCCGCGCGGATCGCGCAGGGTTTCTGGCGAATGGGCACTGTGTACAACGGCCGAGAAACGCACAAATACCGGCGTAGTTTCACCTTTGGCAAACACCTTGGCCTTGGTCAGATCGCTCAGGTCATTGGTGACGGTGAAGGTACCGTGGGCGCCTGTACCGCGAGCATGTACGACCCGCTCCGGGATACGTTCACGGTCAAAACGCTGAAGTTTCTGCAGTAACTGTACGTCTTGCAGCAATACCGGGCCGTTGGCCCCTGCCGTTTGCGAGTTCTGGTTGTCACCGACAGCCGCACCGTTGTCACGGGTCAAGGTTGCAGCATGGGCCGAAACCGAAAGCAGGCTGGCGCTTAAAACACATAGCAGGCGGCGCTGTGAAAGCGTTCCGAAGTCTAAGGGAGTGGTCATGCGTAGGTCCTCTGATTATTGGTTGCGCAATTGCGCGCTGACCAAAGGCTAGAGGCCTGCGGGGCAAACTCTAAATAGAAAGGTCTTAAGCTGGCCATTGAGAAAAAGGTCTGGCATCGGAGGGCTTGGTCGCGTATTTGGCGTTACTTCAAGGCCTGTTGAAAACTTCTGCGCTGCGGGCGGGTCGATTAGTGCGGGCACAAGCAATCAGCGGCGCAGGCATGATTCGCCATGCTGATTTACACTGCACCCACCAACCTCATCTGTAACAAGGAATAACCTATGGGCGTGATAAGTGAGTTCAAGGCCTTCGCGGTCAAAGGGAACGTGGTCGATATGGCCGTCGGTATCATCATCGGCGCGGCATTCGGCAAAATCGTTTCGTCCTTTGTGGGGGACGTGGTCATGCCACCCCTGGGTTTGCTGATCGGCGGGGTAGACTTCAGTGATCTGGCCATTACGCTTAAGGCCGCCGCTGGCGATGCGCCAGCAGTGGTCGTGGCCTACGGTAAATTTATCCAGAGCGTGATCGACTTTATCATCGTCGCATTTGCCATCTTTATGGGTGTAAAAGCGATCAACCGCCTGAAGCGTGAAGAGGCTGTCGCGCCTAGCGTACCCCCTCTGCCTTCCAAGGAAGAGGAACTACTGGGCGAAATTCGCGACTTGCTTAAAGTTCAAAACAACCGGCCATAAGTGCTCAATATAAACAACGGCGCCTCTGGGGGCGCTGTTGTTGTTTTTATGTCACACACCATACAACCCAGCTACCAATAGTTCTCAACTGCAACTTGCCCTGGCCGACGACTCAGGCTCAACTGCATATCTCGCGCCTTCAGCACCTTGCGCGTGTCATCAATCATTTGCGGGTTGCCACATAACATCACTCGTGAATGCTCACTGGTCAGATCAAAACCTGCTGCCCGTTCAAGTTCACCACTTTCAATTAACGCAGTAATACGTCCATTTAATGCACCCGGTACTCGTTCACGGGTCACGGTCGGAATATAGATAAATTTGTGCGCATATTCGGCAAGGTACTCCCGTGAGCCTAACCCGGCGATCAAGTCCTGATAGGCCAGCTCGCGGGCTTCCCGCGCGCTGTAAACCAGCACAATGCGCTCGAATTTTTCCCACACTTCAAAATCCTGCAGGATCGACAGGAATGGTGCGATGCCTGTTCCTGTTGCCAGCAACCAGAGGTCGCGCCCGTCGACAAAACGGTCCAGGGTCAAAAAACCAAACGCCTGGCGCTCCACCAGCAAGCTGTCGCCGACTTCGAGGCGACTGAGTTCACTGGTGAATTCCCCACCCGGCACCACAATCGAAAAGAACTCCAAAAACTCGTCATGGGGTGAAGAGACCATGGAATAGGCGCGCCACACCGTGCTGCCATCGGCTTTGGTCACTCCCAGCCTGGCGAATTGACCAGCACGAAAGCGAAAGCCCGGGTCACGAGTGGTACGCAATGTGAACAGGCTGGGGGTCAGTGGCGTCACGTCGAGAAGCGTCTGGCGGGTGAATTTTTCTGCGCTGGCAGTCATGGGGCACTCCATTGGCGAATGCCCTAGTGTCGCGCAAAGACGCCCGGAGAAACACCGATGGTTTGTGATGGCTTTGTGACTCCCTGTCACACCGTAAATACAGGACCAAATGCAATCCATTTCACCGCTCAGGCATGAACACTCAGGCTTAAACCTTTATAAAATCGTAGAACTGCTATATATAGATAGCCAAAAAAGCATAACTAACTTCAGGCATTAAATGATCTTCCACATCGACTGTTCACACTATTTTCACATATTGATTTAACATATCAAATATCTAGCATTCTCTGAAACAGCACCTAAAATCATCCTGACAGAACATCTTGCATCACTCAGACTCATTTCGGGCCGAAGGATCGTCTCATGAATGCTCATCATGCGTTCAGCAACAACAAATACCCTGCCTGCAGCAGCGAGGCAGAGCTATATTCTGACGCACTCAAAAAGATAGAAGAGTACGGATTTGATTATTTTTTCTTCCGAATGATTCCTCGTTTTGGAAGCATTTTATTGAATAGCAAGGTAATAACAAACTACCCAAAAGAGGTTATTGATACCTGCGAAAAAGGCGATTCAACACAAAGAAATCCGCTGGTGATTCATTGCCAACTTTCGATTGCACCCATTATCTGGAGCCGTGAGGTGTTTCGCGAAGCCCCCGAGCTGTGGAATGCCAAGCAATCCAGCGGGCTGACATATGGCTGGTCACAATCGGTACATGACGCCAATGGCATGGTGAGCATACTGAGCCTTGCCAGAACGAGCCCCGCCTTGACCTTCGACGAATTCTCGAAAAAGGCGGCCAATGTGCTGTGGCTGTGCAATCAGTTACACGGCGCGATGCTTGAGCGGTTCCAGCCCCACCATCAAGTGCACTTCCCCGGCCCCCGCTTGTCGATTCGGGAGATCGAAGTACTCAAGTGGACGGCCGAGGGCAAGACGGCATCTGATATTGGAATCATTTTGAACCTGACTACCCGTACTGCCAATTTCCACATCAGCAGCGCCATTAAAAAAATAGGGGCAAGCAACAAAACCTCTGCAGTCGTCATCGCCGCCAAGCTCGGCCTCCTGTAAAGCACGCACGGCCCCACTTCGCCCTTACCTGATAACCTGACGGGTAATCTCGCGCAAAAAAACGTAAAATCACGCCTACCTGTAAAACCCACGGACTCCTCTGCTCGCCAGGCCCCTCTCGGGGGCAGGCCGTGCCGCTGTCGATTCCTCAGAGTTTGTATAAATGCCTGTGCTAGAAAGCCCCTTCGCCCAACTTCGCCTGATCCGCCAACCCGAACAGCAAAACGAGCCCCTGCAGGCCTTTGATGCGGCGGATGAATACTTGCTTAATCACTTGGCCGAACAGGCGCTGCCCACAAACAGCCGGGTACTGGTGCTCAATGACAGTTTTGGCGCCCTGGCGATCAGCCTGGTGGGCACGATGCGGGTCACCAGCAGCAGCGACTCCTTTCTGGCCTTGCAGGCACTGGAAAAGAATCTGGTACGCAACGGCCATGCCTACGATGCGGTCTCGATCATCCCTGCCAGCGAGCCGTTGGTCGGACCGTTCGACTGCGTGCTGGTGCGTGTTCCCAAGACCCTGGCACTGCTTGAAGAGCAACTGATCCGTCTGCAAGGCCAGTTGGCGCCGGGCGCTCAAGTAATCGCAGCCGCAATGATCAAACACTTGCCCCGTGCCGCCGGTGATTTGCTGGAGCGTTATATCGGCCCGGTGCAAGCTTCGCTGGCGGTCAAAAAGGCCCGCCTGCTGACTGCCACGGCCCAGGGGCTGGGGCCATTTACCTCGCCCTATCCTACGCGCTACAGGCTGGACAAACCGGCCATTGAACTGCTCAACCACGCCAATGTGTTCTGCCGCGAAGACCTGGATATCGGTACCCGGGCATTTTTGCCGCACCTGCCGAAGAACCTGGGCTCGGCACGGGTGGCCGACCTGGGCTGCGGCAATGGGGTGCTGGCCATTGCCAGCGCACTGAACAACCCCCAGGCGCAGTACACGCTGGTCGACGAATCATTTATGGCCGTGCAGTCCGCCCGTGAGAACTGGCAGGCCGCGCTGGGTGATCGCGAAGTGATTGTGCGTGCTGATGACGGTCTGGCGAGCCAGGCAGCGGATTCACTGGATGTGGTGCTGTGCAATCCGCCATTTCACCAGCAGCAGGTGGTCGGGGACTTTCTGGCCTGGCGCATGTTTCAGCAGGCGCGTGATGCGCTGGTGGTGGGAGGTGCTCTGTATATCGTCGGCAACCGTCACCTGGGTTACCACAGCAAGCTGGCCAAGCTGTTTCGCGGTGTCGAGCAAGTCGCCGCCACGCCCAAGTTTGTGATCCTCAAGGCGCGCAAGTAAAACACAAGGCAAAACCTGTGGGAGCGGGCTTGCTCGCGATGGTATCGCGAGCAAGCCCGCTCCCACATTAGATTGTTGAACCTTTCAGGCTCAGTGGGTTTTCATGCCCGCGGCGGTCATGAACATCCTGATCAGCCAGGCAAATACTGCCAGGGTCGCCACACTGCCGGTCCAGATCACCAGCAGCCAGCCAATGCGTTGCCACAGTGGTTTCTTCTCGCACTCTTGCACTTCGTGTAGATAATCCTTGCCAGCCATGTTCAGGCCTCCTCTTGGGGAAAAGGCTGTGGCCCTCAGGCCACAGCGGCAGTTGCGACTAGTGGTAACCGTCTTCGTGGGTCACCTTGCCGCGGAACACGTAGTAGCTCCAGAAGGTGTAACCCAGAATGAACGGGATGATGAACAGGGTGCCCACCAGCATAAAGCCCTGGCTTTGCGGCGGTGCAGCTGCGTCCCAGATCGAGATCGATGGCGGGATGATGTTCGGCCACAGGCTGATACCCAAGCCGCTGTAACCCAGGAAGATCAGCACCAGGGTCAACAGAAACGGCGTGTAGTGAGCCTTGCGCGCTATCGCCTTGAGCAGGCCGTACATGGTCACCAATACAAGGATCGGCACCGGCAGGAACCAGAACAGGTTCGGCAAGGTGAACCAGCGTGCCGCAATGTCGGTATGCGCCAGCGGTGTCCACAGGCTGACAATGCCCATCAGTATCAGCACGGCCAACGCCAATGGGCGACCCAGCTTGTGCATGCGCTCTTGCAGATGACCTTCGGTTTTCATGATCAGCCAGGTGCAGCCGAGCAAGGCATAGGCCACGATAAGGGCAATGCCGCAGAACACCGTGAACGGTGACAACCAGTCCAGCCCGCCACCGGCGTACTGGCGGTTGACCACCGGAATACCATCAATAAAGGCCCCCAGCGCCACGCCCTGGAAGAAGGTCGCTACCAGCGAGCCGCCAATAAAGGACTTGTCCCAGATATGGCGTTTTTCCGGCCGCGCCTTGAAGCGGAACTCAAAGGCCACGCCGCGAAAGATCAGGCCCATCAGCATCAGGATCAGCGGCAGGTACAGCGCCGACAACACTACCGAGTAAGCCAGCGGGAAGGCGCCAAACAATGCCGCACCGCCCAGTACCAGCCAGGTTTCGTTACCGTCCCAGACAGGGGCGACGGTGTTCATCATCACATCACGGTCACTCTCGCCCTTGATAAAGGGAAAGAGGATGCCGATGCCGAGGTCGAAACCATCCATGACCACATACATCATGATCCCGAAGATGATGATGATTGCCCAGATAAGTGGCAGATCAATACCCATGACTCAATTCCCCTTAGTCAGGCTGTCGCTGTGGCCTTCATCTGTACCCTCATGG
>Ga0302347_1002411_pt1 | contig 19065 bp, 17 predicted proteins | sample PhyWR1_FD_202178 | JGI IMG/M metagenome (GOLD analysis project Ga0302347, IMG submission 202178) | Leaf surface microbial communities from wheat plants in UC Gill Tract Community Farm, Albany, California, United States - DLSL W.R1 (v2)... | ecosystem: Host-associated > Plants > Phyllosphere >...
GCCGGAGCGAGGGAACCTGAGCGAAGCGAAGGCCGTACGATGGGGCGAGGACTTTTTGGTTCCTTTTTGGTCCTTCAAAAAGGGACTCGCCGTAAGGGCGAAACCACTATTTCAGTTAGACACAAATACCGGATATGTACTCAACGTATCAGTTAAACAAACACGATCAAGCGGGCCGCAAGCGCCAGCCCAGCACATCGAGCAGGTCACAACCATCGCGCAGCAATTGCGCTGAAACCGTAGCCAGATGTTTGAGATCAACCGAATCGGCCTGCTGCACTTCGCGGCTGGAGAACGATTCCATCAGTTGAGTTACAGCCAGAACGCGGGCGACTGCGTTGGCATGGAGCACATCGAGGGGAGCGCTACGATCGATCAATAACGCGGGGATGGTGCAGTCGATGGCTGTTAACGGGATATACGGTGAATTCGTCATAAGAAAGTCTCTTAAAGTTGGATTTAGCCATCCATTTTTGTCGCCAAACAAAAAAGGTGGCCGCTGTACGTGGGTTGGCGAACCGGTAACTTTAAGAAAACCCGGCAGACCCGAAGATCTCCCACGTACAACTGCCATAAAACATTTCGAGCAAATTACACGCTCAACCGTAAATAGCAATTATGTACTTATTTAAAGTTACTGCGGATCGCCAAACCCGGTCGCCTTATCGGCGAGCACCCACTATAGGCCCCGCATCAGACCTCCAGCAATTGCCAAACCTGTGCGATAAATCCCGAAAAATCGTGAGCTTGCAGCTTCGCGAGCAGGCTCGCTCCCACAACTGGATTGCAACCGTGACAGTTGCGAGTGATTCCGGGCTTGTATAGGCTGGCGCGCCGCCCGCCCATCGATCTGGAAGCTCCATTAATGCGATCCGTGTTCTCCTCGCTTTTACCTTTGGCACTCCTCAGTGCCACCCCCGCCTACGGCAGTGCCCTGGAACTGGGTGAGGTGCAGGTACGCAGCGAAGAAAGCAGCGAACTGGAAGCCGCCCAGAACGCACTCAATGAAGTGCCCGGCGCCAGCAACCTGATCAATATGGCCCGCGTCGAAAACGGTCGCACCGCCAGCAATGCCGATGTACTGGCCTACCAGCCAGGGGTCTACGCGCAATCGGCGGGCAATGACGGGGCCAAGGTCTCGGTGCGTGGCTCGGGTATCAACCGCGCCCCTAGCGCCCACGGCTCGGGGCTGTATGTCATGTTCGACGGCCTGCCGCTGACCGGCCCCGGCGGTACGCCCTACGAACTGTTCGAACCGCTATGGTTGAGCCGCGCCGAAGTGCTGCGCGGCGCCAATGGCTTCGACACCGGCTCGCTGGCCCTGGGCGGCTCGATCAACTACGTCACCCACACCGGCTACGACGCCGCGCCATTGCAGGTGCGTTACGAAACGGGCAGCTATGGCTATCAGAAACGCCAGATCAGCTCCGGGCAGGTGCTGGGAGATCTGGACTACTATGTCGCCCTGACCGACTCAGACACCGACGGCTATCAACACCATACCGCTGGCAGCAGCAAAGGCATCGCAGCCAATGTCGGTTATCGCTTCAGTCCACAACTGGAAACCCGCTTCTACCTGCGCTATCGCGAAACCGATAACGAACTGGCCGGGCGCGTGACCAAAGACAATATCAAGCATCACCCCCGCGCAGCCAACCCGGCCTATGTGGCAGGGGACTACAGCCGCCCGCAACCCGGCAGTACCTGGCTGGGCAACAAGACCACGATGTACCTGGATGACGATTCGCAGCTGGAAGTGGGCCTGGTCTATCACGACTACCCAATGGATCTGCGAGAAGGCCCTAACCGTTTGAAAGTTGCCTACACCGATGTCAGCGGCACGCTCAACTACAAGCGCCGCGACACTCTGTTCGGCCTTGAAAGCAACACCACCGTGGGCCTGCGCAACACCAAGCATTTGCCTAACAGCGGTGCGTCGGAATTTGTACGTATTTCGACTATATACCCGGTCGGCACCAAGACTCGTGACTTCAGCTACCAAGGCTCAGACACCGTGTTGCACGCCAGCAATGACCTTGAGCTGATCCCCGATCTGTGGCTGACCACCGGTATGGCGTTGATCTACACCCGCCGCGAAAGTGATGTGAGCTACCCCGAGAGCGGCGGCAAGGTCAGCCAGCATGATTGGGACTACGCACCCCGTGTTGGCCTGCGCTACGAGTTCAACCCGAACCTGCAGGTGTACGGCAACCTGAGCCGCTCGGTCGAACCACCGCACCCTTGGTCGATGATCTGGAGTTCGCCGTACCGCTTCAAAGACAGCGGCCCCGCAACAGATCGTCAAAGCACACCGATAGCCATGCAAAACCAGACGGCTACAACGCTGGAGCTGGGCACACGTGGCGAGTCATGGGTAGGTAAATGGGATCTGGCCTGGTATTACTCGGCTGTACGCCATGAGTTACTGACCGTGGAGATCGAGTCACCCATCGTCGGTGAATACAACGCCAGCCCAACCGTGCACCAAGGCATCGAAGCCGGGCTCAACAGTCTGCTGTGGGAAGGGAGAGCCGCAGGCAAGGTATCTCTGCGCCAGGCCTACACCTTCAGCGACTTCCATTACCGTGACGACGAGCGCTTTGGTGACAACAAGTTACCGGGGATCCCGCAACACTACTACCAGGCCGAAGTGCGCTATGACCACCCGCAGGGCTTCTATGCCGGGGTGAACACCCAGGTTGCCTCACGCATGGCGGTGGATTACGCCAACTCGTATTACACCTCGTCCTATATGCTTTGGGGCGCAACCTTGGGCTACAACGCCCCCAAGCAGGACTGGCAAGCCTGGCTCGATCTGCGCAATCTGAGCGGCGAGCGCTATGCGGCTACGGTTACGCCAGGGTATGACGACAAGGGACTGGACGCCGCGCGCTCCACCCCCGGTGAAGGCAGGGGCGCCTACGTGGGGGTTTCCTACAGCTTCCGTTAATCGCCGGACGGGATATCGGCTGGCAACCGCACCTTGCGCCGGGTGCCACTGAACAGGCCCCAGCTGGACAGGAACAGGGCGGCAATCAATGGCCCGATCACAAAGCCATTGAGGCCGAAGATCGCCATGCCGCCCAGGGTCGAGATCAAAATCAGGAAGTCCGGCATTTTCGTGTCCTTGCCCACCAGGATGGGGCGCAGCACGTTGTCCACCATGCCGATCACAAAGACCCCATACAGCGCCAGCACCACACCCTGCCAGACCGAGCCGGTCACCACGAAGTAAACCGCGACCGGAGCCCAGACAATGCCGGCACCCACGGCGGGCAACAGCGACAGGAACATCATCAGCACCGCCCAGAACAGCGCGCTGTGGATGCCCAGTACCCAGAAAATCACCCCGCCCAATGCCCCCTGGGTAATGGCCACCGCCAGGTTGCCCTTGACCGAGGCCCGGACCACACGGCGCAATTTGAGCTGCAACAGACGTTTTTGCTGTTCGGCAAGCGGTACCGCGTTGCGGATGGTGCGCACCATTTGCTGGCCATCACGAATAAAGAAGTACAGCAGATACAGCATGATGAAAAAGCTCACCACCAGATCAAAGGTGCTCTGACCAAAGCTGAACACCTGGGTGGCAAAAAACTGGCTGCCTTCGAGTGCACCCTTGGATACTTTCTCGCTCAGCCCGTCGATATTGCCCATGCCGAAACGGTCAAGCCAGTCCTGGGCGGTGGCCGGCAGGATATCCTTGAACTGCATGACATAGCTGGCGACGTTGATTCTGCCGCTTTCAACATCCTTGTAGAGCGTTGCCACTTCCTGCACCAGCAAGGTCGTGGTGATGATGACCGGAATGATCGCGATCACCGTACAGGCCCCCAGCGTGGTAAAGGTTGCCAGGTTGCGTCGGCCTTTTAGCTTGAGCAGCAGCTTGCGTTGCAGGGGTGCAAACAGAATCCCCAGGGCAACAGCCCAAAAAATCGCGCCATAAAACGGCAATAAAATCCAGATGAATGCAATTGTGACCAAGGCCAGCAACAGGAGCAGGGTTTTACGTTGCAGACTTGTTTCGTTCATGAGCCATCCATGTCAGTGATGCGAGTAGGAATCTGGTGCACCCAGTGTAGCCGCTGACATTGACAACTCCCTAGACACTCTGTAAATAATCTGCCTGGTTGTACGACGACAGATAACAAAAATAATAATACTCAGGAGCTCTACGGATGATCACACCTACCTGTGCCCCCTCCCTGTTCACTTGCTCAAGAACCTCCCGTGGTACCCGCTCGCTGGTGTTGCTGGGCCTTGGCAGCATGGGTCTGGCGCTGCCCGTCAGCGGTATGGCCGAAGGCTTTATCGATGACACCAAGGCTACATTGAACCTGCGCAACGCCTACATCAACCGCAACTATACCAACCCTGACTACCCGCAAAGCAAGGCCGAAGAGTGGACGCAAAACTTCATTCTCGACGTCAAGTCCGGCTTTACCCAGGGCACTGTCGGTTTCGGAGTGGATGTACTGGGGCTTTACTCGCAAAAACTCGACGGCGGCAAGGGCACGGTCGGTACTCAACTGTTACCGACCCACAGCGATGGTGAGCCCGCCGATAACTTTGGTCGTTTGGGTGTTGCGGCCAAGGCCAAAATCTCCAATACGGAACTGAAAATCGGCGAGTGGATGCCGGTACTGCCGATCCTGCGCTCGGACGATGGCCGCTCCTTGCCGCAAACCTTCCGTGGCGGCCAGATCACTTCAAAAGAAATCGCCGGGCTGAACCTCTACGGTGGCCAGTTCCGCGCCAACAGCCCGCGTAACGACGCAAGCATGGAAGACATGTCGCTCAACGGCAAAGGTGCCTTTACCTCCGATCGCTTCAACTTTGCCGGCGGTGATTACAGCTTCAATGAAAAGCGTACCCAGGTCGGCCTGTGGTATGCCCAGCTGGAAGACATCTACCAGCAGCAATTTTTAAACGTGTTGCACAGCCAACCTGTTGGCGATGTGACGCTGGGCGCAAACCTCGGTTATTTCTGGGGCAAGGAAGACGGTAACAAACTGGCGGGGGACCTGGACAATAGAACCGCCTACGCCCTGCTGTCGGCCAAATACAAGGGCAACACTCTGTATGTGGGCCTGCAGAAAATCAGTGGCGACGATGGCTGGTTCAGGGTCAATGGCACCAGCGGCGGAACCCTGGCCAACGACAGCTACAACTCCAGCTATGACCTGGCCAAGGAGCGCTCCTGGCAAGTGCGTCATGACCTGGATTTCGCGGTGCTCGGCGTCCCCGGCCTGACCATGATGAACCGCTATATCAGTGGCGATAACATCCACACCGGCAGCATCACCGATGGCAAGGAATGGGGCCGCGAATCGGAACTGGCTTACACCGTACAGGCCGGTACGTTCAAGGACCTTAACCTGCGCTGGCGCAATGCGAGTATCCGACGCGACTACAGCACCCACGAATTCGACGAAAACCGCATCTTTATCAGCTATCCGTTGTCGTTGCTGTAAGTCATGTCTGTGCCATCGGGGGGCGCTTGCGACCCTCACCCCTGCCCTCTCCCAAAGGGAGAGGGGGCTGATGTGTGGTGTTACGCAGAACTGCTTTTGCCTTCAGTCCCCTCTCCCTTTGGGAGAGGGTGCTTTTGGTGAATAATCCAGATCACTTGTGCATTGACAACCACCGCAATGACTGTGAATAATCCAACCCAAGTCATACGACAACTGACAATAACAAGTACGACAGGGCCCTTTGATGACAACCACACACACTGTCCAAACCCCCTTCAATCGCCTTCTCCTCACCGGTGCTGCTGGCGGTCTGGGGAAGGTGCTACGCGAAACCCTCAAGCCCTACGCCAGGGTGCTGCGACTTTCAGATATCGCCGCAATGGCTCCTGCTGCCGACAGCCGCGAGGAAGTGTTCATCTGCGACCTTGCCGACAAACAGGCCGTCCACCAGCTGGTTGAAGGGGTAGACGCCATCCTGCACTTTGGCGGTGTCTCGGTGGAGCGCCCGTTCGAAGAGATCCTCGGCCCCAATATCAGCGGCATTTTCCATATCTACGAAGCGGCACGCCGACATGGCGTCAAACGGGTGATTTTCGCCAGTTCCAATCATGTCATCGGGTTCTACAAACAGGACCAGACCCTGGATGCCCACTCCCCGCGCCGGCCTGACAGTTACTACGGGCTGTCCAAGTCTTATGGCGAAGACATGGCCACCTTCTACTTCGATCGCTATGGCATCGAAACCGTCAGCATCCGCATCGGTTCCTCGTTCCCCGAGCCGCAAAACCGCCGGATGATGAGCACCTGGCTGAGCTTTGCTGACCTTACACAGCTGCTCGAGCGCTCGCTGTACACGCCGGATGTCGGCCACACCGTGGTCTATGGCGCCTCCAACAACCTCAATGTGTGGTGGGACAACCGCTATGCCGCCCACCTGGGTTTTGAGCCCAGAGACACCTCTGAAGTGTTTCGCGACAAGATCGAAGCTCAGCCGATGCCTGCGGCCAATGACCCGAGCATGGTTTACCAGGGCGGTGCCTTCGTGGCTGCCGGCCCGTTTGGCGACGAATAAATACGCCCCTGCCACCAAAACAAGATCACAGAGGTCGAGGCATCATGACAGCTGAACTGATTCTCGATGCACGTAATGCCACCGGCGAAAGCCCGGTCTGGAGCATCGCGGAGCGGGCACTTTACTGGGTGGATATCCCGGCAAAACGCTTGCATCGCTGGAGCCCCGCCGATGGTAAAGAGCACAGTTGGCAAGCCTCGCAAATGCTCGCCTGCATTGCTCAGACAGGTCATGGCAGTTGGATCGCCGCGATGGAAAACGGTCTGTTCGCTATCACCCCTCACGCCGATGGCAGCCTCGACAGTCGTTTGCTGGCCAGCGTGACCCATGCCCTGCCAGGCATGCGCTTCAATGATGGCCGCTGCGACCGCCAGGGCCGCTTCTGGGCGGGCACCATGGTGATGGACATGGCCGCCGGCGCCCCGGTGGGCGCCATGTACCGCTACAACGCAGGCCAGACCGAGCCGCTCACTGCGCAACTGCAGGGCTTGATCGTGCCCAACGGCCTGGCGTTCAGCCCCGATGGCAAAACCCTGTACCTGTCGGACTCACACCCGGACGTGCAAAAAATCTGGGCTTTTGACTACGACACCGACACGGGTACCCCTCACAACCGTCGCCTGTTTGTGGACATGGGCGAGCACCCGGGTCGCCCCGATGGCGCCGCCGTGGATGCCGAGGGCTGCTACTGGATTTGCGGCAACGATGCCGGGCTGATCCATCGCTTTACCCCGCAAGGCAAGCTCGACCGCTCCCTGACCGTACCCGTGAAAAAACCGGCGATGTGCGCTTTTGGCGGCGCTGATCTGGACACCCTGTTTGTGACCTCGATCCGCCCTGCAGGCGATCTCGCCGACCAGCCGTTGGCAGGAGGCGTGTTTGCCCTCCGCCCCGGGGTCAAGGGCTTGCCGGAGCCACTACTGAATAACTGACAACCGATCCAACACCTTGAAATAACAAAAACAATATTTGGAGTGACCCATGGATTTCAAACGCACCCTGCTGATTGCTGCTCTCCCCCTGGCCTTCTGCCTCTCAGGCGTGGCCCAGGCCGAAATCAAGATCAAGTTCGCCGAGGTTCATCCCACTGGCTATCCGCCGGTGCTGGCCGAACAGGAAATGGGCAAAAAGCTTCAGGAACAGAGCAACGGCGATATTTCTTTCAAGATGTTTGCTGGTGGCGTACTGGGTTCAGAGAAAGAAGTGGTCGAACAATTGCAGTCCGGCGCGGTGCAGATGACCCGGGTCAGCCTCGGCATCCTTGGTCCGGTAGTACCGGAAACCAATGCCTTCAACCTGCCGTTCGTGTTCCGCGACCAGGCCCATATGCGCAAGATCATCGACGGCGAAATCGGCCAGGAGATGCTGGATAAAATCACCAACTCCGACTTCAATATGGTCGCGCTGGCCTGGATGGATGGCGGCACACGCAACCTGTACACAAAAAAACCGGTACGTGAGATTGCCGACCTCAAAGGCATGAAAATCCGCGTACAAGGCAACCCGGTGTTTATCGACACCATCAACGACATGGGCGGTAATGGCATCGCCATGGCCACCGGCGAGATTTTCAGCGCCCTGCAGACCGGCGTGATCGATGGCGCAGAGAACAACCCGCCGACCTTCCTTGAGCACAACCACTACCAGAACGCCAAGTACTTCACCTGGACCGACCACCTGATCCTCCCCGAGCCGATCGTGATCGCCAAGACCACCTGGGCCAAACTCAGCCCCGAGCAACAAGCCCTGGTGCAAAAACTGGCCCGTGAAGCGCAAATGGAAGAGCGAGTGATCTGGGACAAAAAATCCGCGGAGAGCGAAACCAAGCTCAAGACCGCAGGCGTGGAATTCATCACCCTCACCCCGGAGCAGAAAAAAGCCTTCTACGACGCCACCCAGCCGGTTCGCGACAAGTACGGTGCCAACTACAAAGATCTGATCTCGCGCATCGAAGCCGTCCAATAAGCCAGTCCGATAACGCCGCCGCAACGGGCGCAAGCCCGTTTGCCGCGTAGTGGTGAGCCCCATGAAAAATACCGTACTGCGCTTTAATGACTTGCTGTACAGGGCCTGCATCGGGATCGCCGGTTTGTCGGTGCTGACCATGACCCTGATCATCCCCTGGGGCATTTTTGCCCGCTACGTGCTGGGCAGCGGCTCAAGCTGGCCCGAGCCCACGGCGATCCTGCTGATGGTGGTGTTTACCTTCTTTGGCGCCGCTGCCAGCTACCGTGCCGGTGCCCATATGGCCGTGGCGATGGCGGTCGAGCGCATGCCGGCCCATGTGCGCAAACTGGCCGCGGTGCTGGTGCAAATCCTGATGGTCATCGTCTGCCTGTTTATGACGGTCAAGGGCTTCAAACTGTGCGCGACCACCTGGAACCAGTTTCTTGGCGAAATGCCAAGTTTGCGCGTAGGCATCTCCTATCTGCCTATCCCACTGGGCGGCATCGTGACCCTGATCTTCGTCCTGGAAAAACTCTTCCTGGGTGACCAAAGCCACCGCCGTGCCGTGCGGTTCGACATTGTAGAAGCCAGCGAAGAGGCCGTATAAATGGACGCTTTCGTACTGTTGGGCAGTTTTATCGCCCTGATCCTTATCGGCATGCCGGTCGCCTACGCGCTGGGTCTGTCGGCACTGGTCGGCGCCTGGTGGATCGATATCCCGTTCGATGCCCTGATGATTCAAGTCGCTGGCGGGGTTAACAAGTTCTCGCTGCTGGCCATCCCGTTTTTTGTCCTGGCCGGGGCGATCATGGCCGAAGGCGGCATGTCACGTCGGCTGGTGGCCTTTGCCGGGGTACTGGTAGGGTTTGTGCGCGGCGGTCTGTCGCTGGTCAATATCGTCGCCTCGACCTTCTTTGGCGCGATTTCCGGCTCTTCCGTCGCCGACACCGCTTCCGTGGGCTCGGTACTGATTCCGGAAATGGAGCGCGCCGGTTACCCCCGTGAGTTCTCCACGGCGGTAACGGTCAGCGGCTCGGTACAGGCTTTGCTCACCCCGCCCAGCCACAACTCGGTGCTGTACTCGCTGGCAGCGGGCGGCACGGTATCGATCGCTTCGCTGTTTATGGCCGGGATCATGCCGGGGTTGTTGCTCAGCGCAGTGATGATGGGCCTGTGCATGATCTTTGCGCGCAGACGTAACTACCCCAAGGGTGAAGTGATCCCGCTGCGCACCGCGCTGAAAATCGCCGGTGAAGCGATGTGGGGCCTGATGGCCATGGTCATCATCCTTGGCGGCATCCTCACTGGCGTCTTCACTGCCACCGAATCGGCGGCGGTCGCGGTGGTGTGGTCGTTCTTCGTCACCATGTTCATTTACCGCGACTACAAGTGGCGTGATCTGCCCAAGCTGATGCATCGGGCGGTGCGTACCATTTCCATCGTGATGATCCTGATCGGCTTTGCTGCCAGCTTCGGTTACATCCTGACGCTGATGGAAATCCCGATGAAGATCACCACCGCGTTCCTGACCCTGTCGGATAACCGCTACGTGATCCTGATGTGCATCAACGTCATGTTGTTGTTGCTGGGCACGGTGATGGACATGGCGCCGCTGATCCTTATCCTCACCCCGATCCTGCTGCCGGTGATTATCGGTATCGGTGTCGACCCGGTACATTTTGGCATGATCATGCTGGTCAACCTGGGCATCGGCCTGATCACACCGCCGGTGGGCGCGGTGCTGTTCGTGGGTGCAGCCGTGGGCAAGGTCACCATCGAAAACACCGTTAAAGCGCTGCTGCCATTCTACCTGGCACTGTTTATGGTGCTGATGCTGGTGACCTACGTTCCGGCCATCTCGCTGTGGTTGCCAAACCTGGTGCTGTAACCCCGCCTTACCCCTGTGGGAGCTCGCTCCCACAGGGATATTGAAGCGGCTCTATTTCCAGCCAAGGAGGCTGGTTGCTTATGTCTGCTCCTGCGTTGTTCCCCCGCCATATCGCAGTATTGATTCTGGTACTGCTGGCCTGCGCTTTTGCGGGCAATCATATCGCCGCCCGGATTGCCTTCGACCACGACACCGGTTTGCTGCTGGCGATTCTATGTCGTGCTGGCGTGACCTTGCTGGTATTGACCGGCCTGGTGCTATGGCAACGCGAGCGCCCTCGGCTAACCCCCGCCAACTGGCGTTGGCAATTGCTGTTGGGATTGCTGATCGCAGCACAAAGCTTCTGCATTTATTCAGCCGTGGCCCGTATCCCCGTGGCCCTGGCATTGTTGATCGGCAATATGGCACCGATCCTGCTGGTACTGCTGACCTGGGCCCTGGGCGGTGCGGCACCCACCCTGCGGGCGGCACTGCTGATGGGGCTGATCATGTGCGGCCTGGTGTTTGCCCTCGACGTGCCCGAACGTTTGTCCAGCCAGCACAGTACCGAGGCACAGTGGCTCGAAGGCATCCTCTTCGGCTTTGCTGCCGCTTGCGTGTTTGCCTGTGCGCTATGGATCACCGATCACAAACTCTCGAGCCTGCGCGGTACGGTGCGTAGCATGCTGACCATGCTTATCGTATTTTGTGCGGCAGCCCTGGCCGGAGTCAGCGGGGTGCTGCCGGGCGGGGTGTCGCTGCCCTCCTCGTCTACCGGCTGGACAGCCCTGGCCTTTCTGGTTGCGCTTTACGGGCTGGGCTTCTGCCTGTTGTTTATCTGCATGACGCGGCTGAACATGGCCCGCAACGCACCGGTAATGAACGTCGAACCGGTGGCGAGCCTGCTGTTTGGCTGGCTGATTCTTGACCAGTTGCTCAGCAGCGGCCAGATCATCGGCGGCCTGATTGTGGTCGCGGGCATTGTGATGCTGACCTGGCCGCGCAAAGCATAGATCCAGATCAATAGCCGGGAGCAAGGGCTCGACTACCATCGCGCCTTTTTTGCGAACGAACTGACTATGCGCCTTGCTCCGCCCGAACTCCTCGCCCCTGCCGGCACCCTGAAAAATATGCGCTATGCCTTCGCGTATGGCGCCGACGCGGTGTATGCGGGCCAACCACGCTACAGCTTGCGCGTGCGCAACAACGAATTCGACCACACCAACCTGGCCATTGGCATCGCCGAAGCCCAGGCTCAGGGCAAACGTTTTTACGTGGTGGTCAATATCGCCCCGCACAACGCCAAGCTGCGTACCTTTCTCAAGGATCTGGAGCCGGTGATTGCCATGGCACCGGATGCGCTGATCATGTCCGACCCGGGCCTGATCATGCTGGTGCGCAAAAACTTCCCCCATGTGCCGATTCACTTGTCGGTTCAGGCCAATACCGTGAACTGGGCCAGTGTTGAATTCTGGCGCCAGCAGGGTCTGAGCCGCATCATCCTGTCCCGGGAGTTGTCGCTGGAAGAGATCGAAGAAATCCGTCAGCAAGTACCCGATATGGAGCTGGAGATTTTCGTACATGGCGCGCTATGCATGGCCTACTCCGGGCGCTGCCTGTTATCTGGCTACATGAACAAGCGAGATGCCAACCAGGGCAGCTGCACCAATGCCTGCCGCTGGAAATACGACGCCAAACCGGCCACGGAAAACGAACTGGGCAATATCGTCAATGTGGTCGAGCCAACCCTGGGCGTGGGTGCGCCGACTGACGAAGTGTTTGTGCTGAACGAAGCCAACCGTGCCGATGAACCGATGACCGCGTTCGAGGACGAACACGGTACTTACATCATGAACTCCAAGGATCTGCGTGCTGTACAGCATGTGGCGCGGCTGGCGGAAATGGGCGTGCATTCGCTGAAGATCGAGGGCCGCACCAAGTCGCACTTTTACTGCGCACGGGCCACCCAGGTGTATCGCAAGGCCATCGATGATGCGGTGGCGGGTCGTGAGTTTGACCGCAGCCTGATGACCGATCTGGAGTCCCTGGCCCAGCGCGGCTATACCGAAGGGTTCTTGCGCCGCCATGTCCACGATGAATACCAGAACTACCTGCATGGCAGTTCATTGTCCCATCGCCAGCAGTTTGTCGGGGAATTGACCGGCGAACGACGCAATGGCCTGGCCGAAGTCAAAGTGAAAAACCGATTTGCTTTGGGCGATCATCTGGAGCTGATGACACCCCACGGCAACTATCACTTTGATCTGGAACGTTTGCTTAACAGTGCAGGCTTGCCGACCCAAGTGGCGCCGGGTGATGGCCACACGGTGTACCTGCCGATCCCCGAACAGGTGGACTTGAACTACGGGTTGTTGATGCGGGATTTGACGGTGAGCGAGGTGATGGAACGTTCGGCGTGACCACTGTGGGAGCGGGCTTGCTCGCGATAGCATCGCCCGGTGTTGTCTGACAGACCGAGCCGTCAGCATCGCGAGCAAGCCCGCTCCCACAGACTGTCGTGATTGCGATTAATCGCGAAACACTTCATCCAGCAAGTTATGCATGGCGGTGAACGCCCGACCCGCAGTTTTGGCGTCGTACATCATCTTGCCCGGCACATTGGCGTGGGGGTCAGTGAACGAATGCACTGCGCCGCCATAGCTGGTCAGTTGCCAGTCCACACCCGCCGCGTTCATCTCCGCCTCAAACGCTGGTAGCTGCTCGCTTGGCACCAACGGGTCAGACGCGCCGTGCAACACCAGCACCGAGCCCTTGATGCTCTGGGCATCGATCGGGTTAGGTGTGTCCAGGGTGCCGTGGAATGACACCGCAGCTTGCAACGGTGCACCACTGCGTGCCAGTTCCAGTGAACAGCACCCGCCAAAACAGAAACCAAAGGTTGCCAGCTTGTTGCTGTCGACCTGGGCCAGGCCCTGATTTTTCAGCATGTCATACGCTGCCCACATACGCTTGCGCAGCAAGGCACGGTCATTCTTGAGCGGCATCATCGCCGCACCGGCTTCGTCGGCGTTGCCGGGCCGGGTGCCCTGGCCATACAAATCGGCGATCAGTACCACATAACCCTGTTCTGCCACCGACTTGGCAATCTCTTCGGCGCCTGCGCTGATGCCCATCCAGTTGGGCGCCATCAGCAAACCCGGCAACGGGTCTTCACGGCTCGGATCAAAGGCCAAACGGCCTTCGTAAGGTTGGCCGTCGATTTGATAAGCCACAGAGCTGACCGAAATGGATTTCATCAAAAACTCCTGAATTTGAAACAAAAAAAACCCGCCGAAGCGGGTTTTTATAGCGCGGTTAGACCGACAACTCTACTAACAATTTGTTTAGCCGACGGACATAGGCCGCAGGGTCTTTCAAACTGTCACCGGCTGCCAGGGCTGCCTGATCGAAGAGGATGTGCGACAGGTCGCCAAAACGCTCTTCACTCTGCTCAGCATCGAGTTTCTCGATCAGCGGGTGAGCCGGGTTGAACTCGAAGATAGGCTTGGACTCAGGCACTTTTTGACCGCTGGCTTCGAGGATCTGACGCATTTGCATGCCCAGATCCTGCTCACCAATGGCAAGAATCGCCGGGGAATCAGTCAGACGATGCGACACGCGCACTTCGCTGACGCTCTCACCCAAGGCAGCCTTGATGCGCTCCACCAGACCTTCTTTGGCCTTGGCCACTTCTTCTGCGGCTTTCTTGTCCTCTTCCGAGTCCAGATTGCCCAGGTCGAGGTCACCACGGGCCACGTCGACAAAGCTCTTGCCGTCGAAGTCGCTGAGGTAGCTCATCAGCCACTCGTCGATGCGGTCGGTCAGCAGCAGGACTTCGATGCCTTTTTTGCGGAAGACTTCGAGGTGCGGGCTGTTTTTAACCTGCGCGTAGGTTTCGCCGGTCAGGTAGTAAATCTTGTCCTGACCTTCCTTGGCGCGGGCCAGGTAGTCGGTCAAGGAAACATTCTGTTCGCCGTCGTCGCCGTGGGTCGAAGCAAAACGCAGCAGACCGGCGATTTTTTCTTTGTTGGCGAAATCTTCGGCCGGACCTTCTTTCATCACCTGCCCGAAGTTTTTCCAGAAGCCCTGATATTTCTCAGGCTCGTTCTTCGCCAGTTTTTCCAGCATGTCGAGTACACGCTTGGTCAGCGCCGTCTTCATCGAGTCGATGATCGGGTCTTTTTGCAGGATTTCCCGCGACACGTTCAGCGACAGGTCGTTGGAGTCGATCACGCCCTTGATAAAGCGCAGGTACAGCGGCAGGAACGACTCGGCCTGATCCATCACGAAGACACGCTGCACATACAGCTTCAGGCCTTTAGGCGCTTCACGCTGGTACAGATCAAACGGTGCACGGGCCGGAACGTAGAGCAGCGAGCTGTATTCAAGCTTGCCCTCAACCTTGTTGTGGCTCCAGGCCAGCGGGTTCTCGTAGTCATGGGCAATGTGCTTGTAGAACTCCTGATATTCCTCGTCCTTTACTTCAGTACGAGGACGGGTCCACAGAGCACTTGCCCGGTTGACGGTTTCCCATTCCAGTGCAGGCGCTTCTTCGCCTTCGGCAACGGTCTGCTCTTTAGGCAGTTCGATAGGCAGGGCGATATGGTCGGAGTACTTCTTGATGATGTTGCGCAGGCGCCAGCCGTCAGCGAATTCGGATTCGCCAGGCTTGAGGTGCAGCACGATTTTGGTGCCGCGGTCGGCCTTCTCGACGGTGGCCACTTCAAACTCGCCTTCGCCCTTCGAAGACCAGTGCACGCCCTCGCTTGCCGGGGTACCGGCACGGCGGCTGTACACGTCAACCTTGTCGGCAACGATAAAGGCCGAGTAGAAACCCACGCCGAACTGACCGATCAGGTGCGAATCTTTTTTCTGGTCGCCGGTGAGGTTTTTCATGAAGTCGGCAGTGCCGGACTTGGCGATCGTACCCAGGTGGGTGATCACGTCATCGCGGTTCATGCCGATACCGTTGTCTTCGAGGGTGACGGTGTTGGCGTCTTTGTCGAAGCTCACACGGATTTTAAGCTCGGCACCGCCCTCCAGCAGATCTGGCTTGGACAGTGCTTCAAAACGTAATTTGTCGACAGCATCAGAGGCGTTCGAGATCAGTTCGCGAAGGAAGATTTCCTTGTTGGAGTACAGCGAATGGATCATGAGGTGCAGCAGTTGCTTGACCTCGGTCTGGAAGCCCAGGGTTTCTTTTTGAGTTTCCACGCTCATTGTTATCAAACTCCGATTGGATGGCAGTGGCCACGCCCGTAAGGGTTAGCGGCGGGATGTGATGAAAGTTGGGGCCAATGATGCAAATTTCAAGGGCCGAACCAGTGGCTCAAGTTTTTTACCAATATTTCCGCCCGCGCTGCTTTACTTATATATGTGTTCGAGCATGGAACTTAAGCCATCAGCCCATGCTCAAACGCCCCGTAGATCTACTCATAAGGAGAAACACCCCATGCGTAATACTTTTGCTGTTGCCTTGATGCTGGCTGCTTCGCTTGGCCTGGCTGCCTGCGACAAAAAATCCGAAGACAAAGCCCAGGACGCTGCCCAGCATTCTGAGCAAGCGCAAGAAAAAATGTCTGAAGCACAAGACAAAGTAAACGACGCGGCCAAAGAGAACGCCGAAGCTGCAAAAGCACAAGCCGAGTCCAATAAAGCCGCTGCTGAAGAAGCCGGCCAGACTGCTCCGGTTGCACCTGCGGCAACTACAGAAAGCAAGTAACACGACTTTCTGCGATATAAAACCAAGCCCGCCAAGTGCGGGCTTTGTTGTATCTGAACGTTAATGGCTAGTGTTTGCATGCTTGAACACACGCCCATTAAAAAAGCCCTGCATCCATTAAGATGCAGGGCTTTTTTATTGACTCGGCAACGCTTTTGGCGAACCGGGTAATTACGCCATTGCTTCAACTCGTTTGCCCAGCAGACGGTCGCAGATTACTGCGCCCAGCAGGGTCACAAGACTAGGCACCAGCCACGCCAGGCCCTGCTCGCTAAATGGCATATTGGCCAATTGGGCCGGAATCCACTCACCCAGGCCAGCACCTTTAAGCGCGTCGATCGAGCCAAAGAAGAACGACACCAGCATGACCGGACCAACGATCCGGCTCTGGGCATTCCACAGGCCTTTGCAGAAACTCAGCGCCACCAACACGATGCAAGGCGGGTAGATCGCCGTCAGCAACGGGATGGAAAACGCAATCAACTGGGTCAAGCCAAGGTTCGACACGGCCAGCGAAAACAGCGCAAGGATGATCACCAGCGTCTTGTAAGACAGTGGCAGCACAGTACTGAAGTATTCAGCGCAGGCACAGGTCAGGCCAACGGCCGTTACCAGGCAAGCCAGTGCAATCAGTACGGCAAGGAAACCGCTGCCCAGCGAACCGAAGGTGTGTTGTACATAGGCATGCAGTACCGCCGCACCATTGGTTGCACCCGCCGCCACTTCATGGCTGCCCGCACCCAGGCGGAACAGGCTGATGTAGACCAGCGCCAGGCCGACACCGGCGATCAGGCCGGCAATGATGGCGTAGCGGGTAATCAGCTTGGGTGATTCAACACCACGGGAACGGATGGCATTCACGATCACGATACCGAACACCAGCGCACCCAGGGTATCCATGGTCAAGTAGCCATTGATAAAACCCTGGGAGAACGGTGCGGCCACGTACTCGGGGGTCGCGACGCCAACATCACCTGCAGGCAAGGCAACGGCAGCAATGCCGAGAATGGCCAGGGCGATGATCTTCAACGGAGCAAGGAAGCGCCCTACCGTGTCCAGCAGGCGACCCGGGTACAACGACACGAAAAACACGATCAGGAAGTACACCGAGCTGTACAGAAACAGCGCCAGTGGGCTTTCACCGGTCAAAGGTGCCAGGCCGACTTCAAAGGATACGGTGGCGGTACGCGGGGTCGCGAACAACGGGCCAACAGCCAGATAGGCCACGGCTGCCAACAAGCCCCCGGCGATCTTGCCGATCGGGCTGCTCAGTGCGTCCATGCCGCCACCGACCTTGGCCAGGGCAATAACGGTGACTACCGGCAGACCGACTGCGGTGATCAGGAAGCCCAATGCAGCCATCCAGACGTTAGGTCCGGCCTGCAGGCCAACGATTGGCGGGAAAATGATGTTGCCTGCCCCAACGAACAGGGCAAAAGTCATAAACCCAAGTGCCAGGATGTCCTGGCCTTTCAATACTTTCATTACGGAAATACCACACTACTGAATCGGGATTTAGAGGGGAATTTCCCGTGCGGATGTGGGAAATGCTGTCGATCCGTATAAGACCAACCCTTCTAGCGCGTGGCTTCCTTTTGGGATGCACACGCAGAACTGCGGAATGCTGGCAAGATTACCGAGTTTTTTCCTACAGCGCACTGTTAGAGGGCGGACTGTCCGATGAACGAACGCAGTTGTCGCCTGGACGACATCGAAAAATGCTTTGGTGTGGTTTTGCCTGCCCTGGATAGCTCAAAACCGCACGTTGTGGGAGCGGGCTTGCCCGCGATGGTAACGACGCGATTTATCTGAATGACCGCGGCGCCTGCATCGCGAGCAAGCCCGCTCCCACAAGGGTTTTGCTTGACCCCAAACGCACAAAGGCCACCCGAAGGTGGCCTTTGCCTGGTAGAGCAGTCAGTTAAGCGCGAGGCTTACTTCATTGCCCAGCCAGTCAGCTCGGACAGAGCCTTGCCGATGTCTGCCAGCGAACGCACGGTTTTTACGCCTGCGTCTTCCAGGGCAGCAAACTTCTCGTCTGCAGTACCCTTGCCGCCAGAGATGATTGCGCCTGCGTGGCCCATGCGCTTGCCTGGAGGGGCAGTCACACCAGCGATGTAGGAAACAACCGGCTTGGTCACGTTTGCCTTGATGTAGGCAGCCGCTTCTTCTTCAGCCGAACCGCCGATCTCACCGATCATAACGATCGCTTCGGTCTTCGGGTCTTCCTGGAACAGCTTCAGGATGTCGATGAAGTTGGAACCAGGGATCGGGTCACCACCGATGCCTACGCAAGTCGACTGGCCGAAACCGGCGTCAGTGGTTTGCTTTACAGCTTCGTAAGTCAGGGTGCCGGAACGCGACACGATGCCTACTTTGCCTGGCAAGTGAATGTGACCTGGCATGATGCCGATCTTGCATTCGCCTGGCGTGATAACGCCCGGGCAGTTAGGGCCGATCAGGGTAACACCCAGTTCGTCGCACTTAACTTTGCAGTCCAGCATGTCCAGGGTAGGAATGCCTTCAGTGATGCACACGATCAGCTTGATGCCGCCGAACGCTGCTTCAAGGATCGAGTCCTTGCAGAAAGGAGCCGGTACGTAGATAACGCTGGCGGTTGCGCCAGTTGCTTCTACGGCTTCTTTCACGGTGTTGAAAACAGGCAGGTCCAGGTGAGTGGTGCCGCCTTTGCCCGGAGTAACGCCACCAACCATCTTGGTGCCGTATTCGATGGCTTGCTGGGTGTGGAAGCTGCCCTGCGAACCGGTGATGCCCTGGCAGATAACTTTGGTGTCTTTATTGATCAGGACGCTCATTACTTGCCCTCCGCAGCTTTAACAACTTGTTGAGCAGCGTCGGTCAAGCTGGTAGCAGCGATGATGTTCAAACCGCTTTCTGCCAGTACTTTAGCGCCCAGATCAGCGTTGTTGCCTTCAAGGCGCACAACTACCGGGATTTTCACGCCGACTTCTTTCACTGCACCGAT
>Ga0302347_1002412_pt1 | contig 19060 bp, 9 predicted proteins | sample PhyWR1_FD_202178 | JGI IMG/M metagenome (GOLD analysis project Ga0302347, IMG submission 202178) | Leaf surface microbial communities from wheat plants in UC Gill Tract Community Farm, Albany, California, United States - DLSL W.R1 (v2)... | ecosystem: Host-associated > Plants > Phyllosphere >...
CTCGATCAGTTTTGGCGAGAAGTAGAACCCCTTGCCCTTTTCCTTGTAGCGACGCAGGCCGATCACGTTGGCGTATTCGGTGTTGATCACCAGTTCGCCGTTTTCAAACGAGGCCAGACGCGAGAAATCGTATTTGCTGGCATCGCCGTACGGCGCCATGCCCATCACCTTGAATTCGCCGTCGAGCATCTCGAACCCGAGGAACTCGGTAATCGCGCCGTACAGGCCGCCCAGGGAGTCCGGGTCGAAGAACTCCTTGATCTTGGTGATCTTGCCGTTTTCGCCATAACCGAAGAAGGTCGTGGCGTACTCACCCTTGCCGTCGATCCCCAGGATCGCGGTTTTCTCTTTGAAACCCGAGCAGTGGTAAGCGCTGGAGGCGTGAGCCAAGTGGTGCTCGACCGGTTCGATCTTGATTTTCTTCGGGTCGAAGCCCAGTTGCTCAAGGCAGAACACGATCTTGTTGCGATAGCGCTTGTAGCGACGGTTGCCCATCAGAATCGCGTCAAGGGCGCGGTCCGGGGCGTACCAGTAGCGCTTGGCGTAGTGCCAACGGGCCTTGCCGAACAAGCTGATCGGCGCGAACGGAATCGCCACTACGTCAACGTCGGAAGGTTTGATACCCGCTTGCTCAAGGCAGAATTTTGCGGATTCGTAGGGCATGCGGTTCTTTGCATGCTTATCGCGTACGAAGCGCTCTTCTTCAGCCGCCGCTACCAGCTTGCCGTCGATATAGAGGGCTGCTGAGGGATCATGGCTAAGGGCGCCGGACAGGCCAAGAATCGTCAATGCCACAGGTTGGGCCTCTTATGAATGCAGGCAGGCGGCGGGCGCCTGAAAAAAATGGTGTGCCCCTCGCAACGCAAGGAACAACTAAAGGGCGGGATTATAGCGTAAAGCACGCGGGAATGACCCAGCGCTATTTGCCACGCCCTGACAGGGCAGCCCGGAGCAACACGACATATATATGTAAGCCCAACACCCCAGGGCTTTGCGATTTCCTGTGGACACCTGCTGCGCACCCCGCCTGCGCACGCAACCCACCACAGGAAACATGCCATGAGTGAACATCTCGAGCATTTCAAAAGCCTGCCGCGCGAGCTGCTGCGGTTCAACAATGCCGTCCCCGGCCTAGCCCGGTCGCTCGATCATCGGCTGAGACGGTTTTTCCCCCGGCTTGCCCGGGACGCGACCCTTGACCGGCTTTACCTGAACTACGAAGCACCGGCACAACCCGGCCAATTACCCATGATTGCCAGCCGCCCCCTCATGTCGCTGGTAGAACAGTGCTACCTCAGCCGGACAATACCGACCTTTGTCCAGAACGCAGAACAAATCTACAACCGCCCCTACACCCTGGACGTACAGCATCTCACCGCTGGCATCAGTGCCCCCGAGTTTGAAAAGTTCCTCGAGCTCACCACCAACAACCTTGAACTCTGCGTAAAGGATGCACTCAGAGACTTCTGGCAGACGCCCAACAGCGACCTCGACTGGCTCACACCCAAGATCTGGCTTTCGCAATACACCCTCAACCTGATCCTGTCCGAAGCCACTGTGCGCCATGGCGAAAGAACCTTGCCGCCCAGCACTCTAGACGCCATTCACCAGGTCTTCCCCAGCACCGGCCCGCTCGCCTCGCGACCGCCACTGAGCGCGTTCGCTTTTTACAGGCTGGCTCTCGGTGATCATTCTCTGAGGGCGGCCGTTGCGTTGCATGGCGTGTTCGTCGTCACGCATATCAATTTGCCTCATGCCTCCAGCGATACCCATGACGGGCCGGTCGTACAGGACGACACCCCACGCACCGTGGTGCTCTATACCCCGAACAATGGATTGGAATCATTCACCTCACTCACGGCGCTCAGTGAAGAGATCCGTGCACGCCTCAAGGACGAGATTCAACGTGAGGCAATTCTCGACTGTACCCTGGTGAAAGACCGTGAACGCGCCATCACCCTTGAGCATGTGCACTACCACCTGATAGCGCAGGCAGAGGTACCGGCCTTCTATGTCGAACAACTGATCGAAAAGCAAAAACACGATCTGCAACACGCGTGGGCACTGGCTCGCACGCAAAAGGAAGACACAACACTTGAGCTACTGTCCGGGCGAATCGAGATATCGCTCAATGCAAGCTTGCCCCTCAACCCTGCCCGCATTGTCCATGCACGCTACGTTCGCCTGCTGGAAAACCAACTGCCGCAATGGCTCAAATCAGCCTCCGATGCCGACAAGGTCCAGTGGCGACTTGCCGTTGAACGCTTGAATCTTGAGCGTCTGGCCGCGCAAACTGCCGACACCCCATCCCTTTCAGCGATTGGACAGAAAAGCACGCTCTTGGGCTATGCAAGGCTTCAGCTCAGGCAACAGATCAAAGCCGATCATGGGATTGAGGTCGATCCCGACATTATTTTCATTTCGACCACCGAAGCCCTTCAGACGGGCCCGGTGATCAACCCGATCAGTGCCATCGGGCTGCCCTCCGGCTTTCCCGCCGGCGCCAGCATCGACCGAACCGGGCCCACAATTACGTACAGAACAACTCAACGCAGCCTGAGTGAACTGGCCTTGGCCAACGTAGGCATCTGGGATGTGACATTTGGCCTGACCGCACAGGTCAGAGACGCCAAGGGCAAACGCCACCCTGTGCTGACCCCGGGCTACCTGAAAGCGCTGGTGCGTCAGCTGGATATCGGCGAGCAGTACAAAGCCCGGCTCATTCACTTGTTGGTGAACTCGCAAGAAGCCCGCTGGCGCAAAGAGCGCCATGTCAATTTCAGCCAGGCTCAATTGCAGTTGGACCTGCTGGAAGCCCGGCTAGCAGGCCATTTGAGCGTCGAACATGCGGCCTGGGTACAGCATGCCCTCGATCACCCACTAGACAGCACACGCCCCACACTCGACGGCGAGCAAGTCAAGGCTCACCAGTTGATGCTGCGTAACAAACTACTGCCCTGCGTGATGGTTTTCAGTTCAACACGCTCCACCCGCCTGCTGTGCTACCTGCCAGAAGTGCCCAATAATCAATGGTTCATAAGCGCCGAATCACGCAATGAGCTGGCCCGACGCTTGTCTCACCCGGCCTTGCGTACCTATGTGATGCAACGCGTGACGGTTGCTCAAAAACCGTATATCCAACCGCTGCTCAAAGCAGGGCTGACTGACGCTAGCGTTCAACTGCAGCCGATCACTCAGCACCTGTTTGAAACCTCATATGACACCCAAGCCTGGCATGCCATCCATGAGGCCGACGAGCAATCGACCTCCACCTGGGAAAGCAATCTGAACACCGCCAAAGAAACAGCACTGACCGCCCTCGATATCATTTCGTTTGTCCTGCCTGTCAAAGTGCTGCTACCAGTCGCGCTGGCACGATTCGGCTACCAATTGATGCAAGGCTTTGATGCGCTGCAACGGGATGAACAGCACGAAGCATTACTGCACTTCCTGGGCGCCATCACTCACCTGACCGATGGCGCCTCGGACTTTGCCGGTTCAGCCGTGTTCGGCCGGGCCATCCGCCAACGCGCCAAGTTGCCCGCACCTGCCCTCAGCCCTGCAGCGGCAAGCCGCCCCGTGACATCCGGACTAAGACTTCGTACAGGCGAGGAATACGGTGCAGGGGTTTTTGAGTCCATTTCGCCGGGCAGCGACAAGCCGTCTTATTACGTCAAGGACACAAAGGGCAATCTGTATCGCAGCCACTATGACGCGCTGGACCAAACCTGGAGGGTTATTGACCAGCGCAAACCCGACGCTGACTACCAACTGGCGCTTCGCGAGCTGTCCGCCGGTATCTGGGATGCAGACCCTGTACGTTCGCTGGGCAACCAGCAGTCCGCCATTGAGCGGGTGATCGAAGGCGCTAAAGTCACAGGCATTGACCTCGCAGGCAAAAGCCCTGACTTGCACGGTGTTTATCGCGCTCATAACCAACGTTACATCGAGCAGAACGGCGTTATCTTTGAAGTGGCCAGCGGCTGGATGGGCCGTCACTGGTACCTGCAAGTGCCCGGAAGCTCCAGCAGTGCAGGTATCACTTATAAAGTGCGACGTACCCAGGGCTATTGGGAAATCAAACATCGGACTGCCAGCACAAAACGCTGGGAGCCGCTTGTACGCACTGGCAATGAACTACCGTTCGATCTTGGTGCGGGCAGCCACAGCGATTACGACTTGCCGGTAGAGTACAAAGCCAGGGTCAAGGACTTGATCGACAACCACTCCAGGATGCTGGATACAAACTTCCTGTCGCCAAATCCAGTGTTTAACGACACCAGCCTGTTTTTCTCCAGGTTGCGCCTCAAACTCCTGAGCGAGGCACGTGCCTTCTTTAAAAGCAGCCCCGCGCGGCCACGCGTCTTACGCCCGCAGATACCCGCCAACACCTCACCCCAAGAACTGTTTGAACGCCTTTACAAAAACACTAACGGCATAGTGCTGGGTGAGACGCACGCCCAGGAGTCAGGTAAAAAAATCCTCATCACTCAGATGAGTGACCTGGCAAAAAGTGATGTGAAAGTACTGTTCCTGGAGCACCTGCAAACCGATTTTCATCAAACTCACCTGGATACGTTTTTTGAAACCGGCAAGATGCCCGTGGTGCTGGATGAGTTTCTCAAGAGTCAGGACAGAGGGCACCAGCTCAATCCTGAAAGCGCCTACACCTATAGCCAGTTGGTGCGCGAAGCCCAGCGTCGCGGCATTCGTATCAACGCCATTGATTGCGCTGCCAGCTACAACGCCGGAGGCCTGCCCAGCGAAAGACCAAACATAAACCGATATGAAATGTTCAGCTACTTCAGTGCCCAGGTGATTCACAGGTATCAGACCCAAAACCCTACTCATAAGTGGATCGCCCTCACCGGCAACTCCCACACCAACTCATTCCAGGGTGTTCCGGGGCTGGCTGAGCTGGAAGGCGCAATTGGCATACGCATCTCCGATGCGCCGCCGGGAAGCGGTCACGGTTTGCAGCAAAATCTGGGAGCAATCGTGCCGCCAGGTTTCAAGCAGCCTGATCATCTGTTCTTGAAAAGCGATTACTGGCTGGAAATGGAAATAGCTGGAGTGGCTCCTAAGAATCCTTCTTTATCCAGCGCGCAAGTCGAGGTAAAGCTGTCGCAACCCGGCCACTTCATGTTCGAAAATATGCCACTGACAGGCCCGCATTTAGTTCATCGCGCCAGCAATCTACAGATCGTACGCACCCGCCTGCAAACCGATAATGGCCAGTTATTTATCGAGCGCGCCAAATGGGCAGAGGTTCACCTCAAGCCTTATGGCATCCTCGAAAACCTGATTAGCGACCTGCAAGAAAGAGGCATGCAGATCGTCAACTGATGCGCCGCCAAAACGCACGACAGCAGCCGTCAGGCCATAGCAGTTTGGCCTGACTGGTTACTTTTTCTGGCTATCGCCTCCTCAGCCGCTAAAATGCGCGCCCTCTGCTAGCCTGACACCCGTCGCCCGGACGGGTCGTGTCATACGGAACCCCCATACCTCCCATGAAATTTTTTGTACCCTCTCGCCTTGCCTTGTTACTGCCGGGCCTTTTTATTGCGCACACAAGCGTTGCCGAACCGCTGGAACTCGATCCCAGCGTGATTACCGGTTCACGCAGCGCCAGCCCCAGCTTTGACCTGCCCTATTCGGTAGACAGCATCAGCCAGCAGCAAATCAGCGATGGTCAGTTGGGCATCAATGCCAGCGAAGTGCTGTCCCGCGTACCGGGGCTGGTGGTGCAAAACCGCCAGAACTACGCCCAGGATCTGCAGATCTCGTCCCGAGGCTTTGGGGCGCGCTCGGCCTTTGGCGTGCGCGGTATCAAACTGATCGCCGACGGCATCCCGGCCAGCACCCCGGATGGCCAGGGTCAGGCGGCTACGTTCAACCTCGACACCGCCGAGCGCATCGAAGTATTGCGCGGCCCTGCAGCTACGCTTTACGGCAGCAACGCCGGTGGCGTGATCCAGATGTTCTCCCGCGACGGCGAAGGCCCGCCACGCATAGGCGCCGAAACCCTGATCGGCAGCGACGGCATGAGCAAAAACCATCTTACTGCCGAAGGCGCTACCGATGATGTGGGCTTTGTGCTCGATGCTTCGCGCATGGACACCGACGGCTACCGCGACCACAGTGCTGCCCGCCGCGACCAGACCTTCGCCAAGCTCAACCTCAAGCCAGACGAAGACAGCAAGCTGGCGCTGATCTACAGCAGCCTTGAGCAAAACGGCACACAAGACCCGCTGGGCCAAAGCTGGGAAGCCTACAAGGCCGACCCGCGCTCGGTCACGCCCAATGCCATTACCTACAACACCCGTAAAAGCATCGACCATCAGCAACTGGGCCTGAACTACGAGCGCTATATCGGTGACGCGACCTTGCAGGTCAATGCCTATACCGGAACACGTAGTGTGATTCAGTACTTGGCGATTCCACCCACGGCAGCCAGCAACAAACAGGGTGGCGGCGTAGTGCAGTTCGATCGCAAGTTCTATGGTGGCAGCTTGCGCTGGCTGCAACCTGTGTACGGCGTACCGGGCGATTTGACCTTGATCGGCGGCCTGGATTTTGACCAGAGCCAGGACAGCCGCCACGGCTATCAGAACTTTATCGGCAGCCAGCTCGGCGTGAAAGGTGCGTTGGTACGCGACGAGGTCGACACCGCCCGCAGCCTCGACCCCTATGTGCAAGCCAACTGGGCGCTGAACAACTGGACCGTGCAGGCAGGGTTGCGCTACAGCACCATGGAAATGGATGTCGATGATCAGTTTTTGAGCAACGGCGACGACAGCGGTACCAAGCGCTATGAAAAAGCCACGCCGTCCATGAGCGTGATGTACGCCTTTACCCCTGAGCTGCACGGCTATGTCAGTGCGGGCAAAGGCTTTGAAACCCCGACCCAGGCCGAATTGGCCTACTCGCCAAGCGGCAAGGGTTTCAACTTTGGCCTCAAGCCTTCCGAAAGCACCCAGTATGAAATGGGCCTGAAGGCACAGATCAACAACACGCGGATCAACGCTGCAGTGTTCCAGATCACCACCGAAGATGAACTGGTGGTATTGAGCAATGATCTTGGACGCACAACCTACCAAAACGCCGGTCGCACCCTGCGTCGCGGTTTTGAGTTGGGTGTCGAAAGCCAGCTCAGCGAACACTGGACCACGACCCTGGCCTACACCCGCCTGCAAGCCACCTACGACAGCGACTTCGCCAGCACCAAAGGCACCGTCGACAAAGGCAACTACCTGCCGGGCGTGCCGCAGACCACATTGTTTGCCGAAGTGAACTGGAAACCGGTGGACTGGCTCAGCACCGCCGTCGAAGGCATGTACCGCAGCAAGGTGTATGTCGAAGACACCAACACCGAAAAAGCCGCCCCGGCCTACAGCGTGTTCAACTGGCGGGCAAAGTTTGAACAGAAGGTCGAGCACTGGACTTTCCACCAGACCTTGCGTCTGGACAACCTGCTGGACCGTCAGTATGTAGGTTCGGTAATTGTGGCCGACGGTAACAGGCGCTTCTACGAAGCCGCACCGGGCCGTTCGTGGTACGCAGGTGCCGGGGCGCAGTACAGCTTCTAGGTAATCGCCACAAACCTTGTGGGAGCGGGCTTGCTCGTGATTGCATCAACTCGGTAAAACTGGCATGCCGAGGTACCTGCATCGCGATCAAGCCCGCTCCCACAATGATCATTCCAGCATCAGGTTTTTGAGCGACTAAAAACCAATGGTTTGCCTGCGATACACCCCCCCCCTCCCTTGAATCCATCCAATTTTCCTGGCCCATATCTATCTAGCACTTTCCAAAAAAAGCCTGTGGTTTCTTTACTTCTATGCACGGCGCGCATCACGTACGTCGACCTCAGTAAAGGAATGCACAGTCATGATCCTCCCTCCAGACCTCCTCAAGGAAGCCGAGCAGAAGCTACTGGCCTTTTCAAAGCTCGTACCGGATATAGAGTCCGTTTTCCAGCATCACCTGCACCCGTTTTTTCCTGGGCTCGCTGCCGATATTCACGTCAAAGACATTCACCTGACCGGTCTGGCAGAAGCCGACGAGCCCGGTCAGGACGGGCAATTGATTTCTCATTCGCTGATCGAGATTTTCAACACCCGCTATCTCACCGGCGCTGCACCCATTTACCTGCAGGGCACCAGCCGCGTTTACCGTGTACCCGACTCAACGGACAGGCAGCATCTGATCGAGCACATGCCGGTGGCCGTGCTGGAAACCTTTGTCGACTACCTGATCCAGCATCTCAAATGGTGCTTTACCAATACGCTCACGCACTTTTGGCAAACACCCAATCCAAAACTTGAACACAGAACACCACGGGTGTGGCTGGAACGTTTTTTCATGGGGTTGATTCATGCTGAGCAGTCACTGCGATTGCATGACCAGACACTCAGCGCCACCGAAAGCCAAGCGGTGCTCGACGTGCTTCAGACACCGGTGACCAAAGCCCGAATCTGGCGGCATCAAGCCCGCTACCAAGGGGCTTATGAAATCGTTATCCAGGGTGCATCCCCAGCACTCGACCGGCCCCTCGCCGGAGCCTTTGTACTGACCCTGGCAGCGTCATCGGGACTCAGTTCTGACTCGCAAACCTTCGAAACACCGACCTTTGCACCCTCCACCGCGGCCCAGGCGCTGCTGTACTTGCCAGACAGCGGATTGCAGGCATTCAGCTCCCTGCAGGCACTGGATCTGGAACTCAGGTTGCGCCTGGGCGACGAGATACAACGCAACTCACTGCTCAACGCCCTGCCCACCCAACAGCGCTCATATGTACAGGACCAGGCGTACAGCCTGGGCTACCGCGAAATTTACGGCCATGTCTTTGCCCAGCGCGTCGACTCATTGATCCAAAGGCAACTGGACAATATCAATGACGCCTGGTCCAGCGCTGCAAGCGCAGGCAGCGCCAACAATCTCGATGCCCTGAATGACTATCTGACAGATGCACTGACGCTGAGCCACTACCTCAACCCTGCTGGAATCATCCAGAATCGCTACACCAGCCTCTTTGAAGAACAGCTGCCTGACTGGCTGAAATCAGCACCCCAGGCACAAAAGGAGCGCTGGCGGCAGGCCGTGGCAAGCCTCAATCACGAGTTTGCCCTGTCCCAGGCCCCCGGCATGCCGCGTACTCGACAAAGCGGCAATAGAACCTACCTGCTGGCCTTTGCCCGTGACCGGCTCAAGCAACGGGTCAGACAGGGGCTGGGCATAGAGATCGACCCGGACAAGCTCGTCCTTGTCACCACAGAAGCACTACAAACCGGCCCCATCGTTTATCCGTTTGCGACCTCGGGCTATGCAGCAGGCAACAGCCTGGGCAGAACCGGCCCTACCGTGATACTGCGCCCGATCCGACGCTCGCTGTCTGAAGCAGCGCTGGATAATATCGGGGCGCTGGATCTGACATTCACCTTGACCGCCACCATCACCGATGAAGACGGCAAGCGCCACTCCATACTCACCGGCGCTTACCTCAAACGCATCGTACGCGAGCTGGATATCAGCACTGCTTACCGTGATTTTTTAAACGAAACCCTGCTTACCTCCGAAAAAGCAGGCTGGCGCAAGGATCGTTACCGCGCGCTCAAAACCGCACAGATGCGCCTCGACACCCTCGAAGCCAGACTGTCCGGGCAACTCACAAACCAGCAGGCCGACTGGGTGGATACCTTGCTTGACGGGGCCAGCGCAACAAGCAGCGGGGCAACGATCACAACGCAGTTATTGATGCTTCGCTATAAACCCGTCCCGGGCGTGCTGCTGATTGCAGCCCAAGGCAATGCCCAACAACTGTGCTATCTGCCGGAAGCGCCAGACCACATCTGGTTTCGTACCTTTGGCAACCTCGATGAGCTGGCGGCACAACTGTCACTGCCGGTTTTGCGCGACTACGTTCTGCAACGCACCTCCGTGCTTGAGCAAGCCTATATAAACCCTCTGTTAAACGCGGGCCTGACGGATTCGAACACGCAGTCCAAAACAATTACCGGGCATTATCTGGATGCCAGCTACGCCGCCGAAGTGGCATTTGCCCTGCGTAACGTCGATGAGCAATCGACCTCTACTCGCGAGGCTAACCTTCAAACGGTCAAAGATACCGTCATGACGGTAGTGGATATCATCAGCTTCGCACTACCGCTCAAAGTGCTGATTCCACTGTCGATTGGGCGTTTTTTACACGGACTCCATCAGGGCATTGATGCGGTGCAACGCGAGCAGGATCAGGAAGCGCTGCTGCACTTCACCAACGCTATCGCTCACTTGACCGACGCCGGGTCGGACTTTGCCAGCTCCCGAGTATTTGCCTCCTCCATTCGGCTTCGAACGGCCCCGATTGCGCGAGCCTTCAGCCCGTCAGCCGCCACACTCAAAACACCCCAGGGCATGACCTTGCTCAAAGGCGATCACTATCGCCAAGGCGTGTATGAGTGGAAACCTCTGGACGGTGCCCCCACCGAATACTACCTGCCAGATGCCAACGGCAACCTTTACCAGGCCACCTATGATCAAACCCATAACACCTGGCTGATGACCGACCGGCGCATGCCGAACGCCTCGTACAAAACGCCTGCGCTGGAGGTGATGGGTAAATGGAAGGCGAACAGTTCAGCGCCAGTGAGCAATCAGATTTCCGGGATTGAAACGCTGATTGCCCAAGCCCGGGTAAGCCGTGTTGACGTGCTGCGGGACATTGCCGATACCCCAGGAATCTACACCCTGGACCAGCGCCATTACATCCAGCAAAACGGTGTGGTGTTCGAAGTGAGCGCAGGCGTGCCCGGCCCGGACTTGCATCTGATCCTCGCAACAGGCTCAAGCAGCCGCCCGCTGGTGTTCAAAATCAGGCGCAATCTGGACAGCAACGAATGGGAGGTCAAACACGCAACTTCAGTTAACACCATTCGCTGGACACCCTTGAGGGCAGGTGCACTTTCCCCGCCTCCTGCTGTGCCCGCTCTTCCCCACGACCTCTATTTATTGCCACGGGAGCACCGGGCAGGGGCCGAGGTATTTATCAACACCCGGTCAAGCCATCAGAACCCTCTGAGCGCTACCTTTCGCGATCCGGTTGTCGAACGCGCCTCGCGGGTTTTTTTCCAGTTGCGGCTCAACTTGCTCCAGCGGGCCCAGGCGTTTATTCACTCGACCAGGCTCATGCCACGGGTCAGCATCCCTCAATTTGCTCAAGCAACACCCCATACCGAGATTTTGCGCCAGATCTACAGCCGCACGGCAGGGCTCGTAGTCGGCGAAAACCACTTCTCAGTGGCCAGCAAAAAATTCCTGATCGACAACATGGGAGAGCTGGCAAAAAACGATGTAAAAACCCTTTACCTGGAACATGTGCAAACTGACCTTCATCAAATCGACCTTGATAACTACGCCAAAAGCGGCGTTATCAGCCACAAGCTCAATGGTTTTTTACGAAAACTGTACAAGCGCGAAGGTCTTGATAGCGACCCGGCTTATACTTTTCTCACACTGGTCACAGCTGCCCGGCCACATGGAATCAAAGTTGTCGCCATCGACTGCGCCTCCACCTATCACATTGCGGATTTAGGCAAGCAGGACTACCACTTGAGACGTTCCGAAACGTTCAGCTTTTATGGCTCCCAAGTGATCAATGCGCACCAGGCACAGAGTGGTGCGCACAAATGGGTAGCTCTGGTGGGCTATACCCATGTCAATACTTTTGAAGGCATACCCGGCCTTGCCGAGCTCAATGGTGGCATAGGGCTGAAAGTCATGGACACATTACCCGGCCAACCAATCGGCATTGGCCCGGATAAAGGCCGTATAACACTGTTAAAAAATGGCGACCTGGGAGCGGCCTTTTACAAGACTGACTTGCGCCTGAGCATCGAAGTCGCGGCAAGCCGCACCTACTGGACTCCACGTAACCGCCAGGAAATCGACAGATTACTCAGCCAGCCAAACCAGTACACCTTCACCAACCATCCCATCGACGGAGCAACGCTGACTCATCGCAACGCCACTGCGCAGTTGATCGACACACCCGTGCTCAGCGACTCCGATGGCAAGGTCTACCTGCACAGGCCTGAATGGCAGGACGTGCATAACGTGCGATTTGCCCACTCCAAGGATTTGGTAAAAAAACTGCGTGATATGGGCATGGCATTAATGAGGTAAGCGCTTATCGATGACTTGATACAACGCACTGTTTACCGGCCAGTTACGCATAAAGCGCGCCCGGTCACGAGCGTACGCCGAGGCAAAGCTGCCCGCTGAGCAGTGTTGGCACATTGAGTCCAGATCGATCAGCGCCCAACGGCCATCATCCCAGAACACATTATGGCCCTTGAGGTCGCCGTGGCTGATACGTTCGCGAATCAAGTCGGCAAACAGCTGATCCAGCGCCTGTAACTCGGACTCCGGCGCATCACCCTGTTCAACATAGGGCGCAAAGCGCTCGATGATGTCAGGACCTGGCAAGTACTCGGTAACCAGATAAGCTTTACCGCGCAACCACAAAAAACGGGTTTCCAGCAGCGCCAGTGGCTTGGGTGTGGCAATGCCCAGAAACGCCAGACGATTACCTTCGCGCCACGAATGCCAGGCCCGGCTCGGGCGCCAGAAACGCTTGAGCCAATGGGCAAAACCCTTGATGTTGTAGCGTTTGACCACCAGGGTGCGGCCCGCCACTTCCACCTTGCCAACACTGGCTGCGCCACCGGTTTTATACAAATGCCCCTGATCGAGCAAGGCATCGGCCCCGGCCAGTATCGGCAACATGGCAGGTTCTTCTTCGCGAACCACGGCACGCAAGGCGAAAGCCCCGCGCTGCACGCTAAACAGCGAGCAATCGCGACCCACCTTGTTCAAGAAGTCATTCAGGCGCCAGGCGCGCACCTTCTCGATCTGCTTGAGCAGCGCCTCCAGTGGCAAGGCGTGTTCACCATTGCTCAGCAGGTAATGCACCAGCAGCTCTTCGATAAACGGCTCCAGGCTTTTGGGTAGCTGGGCGAAGAATACGCCAAGGTTTTCCAGCACCTTTTGCCGCGACAACGGTTTACCCGCCTCTTCGACGCAAATACCCGCACCGTCAATCAAGTACAGCTTGCCGCCCTGACGCAGCAGGTTGTCCAGGTGCAGGTCTTCCTGCCACAGGCCCTTGAGGTGCATCTGGCCAATGGCAGCCAGCGCCTGGGCCAGTACCGCCACTTGCTGGTCAGCCAATACCGGCAACGACGCCACCGCAGCCCAGGCATCGCCCAGGCTGTGGGCACCTTCGAGAAACTCGAACAGCAGCCAGCCACCCTCGCCCTCCTGCAAGCCATCGGCCAGCAATTGCGGCGTGGTCAAGCCTTGCTCAGCCAGCAGGCGCACACCATTCAACTCACGCTGAAAGTTACGCGCCGCCTTGCTGCCCACCATCAATTTGGCCAGAACGGTACGCCCGCGCCATACCCCGGCGCCGACATAACGTTGCCCCGGCAATACCCGCAGCAAGGTCAGCAGTTGCAACTGCGCAGGACCAGCGGCGTCGGCCAGTTCGATACTCAACGGCAAGCCCGGCGCACGGCCGGCCTTTTGCAGTTCGGACAAACGCATCAGCGCGACCCCTTCTGATTGCGCCGCACATTCAGGCGCGCCAGCCAGGCGTCGACCAGGCCACTGTCCACCGGCTGATCCAGATAAGCCGCGAGCAAGGTGCGCACGTCAGCTTCGCTCCAGGCATGCGCCCGACGCAGCAACGGCTCGATGTCCTTGACCCGGTCACGCTGGCCCAGCAACAAGGGCCGGGTTTTCTCCAGGTCGATCAGTTGGGCGCGATAACCCGCGCCATCGGCCTGCAAGAAGATATGTTTGGGGTAAAAACAGCCATGCACCTGACGTGCAGCGTGCACACGACGGGCCAGCAGGCCGCACTCGCGCAAAATCGCCTGCTGCTGGTCAGTGGTCAGTTGCGGCCATTGCTCCAGCAACGAATCGAGGTCATTCCAGCCGTCCAGTGCACGGGTCATCAAAATTGCACGACGCTCGCCCGGCACTTTTCGTTCGCCAAAAAACACCGCTTCCAGCGCCGGGATACCCATCTGCCGGTAGCGCTGAATATTGCGAAACTCGCGGGCGAAACTAGGCTCGCCAAGCGGGCTGGTCAGCGTGCGGGTGAGGTAATTGCTCTGGCGCTTGAGGTAAAACCCCTGGCCATCGAGGTCCATGCGAAACACGCTGCTCCAGCCATCACCGTTGGTGTTGGGCTCGTCCACCGCGTCCAGTTGCGCTGCCCACAGGGCATCGAAGTCAGCCAGGCCGTTGCGTTCAAGCACAGCGCGGTCGGCATCCGCCAAAAAATCTGTCATTCCCGACCCTCAAAAAAACGCACGATATGACGGACACGTTCCTTGTCCGCCGCATTGAGCGTAGTGCGTCCGGTGTATTGAAAATAGAAGCGCAAACGCTGGGTGTAGGACAAATGATACTTAGCCACTTTATCGAGGCACGCCAGGTCTTTGGTGATGCGGTATTTGAGCCAGAAGCCGCGCCAGAAATCGCCGTTGGGGCAATCAATCAAGAACAGCTTGGGCTGGTCGTCAATCAGCAGATTGCGCCACTTCAGGTCGTTATGGGTGAAGCGATGGTCGTGCATGGTTTTGGTATAGCTGGCCAACTGGCGGCTGACGCAATCAACCCAGGCGCGATCCTTGAGCAGCGGATCATGGTTGTCGGCAAGCTCCGACAGGTCGCGGGTGTTGGGCAGTTCGCGGGTGATCATGGCACCACGGGAATAGGCAAAGCCACTGCGTTCAAGGCCCCAGGCCACCACTTCGGCGGTAGGGATACCCCACTTGGCGAAACGCTTGAGGTTCTGCCACTCGGACTTGACCCGCGGGCGACCCAGATAACGGCGCAAGCCCTTGCCCGCACCGGTGTAGCGCTTGACGTAGTAGTTGACGCCATCGCGCTGCACGCGGATCACTTCCGACAGCGGGTCGCGGGTCAGGTGCTCGCCCTGCAGGGCAAACACTGCTTCCAGACTGCCAAAATCAGAGGCCAACGCACTGTAAGCAGGTTCCAGATTCCAACCCGCCATTACAGTGCATCCCCATAACGCAGTTTGCGTTCGTAGAGTTTGCTCGCCTTGCCTTCCAGCCACGCCAGCAGGCGGGCTTCTTCGCGCAGGATCTGGCGCAACGGCATCTGAAAGTAGCCACGCAGGAAGCGCAGCTTGTCCCGCGGGGTCAGGCCGATATCCAGCGCCGAGAAGTACAGTGCTGCCAGATCCTTGTTGCGCCAGCGCTTGCTGATCACCGCTCGGACCTGGGCACGGTGCAGATCGATCAATGACAGGCGCAAGTCCTCGGCCGTAACCGGTTTGTCGGTATGCAGCAGGAAGTGGCAGATATAGCAGTCGCGGTGGTTGACCCCGGCGCGGTGCATCATCCCGGTCATGCGCGCCACTTCGGCGATCAGCGCATGCTTGAGTTTCGGCTGCGGCGGCTGCTTGACCCAGTTGAGGCTGAAATCTTCGAGGCTGACCGTAGGCGCCAATTCTTCAGTGATGATGAACGAGTGCTGCCCGGCCGGGTTACTGCCCTTTTCGCCATAGGCCACAGCGGTCATGGTCGGCACGCCGACCTCATGCAGGCGTTTGATCGCCCGCCATTCCTGGCCTGCGCCGAGTACCGGCAGCTTGACCGTGAGCAGGTTCTTGAACACTTCACCCCAGCCAATGCCACGGTGGATTTTCACAAAGAAACCGCGCCCGTCAACTTCGGTACGCAAGGTACGTCGGCCATCCAGTTCGCGGTAAACCTCGCCTTCCAGACGCTCGACTTCGGTGAACGCATCGCGTCCTGCCCACAAGCTCTTGAACGGTTCGGCAAGAATCAGTTTCATCAGTGTTGCTCCGCCAGAATCACATCCGCAGCGTGCTGCGGCATGCTGTAGAGGTCGGCCGTCTGCGCGTAGGCCAGGCCATTTTGGCTCCAGGCCGCGCGCGCAGCATCGTCGGACAACATGTGTGTCAGGTATTCGTTGAGTTGCGCCTGCTCGAACGGCTCGTCCAGTACCCGGCCGCAATCGGCATCGGCTATGTAGTGGGCGTAGCCGCAAACGGCGCTAACCAGTACCGGCAAACCCGCTACCAGTGCTTCAAGCAGTACGGTACCGGTGTTTTCGTTGTAGGCCGGGTGGATCAGCAAGTCGGCGCCCAGCAGGAAGCGCGGGATATCACTGCGCCCCTTGAGGAACTGCACATGGTCGCCCAGCCCCAAGGTGGCACTCTGCAATTGAAAGACCTTGGGGTCGTCCTGACCAATGACAAATAATTTAGTGCGCTTTTTCAGCTCTGCAGGCAACGCCGCCAGGGCTTTAAGGCTGCGATCCACACCTTTGGTCTTAAACCCTGAGCCGATCTGCACCAGCAGCAAATCATCGTCTGCCAGATTGAACTCACGACGGAACTCGGCACGAATTTCGGCCGCATTGGCCGGTGCCCGACGGTCCAGGGCGATGCCCGGCGGCAGCAGATGGAAGCGCTCCAGCGGGGTGTCGTAATGTTTGATAAACAGCGGCTGCTGCACTTCGGAAATCATCAGGATTTCAGTCTTGGCGTTCTTGTCGAACACCGCCCGCTCGTACTCGGCAAAGTGCTTGTAGCGCTTGAAGAAGCGGTAAAACGAATGGCGCAGGTTTTGCGCCTTGTCTTCAAAACAGCCATCGGCGGCGTAGTACACATCCAGACCGGGCATTTTGTTGAAGCCGATCAAGCGGTCCACCGGGCGCTTGGCCAGGTCGGCCTGCATCCAGGCGAGCATTTTCTCGTTGCGGGTGTGGTTGTGGAACGCCTTCACCGGCGCCACCAGCACTTCAAAACCCGGCGGGATATCGCCTTCCCAGATCATTGTGTACACACGGATCTGATGGCCGCGTTTCTGACATTCCAGCGCTATGCGCATGAAGTCGCGTTGCAGCCCGCCAAACGGGAAATATTTGTACAGCACAAAAGCCAGTTGCATCAGCGCAGTTCCTCAGCCAGTAACAACGTGCTTAATCGACTCGCGACACGCTCAGGGTTCAAACGGGTAAAGCACAAAGGCCACTCGTTTTTCAGATCAAACCGCTGCTGGTCCTGGGCAGTCGGAGTGTAGGTGCATTTTTTCTGCAGGCACGGCGCACACGGAAAATCGCTGGCCAAGTGGATCTGGCCCTTGCCATAGGCGCCGGTCAGCCCCGGATTGGTCGGGCCAAACAGGGAGATGGTCGGCACATCCAGTGCAGCCGCCAAATGCCCCAGCCCGGTATCCACCGCCACGCAGGCACTGGCGCTGGCCAGCACCTTGGCCACGCCGGCCAGATTCAATTTGGGCAGTACCACCGCATTGCTCAGACCACTGGCAATGCGCTCGGCACGGGCTTTTTCAGCCGGATTGCCCCAGGGCAGACGCACTTCGACACCCATGTGCCCCATGCGCAGGGCCAGGTCGCGCCAGTACACCTCGGGCCAGTGTTTGGTATCCCAAGTCGTGCCATGCAATAACAATACGTAGGGCTTGTTGCGCGGTAATTCAATCAGGCGCTCAACATCCAGGCCGTAATCGCCCAGCCCCTTGGGCAGGTCATAGCCCAATGCCACGGCAAACAACTGGCGCAACCGCTCGACCGCATGCTGCCCACGGGCCACGGCCAGACGCCGCTGATAGAAGCGGCTGGCCAGCGGTTCACGGGCGGAGTCTTTATCCAGCCCGGCCACCGGGGCTTTGACATAACGGGTCAGCCAGGCGCTTTTGACCAGGCCCTGAGCGTCGATCACCAGATCGTATTTTTCGGTGCGCAGGTTTTGCTTGAAGCGCTTCCACTCGCCGCTCTTGATGGTTTCCCAGATGTTCTTGCGCCAGCGGCGGATCGCCACCGGAATGACCTTGCCCACTGCCGGGTGCCAGGTCGGAATTTCGGCAAAGCCTTCTTCCACCACCCAGTCAAAGGTGATGCCCGGAATCGCCCTCGCGGCATCAGTCAGCGCCGGTAAGGCGTGGATTACGTCGCCGAGAGATGAGGTTTTGACCAACAGAACCCGCACTTAGTTGACCTCGACCGGTGAGCCCTGCAAGCGCTGCAAGGCTTCAACCACTGGTTGCGGCATCAGTTCGCGCAGGCAGTTGTAGTGGCCGAAACGGCAGGTACGGTCAAAACACGGGCTGCACTCCAGCCCCAGACGCACGATTTCGACCTTGTCGGCCAAAGGCGGAGTAAAGCCGGGTGATGTGGAACCGTAAACCGCTACCAGCGGGCGGTTCAAAGCCGCGGCAACGTGCATCAAGCCTGAATCGTTGGACACCACGGCGTCTGCACACGACAGCAAATCAATGGCCTCGGCCAGCGAGGTCTCACCGCTCAGATTGACCGACTCTTCACGCAGCCCCGGGATCAGCCGCGCGCGAATATCTTCGCCTACTGCGTGATCGTTTTTGGAGCCGAACAGCCATACCTGCCAGCCTTCGCGGATCTTCTGCTCGGCGACCTTGGCGTAGTGCTCGGACGGCCAGCGCTTGGACTCGCCAAACTCGGCACCCGGGCACAGCGCCAACACCGGACGATCCATTTCAAGACCGAACTTGGTCAGCGCGGCATCGCGGCTCTGCGGGTCGATCTGCAAATCCGGGCGCGGGTACGGCTTGGGCAAGTCAGCCCCCGGCTCATAGGCCAGCGCCATAAAGCGCTCGATCATCAGCGGGTAGCGCTCTTTGTCGAGCTTGCGTACGTCGTTGAGCAGGCCGTAGCGGAACTCGCCGCGCCAGCCGGTGCGCTTGGGGATACCGGCAAAAAACGGCACCAGCGCTGATTTCAGCGAGTTGGGCAGCAAGATTGCTTGATCGTACTGACCCTTGAGGGACTTGCCGATCTTGCGTCGCGTGGCCAGTTCGAGCGCACCGTGGCCGAGCGGAAAGCTCAAGGCCTTGCGAACTTCAGGCATGCGCTCAAGGATGGGCCGGCTCCACTCGGGGGCCAGCACATCGATTTCGCACTGCGGGTGGCGCTGTTTGAGGCACTGGAACAGTGTCTGCGC
>Ga0302347_1002413_pt1 | contig 19058 bp, 14 predicted proteins | sample PhyWR1_FD_202178 | JGI IMG/M metagenome (GOLD analysis project Ga0302347, IMG submission 202178) | Leaf surface microbial communities from wheat plants in UC Gill Tract Community Farm, Albany, California, United States - DLSL W.R1 (v2)... | ecosystem: Host-associated > Plants > Phyllosphere >...
ACCCGCATCGGGGTGGGAAATAATAGCGAAAGTGCGGCGTTTCGCGACTTCGGCGGCCTGGTTGGTCATGGGAAATCGCCTGACGATTGATTCAAAAAAGGGCGCGGATTATAGCCCAAATCAGGTACCAACAGCCACCGTTGGTAGCCTTGCTCGTCGGACAAGGGTGGCAATGTGCCGTAAAAAATGTGAACCTTTTAGACAGTGGAGGCGTCCACTCTTCTGACACGACTTACCGTCAGGGGTTGAAATATCAGCAAGTTAGCCTGACGGGGCTGCGCTAATGACAGGTGCTGAAGGCGCTTTTTCGCCACCATCTGTTGCTCTTCGCGAACCCATTGTCGGCAGCCAGGAATGGCCTTGCCACACGACGATGTGTTCGCCGACTAAAAAAAGGAGTCCGTCTGTGGCAAATCGCTATGGAAAAGGGCTTATAGGATGTGCGGTTGTAATCGCGCTCCTGGCCCTGTTGGTCCACTGGATCGGCATCAGCACTATCGAACACTATCAAGATGATTTGTTGTTCTATCTGCAAGCCCACCTGTACCTGGTACTCGCTTCAATGCTCGCCGCCCTCCTTGTAGGGATACCCGCCGGCATTTTCCTCAGCCGACCGAATATGGCCGGACGTGCGGAACGCTTCATGCAAGTCTTCAACATCGGCAACACCGTGCCACCTCTGGCCGTACTGGCCATTGCCCTGGGGTTTCTGGGGATAGGCAGCGGGCCCGCCATCTTCGCCCTGTTTCTCGCCTCGTTGCTGCCCATTGTGCGCAACACCTATGAAGGCCTGAAAAACGTACAGGGTTCGCTCAAGGAAGCCGCCGTCGGCATCGGCATGACCCCACGTCAGGTGCTGTGGCGAGTCGAATTGCCCAACGCCGTGCCCATCATCATGGGTGGCGTGCGAGTGGCACTGGCGATCAACGTCGGTACCGCACCCCTGGCGTTCCTGATCGGCGCCAACAGCCTGGGCAGCCTGATTTTCCCCGGCATCGCCCTTAACAATCAGCCGCAATTGATCCTCGGCGCAGCCTGTACCGCGCTGCTGGCATTGCTGCTCGACGGCCTGGTGATACTGATCAGCCGCCGTTGGTTGGAACGCGGGTTGCGACCTGCATAAGGTCTGGCCGAGCAAAGGAATCCCCATGAAAAAAATTAGCTTTTTACTAGGCTGCGTCCTGCTGTGCGCAGGAATTGTCCAGGCCGCCGAAAAACCCTTGATCCGTATTGGCGCCCGGGTGTTCACCGAGCAAACCCTGCTCGCGGAAATCACCTCGCAGTACCTCAATAGCAAGGGTTACAACGCCCAGGTGACCGGCGGGCTGGGCAGCAGCCTGGCACGTTCGGCCCACGAATCCGGGCAACTGGATATGGTGTGGGAATACACCGGTGTATCGCTGGTGGCCTATAACCACATCACCGACAAACTCGACAGCCAGCAATCCTACGACCGGGTTAAAGAGGTCGATGCAAAAAAAGGACTGATCTGGCTGCACCCGTCCAAGTTCAGCAACACTTACGCCCTGGCCTTGCCACAGAAAGTGGCTGAGGAATTCCCCGGTATCAACAGCGTCAGCGACCTCAACAAGGCGCTGCGTGACCCGCAGAACAAAAGTGCGCTGGTGGCCCTGGATACTGAGTTTGCCAACCGCTCCGACGGTTTACTGGGCATGGTCAAGCTCTACGACATGGACCTGACCCGCCGCAATATCCGTCAGATGGACGCGGGCCTGGTCTATACCGCGCTGAAAAACGGCCAGGTGTTTGCCGGGCTGGTCTACACCACGGACGGCCGCTTGAGCGCCTTCAACCTCAAGCTGCTCGACGACGACCTGCATTACTTCCCGGACTACACCGCAGCGCCGGTAGTGAGCAAAGCCTATCTGGACAAGCACCCCGATCTCGAAGGTTTACTCAAGCCACTGGCAGACCTGTTTGACGACGAAACCATGCGCCAGCTCAACGCCCGGGTCGACGTTGATCACGAAAGCCCGTCCAAAGTCGCCGCAGATTTTTTGCGTCAGCATCCACTGAACTGAACCGAGGAGAAGACATGGAATTTTTAAACGCCTTTTCCCATATGGACTGGTCGCTAGTCTTACATCTGACTTTGCAACACATCAGCCTGGTCGGCATTGCCGTGATCCTCGCGATCCTCATCGGTGTGCCGCTGGGTGTGTTGATGACCCGCTTCCCGACCCTGGCCGGTCCTCTGCAAGCCAGCGCCACGGTGCTGCTGACCATTCCGTCCATTGCCCTGTTCGGCCTGCTGCTGCCGTTCTACTCCAAGTTCGGCCAGGGCCTTGGCCCGATGCCAGCCATCACCGCCGTGTTCCTGTACTCACTGCTGCCGATCATGCGCAACACCTTCCTCGCCCTGACCGGTGTGGAGCCGGGTATTCGCGAGGCCGCTCGCGGCATTGGCATGACCTTCAGCCAGCGCCTGCGCATGGTTGAACTGCCGATCGCGGTACCAGTGATCCTGGCCGGTGTGCGCACCGCCGTGGTGATGAACATCGGTGTTATGACCATCGCTGCCACCATCGGTGCTGGCGGTCTGGGTGTACTTATTCTTGCTGCAATCAGCCGTAGCGACATGTCGATGCTGATCGTCGGCGCCGTATTGGTCAGTGTGCTGGCCATCATCGCTGACCTGCTTCTGCAATGGCTGCAACGCTCGCTGACTCCAAAAGGACTGCTCAAATGATCGAACTTCAAAACCTCAGCAAAACTTTCCAAAGCAACGGCAAAGATGTAAAGGCCGTGGACTCGGTAAGCCTGACCGTCAACGAAGGCGAAATCTGCGTGTTCCTTGGACCTTCGGGTTGCGGCAAAAGCACTACGCTGAAAATGATCAACCGCTTGATCAAGCCCACCTCCGGCAAGATCCTGATCAACGGCGAAGACACCACTGACCTCGACCCGGTCACTCTGCGGCGCAATATCGGTTATGTGATCCAGCAGATCGGTCTGTTTCCGAACATGACCATCGAAGAGAACATCACCGTAGTCCCGCGCCTGCTGGGCTGGGACAAGCAAAAGTGCCATGACCGTGCCCGCGAACTGATGAGCATGATCAAGCTCGAACCCAAGCAGTACCTCAACCGCTACCCGCGTGAACTATCGGGCGGCCAGCAACAGCGGATCGGGGTGATTCGCGCCCTGGCTGCTGATGCTCCACTGCTATTGATGGACGAACCCTTTGGTGCGGTCGACCCGATCAACCGCGAGATGATCCAGAACGAATTCTTCGAGATGCAGCGTGCGCTGAACAAGACCGTGATCATGGTCAGCCACGATATCGACGAAGCGATCAAGCTGGGCGACAAGATCGCCATCTTCCGTGGCGGCAAGCTGTTGCAGATGGATCACCCGGACACCCTGCTCGCCCACCCGGCCGACGACTTTGTCAGCAACTTCGTGGGCCAGGACAGCACGCTTAAACGCCTGCTGCTGGTCAAGGCTGAAGACGCGGCCGACAACGCGCCGTCGGTCAGCCCGGAAACCCCGGTGGCTGAAGCGCTGGAACTGATGGATGAGCTCGACCGCCGTTATGTTGTGGTCACCTGTTCCGACAACAAGGCTCTGGGCTATGTGCGTCGTCGCGACCTGCACCGCCAGACCGGTACCTGTGGCCAGTACCTGCGCGAGTTCACCGCGACGGCGGCCTCGGAGGAGCATTTGCGCATCCTGCTGTCGCGCATGTACGAGTTCAACCGTTCGTGGTTGCCGGTGATGGATGCCGAGCGTGTGTTCCAGGGTGAGGTGACGCAAGAGTCGATCGCTGCATACCTGAGTTCGGGACGCTCGCGAGGAGCCAAGACCAGCATTGTGTCACCTGCGGATATTGCGTTGGCGTGATCAGAGAACAACAAAGCCCGCAGCAAAATTTTCCTGCGGGCTTTGTTGTCATTCACACATGTTGAAGTTAAGGAATAACGCCACTTACGGGTGTTACAGCCTCCATGTGCGACGACATTACAGGTGCATGCTCACGCCATTGGCGGGCCATGTCGGCAGTTTTGGCGTCTCCACGCGGATGGCCGTCCTCATCAAGGACCAGCGGCGTAGAATAAAAGCTGGTGTTATTACCACACAAAAACGTGCTACGGCCGCGATTATTTACGATGCGCTCATAACCGAATCGATAGTTTTCGGTGCCTGAGGTGTTGCAATGATTACCGCCAGCGTTATGTCCTAGCTCATGACGAAATGCCGTTGGTTGCACGGCCCTGTTGATATTGTATCTGCCCGGAGCATAGCCCAACCCTCCTGCCGTGCTTCCGGATGCTGGATAGAAGAAACCCGCAACCATATCGGCACCATATTGAGTAATGCCCGTGCTGAACAGCGTACTAATCTTTCCAAGAGTTTCTGTTGTAACGCCATAATCCTGCTTGAGGATCTGAATTCCGACCAACCTCATGCGTACATCTATTTTGGAGTTGCGCAGCCCCAAGTTGGCCGTTTCCATTTGAGCCAGACCAAAGGCATGAGGATCACCGACATAGGCCGCAGAAGACTCGGAGAAACCCGCCAGCACATCGACGATCAGTTTGCCGTCACAGTCATAACTGGCTTGGGAGTTGACACTGGATACTCTTGCAGAGACCTGCTCCTGGCTTATTGAGTCTTCGCCCATAAAGTCGTCTTGCCCATTGGGCGCCCAGGTTTGCATACCGTTCGCTCGACCTTCGAGCACGCCTTTATGGTTCGGGGCATTGAGAACCGAGACGAACGTACCGTCATCACGGGTAACTACAATCATTTCACCAACAACATGCCCCTTGCTGCTATCCAGCAGATTGGCGCTGCGCACTTCATAGCGCTCATCTTGATGAGTCAACTCAAGGTTGGGCCTGCGCACATTGGCCAGCAGTTCAGAGCGCATTACAGCGGAGCGTCCACTCACAAGCCCTCCGATATCAATCGTTCGACGAGCGCTGGTGTCTTGAGGAGCAACCGGTAACATTCTGGCCGTGGAACGTACGGAAGCAGCCGATTTCAGATTTGCGTCGCACTTGAGCGCCTGCAGTTTCCACCACTGGTTTTCCCGCTCGGCCTCAGATGGGTAAGGGGTTTCTGCCAGGCTGGTCGGCCCACTGAACTTGGACTCGTAACGTGCGTTAGCATCCCTACCGAAAATTGCTTTGACCCGCGCGTGCTCCCCTAAACTCTGAGGTTCCGTGTAGGTACCTGCATGCAAACCCTTGAAGTTCCATTTTGAGTTATTGGTCCCTACCGGGGGAAAGTTGCCACGATTGACGCCATTGATCTTCGACTCATATAGCGGGCCGGTCCTTGTACGGTGAATAGCCCCAACATAAGATGAATCACTCCAATACTTTGGATCTGCAAAAGTGCCCGCATGCTCACCTCGATAAATCCAGTTAGTATTATTATTGCCTTTTGAAGGAAAGGATACCGATGCACCAGCGCCTTTGAATTTTGACTCAAAAAACAGGCCTGAATCAGAGCGGTGTATGGAACCTACAAAAGTGTAATCATCCCAACTCCGCGGCTGGGCATAAGTGCCTGGGTGTGTGCCACGATAAAACCAGCGTTCATTGTCTTGACCAACCGCAGGGAAGTAATACACGAGTTTTGAGGCGCTGCCCACAAATCGGGATTCGTATAAAGCGCCAGAGCCAGAACGATGAATTGAGCCAATGTCAGCAATCGCCCCCCACGCTAGAGGTGCTGAATAAGTGCCCGCTGGACTGGTACCACGATAGAACCAGTAGTCATTATCCTGACCGTTTTTAGGGAAAAAATACCCTGATCTTGAAGCATTGCCCGTGAACCTTGATTCAAAAAATGCACTGTTCCCTGACCGGTGTATATCTCCTGGCACACTGGTCTCACTCCAGCCTTTTGGATTAAAAAAACTGCCTTTAGTTATGGCAGCTGACTGGCGCAAACCTACCGTTTCCTGCATAACACTTTCTTTTACAACATCAGCAATAGCGGACGTTACTGACAAGGTTAACGCAGCCGCCAGCATGAATTTCTGTTTCATAAAATCCATCCATTACTATAAATTAAATACTTATGACATCGAAATACTCCCATCACTTGAGCTGGAACTAATAGCCATAAACACCCACGATTTTGTAGGAAAGATCAACAAACCTGCAGATAGTGCGAGCTGGCTTGCCAGCTCCAACAAGGGCAACTGGATCAAACACGAAACATGTTCCAAGCCATTACTGCATGGCCATTGATAGCTCCCCGCCCTTCCCTATGATGGCTCGCATGCCTATCGCTGCGAGCCATCCCCATGACCAATGCCAGAACCCTCTATGACAAGCACATCGACGCCCACACCGTGTGTGCGCTGGATGATCAGGGGCATGTCTTGCTCTATATCGACCGCCAGGTCATCAACGAATACACCAGCCCCCAGGCATTCAGCGGTTTGCGCGAGGCCGGGCGAGAGGTACGGCGCCCTGAAACAGCATTGGCGGTGGTTGACCATGTAAACCCCACCGCCCCCCTGCGGGTTGCCGCCATGACCGATGCTGGCGGGGCATTGCAGGTGTCGTATCTGCAACAGAACTGCGAGAAGTTCGCTATCGAACTGTTCGATGTACTCGACAAGCGCCAGGGCATCGAGCATGTCATCGCCCCCGAGCAAGGTTTTATCCTGCCCGGCATGGTTATCGCTGCCGGAGACAGTCACACCACCACTTACGGCGCATTGGGCGCTTTCGGTTTTGGCATCGGCACTTCGGAAATCGAGCATCTGCTGGCCACCCAGACCCTGGTCTACAAACGCCTGAAAAGCATGCGCGTAACGGTTGAGGGCACGCTGGGCAAGGGGGTGACCTCCAAGGACGTGATCATGGCCCTGATCGGCAAGATCGGTGCCTCTGGCGCAACCGGTTTCGCCATTGAATTTTCCGGCTCAACCATTGCAGCCCTGAGTGTCGAAGCGCGCATGACCATCTGCAATATGGCGGTGGAGGCCGGTGCCCGCGGTGCATTTATGGCGCCCGATGACAAGGTTTATACCTACCTCGAAGACAAACCACGGGCGCCCCAGGGCGAGCAGTGGCACATTGCACTGCTCGCCTGGCGCCAACTGTACAGTGACCCCGACGCACACTTCGATCAGGAGGTGCAATTGGACGCCGCAGCGGTGCAGCCGATGGTCACCTGGGGCACCAGCCCCGATCAGACCGCCGCCATCGGTAGTACCGTGCCAGACCCACAAGCCATCAGCGATCCGATACTGCGTCAGGACATGGGTCGTGCTTTGAACTACATGGGCCTGCAAGCGGGCATGCCACTTAATGAAGTGGTGATCAGCCATGCCTTTATCGGCTCCTGCACCAATGCCCGGATCGAAGATTTGCGCGATGCCGCCAGCGTGTTGCGCGGCCAGCGTGTAGCCAACCATGTACGCGCCATAATTGTTCCGGGCTCGACCCAGGTACGTGATCAGGCCGAGGCCGAGGGGCTGGCGGCGATCTTTATCGAGGCAGGTTTCGAGTGGCGCCAGGCCGGCTGCTCGATGTGCCTGGCCATGAGCGATGACGTACTCGCCCCCGGCGACCGCTGCGCATCCAGTACCAACCGCAACTTCGAAGGCCGCCAGGGTGCGGGGGCACGCACCCATCTGATGAGCCCGGCGATGGTGGCGGCAGCGGCCGTCGCCGGTCACCTTATCGACGTTCGCCAACTGCCAGGGAGAATCTGAGCATGCAACCTTTTATAGCTGTCAGCGGCCAGGCTGCGCCGATGCTTGCGGCCAATATCGATACTGACGTGATCATGCCCAAGCAGTTTCTCAAGGGCATCGACCGTAACGGGCTGGATCGCGGGGTATTTTTTGATGTGCGCTTTTTGCCTTCAGGCGAGGCGAACCCGCAGTTTATCCTTAACCAGCCCGCTTGGCAGGGCGCACGCTTTTTGGTCACCGGGCCGAATTTTGGCTGTGGTTCCAGCCGCGAACATGCGGTCTGGGGTTTGAAGCAATTGGGGGTGCGCGCTTTGATCGGCAGCAGCTTTGCCGGGATTTTTTATGACAACTGCCAGCGTAACGGGATGCTGGTGATTACCTTGCCAGAGGCTCAGGTGCAGACACTCGGGAAGATGGTCAACCAGCCTGCGATGGCGTATATCGAGGTCGATTTGCCGACGCAACGTATTCGTCTGGCTGATGGTTCGATGATCGGATTTGAGATCGACGAGTTGCGTAAAAACGCTCTGCTGCTGGGGCTGGATGCCATTGGCAGCACCTTGCTGCGTAGCCAGCAGATTCACGAGTTTGAACGGCAGCATTTACAGGCTAATCCGTGGTTGGTTTAACACCTTGTCAAAAACGCCCAACCACCCCTTTCCCGCAGGGAGAGGGTGGGTGGAGTTTTTGAAATCGCGTGCAGCCAGTTGTAACGCCATGCAGTAAAAAAGATCACATAAACTGACAGGGATATTGACTGCAAAACTTCAAACCGAGCAATTGCCGCACGTGCAGTTTCTGTCATAACAGCCATTCACAATGGGTTTGGCATTGGCTGGGGGGCCTTGCTTCACTTCCTTGTGAAGGTGGGCGCCGACTTAGGGTCGTTACCGCTTTCGCACGCCGCAGAGCGAATGGTTAAACGATACTGCCGTTAATAGACATCCCGCCGATAACGCCCTTGCTCGATCAGCAACTCCACCGCTTCAGCCCCCAGCAGATCGATCAGCACCTGATCCACGCCCGCCGCCATGCCCTGCAAGCTGCCGCAGATATAAATCGCAGCGCCATCTGCCAGCCACTGTCGCACTTCAGCACCGGCTTCCAGCAAACGATCCTGCACATAAATCTTCTGTGCCTGGTCCCGCGAAAATGCCAGGTCAAGACGCGCCAGATCGCCACTGGCCAACCAGCCTTGCAACTCATCGCGGCAATAAAAATCATGCTCGGCATTACGCTCACCAAAGAACAGCCAGTTACGCTGCTGACCCTGGGCAATTCGCGCCTTGAGCAAGCTGCGCAGCCCCGCCAACCCCGTACCGTTACCGAGTAAAATCAGCGGGCAAGGATCGGCCGGCAGATGGAAACCGCTATTGCGCCGCAGGCGCAGGCTGATGCTCGAGCCAACCGGTGCATGCTCTGTCAGCCAGCCCGAACCAATCCCCAGGCTGCCATCGGCATGCCGTTCCTGGCGCACGATCAATTCCAGCAAGCCGTCCTCAGGAATCGAGGCAATGGAATACTCGCGCATATTCAGCGGGATCAGTGCATCTACCAGCGCCTGGGCGTGCAGGCCCACCAGATGGCCGCGGTTTTCCGGGAGCTGGCGACCAGCCAGGGCCTGTGCCAGGGTTTCTTGCAAGCCATCGAGCTGCACTCGGGTGTCCGCCGACAACCCCAACCCCTCCAGGAAGTGTTCAACCGCCCAGCTCGATTGCCTCGGCATGACTTCCACCAGATCACCGGCCTGCCATATGTGGCTGGTGTCTGGTGCGCGCAGGCCCAAGAGGTAAACCCCCGAGCCGCTGCTGCCGGGGTTGAGTAAATCGCGCTGCTCCAGTACCCAATTGTTGTAACTCGGCGCCTGCCAGTTCGCACTTGGTGCACCCCCTGTGAGCTGGCTGAGCTGTTGTTGCCAGTGATGCAGTGCCTGCGGGTCGCCACTGTCGACTTGTACCGGCGCGAACAGTGATTGTGCGCCTCGTTCGCTCAACCATTGCTGGACCCGTGTCGCAAAGCCGCAAAAGTGCGGGTATTGGCGATCGCCCAGTGCCAGCACTGAGTACTTGAGGCTGTTCAGTCCCAAAGGCTGACCGAGGACTTTGCGTTCAAAGCCTCGGGCACTGTCGGGAGCTTCGCCGTCGCCAAAGGTACTGACCACAAACAATGCGTTGCTGGCCTGTTGCAGGTCGTTCTCGTCAAGCGAGCCCAAAGGCTGGACCCGTACCGGCAAACCGGCAGCCTGCAATTGCCCGGCAGTCTGCCAGGCCAGTTGCTCGGCAAAACCGCTCTGACTGGCAAAGCCGATCAGCCAGGATGGTGCATTACTGCCTGCTGCGGTCAAACCCTGGCGAGCCTGTTTGATCTGACGCTTTTTCCGGCGACGGTCCAGGTACAGCAGCCAGCCAGTAATAAAGAACAGCGGCATGGTCAGGCTGGCGATGGTCACCAGAATGCGCCCGGTCAGGCCCCAGTAGCTGCCCACATGAAGGGCGTAGATGCTTCCAAGTAACTGCGCCTTGTAGCTTTTGTCTTCAAAACGATCGTGTTTTTTCACCACGCCCGTGGCCGGGTCGAGGCTGATCATGTTGAATGCACGTTCATGGGGCGAGCTGTTGAGCAGATAAAACACCGTGGCCTGCTGCCCTGCAGCAGGTGGCATGCGCACGTTATACGTACTCAGGTCAGGCCCGGCGGCTTTCTGGATGCTGGCCCAGATTGCGTCGTAGTCGGCCACTGGAGCAGGTCCCGCCGGCCCGGGCTTGCCGCGACCGCCTTTGCGTTGCTCGCTGTTGGGAGCGTCGGAAAAGAGCTTTTGCAGGCCTTTGTTGTACCACTCGTAAGACCACGACAGCCCGGTCAGCGCCGCCAGCAGATAAAAGATCATGCACCAGGTGCCGGCAACGGCGTGCAGGTCCCAGTTGAAGCTGCGGCCTTTTTTCGCCCAGTCCAGGGTCAGCCAGGCGCGCCAGTTCAGCGCCTTGCGCGGCCAGCGCAAGTACAGGCCCGACAGGCAGAAGAAAATCAGCATCAGGGTGCAGGCACCAGTGATCTGGCGCCCGGTCTGGCCCATGGCCAGAAAGCGGTGCAGTTGCAGCATCAGGTCGAAAAAGCCCTGGCCGCTGGCATCGCCCTGATAAGCGCCGGTGTACGGGTCGACATAGCGCAACTGGCCACGACGCTCGCCCGGAGGTGGGGTAAAGAAGATGCGCGCAGCCGTGCCGCTGTCCACGCCCACCCACATCATGGAAACTTGTTTGCCCTCAGTGGCCTCGACCCTGCGTACCAGCTCGGCCGGGGGCAGTACACCGCTGTCGAGTTTCTCGACCTTGAGCACCGAAGGGTTGAGCAAGTTCAGCAACTCGTCCTGAAACGACACCGTGGCGCCGGTTATCCCCATCAGGGCCAGAATCAGCCCGGCGGTGATGCCGAAAAACCAGTGCAGCTGGAAAAGTGTCTTTTTAAACACAACGACCGCCTTGCTTGCTCAATGGAATGCTTCACGGCGCAGTATGCCGTGTACGTCGTTTTACACACAAAAGCCCCGACCATAAGTGGGCAGGGCTTTGCGTTATTGCAGCGGTGGATTCATGTGGGAGGCTGGCTTGCCAGCGATTGCATCAGCGCGGTCTTAATAGTAGGACCGTGTCGTTTGCATCGCAGGCAAGCCTGCTCCCACAGTGATTCATCAGAAGTGGAAGCTGGTGGTCAACAAGGCGGTACGGCCCGCTGCCTGGCTGGCGAAGTGCGCAGCGTAGGCTTTGTCGTAGTAGGTCTTGTCGGTCAGGTTTTGCACGTTCAGTTGCAAATCGATATTTTTGGTCAGCTTGTAACTGGCCATTGCGTCGTAGCGGGTGTAGGACGGCACATAAACGGTGTTGGCCGTGTCGCCGTACACTTCGTCAACATAGAACGCACCGCCGCCGATGGTCAGCTTTGGCATCACTTCATAAGTGGTCCACAGGCTGAAGCTGTTTTTCGGCGTGTTCGGCATTTCATTGCCTTTGTCCGAACCTGCGCTCACCACACCGTTACGCCCCTTCAAGCCCGAGTCAACCAGCTCGCTCTTCAGGTAACTATAACCGGCGAAGACTTGCCATTTTTCAGTGATCTTGCCGCTGGCCGACAGTTCTAAGCCATCAACACGGGACTCACCGGCGTTTTGGTAGGTAAAGGCATCAGTCAGTACGCGGGTGTTTTTCTTCTCGGTACGGAAGATAGCTGCAGTCAAGGAGAGACTATCGTTGAGTACATTCCACTTGGTACCCAGTTCGTAGTTAACCGTTTCCTCAGGTTTCAGGTCACTGGTACTGTTGGCTGTGACTAACTGATTAGTATCAGCTCCTTCACCCACGAGCCCACCTGGAGGTGTCGCCGAAGTGGCATAAGATGTGTAAACACTGCCGTTTTCCAGGGGCTTCCAGACGAGACCGGCTTGCCAGTTGAAGAATTGGCTATCGTTTTTAGCTTTGGTTCTGCCCGTCGCAGCGTTGGTGTTGGCCGTTGTATCAAATGTGTCGTAACGCAGACCAGCGTTCAGCAGCCACTTTGGATCAAGTTCGATGGTGTCGAAAACGTAAGCCGCTTTGGTCACGCCAACGGTGTTGGTGCCGTAGTAGTTGCGGGTTTCGGTACCGGTCCAGACGTCGTTTGGATTCGGGTTGGACAGCGAGGTGCACTCGCCACCGCTGTTGCCAACTTTGTTAGTAGTACAGATAGGGTTTTTATTTGGGCTGACGGTGTAACTGCTGGCACGTGTTTCTTCACGGGTGAATTCAACACCGGTGGAGTAGGTGTTCTTGAAACCCGCCAGTTGGAAGTTACCAAACAGATCGGTCTGGTTGGTGGTGGTTTCGGTAGTCGAAACACGGGTGTTGGCGCGACGCCATACGGTGCCGAACTGGTTGACGTTGTGCTGGCTGTCGTCCGGCTGGGTCAGGATGTAGTCCTGACCGGTGTTGCCGTGACGGAAGGTGTTCTTCAGGGTCATCGCATCGTTGAAGTCATGCTCGAACGAGATGGTGCTGATATCCACACGGGTCTTGCGGAAGTCTCGGTCTTTCAAACCGTAGAAGTTTTTGCTGTCGCCGCCATCGTCCGGTTTGTCGTGTGCGTGAACAGCGGTTTTGGAGCTGTTGCTGTAACCATACGGAATGCCCGAGTCCGGCAGGTCGTTGCTTTCCAGGTGGTAGTAGCTGAGGTTCAGGCGGTTTTCAGTACCCAGGCCGAAGGTCAGCGACGGTGCAACGCCCCAACGGTCGTAATTGACCGACTCTCGGCCCGCAACATTCTGTTCATGGCTCATCAAGTTCAAACGGAACGCAGCGGTGTCCAGGAACTGACGGTTAACATCCACGGTGTAACGGCGGGTCTGGTCGGAGCCGTAAGTAAAGCCACCATTGAGGAAGTCACCCAGTTTCGGCGTCTTGCTCACCATGTTGATGCTGCCGCCTGCCGAACCGCGACCACCAAAGGAGGAGTTCGGGCCTTTGCTGACTTCGATCGACTCGACGTCGAAAATTTCGCGGGTCTGGCCGCCGGCATCACGTACGCCGTCAAGGTACATGTCACCTTGTGCGTCAAAGCCGCGAATAAATGGACGGTCGCCCTGCGGGTTGCCGCCTTCGCCTGCACCGAAAGTGATGCCGGGTACGGTACGCAGTGCGTCTTGCAGCGAAGTGGCGGCAGTGTCTTGCAGCACTTGTTGCGGAATAACGGTGACAGAGCGCGGGGTATCGACCAGCGGCGCTGTGTATTTCTGGGAGCTGGCCTTCTCAACCTGATACGACTTTTGCTCTTGCTGCTCGCCCGTAACAGTAGTCGCGCCAAGGGAAATGCTGTTGCCCTGTGCTTTGCTCTCGGTGCTTTCAGCGGCCTGAGCCATATGGGCTGCAGAGGTAGCAGTGATAGCTACGCCGATGGCCGAAGCCAGCAAACGCGGTGAGCTGACGGGTATTTTTAATTGTTGGCGCGACATTTGAAGATCCCTTCCCCCAGAATTTGAGCCGCGAAATATATGGCAAACAATTCTGACTATCAATTGAGAGGGATTACTATTTGCGCTGAATTTACATTCTTTACAATTTGCCTTTACGGTTTTTTCACACTTGTTCGTCTACAGGCGGCTTAACAGGGTTTTACACATTCAATAAGAATCAATACCATTGCCATCCCTTTGCTATCAGGTATGGCGTCATGTTGCTGCATATCCCCGGCTTGTTTTCCCGTGAAGAGGTGCAGCGCATTCGTGAGGCGCTGGAGCAGACCCAATGGGCTGATGGTAAAATCACTGCCGGCTTCCAGTCGGCCAAGGCCAAGCACAATCTGCAACTCCCCGAAGACCATCCGCTGGCCAAGGAAATTGGCGCGGCGATGATAGATCGGCTGTGGAATAACCCGCTGTATATGTCAGCCGCGTTACCGCACAAGGTCTTCCCGCCGTTGGTGAATTGCTACACCGGTGGCGGCAGTTTCGATTTTCATATCGATAATGCCGTGCGCCAGGCCAAGGGCAGCCCCGAGCGCGTGCGTACGGATCTGTCGGCCACCGTGTTTTTCAGCGATCCCGAGGACTACGACGGCGGCGAGTTGGTGATTCAGGACACCTACGGTGTACAGCAGGTCAAACTGCCTGCAGGCGATATGGTGCTGTACCCCGGTACCAGCTTGCACAAGGTCAATGCCGTCACTCGTGGTGCCCGCTTTGCGTCATTTTTCTGGACTCAAAGCCTGGTCCGCGAAGACAGCCAGCGCACCTTGCTGTTTGAAATGGATGGCGCCATCCAGCAACTGACCCGCGATGTGCCTGACCATCCTTCCCTGATCCAGCTCACCGGCACTTATCACAACCTGTTGCGTCGCTGGGCCGAGGTCTGAGCCATGAGCTTTCAATTACGCCGCGAAGAAGTACTCGATGGTGCTCAACTGACCGCCATGCTGGCGGAAAACCCGGCCAAGGCTGCCCAGGCCATCTTGATGGCGGCCAAGGAAGGCATTGTCGATGGTCAGGCGTTACTGGGGCAGATTCTGCTCGACGGCCAGGGCATTGAACGTGATCCGGTGCTGGCCAAACGCTGGTTTCAGATTGCGGCCAATGCCGGTCACCTGATGGCCCGCAATATGCTCGGGCGCTGCTGGGAGCATGGCTGGGGCGGGCCTGTCGATTGCACCCTGGCCAGCCTGGAATATCGGCAAGCGGCAGAGGCGGGGCTGGATTGGGCGCTCTACAATTACGCCAACTTGCTGGCCACCGGTCGCGGTGTGGCGCAAGACCAGAGTTCGGCATTCAAGCTGTACTGGGTGGCGGCACAGGCAGGTCATGCCAAGTCGATGAACCTGGTGGGGCGTTACCTCGAGGAAGGTGTGCACTGCCCTGTGGATAAACAGGCCGCGCGCAAATGGTACGAGCGCTCGGCCCTTGGCGGCGATTTTCGCGGCCAGTTCAGCCATGCCTCGGTGCTGGTTGAAGCCGGAGATATCGATGAGGCCTTGAGCTGGTTTGAGCGTGCATTGGCTGGCGGCAATCTGAATTTTCTGCGAGTGAGCCTGGCGGCCTTGCTTGAAGCCAGGGAGCCTCGTGTGCGCGCTTTGAGCGAGGCCTGGCAAGCACGACTCAAGACCTTGCAGGGCAGCAGCCTCTGATTCGAATGACGCCGCTGCGGGTATTACTCGTACGCGGCGATAAAGGTTGTCGACGCTCTTTCTGGTAAGCCCGAGTAACAATTCATTATTTATATTGTCCTTGTCTTACACACTGCAGGGCCATGCTGTCGTTGATTAATGCCCTTTAAAGTTTAATCCTTTCTAAACAGGATAATTATTTAAAGGGATTTGACATGCAGGCTAATAATTTCGTGCTCAATGAAAGCCTCGACGAGGCTCGATCGCTGGAGGACATGACGGCTTTGGAAGCAGCTGTCTATTTGCCATCGCAGTATATTAAAGTGCTGGCGGGCAAAAGTGATGTTGCTGTTTCCAAGGATGATTTGGGGTTCATTATTCGGCGCAGTGATATCCATAGTGTTCGGGCTTATGTACGTGAATCACGAACACTGCCAGTGGATTACAATAAAATTGTCGACTGGTTCGGGGCCAACACGGTGAATATACAAGGGCTTGGGCCCGCCAGCATTCAGTCGTTTCACCAGCGTGTTGTGCAGCACGCTGGAACATGGCCGGCCCTGGAGCGTGATACAAAAGAACTCAGTCGGCAACTTAACCGGTTTTCAGACAGTTTTATTACAACCGCCAACGGCATCATTGAGCTGATTAACAGGGTGGAATTTGAGCGATTTATCACCGGCACGCTGGACGATTTGAGCCAGGAAGAAGAAGCGGCGCTTAAGAAAATAACGCTGAATGAAACAGAGCTTAGAGCAGTGCATATTGTCAGGGATTACGTGTTGCTGATCAAAAAAGACACAGAGTCCTATATCAGTAAAACCTATGCAGTTGCCGCATTAGCCGCCGAATTTGAGCGCGTGCTATCGGACGAGCTGATTCACGAAGTCAACAGCAAGCTGGATGCTTATGCGAAGGCGGGCCTGTCCAGGGAACGTGAGGCCTTGACCGCACGTATAAAAGAGCTGGACAGCGAAATCGAGCTGTTGATCAGGGACTACAAGTCTCAAGTGTTATATGGCCATTCGGGGATTTTCCTGGGGCCTGTCGGGTTGGCTATTACCGGCGGGATATTTGGTGTGAAGGCCGAAGCCACACGAGCCCGCAAAAACAAGCTGATTGCCGAGCGCGATATTGCAAGACAGGACAACAAGGAACAAGAACGGCTGGCCCTGGCCCTGGATGCCACGCAACAGCGCTTTACCGATTTACGCAGCCGCATGCTCGGTGCTGAACAGGGGGCCAAACAGTTGGCGCAGGTCTGGGGTTACATTGCCAGGTATCTGGACGAGGCAGCATTCGAACTGATGGGTGTGGATAACCTTGCCCGGCTGCACAAGTTCAAACTCGATTTCTCGCAGCTGTTAAATCCCTGGACGCGGGTCAAGGATTACAGCGTGCAGATATCCAATGCGTTTAATGAAATGATTGATGAGCGTCTGTAAAAGGGACTGAAGACATGAATAGGGAGATTGACGTGATGGGTTATGAAAGTCCTGATATGTCGGGTGTAATGGCCGGGTTGAAAAAATTCAACGCAGTGGCCGTTAATCGTGAGTACGAGTTTATTCCCTCGTTACAGGAACGTTTGAATCTGGCAGCCAGTAACTTGAGTAGTAGTGCACGGCTTATTATCGATAAGGTGCGGAAACTTGAAGTGGTCGTGGAGAATGCCGGATTCGATGAATTGCTGGAACAATGGATCGCTATTCAAGCGCATGCTGAACTGGCTGCAGATATCAAAGCGTCGGCGATTGCTGTGTTGAACGACACCCGTGCTCAGCGGGCAAGCCGTATCCTCAGCGCTGTATACACGGCGAAAGAACAAGTTGAGCAGCGGGCTGCGGAAGGTGAAGGGCTCAACCTTGAGCATTACTCTGATCCTTTGCTGGCTTATGACGTGGCAAGGCTGGCTGAACTGGAACAACAAGCCATAAGCCTGCAGCTGGAAGAGGATCGGTTGCGTGCAGACAAACAGGCGATAGAGGCCGCTGTAACTGTTCTGCAGTCGCGAACCTGGCTGGATCATATAAGAGACTTGCTGCCCACGGCCGAACAAATCCAGACGCTGGTAGCGACTGCTTTGGTGGGCAAGGCAGAGGCGGATACCGTCACGGCTGCCATTGAGCGCGTCACGCAGTATCTGGGCTTCTTTGATGGTGGGTATCGATTGTTTTCGTTGGCTCAGGCACGCAACAAGATAACCGACAAGTTATTTGACTTGAGAACGCTCAAATATAAAAACCAGACTGATGTCCGAGCACTGAAAGAGCGTTCAGAAAAAATCAGGCGCCACGCCGAACTGGTAGAGGCACGGGCCTACTGGGTCGACAACATGAGGTTGGTGGCCAGGGGGATGGCGGCATTTTTAGCCAGGGTTAACCCTACGGCGCCAGTAAATGAGGCTTCGATGCAGCAAGCATCGGCAGAGCTGGCAGGGTTTCAGCAATTTTTGCGCAGGATCAGCCGCTAGGCGATGGCCCCCGCACGTTTGTGCGGGGGCCATGTGCTTACAGGTAGAACGACTTCAGCGGCGGGAAGCCGTTGAACTCAACAGCGCTGTAGCTGGTGGTGTAAGCACCGGTCGACAGCCAGTACAGGCGATCACCGATGGCCAGATTCAGTGGCAGGCCGTACTTGTAGTTTTCATACATGATATCGGCGCTGTCGCAGGTTGGGCCTGCGATAACCACTTCTTCCATCTCGCCTTTCTTCTCGGTCCAGATCGGGAACTTGATGGCTTCGTCCATGGTTTCGATCAGGCCGGAGAATTTGCCCACGTCGGTGTACACCCAACGCTCAACGGCAGTGCGGGATTTACGCGCGACCAAAACCACTTCACTGACCAGAATACCGGCGTTGGCAATCAGCGAACGGCCTGGCTCCAGAATGATTTCTGGCAGGTCGTCGCCGAAATCTTCCTTCAGGAAACGGATGATTTCTTCGGCGTAGGTTTCCAGGCTATTGGTGCGGGTGATGTAGTTGGCCGGGAAGCCACCGCCCATGTTGATCAGTTTGAGGACGATGCCGTCTTCTTCTTTCAGGCGCTCGAAGATCACTTTGACCTTGGCAATTGCCGCGTCCCACACGCTGATATCGCGCTGCTGGGAACCTACGTGGAACGAGATGCCGTAGGGCACCAGGCCAAGGTCACGGGCCAGGATCAGCAGGTCCATAGCCATATCGGTCTGGCAGCCGAATTTGCGCGACAAAGGCCAGTCAGCCGTGGTCGAGCCTTCGGTCAGGATACGTACGTAGATTTTCGAGCCCGGTGCAGCCTTGGCAATATTGCGCAGGTCGGCTTCGGAGTCGGTGGAAAACAGGCGCACGCCCTTGTCGTAGAAGTAGCGAATGTCCTTGGATTTCTTGATGGTGTTGCCGTAGCTGATGCGATCCGGGCCAACGCCTTGAGCCATCACCTTGTCCAGCTCGTAGATCGAGGCGATGTCAAAGTTCGAACCCTTGTCGCGCAGCAAGTCGATGATTTCGACGGCCGGGTTGGCTTTGACGGCGTAGTACACCTTGGCAAATTCGAAGCCCGCACGCAGGTCATCGTAAGCTTTGCTGATCATGGCGGTGTCGATCACCACGAACGGGGTTTCCTGGGTGTCAGCGAAGGCCTTCATTTTGTTGAAGGTATCGCGCGCGTAATAGTCTTCGACCTGAATCGACATGCTGGGGGACTCCTGTGGCAAACGTAAAAAATAAATGGGTGCAGCTGAACATCCTCCGTATCCCCACTTTGGTTCGC
>Ga0302347_1002416_pt1 | contig 19029 bp, 17 predicted proteins | sample PhyWR1_FD_202178 | JGI IMG/M metagenome (GOLD analysis project Ga0302347, IMG submission 202178) | Leaf surface microbial communities from wheat plants in UC Gill Tract Community Farm, Albany, California, United States - DLSL W.R1 (v2)... | ecosystem: Host-associated > Plants > Phyllosphere >...
ACGATGACACCGCAGCTGCAACAGGCCATCCGCCTACTCCAATTGTCGACCTTGGACCTGCAACAGGAGATCCAGGAAGCTCTGGAGTCCAATCCGATGCTCGAACGCCAGGAAGAAGGCGACGACTTCGATAATGCAGATCCGTTGGCTGACAACATCGAGCAAAAACCCAACTCCGATGTGCAGGAACCCTCCTATCAGGAAACCGCCCCGACGGTGGATAACCTGGAGGAAGGTGAATGGAACGAGCGTATTCCCAACGAGCTTCCCGTGGACACTGCCTGGGAAGACGTCTACCAGACCAGCGCCAGCAGCCTGCCCAGCAGCGACGATGACGAGTGGGATTTCACCACCCGGACGTCCGCCGGCGAAAGCCTGCAAAGCCACCTGTTGTGGCAGTTGAACCTGGCGCCGATGTCGGACACCGATCGGCTGATCGCCGTGACCCTGATCGATTGCATCAACAACCAGGGCTATCTGGACGAAACCCTTGAGGAGATCCTTGAGGCCTTCGACCCGGAACTGGATATCGAGCTGGACGAAATCGAAGCCGTCCTGCACCGCATCCAGCAGTTCGAGCCTGCCGGCATTGGCGCCCGCAGCCTCAGCGAGTGCCTGCTGCTGCAATTGCGTCAGTTGCCCGCCAAGACCCCTTGGCTCAGCGAAGCCCAGCGTTTGGTCACCGATTACATCGATCTGCTGGGCAGCCGCGACTACAGCCAGCTGATGCGACGCATGAAGCTCAAGGAAGACGAGCTGCGCCAGGTCATCGAGCTGGTGCAAAGCCTCAACCCTCGCCCGGGCTCGCAGATCGAGTCCAGCGAAGCCGAATACGTTGTCCCGGACGTTATCGTACGCAAGGACAACGAACGCTGGCTGGTGGAGCTGAATCAGGAATCGGTGCCGCGCCTGCGCGTCAACCCGCAATATGCCGGGTTCGTGCGCCGCGCCGATACCAGCGCCGATAACACCTTCATGCGCAATCAGCTGCAAGAAGCGCGCTGGTTCATCAAGAGCCTGCAAAGCCGCAATGAAACCCTGATGAAAGTCGCCACCCAGATCGTCGAGCATCAGCGCGGCTTCCTGGAATACGGCGACGAAGCGATGAAACCGCTGGTGCTGCATGACATCGCCGAGGCGGTCGGCATGCACGAGTCGACAATTTCACGGGTGACCACGCAGAAATTCATGCATACCCCACGGGGTATTTATGAGCTGAAATACTTTTTCTCCAGCCATGTCAGCACTTCCGAAGGCGGCGAATGCTCGTCCACGGCGATCCGCGCGATCATCAAAAAACTGGTTGCCGCGGAAAATCAGAAAAAGCCGTTGAGTGACAGCAAGATCGCTGGTTTACTGGAGGCACAAGGCATTCAGGTCGCCCGTCGAACCGTCGCCAAATATCGCGAATCCCTTGGGATCGCGCCTTCCAGCGAGCGTAAGCGTTTGATGTGACGGGCGGGCCATAGCGTTCCAGTGGCAGGCATCCCGGCCTGCCGCTTTATGCACTGGCAACGAAGGAGAAGCTGTATGCAAGTCAACATCAGTGGACACCAGCTGGAAGTCACCAAGCCCCTGCGTGAGTACACCGAGAGCAAGCTGAACAAGCTTGCGGGGCATTTCGACAAAATTACCAATGTGCAGGTCATCATGGAGGTCGATAAGCTCAAGCAGAAAATCGAGGCCACCCTGCACATACCGAATGCCAAAGTCGTCGCCAATGCCGAACATGACGACATGTATGCCGCGATTGACTCGCTGTACGAAAAGCTCGACCGCCAACTCATAAAGCATAAGGAAAAGAATCTGCACCTGATGCAAGGTACAGGTCGTTAACTCTCCCCCCCATGATCCGACTTGAAACTATCCTGACCCCCGGCCGTTCCCTCGTGAACGTGCCGGGCGGCAGCAAGAAAAAAGCCCTCGAACAAATTGCCAACCTGATCGCCCGCGAAGTGCCGGATCTGGAGATGCAAGATGTCTTCGAGGCGCTCGTCGCCCGTGAAAAACTGGGCTCCACCGGTTTTGGTAACGGCATCGCGATTCCACACTGCCGCCTCAAAGGCTGCGCAGATCCGATAAGCGCTCTGATACATCTGGAAGCCCCCATCGATTTCGACGCCATCGACGGCGCACCGGTCGACCTGCTGTTTGTCCTGCTGGTCCCGGAAGCTGCCACCGATGCGCATCTGGAGCTGCTTCGGCAGATCGCCAGCATGCTTGATCGCAAGGAAGTACGTAACAGACTACGCAGCGCCAGCAGCAATGAAGCGCTCTATCAGGTTGTTCTGGATGAACAAAACGAGAAGTAATCATGCGTTTGATCATCGTCAGTGGCCGCTCCGGCTCTGGTAAAAGTACTGCCCTGAATGTTCTGGAGGACAGTGGCTTTTATTGCATCGACAACCTGCCCGCCGGGTTGCTGCCGGAATTGGCCGAACGCGCATTGATCCATACTGAGCTAGCGCAGCCGCTGGTTGCCGTGTCGATCGATGCCCGCAACTTGCCCAGCCACCTTTCCCGGTTCCCTGAGCTGTTGGAGGAAGTGCGCGCCAAGCATATTCACTGCGATGTGCTGTACCTGGATGCCGACGAGGAGACCCTGCTTAAGCGCTTCTCCGAAACCCGGCGGCGCCACCCGCTCAGCAGCCCCCACCGCTCCCTTGCCGAAGCGATTGAGGACGAGACCAAGCTGCTGGGGCCGATCATCGATCTGGCCGACCTGAAGATCAATACCACCAGCCTCAACCTGTATCAACTGCGCGATGCCATCAAGCTGCGGCTGCTGAACCAGCCGGAGCCTGGTACGGCCTTTCTGGTGGAGTCCTTCGGGTTCAAGCGCGGCATGCCGGTAGACGCCGATCTGGTGTTCGATGTGCGTTGCCTGCCGAACCCTTACTGGAAGCCGGAATTGCGTGATCAGTCCGGGCTGGATCAGCCGGTCGCTGATTACCTGGCGGCGCAACCGGATGTGGAGGAGATGTTCCAGGACATCTCCACTTACCTGCTCAAGTGGCTGCCACGTTTTGCCGCAAGCAACCGAGCCTATGTGACCATCGCCATCGGCTGCACCGGCGGCCATCACCGCTCGGTTTACCTGACGGAGCGCCTGGGTCAGGTGCTGCAACAAACCCTCAAGAACGTCCAGGTTCGCCACCGCGACCTCAGCTGAAAGGAACACTCACGCGATGCCCGCTCGTGAAATTGAAATCATCAACAAGCTGGGCCTCCACGCCCGGGCCTCGGCAAAATTTGTCGGCGTTGCTGGAAAATACCCCTGCAAAATCCGCGCAGGACGCACGCCGGAGTCGATGGTTGATGGCAAAAGCATCATGGCGATGATGATGCTGGCGGCCGGCAAGGGCACTACGATTCACCTGGAGACCGAAGGCGATCAAGAAAAAGAGGCAATGGACGCCTTGGTGGAGTTGATCAACAACTTCTTCGACGAAGGGGAATAACCTCCCGGCGCTTTATCCCAACGCGGTATCCATCGCCATCATCACGCAAAACCCGATACATAGCCCCAGGCTGGCTAGCTTTTCGTGGCCATTGCGCCGCGACTCCGGGATCACTTCGTGAGTGACCACCAGCAGCATCGCCCCAGCGGCCAGCGCCAGCCCAAGGGGCAGCAGCATTTCCGCCAGGCTTACCAGCCAGGCGCAGAGCACGGCAAATACCGGTTCGACCAACCCCGACGCGGCGCCGATCATGAAGGCCTTGACCCGCGACATGCCCGCACCCGCCAGCACCAACGCAATCACCAAGCCTTCGGGTACATCCTGCAAAGCAATGCCCATGGCCAGGCTATCGGCATCCGGCATACCGCCCCCCGCCGATACGCCCACCGCCATGCCTTCCGGAATGTTGTGGGCGATGATCGCAAACACAAATAGCCAGATGCGTGGCGCAATCACCGGTTGCTCCGGCGTACCCACCAGCATTTCCGGGCTGGCGCCTGAGACCTTGCGGTCAACCAAATAAAGCCCGAACGCCCCCAGCATGATGCCGAAGCTGACCACACCACTGGCCCCCCAGGGCGAAAGCCCGAGGCTTTCAGCTGCCGCGATGCCCGGCACCACCAGCGAAAACGCGGTGGCAGCCAGCATCACACCCGCCCCGAAGCCTAGCAACGTATCGTTCAAGGCAGCCGGCATGCGCTTTATCACCAATACCGGCACCGCGCCCAGTGCAGTGCCCAGGGCGCAAATCGAACCACCCTGCAGCGCCCGCAGGATGCGCGGTTCCAAGTCGAGCCAGGCCAGACCATGGGCCACCAGCAATGCAGTACCTGCCAACAGCAGCAGCGAGCCAAATGCATAACGAAACAATCGCACGCTGCCGATCGCCAGAGTGTCAGTGCCCATAGTCGGCCTTAGTGCTTGTCATGGAGAGACGCATCAAGCCATGGCAGCCTGATAGCGGGCGGCGACTTCTGGCCAGTTGATAACACTGTAGAAGGCATTGATGTATTCCGGGCGGCGGTTCTGATAGCGCAGGTAATACGCGTGCTCCCAGACGTCCAGGCCAAGGATCGGCGTGTTGCCATTCATCAGCGGGCTGTCCTGATTGCCGCTGCTTTCCACCACCAGTGTCTTCTGCGGGGTGACGCTCAACCAGGCCCAGCCACTGCCGAAGCGGGTCAGCGCCGCTTTGGTAAACGCCTCTTTGAAACGCTCGAAACCGCCCAACTGCTGGTCAATTGCCTGACCCAGCACGCCCTCCGGTTTGCCGCCGCCCTGGGGCGACATCACTTCCCAGAACAAAGAATGGTTGGCGTGCCCGCCTCCTTGGTTGATCACAGCCCCGCGCAGTCTTTCCGGCAGTTGTTGTACGCTGGCGACCAGTTTTTCGACCGGCCAATCCGCGAACTCAGTGCTTTGCACCGCTGCATTGAGGTTATTGATGTAAGTCTGATGGTGCTTGGTGTAGTGAATTTCCATGGTTTGCGCATCAATGTGCGGCTCCAGGGCATCATAGGCATAAGGCAAGGCAGGCAAGGTGTAAGCCATATCAGTGTGCTCCGTAGTGAGGCGTGGTCGGTTGGGCTGCGGCACCTCCGAGCAAGCGATGGGTACGCGGGTACTCGCCGTGCTCGCTGATGAAATTCAACAGTTCAACGTAGGTTTTGCTGCTCTGGCGCGCTGCGGCCTCACGCAGTTGCGGGGTGAGGCGTGGGTCCTGCATGGTCTGCAGCAAGCGTTGGTGAATGGCGCACAAGTACTCCGCGCTTTCTTCCGGCTGGTTGAGGCGCAGGTGCAGGTCCGCGAGGTTGTGATGGGAAATCACGCAGGCTGCCACGGCCTCGTCGGCATCCGCCCAGCGTTCAAACAGCACCTGGGCCAGGGCAAGGGCCTGCAGATACGCCTCGCGCGCGTCCACCCATTCGCCCTGCATGAAGCATCGATTAGCCCGTTCGATCGTGCGTTTCCAGTGCTCCATGGTGAGCCTCCAAAGCAGGGCGGGTGATTACACGCCGCCGGCGGTGAGTTTTTCCGGGTCCAACAGCGCTTCCAATTGGCTGCGCGGCAAATCGGTGTGTTCAAGCGCCACATCGAGCACCGGACGCCCCTGCTGATAGGCCTTCTTGGCGATTTCAGCGGCTTTCTGGTAACCGATGATCGGGTTGAGCGCCGTCACCAGAATGGGATTGCGCGATAACGCCTCGTTGAGCTTGGCTTCGTTGACCTTGAAGCTGGCGATGGCTTTATCGGCCAGCAGGCGGCTGGAGTTGGCCAGCAGTTGCAGGCTGTTGAGCAGGTTCTGGGCAATGACCGGCAGCATCACGTTCAACTCGAAATTGCCGGACTGACCGGCGACGGTGATCACGGCGTCATTGCCGATCACCTGCGCTGCGACCATGGCGGTCGCTTCCGGAATCACCGGATTGACCTTGCCCGGCATGATCGACGAGCCCGGTTGCAGCCCCTCCAACTCGATCTCACCCAGACCTGCCAGCGGACCGGAGTTCATCCAGCGCAGGTCATTGGCGATTTTCATCAGCGACACCGCAGTGGCTTTCAACTGACCGGAAACGGCGACGGCGGTGTCCTGGGAGCCAATCAATGCAAACAGGTCCTTGCCCGGCGTGAACTTAACGCCGGTCAGGCTGCTGAGTTGCTGGCTGAAGCGCGCCGCGAATTGCGGATGCGCGTTGATGCCAGTGCCCACCGCAGTCCCGCCTTGGGCCAAGGCTTGCAGGCTGGGCAGCAAATCCTGCAAGTGGCCGATATTGGCCTTGAGTTGCTGCGCCCAACCGTTGAGTACCTGGCTCATGCGCACGGGCATAGCGTCCATCAGGTGCGTACGGCCGGTCTTGATAAAGGGGTGAACCTCTTCAGCCTTGTGTTCGATCACCTGCACCAGATGCAGCAGGGCCGGCAGTGTTTGCTCATGCAGGACCAGTGCGGCACTCACATGGATAGTGGTGGGAATGATGTCGTTGCTGCTCTGGCCACAATTCACATGGTCATTGGGGTTGACCGCCTCACCCAGCAAACGGCTGGCCAAGGTTGCAATCACTTCATTGGCATTCATATTGGAGCTGGTGCCGGAGCCGGTCTGGAAGATATCCACCGGAAAATGGCGCATGTAATCGCCTTCCAGCAAGCCCTGGGCGGCATCGACGATGGCCTTGCCCTGCCCTTCGCTGATTTGCTTGAGCTCCACGTTCACCTTGGCAGCCGCCGCTTTGGCCAGGATCAGCGCGCGAATGAACTGCGCGGGCATTGGCTGATGGCTGATCGGGAAATTGTTCACCGCGCGTTGGGTCTGGGCGCCATACAGGGCGTCGGCGGGGACATGCAGTTCGCCCATGCTGTCGCGTTCGATACGGGTGTTACTCATCGGAAGATCCTTGCACCAGGTCAGAAACAGAAAGGGACGGCAGCAACTGGCACGTTGCCAACTGCCAGGCAAAGGCCTGCCAGCGCTTGAGGCGACAGGCGCAATGAGAGAGTTTTTCCAGGTCGCGCAACGGGCGCCAGGCTTGATCCAGACACAGTGATCGCCAGTGCCAGGGCAAGGCGATATCACTGGCGGTGTCGATCAACAGGCGAAACGAGGTTTCAGCGATGGTCCACGGGTGCGTTGCCGTGCAGCACGCCAGGTATCGACCCTCGCTGAGGTAATGTTCGATCAGCCGCGGCTCGTTGGGGTCCAGACCGCAGCGGATCTGACGGCTCATCCAGCGCCAACTTTCCAGGTAAGGATCCTCGTGCAGGACAGAATTCATGATCCACGCTCGCTCGATAATGATATTTATTATTAAATGATATTGAGAATCAAAACAAGCTTGAGCGTTAAGTCGACTTTTCAGCCGCCCACAAAAAGGCGCGCCATCTCTAAGATGGCGCGCCTTTTTTGTGGGCGGTCAGTCGGAAGGATCAGCTGCCGGCGACCGTCATCCGCTCAATCAACACCGAACCGGTGTGGATGTTGCTGCGCCGCTCTACGTCATTTCCCACCGCAATGATTTGCTTGAACATGTCACGCATATTGCCAGCAATGGTGACTTCCTGGACGGCAAACTGAATCTCGCCGTTCTCCACCCAGAACCCCGCCGCGCCGCGCGAATAGTCACCGGTGACCATGTTCAGGCCATGGCCCATCAACTCGGTGACCAGCAGGCCACGGCCCATACGCCGCAACAGCGCTGCCTGATCTTCATCGCCGTGGGTCACGAACAGGTTATGCACGCCCCCCGCATTCGCGGTGCTTGGCAAACCGAGCTTGCGACCGGAATAAGTACCCAGCACATAGGACACCAACTCGCCTTTCTCGACGAACGGCTTGGCATAGGTCGCCAGGCCATCACCGTCGAACGAGGTGCTGCCCATGGCACGCATCAAGTGCGGGCGCTCATCGATGGTCAGCCATTCTGGAAACAGCGTTTGGCCGATTGCCCCTTCCAGGAACGAGGATTTGCGATACAGATTGCCGCCGGAAATCGCCCCGAGGAAACTGCCGAACAAACCGCCGGCCAGTTCCGCAGAAAACAGGACCGGCACTTCGCAGGTCGGCACCGGACGCGCGCCCAGGCGGCTCGCGGCACGCTGCGCGGCCTTCTGGCCGATGCTGACAGGGTCAGCCAGGAGTTCGCCCTGACGGTTCACGTCATACCAGTAATCCCGCTGCATCTGGCCATTGGCCTCGGCGATCATCACGCAGCTCAAACTATGGCGAGTGGACGGGTAACCGCCGATAAAACCGTGGCTGTTGCCGTATACACGGCAGCCTTGGTGGGTATTGAGCGTGGTGCCATCGGCGTTCTTGATCCGAGAATCGGCGTCAAACGCTGCGGCCTCACAGACCAGCGCCTGCTCGATGGCCTGTTCCGGGGTGATGTCCCAGGCATGAAACAGATCAAAGTCCTTCACATCCTTGGCCATCAGGGCTTTATCGGCCAGACCCGAACTTTCATCCTCGGAAGTGTGCTTGGCGATCGCCAATGCAGCGGCGACCGTCTCGCGGATAGCCTCCGCGCCACTGGCCGAGGTACTCGCCGAACCTTTGCGCTGCCCCACATACAAGGTGATGCCAAACCCTTGGTCGCGATTGAACTCAACGGTTTCCACTTCCCGCTGACGCACCGACGTCGACAGCCCCTGCTCCAGCGACACCGCGACTTCACAGGCACTGGCCCCCTGGCGCTTGGCCTCGGCAAGAATCTGCTCGACTTGTTCCTGCAGTGCCGGTAACGCTTGCGGACCGACGCTTTGGGCTGCACTCATGGTTTACTCCCTCGATGGGGAGAAAAGCAAATCCCAGGTCAAACGTGAGCTGCATGCTCTGGTTGACCTCGGCGAGCGCCTTACAACGCTCAAAAAAGACTTGATTGCCAAATTGCCACTGACCGACGAAATGCGCCGGGCGCTTGCGGATGCGCCCAAGCACACCTCGAATATCGCGCGCAAACGGCATATCTCGTTTATCGGCAAGCTGATGCGCGATCAGGACATTGACGCCATTCTCACCTTGCTCGATCAAACCGATGCCTCCACTCGCCAGTACAACGAACGCTTCCATAACCTGGAGCGTTGGCGTGACCGCCTGATCACGGGCGATGACGCGGTGCTGGAGAAGTTCGTGCTGGACTACCCGGACGCGGACCGCCAACAACTGCGCTCCCTGATCCGTCAGGCCCAGCACGAGCTGGCGCATAACAAGGCGCCGGCCACCAGCCGTAAAATCTTCAAGTACATCCGTGAGCTGGACGAGACTCAACGCGGCCTGCGCTGATCCTCTTCCCCGGGTGGCGGCCTTCGCCACCCGAAGCTCCCGTGCTTACGAGCCCGTGCCCCCCACGGTGATCGCATCAATCTTCAGCGTTGGCTGGCCGACACCCACCGGCACCGACTGCCCATCTTTACCGCACGTACCCACGCCGCTGTCCAGGGACAGATCGTTACCCACCATGGACACCTTGCTCATGGCTTCCGGCCCGTTGCCGATCAACGTGGCGCCTTTGACCGGCGCGGTGATTTTGCCGTCCTCGATCAAATACGCCTCGCTAGTGGAAAACACGAACTTACCGCTGGTGATATCCACCTGGCCGCCGCCAAGGTTGGCGCAGTAGATGCCGCGTTTGACCGAGGCGATGATCTCCGCCGGGTCGCTTTCGCCTGCGAGCATGTAGGTGTTGGTCATGCGCGGCATCGGCAGGTGCGCATAGGATTCGCGCCGACCGTTACCGGTGCGCGCCACACCCATCAGACGCGCGTTGAGCTTGTCCTGCATATAGCCCTTGAGCACGCCGTTTTCGATCAGGGTGGTGCACTCCGTGGGGGTGCCTTCGTCGTCCACGCTCAGCGAACCACGGCGACCGGCGAGGGTACCGTCGTCGACGATGGTGCACAGTGTGGACGCCACGCGCTCGCCCATGCGCCCGCTGTAGGCCGAGCTGCCCTTGCGGTTGAAGTCGCCTTCCAGGCCGTGGCCCACCGCTTCGTGAAGCAACACCCCGGACCAACCCGACCCCAGCACCACTGGCAACGTGCCCGCTGGCGCCGGAATGGCTTCCAGATTCACCAATGCCTGACGCAGTGCTTCACGGGCATAGCCCATGGCACGATCTTCATTGAGGAAATAACGGTAATCGGTTCGCCCGCCACCACCATGGCCGCCGCGCTCGCGACGGCCGTTCTGCTCGACGATCACGCTGACGTTGAAGCGCACCAGCGGCCGCACATCCGCCGCCAGGCTGCCATCGGTAGACGCCACCAATATGCGCTCCCACACACCGGCCATGCTGACGCTGACCTGCTGGATACGCGGGTCGAGGGCGCGAGTGGCGGCGTCGACACGCTTGAGCAGCTCGACCTTCTCGGCACGGCTGATCACTTCCAAAGGGTTATCCGGTGCGTATAGCTGGGCTACGTCCTGAGTGCTGAACGCCTGCACCGTGCCATGCTGGCCGGCGCGGGAAATCGAGCGCGCCGCGCGAGCCGCCAGACCCAGGGCTTCCAGAGTAATGGCGTTGCTGTAGGCAAAGCCGGTTTTTTCACCGGACTGCGCACGCACGCCCACGCCTTGGTCAAGGTTGAAACTGCCTTCCTTGACGATGCCGTCTTCCAGGGACCAGGACTCGGAAATCTGCCCCTGGAAATACAGGTCGGCCGCGTCGATGCCCGGCCCGGCCAGATCACCCAGCACCGTTTGCAAGTTTTCGATGGTCACGCCACCGGGTGCCAGGAGGTGTTCACTGACTGAGGACAACAACTCGCTCATAGATTTGGCCTTAAATTCATCGTTCCGAAGCAGGCCGCTGTGCGCCCTGCGAGAAAAAGCGCCGGTGGTTGACCACCGGCATGCGCGCCCGAATCGACGCTTGTTCACTGCTGTCGCGAGCGGCTAACAGCACCGCTTCGCCTTGATCCTGTTGTGCCAGCACCCGTCCCCACGGGTCGACAATCGCCGCGTGGCCGTAGGTTTCCCGTGGCCCCGGATGCACACCGCCCTGCGCCGCCGCGAGCAGGTAGCATTGGGTCTCGATGGCCCGTGCCCTAATCAGCACATCCCAATGCGCAGCGCCGGTCACTGCGGTAAACGCCGACGGCGCGGTAATCAGTTCGGCCCCCGCTGCACGCAATTCGCTGTACAGCTCCGGGAAGCGCAGGTCATAACACACCGACAAGCCCAAGCGCCCCACCGGCGTGTCCGCCACCACCACGTTGCTCCCAAAAGCATAGTCGTCGGACTCGCGATAGCGACCTCGCGCATCGGCAACGTCCACATCGAACAGATGCAGCTTGTCGTAACGGGCAACGATTTCGCCATGGTCATCGATCAACAGCGAGCAGGCGTTGGATTTGGCCTGCGGTTGGCCCTCCGGCGGCAACGGCAACGTACCGGCCACTATCCATAAGGTGAGGTCGCGGGCGGCTTGTTTCAACCATGGCAGGATCGGGCCTTCGCCCAGTGCCTCGGCGCGACCGATGTCCGCCACATCGCGACGGCCCATGGCAGCGAAGTTTTCCGGCAAAACCGCCAGTTTCGCCCCGCCCGCCGCCGCTTGCTCAAGCAGGCGCCGAGCCTGCGCCAGGTTGGCCAGCACGTCGCTCTGGCTGACCATTTGAATTACCGCAAAGGACATGGGGCCTACTCCGCAATGGACATGCACCAGGAAAAAAGAGCCCCCATGCTACTGCGCAGGGACTCAGTTTGGTTTTTCGAATGGCTTGTCAAAGGTGATTTTGGGGTCCTTCCAGGGTCCTTCCACCTTGTATTGCACACTGGCGAAACGTGACACGCGGTCGCCGATCAGCTTGTCGATCAGGAACAGGGCGCCGCCCACCGCTGGCGCACCGACGATCAATGCGGCAATCGGAAGGTTGTTGGTGACCGGTAACGTCACCAGCAGCTTCGCGTCGACGCGATCGGCCACCAGGTCCAGCGTGCCATTGAGTTCCAGGTTGCTCGACGGCCCAGTCAGGGTGATCGGCTCACGGGTGACGAATACCCCATTGCTGGCCGCCAGCAGGCCTTTGACGCGGTCATAGCTCAACCCCTTGCCGAGCAGGTCGGAGAAGTCCAGACGCAGTCGACGGCCGATGGAGTTGAAGTTGAGCAAGCCAAACACTCGCAGGGCCTGGGCCCCGCCCTCCACTTCGACAAACTGGCCTTTGCGGAAGGTCGCGTCCAGACTGCCGGAGAAGCGCTTCGGCCCCACCCAGGCCGGCGAACCCGGCCAGCGACCGTCCACATCCAGATGGAAGTCCTCGCTGGTCACGGTTGGTGCAAAGCCCCAGCCCTTGAGCACATCGGCGATGTTTTTGCCGTCCAAGCGGCCTTTATACCAACTGCTGCTATCGCCCGACGCCCCTTCCCAACCACCGGCCCCCTTGAGCTGCATGCCCTTGAGGCCCAGATCCAGATTGTTGAAGGCCAAGCCTTTGGCGGTAGGCCGGATCTTCAGCGACCAGGCCCCTATCAGGTCAGGCCCCTGGAACAACTGATCGATGCTGATATCCAGCGCCGGAATATCCTTGGGATCGATGCTCGCCAACGGGTCCGGCGCATTTTCATCCGCCTGGACGGTCGGATCCACGGCCGGCAGTTTTACGTACTGCAGGTCGACCACAATCGGCGCGCCCTTGGCGTCCGGCAGGCTCACGCGGCCCTTGGCCTGCTGGCTGTCGAGCTGCATGGCCCAGGCTGCGGGTTTGCGGTCCAATTGCAAACTGACCTGATCGAACTGGGTGCCCAGGCCGGTGAGCTTGCCGATTTTGAAATCGGCACTGCTCAGTAGTTGCTTGGCGCTGCCGCCTGGATCGTTGCCGGCGTACTGATTGACCAGTTTTTTCCAAGGGTCGATATCCAGCTCCGAGAGCACGCCACGAATTCGTAAACCCTTGCCACCCGGCAGCACCGCGTCACCGTCACCAAGGAACAGCTCACCGCGGCCCTCATTGAACTTGTCCGGCGGCGCGGCGAAGGTGAAGTTCGCCAGCTCGCCGTAGTCGAACCAGTAACGCCGCTCGGCGCCCTGTAAGGTCATGCGGAATGTGCTGTCACGCCCCTGACTGGCCGGCATGCCGAACGGTGCCGGCAAGTCCACCGCCACCCCTTTGAGGTTGGAACTGACCATCAATTGGCTGTCGGCTCCATCCAGATTGAGTTGCAACTGGTAGGGGATATCGCCGGACACGGGCAACGGCTGAGTGATTTTCAACCAGTCGGTCAGCCGCTTGACCGTGACCTGGCCCTTGGCAACCACGCGGGTGCTGATATTGCCCGGTTTGCCATCGGCGAAGATCTGCGCGGTGACCGGCCGCTCAAACGCCTGGGCGGAGATGTTCTGACCACTGAGCCCCTTGGCGCTGTCGAAACGGAAATCGCCCTTGAGCTGCGTCAGGTCCAGGGTTGGCTCGGCCAACTGCAGGCGTGCCTTGTCGGTCTGGAAATCCACCACGATCTTGGGCTCGGTGCCTTTGGCCAGGGGGATGTCCAGGTCGAGCTTACCTTGCAGATCGCCCTCGCCCTTCCAGCCGGCGAATGTCGACGCCGTGCCGATCGGCGCCTCTTGCAGTATTTTCAAACCGTCGCCCAGGCCGCCGGCGAAATTGCCGGTGAGCAGCAGGTGGCTGTCTTTGCCCGCCGGAGCGTGAGGAATGCTGACGTAGATGTCCTTGACTTGAGTGTCGAGCAACTGGCCCTTGCTGGCCAGAATGCGCACGCCGCTCTCCTCGACGAACACCTCGCCATCGACCTTGCTCACATGAGGCCAGCCCGGCTGGAAGGCCAGCTCCGCATCATGCACTTTGAAAAACAGGCTGATATTGCGCGCCGCCCGCACCGCATCGTGGTTCAGCGAGCCCTGGTACTGGAAGAAACCTTCGTCCACCGCCCCCTTGAGAATCGCCGTGCGCAGCCATTCATCCAGGGCCGGGCTCAACACCGCCGGCAGGTATTTGGGGGTAAAGCGTCCATCACCGTCCACCAGACCGACGCGCAGGTCCATGTAGTCTTCCTGGCTGTGGTCGAAATGCAGGCGGATCAGGAAGTCGGCGGCAATCTTGCCTTCCTCCCCCAGCACCTTGATGTAAGGCGCAATCAGGGTGAAACCTTGCTTGTCCAGGGTCCATGTGAGGCGCGCATTGGCCTGAATGTACTGCCAGGGCTTGGCGAAGATCGGGTCCAGGTGCAGGGAAAAATCCTTGCTGTCCATGCGTAGCTCGCCATGGCCCAGGTTACCGCTGATGCTGCCGGATACATTGCGCGCGGCCGGCGCGCCGAAATAGGCATCGAAACCCACGCGTTCGAGGTTGGCGGCGAAACTGACTTTTTCATCGGTGCTGTCCTGGGGGCGGAAGTCCACCAGCACATTACGCAGCAAGCCAGTCGCCTTGAGATGCTCGACGGTTTTGGCGAAACCCTCCGGCAGCGGCGCCAGCGCGTTGAGCAACGGGGTAATGGGAGTCAGGTCCAGCCGATCGGCCTGTAGTTTCCAGACTTCGTGGTCCTTATCGGTGGCCAAGGTCTGCTGCAATTGCAGGCGCGATTCCCAGCGGGTTTCCCCCAGGCTCATCGCCAGCGAATCGAACAGTACTTTGAGGCCTGTCTCGCTGCGTTGCAGATACGCGGTAAGGGCAAGGTTTTCGATATGTACCGGCTTGCGCTCGGCGTAGCTGCCTTTGACCTGAGGCGAATTGAGGCGCGCGACGGCGCTTTGCACGGTGCCGTTGCCCCAGTTCAGCCAGAACTCGCCACCGGCCTTCAATTGCGTGAGTTTCCACTGCTGCGTCAGTCGAGCCGGAATCCACTTGGCCCAGTCGCTCTGAGGCAGGCTCAGGTACGCCTGGATCTCGGCATCCCTCCATTGGCTGGCGCGGATGCGGCTGCGCAGGCTCATGGCCAGCGGCTGGCCGTCGGGCAGGGTCAGGCGCGCGTCGAGGCGCTGGCGGGTCATGCCGGTGTGCAGGCTCAAACCGACGTAAGTCAGGGTCATCGGCGCCTGATCGAACGGCTGCAAGGTTACCTGGCTGTCGAGCAGCGACACACGCTTGACCATCTGCATGCGGGTCAACAGTTGCTGCGGGTCGAGGGGCTGATCGTCTTGTAGCGGCAAGCCCTGCAAGGCCCAATGGCCGTCCTTGTCTTCCTTGGCACTCAGTTGCAGCCCGCTGAGCTGCAGGTGGGCGATTCGCACTTCACGGGCGGTCAGGCTGGCCCAGATATCCGGCACCACTTCAACCTGATCCAGGCGCAAGGCACTGCTGCCCTCGCCCACCATCACGTCATGGGCGAGCAGCACGGGCGCGAAGCCGCTCCAGCGGCCTTCAAGGCTGCCGATGTGCATGGGCATGCCCAGCGCGGCCTCGGCCTTGGCCTGGACCTCGGCGCGATATTCGGCCACCAGCGGGGTCAATTCACGTCCAAGGCTTACGTACACTGCCGCCAACACCAGCAGCAAGGCGCACAGGCCCAGGCCCCAACGGGTCAAGGCGGCAAAAAAGCGTGTCAGACGCTCCATGTCAGGCGACCCTCAAGGCAGTAGTCGGGCGGCAGGTCAGTGCCGCCGGTCTCATTAAAAAGAAGCGATTGCGGGATCAGAGCAGCACCACGTCGTATTGTTCCTGGGAATACATGGTTTCGACCTGAAAGCGAATCGTGCGACCGATAAACCCCTCAAGTTCGGCGACGTTACCGGACTCTTCATCCAGCAAACGGTCGACCACTTTTTGATTGGCAAGCACTCTATAACCTTCGGCCTGGTAAGCCCGCGCCTCTCGTAAGATTTCCCGGAAAATCTCATAGCAAACCGTTTCAGGGGTTTTCAGCTTTCCACGTCCCTGGCAACTGCTGCACGGTTCGCACAGCACTTGTTCCAGGCTCTCACGGGTGCGCTTGCGGGTCATCTGCACCAACCCCAGCTCGGTGATGCCGATGATATTGGTCTTGGCGTGATCGCGTTCCAGCTGTTTTTCGAGGGTGCGCAACACCTGGCGCTGATGCTCTTCATCTTCCATGTCGATGAAGTCGATGATGATGATGCCGCCCAGGTTGCGCAGGCGCAGTTGGCGGGCGATAGCCGTGGCCGCTTCGAGGTTGGTCTTGAAAATGGTTTCTTCAAGGTTGCGATGGCCGACGAACGCACCGGTGTTGACGTCGATGGTAGTCATGGCCTCTGCCGGGTCCACCACCAGATAGCCACCGGACTTGAGCGGCACCTTGCGCTCCAAGGCTTTCTGGATTTCGTCCTCGACGCCATACAGGTCGAAAATCGGCCGTTCACCGGGGTAGTGCTCCAGGCGGTCAGCGATTTCCGGCATCAGCTCTGCAACGAATTGCGTGGTGCGCTGGAAGGTTTCCCGCGAGTCGATGCGAATTTTCTCAATTTTTGGGCTGACCAAATCGCGCAGGGTACGCAGGGCCAGGCCCAAGTCTTCATAGATCACGCTGGGCGCACCGATAGTCTTGATCTGTGCGCCGATCTGGTCCCACAACCGCCGCAGATAACGGATGTCCATAAGGATCTCGTCAGCGCCGGCCCCTTCGGCGGCGGTGCGCAGGATAAAACCACCTGCTTCCTTGATGCCCTCGGCGGCCACGCAGTCGCTGACCACTTTTTTCAGGCGCTCGCGCTCGGCTTCGTCTTCGATCTTCAGGGATATGCCGACATGCGCGGTACGCGGCATATACACCAGGTAGCGCGACGGAATCGACAGTTGTGTGGTCAGGCGTGCGCCTTTGGAGCCGATGGGGTCCTTGGTGACTTGCACCACCAGGCTCTGCCCTTCGTGCACCAGGGCACTGATGCTTTCGACCGCCGGGCCCTCGCGCAGCGAGATCTCCGAGGCATGGATGAACGCGGCACGGTCCAGGCCGATGTCGACGAATGCCGCCTGCATCCCCGGCAATACCCGCACGACTTTGCCCTTGTAGATATTGCCTACGATCCCGCGTTTCTGAGTACGCTCGACGTGCACTTCTTGCAGAACACCGTTCTCTACCACCGCCACGCGCGATTCCATCGGCGTGATATTGATCAGAATCTCTTCACTCATGGCTGGGTCTCGTTCAGGCGTTTTCACAATAGTGACCGATCGCTTAAGGCTGGGCGCTGGAGTCAGGCGTTCAGCGCACAGTAAGGTTTTGCCAACAGGGTATGCCGAATTGGGCGAGCAGTTGTGCGGTTTCGCACACCGGCAGGCCAACCACAGCGGAATAGCTGCCGTTGAGCCCGGTGACGAAAATCGATCCAAGCCCTTGAATAGCATAGCCGCCCGCCTTGTCCTGGGGCTCGCCACTGCGCCAATAGGCGGTCGCCTCCTCCACGCTAATTGCGCGAAAACGTACCAGGCTGCTGACACATAGCGTTTCACAACGCTGGCCGTCAGTCAGGGCAATCGCGGTCAGAACCTCATGATCACGCCCTGCCAAGGCCATCAACATGGCCAAAGCGTCGGCCTGATCCACCGGCTTGCCGAGGATCAGGCCGTCCACGATCACAGCGGTATCGGCGCCCAATACACAAACCGCCGAGGCTTGCCCAAGCGCGGCGAAACCTGCCATGGCCTTGCCGCACGCGAGACGCTCGACGTAGGCAACAGCGGATTCATTGGCAAAGGGAGTTTCATCGATAGCGGCACTGACAACGGTGAAAGGCACACCGATCTGAGTCAGCAGTTCACGCCGCCGGGGAGAGCCGGAGGCCAGATAAAGGGTATTCATTGCAGACTCTCCCTGTAGGGTTCGATAACCAGGCAGAGCCTCGCAATCCGTTCAATTGATCTTGTAGCGACGACGTAACCCGCGCAGACCGAAACTGATCCACGGCCACAGCAAGGCACTGACCAGCGCGGGCAACACCAGCGCCAGGGTTGGTTGACGGTTGCCGGTTAGGGCACTGAGCCACAGCTGCACCAACTGCGCCAGGCCGAAAATCACCAGAATCACCAAGCATTGCTGCCACATCGGAAACATGCGCAGACGCTGCTGCAACGACAACACCAGAAACGTAATCAGGGTCAGGATCAACGCGTTCTGGCCCAGCAAGGTGCCATAGAGCACGTCTTCCGCCAAGCCCAGAAACATGGCGGTGACCATGCCCACTTTATGCGGCAGGTTCAGGGACCAGAACGCCAGCAACAGCGCCAGCCAGAGCGGGCGCAGGATCTCCATGAACTGAGGCAGCGGCGACACGCTGAGCAGCAAACCAATGGCAAAGGTCAACCACACTATCCACACATTTCGCGAATGATGACTGGCCATTATTCCTCCCTCTGCCGCGTGGTAGCTGGAGCCGCAGGGGGCTTGGCGGCCGGCGCGCTGGTTGCGGGCGGCTTAGTGGATGCGGGCTTGACCGGATGCGTGCCATGGGCCGCAGGCTTGGCCGGCGTGGCCACGGGGGCAGTCGCTGCCGGGGCTGCTGCTGGAGCCGCGGGGGTTGCCGAAGCGGGCTTGGGCACCGTTGCGGGGACAATCGGCGTGGTGCCGTTCTTTTGATCTTCCGCCTCCTGGGCCTGCGCGGCATCATTGGCGCGCTCTTCAGGGGTACGGTTATCGCTGAATACCAGCAACAGGTAGCGGCTGCGGTTCAAGGCAGCGGTGGGCACGGCGCGCACAATGGCGAAGGGCTGGCCGGAATCGTGGATCACTTCCTTGACCGTCGCCACCGGGTAACCCGCCGGAAAGCGCTGACCCAGGCCGGAACTGACTAGCAGGTCGCCTTCCTTGATGTCGGCGGTATCGGCCACGTGACGCAGCTCCAGGCGCTCGGGGTTGCCGGTGCCGCTGGCAATGGCGCGCAGCCCGTTGCGGTTGACCTGCACAGGAATGCTGTGGGTGGTGTCCGTCAGCAACAGTACCCGCGAGGTGTAGGGCATCAGCTCCACCACCTGGCCCATCAGGCCACGCGCATCCAGCACCGGCTGACCCAGGACCACGCCGTCGCGCTCACCCTTGTTGATGATGATGCGATGGGTAAAGGGGTTGGGGTCCATGCCGATCAACTCGGCCACTTCGACCTTTTCGTTGACCAGCGCAGAAGAATTGAGCAACTCGCGCAGCCGAACGTTCTGCTCGGTC
>Ga0302347_1002417_pt1 | contig 19023 bp, 17 predicted proteins | sample PhyWR1_FD_202178 | JGI IMG/M metagenome (GOLD analysis project Ga0302347, IMG submission 202178) | Leaf surface microbial communities from wheat plants in UC Gill Tract Community Farm, Albany, California, United States - DLSL W.R1 (v2)... | ecosystem: Host-associated > Plants > Phyllosphere >...
TCGGCAATGGTCGACAGCAACGAGACCGGCTTTGCGGTCTGCGCGGATGGCTGGCGCTGGTGGCCGGGCAGGTCCGGAATCCGGGAACCAAGGGCTGCGGCCGAAAGTGCCGCCACCATTCCTACAGCAAAGGCCGCGGACAGGCCGTGGAAGTAGATCACCGCGGCGCTGAGAAACGGCCCGACGAAACTCCCTATGCGCACCACTCCGCCTAGCGCCGAGAGCGCGCGGGCGCGGTGGCTCAAGGGCACCACCTCGGTCATGTAACTCTGGCGCGCGAGGTTGTACATGGCCTGCGACATGCCCATCATGAAGCAGCCCAGGGCAAACACGCCGAAATGCGTCGCGAAGAAACAGACCGCCATGCCAAGCGCGCTCCACAGCCCGGCAAACACGATCGCGCTGCGCTCGCCCCAGCGCGCGGTGAACAGCGAAGCCGGAATGTTGTTGAGCACGCAGCCGATGCTGATCAACGTCACCGCCAGCGCAGCCATGGGAATGGATGCGCCCAGCTCCCTGGCCAGCAGCACGACGACGGGAAGAATGGCCCCGTCGCCTATGCCAAACAGCAGCGCCGGGCCGAACGCGGCGACTGCGATCTTGCGAAATGAGAAATCGTTCAAGGGGTTCAATCTGAGATGGCGTGATGAGGGCCCTGGCAATCGAGCCAGATCCCCGCTGGCAGCAAAACCAGCGCATATGCAAGTGGTGGGCTGACTTTCAACTGCGGCTTTGAGCCGGTGCGACGCTGGCGCCCTCTATCCCGTGGCGCTTGAGTGCTTCAGCGATGAAGCCGCTTTGCTTGCGCTCCTCGACAAAGGCGTGCAGCGCTGCCGCCGCGGCTTCGCCCCGGCTGGTGGGCGTGCCCATGGCTTGCTGAATGACCATGAAACGGCCTGGCAGCAGGCGCAGGCCGGCAATGCGCTGCGCGTCCGCCTGCAGCTGCTGCTTGACGCCGGCCGCCACATCGGCCTGTGTCGCCACGAAGCTGTCCACCACGGCCGGTGAGGTGGCAGCGCGCTCGATCGTCGCCTGCCGGAGTTCACGGCTCAGGAACAAGTCATAGGCGCTGCCCTTGCCCACGGTCACGCGTCTGCCGGGCTGGTCCACCTCTTCATTGGCTTGCAACGGCGAGGCCGCGCGCACCAGGTAGGCGCCCTCGATCAAAACATAGGGTGCGGTGAAGCGGATGCTCTGGCCCCGCAACGGGTCGATGGCAAAGAAGCCGATATCGGCCTGCTGCGTGGCGACGGCCTCGACGGACTTGCCCGCCGCATCGAAAACAACCAATTCCACGCCTACCCCCAGCTGCTCGCCAAAAGCACGGGCCAGGTCCACGGACACCCCGCCCACTTCTCCCGTCTGCGCGTTGCGGTGGGCCAGGATCGGATTGCCCAGATTGATGGACGCCCGAAGAACGCCCATGGGCGTGAATGCTTGAAGAATGTCGGGGGATACGTGCATGGTGCAGGGGGTCAAGGTTTGAGAATTCCGCTGATCTTTTCGAGATTGCGCAGCGTGCTCGACAAATGCACCCGCATGGCCTGCGCGGCTTCGTCGTTGTGCCCCCGCTCCAGCAGATCGAGCAGGTGCAGGTGCTGTTCGCAGTGTTCGCGGTAGCGCGAGCGTTCCTGCATGGAACGGTAGGACAGCAAGCGGCGCACGCGGTTCACGCGCCGGATGGTGTCGATGAAAAACGGATTGCCCGAGCCTTCGACCAGCGATTCGTGGAAGCGCACGCCGCGTTCGTGCAGGTTGTCCGCGCTGTCGGTCGCTATGCCGCCTTGCAGCAGATGCCTCTCCGCGGCACGGCAACGCTCGATGACATCTGGCGCCAGGTGGTAGCCGGGCTCGAGCAGGGCCGCGGGTTCCAGGGCCAGTCGCAAGCGGTAGGACTGCAAAAGACTGTCGGCCGTGGTCAGCATCGAGGAGAAGCTCCAGCCATAGCCGGGCTTCTTCTCGGCCCAACCTTCGCTGGAGATCCGTGCCATGACGCTGTTGAGCTGAGCTGGGGTCAGCGCATAGCGGTGCTTGATCTCGGTTTCCTTGACGTCGCGGGGCAGCAGTCCACGCAGAAGGTCTTCGGCAATGCGAAAGTAGACATCCGAGACGACATTGGTTTCACCGATGCCCAGTTGTTCCACCAGGGTCTTGGTGGGAGCCACCACGGGCGTGGCCAGGAAGTAGCCTCGATTGGCTTCGCGCTTGAGAACGCCTTTTTCCGCAAGAATGCCCAACGCCACATTGATGGGCGAGCGGGACACCCGCAAACGGTCGGCAAGCAGTTGCGCAGGCAGATGGCTGCCCACGGTCATCTCCTGCGCCTTGATCAATTCAAGGATCTTGGTGACTATGGTTTGTTCGATACGCATGGCATCGGATTGTCCATTCAAGCCGGACATTGCGCTGCGGTTTCCTGTCGGTGTTGTTGCAGCATCCGTTGCAAGGTCGAGGGAATGACGCCGCCCTTGCGCAGCAGGTCCACTTCCAACTGCGTCTCGACCGCGGCTGTCGCAGTCAGTGGCTCGCTGTCGCCGTTGACGCGCAGAATGCGCACCACAACCGGGCCACGCGGCGTGATGGCGTCCGCTGGGGCATCCACCATGATGCGATCGCCCAGAACCAGATGCAGCGACGCGGGTGTCACACCTGGCGGGAAGCGCAGCGGCAGGATGCCCATGCCGATCAGGTTGGAGCGGTGAATGCGCTCGAAGCTGTTGGCCAGCACGCTGCGGATGCCCAGCAGCCGCTGCCCCTTGGCGGCCCAGTCACGCGAGGAGCCGGTGCCATAGCGCTCGCCGGCCACCAGCACCACCGAATCTCCGTCATCCGCGTAGCGGCACGCGGCGTCATACAGCGGCATGACGTCGCCGCTGGGCACGTGGACGGTATGTGCTACCGGCACGTCGGGCGCGAGCAGATTCTTCAAGCTTTTGCTGTGAAACGCGCCGCGCACCATCACTTCCCAGTTGCCGCGGCGCGATGCAAAAACGTTCAGGTCGTTGCGGTCGTCGCCGCGCTCGACCAGGAAGTCGGCCACCAGGCTGTCCCTGGGAATGGCGCTGGCCGGCGAAATATGGTCGGTCGTAATGTCGTCGCCCACCACCAGCAGCGGATAGGCGGTGAATTGTCCCAGCAGGCTGCCTTCGTTCAGGTCGGCAAACGGCGGGCGGCGCAGTGCCGTGGACTTCGGCTCCCAGGGATAGAGCGGCGTGTCCGGTGCCGGCAGCTGGTGCCAAAGCGGATTCTGCAAGGCGATCTGGAACGCGCGGCGGTAGTCCGCGGGGTCCTGGGATGCGGCCAGGCAGGCGTCGATTTCCGCGGCGGACGGCCAGAGCTCCTGCAGGAAGACGCAACGCCCGTCCGCTGTCACCTGGATGGGATCGATGCGCAGGTCCTTTTCGGCGTCTCCGGCCAGCGCAAACGCAATGACCAGGGGCGGCGACATCAGAAAGCCCAGGTCCAGATATGGCCTGTTTGCCTCGGTAAAAACACCCAAGAGTGTGATTGCCCAGATCAACAAGGAGATGACATATATCCTCCACCTTCCGGAAATTCAGTCGCAATTTGCATCCATGGCGCTGGATGCCGCACCTGGCTCGCCGGAAAATGCCGAAGCTTTCATCAGCAAGGATATCCAGCGCTGGGCTGAAGTCATCAAGGCAGGAAACATCAAGGTGGAGTGAACTCCGTTGACTGTGCCGGACCATGCCGTTGACGGCAAAGTTCAGCCAGCAGCAGGCGATTATTGAACTGAGGCCAGTCCATTTCTGCGGGCTGCGCCATCATTCAAAATTGAACAAGACCAAAGATCAGTGCGCAGAAATAATTTCTGTTTCGCACCGCCATGTACTTTTCGAGATCAAATAAAAAATAAATCAATGAAAAATATTATATCAATAGCAGTTGCGCTGATTCCTTTCAGCAGTATTGAAAACGCTCAGGGAGTCGTATCATTATATGGAAGAGTCGACTCGACCATTGCCAAGCCTATCGGCGCAGATGCCATTTCCATGCAAAATGGAACTGGCAGCCGACTGGGTTTCAGAGGAGTTGAAGATCTCGGCAATGGTTTCAGTGCGTTCTTTGTTCTGGAGCATCGATTCAATGCCGACACCGGAGCCCAGACCGATAGCCTGCGCTACTTCAGGCAGTCGTATATGGGAATAGAATCCAAAGAATGGGGTCAACTTCTGCTGGGCCGTGACTACACCGCTGCATATTGGGAAACACAGGTTGCCGCAGACTATTTTGGGAATTCCAGCGTGGCCAATTTCACCAACATTGTGACCGGTGGCATTGGACAGGTTCGCGAAGACAATCAAATAAAATACTCCAAGCGCCTGGGTCCTGTTGCCACGGTAGTGCAACTGTCTCTGGACAGAAATCAAGGGGCTGGCAGTCTTTCGGACTATCCACACCGACCTAAAAGTCTTGCTATCACCTATCGCGAAGGACCTCTTCGCGCCTCTTGGGGATATGAGAATCCGGGCAATGAGCGCGATGTATGGAATGCTGCCACGCTCTCCTATGAATTCAAGAAGTGGACGCTCCACGGTTTGCTCGGAACCGGCAAGACCAAGGAGGGGTTCAAGCGGAAATCATTACTGCTATCGAGCTCCATTCAGTTATCGCCGCATGGACAGTTACTTTTCAACTATGGACGCCTAAAGCAGGATACAAATACCAGCGCATTGAATTCCCGAATCGGTCTTGGCTACTATCATTCACTCTCAAAAAGAACCACGCTATATGTGGACTTTGCCCACGACGACAAAGTTGCCCACGAGAAGTGGGGCTACGACATCGGGCTTAGACATTCATTTTGAACCTTCCCTGAACCAGTTCAGGGACTGGGTATTCCCACCGTATAAACACATCGAATCGCGCGCTCCCGCTATGCCATCAACGCCGCTTGATGTAGTTGAACACCCCAGGCGGAGTAATCGCGAAGGTGTTCTTTCATGACCTTGCACATCCGACGTACGCTGTGCTTACGTCGGTGCTGTTGAGGAATGCGTACTTTACCCGGAGCTGCCTGGAAGACATCGAGCCGGGCCGACACATCGGCCAACTTGTGGCCTTGCTCAGTGATCTGTTTTACCGCTTCGGTCTTGAATTCTTCAGGGTCGTCTGTTTACTCATGGCACCGCCTATTTTGCCTCAGGCTGAGCCTCAAAGGTATATACAAATCCCGGGGAAATTCAATCCCACGATTTTCGCGACGCCCTAGGACACGAGGACGATACCCAGGCGGTTGTTGGCCTGGTGCAGCCCTCGCGCCTGGGTCAATGGCGTATAGGTGGGCGCACCAAATTTGTCTTGCGCCCTGTCAAACAGCACGGCGGCGCGTTTGTCGTTGAGTTGTTTGGAGACGAAGAGAAAGCCATCCACGTTCGCAGGATGCCTATGGACGGCCGCAGCCCACTGCTGGGTGACATCGTACGGGTGCTCAGCCGACAGGCTGTTGTTTCCACCAATGCGTTTGAGATGCTGCCCGGTAAGGTCGGCGAGTCTCAGCATGCCGTGATTGGCCCCTGCTGCAAAAGTGACCAAATAGCGCGTCTTGATTTCCTCCGGCCGTATCCTGAACTGCCCCTTTTCAGGCAACACGTCGTGCAGCACCGACTCCGCGATGGCTGTGTCCAGCTGCAGACCGCAGTAGCAAGCCCCAAACTGCTTGTTCGGGTCGTCAAACCGGTTGGCCGCATGTCTTCCAAAGTAAGGCTCCCCGGTATTGCGCCGGCCTATTCTCTTGAGCGACATCACGGCAACCTCCTTGATGTGCAGCGGAAGATCGGAAAAATCAGCAGCGGGTGGCTGAAGTGGCACGGCGCTCAAGCCTGTTGGGCAAACGCAGCAGCGACGTCCTTGACCTTGGCAACCCGGCCCGCAGCAAGGGCCTGCAGCGGAGTTTCACCTCCCAAGGAGCCTTTGCGCGTGAGGAAGAACTGCAGCTTGGAGCCTCCCGGCAGATCACCGAGCACTTTGCTTACGGACTCCAGATGCCTGCGGTCATATGCGGGATCGGCGTAGAACGCCGGAAAGTAGCGCTCGGCCCTGTGCATCAGAGAAAAAATGCGGTGGCTTTGGGCGGCCTTGGACACGGCTTGCCTGGTGGTCCATCCCATCAGCTCCTGGAATTCCACGGGCGTCACCAGCTGTCCCTTGCGGACCATGGCTTCAGTGCTATCCAAAATCAAAGCAGCGCGCGCGTCGTGTTCGTCAGGCTGATTGCTCCTATCGGATGCTGCTGGGGTCTCGATTGCTGCGACCCGCAGGACACTCATGGTCTTCTCCAGCTCCTGCAAAGCAATCTTCAGCTCATCGCGCAAGCTTGCCCCCAAGTGCTTGTTGCCGTCCACCGGCGAGGGAACGATGCGCAAAATGCCATCATTGAACTCGCGAAGACTGTCGACAAACGCCGGAATGTCGACTTTCTGCGTGGCACGCATACGGGTGGTCGTGGACATGGCAACTCCTTAGCAGAGTTTCCAATTTAACCGGGATTGACAACCATGTCAACCAAAGCAACCGTGTAGCCTAGATGATTGCGTGATGTCTTGGGTTGCCAGGTAGGATCATGCGCACGCCTGCGAGGGCTGCAAGCATATGGCCGAGGCTATCACCTGCACGCGCGGTATCAGCGCGGAATGCCCGTCACGGTCACCGGCGACGCGCCTTGGGCCGCGCGTTTGAAAATCGATGGCGAGACGCCAGTATGCTCCTTGAAGAAGCGCGAAAAATTGCCGGGCGCGGTGAAACCCAGATCCAGCGCCACATCGGTCAAGGCAGCGCCCGCGGCCACTCGGCGCATGGCTTCCTCTACCCGAACACCGCTCCAGAACACCTGCGGTGTGGTGTGCAACTGATCGCGAAACAGTGCGAAGAAGTGGCTTCGCGACAGCCCGACCCTGGCGGCAATCGCTTCGATGGAGGCCGGATCGGCCACGTTTTCGCGCATGTGCGCGATGGCGCTTCGAAGGCGCGGGTCCAGCATTGCGCCCACGGGGTCCGTGCCTACGCTTTCCTGCACCGGACCATCGATGGCGACTTCGAGCAGCCGCTCGACCTCATCATCGACCGCCGGCCGGCTGCCCTGAGCTGACAGCATCAAGTCCAGCACCTTCCAGCAGGAGCGGCGCAGCGCTGCGTCGATAAAGACGCGTGGCGCGGCAAAGCGCAAGCTGCGATTCTTTGCCCGTGCCCGGCTTTCCAGCCAGCGCTGCGACAGCATGAACACCAGGAAAAGGCAGACCCCCTGATCTTCAAGCAAGACCATGTCATGGGCCTCCAAGGCATTCACGCCCAGAGCGATGTTCTCGCCGTACTCGACGGTCTGCGCGCCGACATGCGCGCAGGCACGTGCGCCACCCAGCCAGAAAGCCAGCTGGCTTTCGGAATGGGCGTGGGCTACCAGGTTCGCGCGCGACTCCAGGACGATGGCGGTACCGAACGCGCCTTCGTGCAGGGCATAAGCCTCTGCCATGGTTTTGTCTCCTTCATGTGGGGCTTGGCGTGATTGTTCCGCGTGCCGAGGCCGCTGCGCGACCAACACCGGGAAAGTCCGGAGCACATCGCCGGACTATCCGATAAGCCGCCAGACCGGGCGATAAGCGCCCTTGGCCCGGTTTTCCTAAAGTTTCCATACCCGGGCACGACGCCCCGGTGGACCACACAACGACAGGAAATCCGCCATGCGCATCGCTACTTATATCGCCGACAACCGCCGCCAGGTGGGAATCGTTTCGGCCGACGGCCAGACCATCAACGCATTCCAGCTCAGTGCCGACGAAGCCCGGCGCGGCGCCCTCGGCATCATCGAGCGCCTGGCAGCCGGCGAGCGCCTGCCCGAGACCGTGGGCCAGCCCGTGGCAGTGGCCGGCGTCACGCTTGAAGCCCCGATCCCGCTGCCACGGCGCAACGTCTGGTGCGTAGGCCGCAACTACCACGCGCATGCGAGGGAGTTGCAGACTTCGGTGTTCAAGGACAACGCGGCAAAGACCGACGAATGGCCGATCGTGTTCACCAAGGTGCCCGAATGCGTGGTCGGCCCGCATGCCGATGTTCGTGTGCCGACCGAAGTCTCCAGCCAGATCGACTATGAAGCCGAACTCGCCGTCATCATCGCCAAGGGCGGCAAGAATATCCGTCGCGAGCAGGCACTGGCGCATGTGTTCGGCTACACGGTGGTCAACGACGTGACGGCGCGCGACGTGCAGATGCGCCACGGCCAATGGGACATGGGCAAGTCTTTCGACACCTTCTGCCCCATGGGACCATGGATAGTCACCGCCGACGAACTTGACGGCACGCAAACGCGCGTGCGTTGCTGGGTCAACGGCGAATTGCGCCAGGATGGTCCGGTAGCGAACATGATCTTCGACATCCCTTCGCTGATAGAAACCATTTCTCGCGGCATCACGCTGTACCCGGGAGACATCATTGCTACCGGCACGCCGGCCGGCGTCGGCATGGGCATGAAGCCAGCACAGTACCTCCAGGCTGGCGATGTCGTCAGGGTCGAAATCGACGGCCTGGGCAGCATTGAAAACCACTTCGTCTGAGGCCGGCCATGACCACCAGGATCATCCAAGGCATGGCCGTTGAAATCGACGGTGAGGGCGAAGACCTGCTGTGCATCCATGGGCTGGGCGGCTCGTCCAACACCTGGACGCCGCTGCTGCCTGCACTGCAAGGCTTCCGTGTCATTCGCCCCGATCTGCCCGGCAGCGCTCGCTCGCTGCTTCCCGAAGACGGGCTGTCGATTGCGGGCTATGTCGCTGCCCTGCAGCGGCTACTGCAGGCGCTGGACATTGCGACGGTGCATGTCCTTGCCCACTCGATGGGCACCATCGTCGCCCAGCATCTCGCCGTGCAGGCTCCGCAGCAAGTGCGCTCATTGGCCCTGTTCGGCCCGCTGACGGCGCCTCCCGACGCCGGGCGTCCCCACATCGAGGCGCGCGCTGCGCTGGCGCGCGGCGGCGTGGCACAGCTTCAGGAGATTGCCAACGCCATCGTGCAAGGCGCTACCAGCAAGGAAACCAAGGCCCAGCAGCCGGCGGTACTGGCGCTGGTGCGCGAGTCGGTCATGCGCCAGTCTCCGCAAGGCTATGCCCAGAGTTGCGAAGCGCTGGCCCGCGCGCAACCGGCAGCGATCGAGCAGATCGCTGTGCCCACGCTACTGCTGACCGGTGACCAGGATGGCGTGGCACCGCCGGCCAGTGTGGCGGCCATGGCGGCCCGCATTCCCCAGGCGCGACAGGTCGTGTTCGAAGGATGCGGGCACTGGACCCCGTACGAAATGCCTGCCGGCTGCATGCGGGAGCTGGAGCGATTCCACGCATCGGTCACGCGCCAGCAACCCACCGACTGAAGCAACCCGCGTTCTCGTGTTCGTCGATAAACATATACATATGGCCGCTCGCATCGCAGGCCAAAGGAGACCAGATCATGAACCGCATCACCTTTCGCAACGTCAATATTTTCGATGGCAGCGGCGCCCCGCCCTTTCGCGGTGAAGTCCTGGTCGACGGCAAGCGCATTCTGCAGGTGACACGCGCGCCCGGCACGGTGAACAGCGAGAACTCCCGCATCATCGAGGGACGGGGCCGCTTCCTGATGCCCGGCATGACCGAGGCGCACACCCATTTCAGCTGGAATGACCAGCCCTCGCTGGCCGCCATCCAGTTCATGCCGCCCGAAGAGCACATGCTCTGGTGCGTGCGCGTGGCCAAGCGGTATCTGGACATGGGCTGGACGTCCGCCATCGGCGCGGCGGCGGCCAAGCCCCGGCTGGATGTGGTGCTGCGCAACGCCATTGATGCGGGGGAATTCGAAGGGCCGCGGTATCTGGCCGGCAGTCAGGAGATCACCACCATCGGCGCGCTGGGTGACAACACCCTGCCGCACATGAACTTCGAGGAACTGAGCTTCGGCAGCGTCTGCAGCGGACCCGAGGAGATCCGTCGTTCAGCACGCACATTCATCAAATACGGCGTGGACCACCTGAAGATCAATCTTTCGGGCGAATACATCGCCGGCATTCCCGCCGAAATGTCTCCGTTCGCCGAAGAAGAGATCGCCATGCTGGCGCTCGAGGCCAAACGCTATGGCAAACGCATCGCCGCCCACGCCCGCTCCAGCGAATCGGTCAAGCAATGCGTACGCCACGGCATCGAGATGGTCTACCACGCCAGCTTCGCCGACGAGGAAGCCCTGGATATGCTCGAGGCGGCAAAGGACAGGCACTTTGTCGCTCCGGGCATAGGCTGGCTGATCCGCACCACCTACAACGCGGCCGAGTACGGCATCACCGAAGAGGTCGCGACCAAGATGGGCTACAAACGCGAGCTTGAAGTGGCATCGGAGACCTTGCGCAAGATGCACCAGCGCGGCATACGCATCCTGCCCGGCGGGGACTACGGTTTTGCCTGGATGCCCCACGGCACCAATGCCAACGATCTGCAGTACTTCGTCGACTATATCGGCATGACGCCGGCCGAAGCATTGACCGCGGCCACCAGCCTGGGCGGGCAGATCATGATGCGCCCCGACGAGCTGGGCCAGGTGAAGCCCGGCTTTCTCGCGGATCTGGTCCTGGTCGACGGCAACCCGCTCGAGAACCTGGCGCTGCTGACCGAGCCGGCCAAGATCAACCTTGTGATGAAGGACGGGATCGTCTTCAAGGATTGCACCATGCCGTTTCCGCTGCATGCAGCGCTGCACCTGCCGGGCGGCGACTTTCCGTTGCAGGAGGAAGGCGTGCGCGAAGCCATTGCCGAAACCGCGGCATGATGTGAGTGTCATCGCCGCCTGGCATCGTCCGCCCCGGCTGCGGACTGCGCCGGGCGTGTGCCACCGGAAAAGCCCGCAGAACGCCGGCACAGGCTTTGTGCGAAAGTGCAGTGCGCGCCCGGATGCAGATTGTCGCGCTGGCAATCAGCGCCGGGCGCACACCCACAGGAGTTTGTCGATGCAACAGCGCAAGTTAGGAAACAACGGCCCTCTCACCTCCGCCTTGGGACTGGGGTGCATGGGCATGAGCGAGTTCTATGGAGACAGTGACGACAGCGCCTCGCTGCACACTCTGGCACGCGCGGTCGAACGGGGTGTGTCGCTGTTCGATACCGCCGACACTTATGGCTTTGGCCGCAACGAGACACTGCTCGGCCGGTTCATTGCCGAAGGCGGGGCTGCGCGGCGCGAACGCATGGTGCTGGCGACCAAATTCGGCATCGTGCGCGCCGAGGGCCAATACGAGCGGCGCATCGACAACTCCCCGGCCTATATCCGTTCTGCGTGTGAGGCTTCACTGCGCCGGCTGGGCGTGGAGAAAATCGATCTCTACTACTGCCATCGCCGGGACCCCGGTGTGCCCATTGAAGACGTTGTGTCTACGCTGGCGGAGCTGGTACGCGAAGGCAAGATCGGTGCCATCGGTCTGTCCGAAGTGTCCGAGCAGACGCTGCGGCGCGCGCATGCCGTGCATCCGATAGCCGCCGTGCAGAGCGAATTTTCGCTCTGGAGCCGCGAGCCCGAGCGTGGCATGCTGGCTGCCTGTTCCGAGCTGGGCACGGCCTTCGTGGCCTACAGCCCGCTGGGGCGGGCGTTTCTCACGGGTACGCTGAACATGGAGCAACTGGCCGACAACGATTTTCGCCGCAACAACCCCCGCTTCCAGGGTGAAGCTGGGCAAAGCAATCGGCAGCTGGTGGACACGCTGGCGCAGTTCGCGGCAGCGCGCAGCGCCAGCAGCGCCCAGATTGCGCTTGCCTGGCTGCTCAACAAGTTCCCGCATGTGATCCCTATCCCGGGCACCCGGCGAGTGGCTTATCTGGAAAGCAATGTCGCCGCGGCCGAGATACGGCTCGGTGCTGATGAGCTGGCGCAGCTCGATGGTCTGTTCGATCCACAGCGCGTGGCGGGGGCTCGCTACCCCGACGCGGGTTTCGTCGGCATGGAAACGCGCTGATCCGAGCCGGCAGGAAAATCGCACCGGCCTGAGGATCGCGCTCAAACGTCAGGAACCACCGGCCTGTTTGAATCTCGCGTTGCGCATGCCGCCGCGGGCTGGCGCCCGTTGCAGCTCCATGGAAGAGCTTTCCCAGGGCAACCATTCGCCGCCAGGGCCGCTCAGGTATCCATCCGCGGGCGCCTGGGCGCCGCCGGTCGCAGGATGAAGCAGAGCAGGAACGGCAAGCCGTAGAACTTCGACACCCAAACCCACAATGGAGTGAATGCCAACACGGCGCTGCTGCATACGATGTGCGCCAGGCAGCGTCAACAAACGTGGTCCAAGCCGACAGCTTGCGGCAAGTTGCAGGAATCCAAGCTTGGAGCGATACCGGTTGCCAGGATGCAGTCAAGCGGCCTGATGCGCATGCTGACGCCCGCTGGAACAGCGCAATGCCCCCGGGTAAACGCCGCGCGCTGGACGAGGACCAGGGGATCAATGCCTTGATCGCCAAGGTCGAGAAGCCCAAAGTCGGCATCCGGGCCAGGGTGAACACGGGCGACTGCGGGCTGGAAAAACACTGCGCTTGCACATGCAGGCGAACCTGGGAATGGCAGGGCATCAAATGGGTTGTGGTGCTTACCTGAGCGCATCTGGTGCGTGCCCAAAAGCCTGTCGCCTGGCCGGAAGCCGTACGGCGCCGGCTGTCGCCTCGTTTATGATGCGCTTCCAGCGGCTTTCCCTCCCGCTGCTTGCGTTTTTCAAGCGACAGAACCAGGCTAGCCGCAAGCCTTTCATGGAGGAAGACGCGGATCCGCTGAGTCCGGTGGGCCTGGCCATTTACAGGCCCACGAACATCATGGCCCCAAGGCATCGAAGGCCTGACGCTGCACGCCGAGCAAAGGCCCAGGCCATTCCACATGGCAGCGCGCGCAACGCGGGCCTGCCGCGGCGCCGCTCGCCTGCCCCACCCTAGCCTGCCAACAAGGACATCCCGATGCCCATCAACGAACTGCGCTCCATTTCCACTTTCGTCAAGACCGCCGATCTGGGCAGCTTGCGCAAGGCGGCGGCGGCGCAGGGCATGACGCCGCAGGCTGCGAGCCAGGCATTGGCGCAATTGGAAAAGCACCTGGGCGTGCGCCTGTTGCACCGCACCACGCGCAATATGCAGCTGACGGCCGAAGGCCGGCAGTTCCTGGAATCGGCGCGGCCCTCGCTGGCCGGGCTGGAGCGCGCGCTGGCCCAGGCCCGCAACGCCACCGATGAGATTGCCGGCCCGCTGCGCATTGTCGGCCCGCACTCGGTGTTCCGTCCGGTGCTGGCCGCGCTGCTGCAGGAGTTTTCCGAGCTGCATCCGCGCGTCCAGCCCGATGTGCAGCTCGACGACCGCATAGGCAACTGGGTCGAGGACCGGGCCGACGTGGGCTTTCGCATCGGTCTGTCAGCGGCAGACGGCGTGATCGCGCGCCGGCTTTTTCCCTTGCAGCTGATCGTCTGCGCCGCGCCGCGCTATCTGGAGCGCCATGGCGCGCCGGACCGCATCGAACAGCTCGCGGAGCACCGCTGCAGCGTGTTCCGACTGCGCACCACCGGCCAGCCCCTGCCGTGGCGCCTCAAACAGGGCGACACGTCCGTGGAGCAGGACGTGCCGCCGGCTTTCGTCGCCAACGAAGAAGAGCTGGAAACCGACGCCGTGCTCGGCGGGCGGGTGCTGGGCCAGTTGACTTCCGTGACCGCGGCGCAGCACATCCGCAGCGGCCGGCTGGTGCCGCTGCTGACGCAGCATGTGGCGGATTTTTCCAGCGTCTTTGTCTACTACGGCAGCCGCGTGGCCCAGCCGGCGCGCGTGCGCGCGTTTCTGGATCTGGCCATAGACCGCCTGGCCAACAACCACACCTATGTGCTGAGCCAGCAAGAGTTGACGGCGGCGGAAGAACGCGGGCGCGCACTGTTCGTGCGCCCCGCGCAGACTGTGCCGCCAACTGCATGAGCGCTGCGCCGCGCGATTGACAAGCGTAGCTTGCCAATGGAGCAAGATCCGCTTGCGATTCAGACCAGGGCCCAGGCACTACAGTCTCTGGCGATGGAACGTACTCCACGCCTGTCCGCGCGCCTTGTCCGCTGGCCCGCCCATAAAAACGCTCTGCCCACCCACAGGAACCCGCCATGGCCCAACTGAACATCAACGGCAAGTCCGTGACCGTCGACGTCGAGGACGACACACCTCTGCTCTGGGTGCTGCGCGAGCAGGTCGGCCTGACCGGCACCAAGTACGGCTGCGGCATAGGCCAGTGCGGCGCCTGCACCGTGCAGCTCGATGGCGCGGCGCTGCGCTCCTGCGTGATGCCCGTGGCCGCGGTCACGCCGCAGCAGAAAGTCACCACCATCGAAGGCCTGGGCGCCGAGCAGCCCCACCCCTTGCAGCTGGCCTGGGCCGAGCTGGATGTGGCGCAATGCGGCTACTGCCAGTCGGGCATGCTGATGGCGGCGGCCGCGCTGCTGGCGCAGAATCCGGACCCGAGCGAGGCGCAGATTCGCAGCGAGATCAGCAACATCTGCCGCTGCGGCACCTACGCCCGGGTGCTCGCAGGCATACAGCTTGCCGCCCGGCGCATGCGCGCATCCGCACCCGCCCACTCCGCGCCCGCGGCGCGCAACTGAGGAGAGCACGATGACACAGACCACGGCATCCGCTCCCCAGTCCACCGGCCCGCGCCTTTCGCGCCGCGGCTTTCTCGCCAGCGCCAGCCTCACGGCCGGGGCCTTCACTTTCGGCTTCAACATGCTCGCGCCCCAGGCCGTGCTGGCACAGGCGGCAGCGCCCGAGGTCAATGCCTGGGTGGTGATACGCCCGGATGAAACGGTGACCATACGCATCGCGCGCACCGAGATGGGCCAGGGCTCGCTGACGGGCCTGGCGCAGCTGGTCGCCGAAGAGCTGGAGTGCGACTGGGCGCAAGTGCGCTTCGAGCTCGTCAACCCGGCGCGCAACCGCAGCCGCCAGAATGTCTGGCGCGACCTGTCGACCGGCGGCTCGCGCGCCATCCGCGGCTCGCACGACTACGTGCGCCGCGGCGGCGCTACGGCCCGGGCCATGCTGGTGCAGGCCGCGGCCAACGGCTGGGGCGTAGCGCCCGCCGAGTGCAGCGTGACCAAGGGCGTGATCGTCCATGCGGCCAGCGGACGGCGCACCACCTACGGTGCCGTGGCCGTCGCGGCCGCCGCGATCACGCCGCCCGAGCAGGTGGCGCTCAAGGACCCCAAGACCTGGACCATTGCCGGCCAGCCGCTCAAGCGCCTCGACACGCTGGACAAGCTCAACGGCAGCCTGGTCTATGGCCCCGATTTCACGCTGCCCGGCATGCTGGTGGCCGTGCCCAGGGCCTGCCCGGTGCATGGCGGCAAGCTCAAGAGCTTCGACGCCGCCGCCGTTGCCAGCCGCCGCGGCGTCAAGCAGGTGCTGCGCGTCGACGACGCCACCGTGGCCGTGGTGGCCGACACCTTCTGGCGCGCCAAGTCGGCGCTGGATGCCCTGCCCATCGTCTGGGACGAAGGCGGCAACGCCACGGCCTCGAGCGAGACCATCGCCGCGTCGCTGCGCGAAGGGCTGTCCGCAGAAAAGGCCTATGTGGGCAACCGCATCGGCGACGCCAAGGGCGTGCTGACCCAGGCCGCGCGCGTGATCGAGGCCGACTACGGCTATCCCTACCAGAACCATGCGCCCATGGAGATCCTCAGCGCCACCGTGCGCTGGAGCGCGCAGCGCTGCGAGATGTGGGGCCCGACCCAGGTGGCCGATGCCGCGCTCGACGAGATGGCCAAGGCCGCCGGCCTGCCCGCGACGGCCTGCGAGGTGCATACCATGCGCATTGGCGGCAGTTTCGGCCGGCGGCTGTACACCGACTACGTGCGTATTGCCACGCTGATTGCCAAACAGCTGCCCGACACCCCGGTCAAGATGATGTGGACGCGCGAGGAGGACATGGCCCAGGGCCAGTACCACCCGGTCACGCAATGCCGGCTGCGCGCGTCGCTGGACAACGCGGGCGAAGTGCAGGCGCTGCACATGCGCCTTTCGGGCCAGTCGATCTTTGCCTACCATGCGCCCTCGCGCATCACTGCCGAGGGCGGCGACCCCATCGTCTACCAGGGCCTGGTGGCCGAAGGCGCCGAAATGGCGCTGGGCTATACCTTTCCCCATCTGCTGGTAGACCACGCCATGCGCAACCCGCATGTGCGCCCCGGCGCCTGGCGCGGCGTGAACCTCAACCAGAACGCCGTCTACCTCGAGTGCTTCATCGACGAGCTGGCCCATGCCGCGGGCCAGGACCCGCTGGCATTCCGGCGCAAGCTCATGGCCAGGCACCCCAAGCACCTGGCCGTGCTAGAGGCCGCGGCCAAGGGCATAGGCTGGGACAGTCCGGCGCCCGCGGGCCGCCACCGCGGCCTGGCGCAGATCATGGGCTTTGGCAGTTATGTGGCCGCGGCCGCCGAGGTCTCGGTGACCGACGGCAAGCTGAGCATCCACCGCATCGTTGCCGCCACCGACCCCGGCCATGTGGTCAACCCGCAGCAGGTCGAGACGCAGATCACCGGCTCCTTCGTCTACGGGCTGTCGGCCATGCTCTACGGCGAATGCACGGTCAAGGATGGGCGCATCGAGCAGCAGAACTTCGACACCTACAACGTCATGCGGCTGGACGAAATGCCCCAGGTCGAAGTCATCACCATGCCCTCGGGCGGCTTCTGGGGCGGCGTGGGCGAACCCACCATTGCGGTGGCGGCGCCGGCGGTGCTCAATGCGGTGTTCGCGGCCACGGGCAAGCGGGTGCGGCAGCTGCCGCTGAAAAACACCCCGCTGTGAAACGCGCCCGGCCCTCTCGGGCGCGCCGGCCGCCACATCGGCCCGGCCCCGCTGCCACCAGGCCATGGCCGCGCAGCCCGCCGCAAACACCGCCATCACCACGATCAGCGAATGCGGAGTTTCCTTGGGCAGGGCCGCCAGCAGCAGCGAAGAGACGATGCCGCTGCCGTACTGCAGCGACCCGATGAGGGCCGCGGCCGATCCGGCCAGACCGGGCGGCACGCCGTCGAGCGCGGCCGCGGTGGCGCTGGCCGCAATCACGCCGTTCATGGAAAAGAACACGAACACCGGCAGCACCACGCCCGGCAGGCCGCCGATGCGCAGCTGCGCGAGCACCACACCCGCGAGCATGGCCAGCGCCGCCACCATGCTGGCGGCGCGCAGCAGCCGGTCAAGACTGAAGCGGCCGACCAGCTTGCGGTTGATCAGGCTCATGGCCATCAGGCCGATGATGTTCAAGCCAAACAGCCAGCCGTAGTGCTCGGGCGCGACGTGAAAGTACTCGATGTACACATGCGGCGAGCCGGTGATGAACGCGTAGGCGCTGACATAGAACAGCGTCACGCACAGCGTGTAGCGCATGAACACCGCATTGCCCAGCAGCGCGCGGTAGTCGGCAAACGCGGTCAGCGCCGAACTCGTTGGCCGGCGCTCCACGGGCAGCGTCTCGGGCAGGCGGCGCAACGCGAACAGCATCAGCACGCCTATGCCGGCGAGCAGCCAGAAGATGCCGTGCCAGGAGCCCAGGCGCACGATCTGCCCGCCCAGCAGCGGCCCGGCAATCGGCGCGATGGCCATGATCACCGTCAGCGTGGACAGCGTCTGCGCGGCCTTGGTGCGCGGATACAGGTCGCGCACCATGGCGCGCGCCAGCATCGGGCCGGTGCAGGCGCCAAAGGCCTGGAACATGCGCCACAGCACGATCTCGCCCAGGGTCTGCGACAGCGCGCAGCCCACCGAGCCGATCACGAACAGCAGCACACCCATGACCAGCGGCCGGCGCCGGCCTATGCGGTCGCTGACCGGCCCCCAGATGAGCTGCGCCAGCGCGAAGCCGACCAGAAAGCTGGTGATGGTCAGCTCCATGTTGCCCTGCAGTTCGCGCGCCATCTGCGGCATTGCCGGCAGATAGATGTCGGTGGACAGCGAGGTGAAGGCCATCAGCGCGCTGAGAATCAGCAACAGGCGCAGTTCGCTGACCGGGCGCGCCGGCGTCGCTGCCGGCATCAGGCGGCTTCGACGGCCAGCGAGGCCATGTCGATCACGAAGCGATAGCGCACATCGGCTTTCTCCATGCGCTCGAAGGCTTCGTTGATCTGGTCCATGCGAATCATTTCGCAGTCGGGCAGGATGTTCTTGCGCGCGCAGAAGTCCAGCATTTCCTGGGTTTCGCGTATGCCGCCTATGGGCGAGCCCGCAATGCGCCGGCGCCCCAGCAGCAGCGGCACGGTGTTCATTTCCTCCAATGGGCCGATCTGGCCGACGATGACCAGCGTGCCGTCCACGTCCAGCAGCGGCAGGTAGGGGTCAAGCGCGTGCTTGACCGGCACGGTGTCGATGATCAGATCGAAACCGTTGGCCGCCTGGGCCATGGCCTGGGGATCGGACGAGGCCAGCAGCCGGTGCGCGCCCAGTGCCAGGGCATCGGCTTTCTTGTCGCTGCTGCGGCTGAGCACCGTCACCTCGGCGCCCAGGCCCACGGCCAGCTTCACCGCCATGTGGCCCAGCCCGCCCAGGCCGATCACTGCGACGCGGCTGCCCGCGCCCACGTTCCAGGTGCGCAGCGGCGAATAGGTGGTGATGCCGGCGCACAGCAGCGGCGCGGCGCGCGCCAGATCGAGGCCCTCGGGCACGCGCAGGCAGAACTCCTCGCGCACCACCAGGTGCTTGGAGTAGCCGCCCTGGGTGTTCTCGCCGCTGATGCGGTCGCGGCCCGCATAGGTGCCGGTATTGCCCGCGCGGCACAGCTGCTCCTCGCCGCGGCCGCACTGGTCGCAGGCCATGCAGCTGTCGACCATGCAGCCCACGGCCACATGGTCGCCGACCCGGTACTTTCCGACCTTGTCACCGACCGCCGTGACCCGGCCGACGATCTCGTGGCCCGGCACGATGGGGTAGTAGCTCCAGCCCCAGTCGTTGCGCGCGGTGTGCAGATCGGAGTGGCAGACTCCGCTGTAGAGGATTTCCATCGCCACATCAT
>Ga0302347_1002418_pt1 | contig 19019 bp, 15 predicted proteins | sample PhyWR1_FD_202178 | JGI IMG/M metagenome (GOLD analysis project Ga0302347, IMG submission 202178) | Leaf surface microbial communities from wheat plants in UC Gill Tract Community Farm, Albany, California, United States - DLSL W.R1 (v2)... | ecosystem: Host-associated > Plants > Phyllosphere >...
CAAGTCGACCTTGCTGATGACCCTGTGCGGTTCGCCCCAGGCCCACAGCGGCAGCATCCGCTACATGGGTGAGGAACTGGTGGGCCAGCAGTCGTCGCAGATCATGCGTAAGAGCATCGCGGTGGTGCCGGAAGGCCGCCGCGTGTTTGCACGCCTGACCGTCGAGGAGAACCTGGCCATGGGCGGGTTCTTCACCGACAAGGGCGACTACCAGGAGCAGATGGACAAGGTGCTGCACCTGTTCCCTCGGCTCAAGGAACGCTTCAGCCAGCGCGGCGGCACCATGTCCGGCGGCGAACAGCAAATGCTCGCCATCGGCCGCGCGCTGATGAGCAAGCCCAAGCTGTTGCTGCTGGACGAGCCTTCACTGGGCCTGGCACCGATCATCATCCAGCAGATCTTCGACATTATCGAACAGCTGCGCAAGGACGGTGTGACGGTGTTCCTGGTGGAGCAGAATGCCAACCAGGCGCTGAAGATCGCCGACCGTGCCTACGTGCTGGAAAACGGCAGGGTGGTGATGCAGGGCACGGGTGAGCAATTGCTCACCGATCCGAAGGTGCGTGAGGCGTACCTGGGCGGCTGATACACAGCTGCTCTAAATGTGGGAGGGGGCAAGCCCCCTCCCACATTTTTTTTGGGTGAACAGAAATATTTAGATTATTTTCGAAGCCTTTGTAACGAAGTTCGTCGTACCGTCTCTAGTGGTGTAAGCAGGCAATCAAGCCCGCTACTTCAACCCACTGCTGGAGATTCACCATGACTACCAAACTGTCCGCCGCTACCCTCGTCCTGGCCCTCGGTTCCGCGCTGAGCCTGTCCGCCCTGACCACCACCGCCCACGCCGCCGACGACATGCAAAAGTGCTTCGGCGTCGCTGAAGCCGGCAAGAACGACTGCGCCGCGGGCGCCGGTACTTCCTGCGCCGGCACCTCGAAAGTCAAAGACCAGGCCAACGCCTGGAAACTGGTACCCGCCGGCACCTGCGCCAAAACCCCAAGCTCCACCTCGCCGACCGGCTTCGGCCAGGAAGCTGCCTTCACCGCCAAGTCCTGAAACCCTGCAAAACCTGAGTACTGATGATGACGCTTTCACCCCAACACACGGTCTCACCGGCTCAGGTGCCCGGCCTCCCCTTGCGGGCCGGGCTGGGGCTGAAGAACGAGCACTTCATCGAAGTGCTCGAGACCTTCCCCGATATCGGTTTTTTTGAAGTGCACGCCGAAAACTACATGGTCGCCGGCGGGCCGTTTCATCATTACCTGGGGTTGATCCGCGAGCAGTACCCGCTGTCGCTGCATGGCGTCGGTTTGTCCATCGGCGGCGAAGGCCCACTGAACCGTGAGCACCTCGCACGGCTGGCCGCGCTGATCGAGCGCTATCAACCCCATTCCTTTTCCGAACACCTGGCCTGGTCCAGCCACGGCCCGGTGTTCCTCAATGACCTGCTGCCCCTGGCCTACGATGCCGCCACCCTGCAACGGGTTTGCGAACACATCGACCAGGTACAAAACACCCTCAAGCGCCCGATGCTGCTGGAGAATCCCTCCACCTACCTGCAGTTTCAGCACTCCACCCTGGACGAGACCGACTTCATCAGCCAAATCATCCGCCGCACCGGCTGTGGTTTGCTGCTGGATGTGAACAACGTCTACGTGTCGTGCATCAACCACCAGCGCGACCCGCTGGCCTATATCGACGCCCTGCCGCTGTTTGCGGTGGGTGAGATTCATCTGGCCGGTTTTGCCGAAGACACCGACAGCCTTGGCGACCGCCTGCTGATCGACGACCACGGCGCGCCCATCGATAACGAGGTGTGGCAGCTGTACGAACAGGTGTTGACGCGCGTAGGCCCGGTGCCGACGTTGATCGAACGGGACAATCAGGTGCCAGCCTTCCGCGTGCTGCAAGCCGAGGCCCAGCAGGCGGAATGGCATCTGTCGCAGGTGCGCTCATGAGCCTTCAAGCAGACTTCACCAACGCCCTGCTGGCGCCGGACTCAGCCTGCCCCAAGGGGTTGTTCAGCAGCAATGGCGCCGACCCGGCCAGCCGCTTTGCGGTGTATCGCAACAATGTGCACAGCTCGTTGATCAATGCGTTGGCGGCCGCCTATCCCGTGACATTACAACTGGTGGGCGACGAATTCTTTCGCGCCACGGCCGGCGTCTATGTCCAGGACCTGCCGCCCACCAGCCCGTTGATCAGTGAATATGGCAGTACATTTTCCGACTTTATCCAGGGCTTCGAACCGGCAGCGAGCGTGCCGTATCTGGCAGACATCGCCCGACTGGAACGCCTGCGTGTCCGCGCATACCACGCGGCGGACGTGCAACCGTTGGAGCCGCATGCCGTGCTCCGGCACCTGCAAAGCCCAACCGACCTGGGGCAGTTACGCCTTCAACTGCATCCGTCCCTCGCGACGTTGAGTTCCACCTACGCCATCGTGGCAGTTTGGGCGGCGCACCAGAACGCGGCCAACTGGGATCCCTGGCACCCCGAATCCGCGCTGGTGCTGCGCCACGGGCTGGCCGTCAAGGTCTTCGCCATCGACAGCGGCTCGGTGGCGTTTATCAACAGCCTGAACCAGGGCACAGGGTTGGAAACTGCGGTAGAGCATGCCCTCGAAGCCTCGGCTGAATTCGACCTGAACCACTGCCTGAGGCTGCTGATCAGCCACGACGCCATCACCCATCTGCACACAGAACAAAAGGTATCGCCATGCGCACATCCCCTTCGGGCCTGATCGACCGCGTCATCGCGCTGTTCGAGAAAATCCCCTACAGCCTGATCGCCTTTATCGCACGCTTCTCCATCGCGGCGGTGTTCTGGAAATCCGGGCAGACCAAGGTCGAAGGCTTTGCCATTGACCTCATCAGCGGCACCTTCCAGCTCGGTGAACCCAAACTCGCCGCCTCGACCCTGCCGCTGTTTCGCAGCGAATACCACGTGCCGTTGCTGTCGCCGGAAGTGGCCGCGTACATGGCCGCGTTTGCCGAACATTTCTTCCCGGTGCTGATTCTGGTGGGGTTCGCCACGCGTTTCTCGGCCCTCGCCCTGATCGGCATGACCCTGACCATTCAGCTTTTCGTCTACCCCGACGCCTACCCGACCCACGGCACCTGGATCGCATTGCTGCTGTTGCTGGTCGCGAAGGGGCCAGGCTGCCTGTCCATCGACCACCTGATCGCCCGTCGCTACCGTTAAAGCCGGTCGAGCGCCTCGCCGCTGCGCTTGAACCAGTCCACCAGATAATCGGCCAGTACTTGCGTGCGGCGCGGCAGCCCACCCTGGTAAGGGTGAACCAGATACATCGGCTGGCTCCGCGTCTGATAATCGCGCAGGAGCCAGCGCAATCGGCCGTCAGCCAGTTCCGCAGGCAGTACGTAGGACGGCAGGCGAGCGATACCGGCGCCCACCAGCGCGGCCTTTTTCAACAGGTTGTAGTGGTTGGAGGCAAAGGTGCCGCTGACCCGCACGCGCAACAGTTCGTGCTGCTGGTGGTAGAGCCACTCCTCACGGCCGCTGTAGTGACTGTTGAGCAGGCAACGATGGGTTGCCAGGTCTGCCGGGATCCGGGGCTCGCCGTATTGCTCCAGGTAGGCCGGGCTCGCGCAGGTCATTTCGCGCCAGGCCAGAAGCGGCTTGGCCACCAGGCGCTCATGTTCAATCGAGCCCGAGCGCACTCCCAAATCGAAGCCGTCGCGCGCCAGGTCGCGGTAGCTGTTGTTCAATTCCAGCTCGATCTGCACCTGCGGGTACTGTTTGGAAAACTCCAGCAACAAGCCGTCGAAGAAGGTTTCACCCAGGGAAACCGGAACCGTCATACGCACCGGCCCGGCCAGATCGTCCTTGAGCCGGGCCAATGCCTGACGCGCGCGATCCACCTGTACCACCAGCGCCTGGGCCTCGGGCAACAACGCCGCGCCGGCGGCGGTGAGGCTGAGTTTGCGCGTGGTGCGGTGCAGCAGCACCACCGCGTACTGTGCCTCCAACTGGCTGATGCGCTTGGACAACTGCCCCTTGCTGCAGCCCAGTTGCTCGGCCGCCACGGTAAAGCTGCCCGCTTCGATCAATACGGCAAAGGCCGCCAGGTCATCCATCTCGCTCATGGATTGTTTCCATTTGAAAACCAAAGGTTGCCCATTAGCACGTTTATCCGCTTAAAAAGCCACTCTAGACTCAACCTTCACTTACCCCTGGAGGAACAGCACCATGAAAATCCTGTTGATTGGCGCCAGCGGCACCGTCGGCTCAGCGGTCAAGGCGGAGCTCGCCCAGCGTCATGAGGTGATCAGCATCGGTCGCAGCAGCGGCGACTTCCAAGTGGATATCAGCGACAGCGCCTCGATCCGCCAGCTGTTCGAACAGACCGGCAAATTCGATGCACTGGTCTGCGCAGCGGGCAATGTGAACTTCGTCGCACTGGGCGACATGAGCGACAGCGACTTCGAACTGGGCCTGCGAGACAAGCTGATGGGCCAGGTCAACCTGCTGCTGATCGGCCGCGAGTACGCCAACGATGGCGCGTCGTTCACCTTCACCAGCGGCATTCTCAACCGCGACCCGATCCGTACCGGCGCTTCGGCGGCGCTGGTCAATGGCGCGCTGGATGCGTTCGTCAAAGCTGCGGCGATCGAATTGCCGCGCGGCCTGCGCGTCAATTCGGTAAGCCCCACCGTGCTGCTGGAAGCCATGGGCAGCTACGCGCCGTACTTTCGTGGCTACAAGCCAGCCCCGGGTGCCGACGTGGCACTGGCCTACGCCAAAAGCGTGGAAGGCTTGCAGACCGGTCAGACCTTTATCGTAGGCTGAATGTTTTGCCTGTAAGAATTGCCTGAAGCAGGCGCGCAGGGTTGTGATGCAGCCCCAGCCTGCGTAACGTGGCGGCACTTGTCTGGAGACCCGATAATGCGCGCCGCCCGTACCCTTGCCCTGCTTGCCCTGCTTCCCCTGTTCGCCGCCTGCCAGATGTTCGAAAGCGAGCCGGCCAAGCCGTCTCTCGCCGGGCTGACCCGCATGCAGGGTGAACTCACGGCCGTCGGTGGCAAGCTGCTGTTCCAACCGTGCAACGACAAACGCAACTACGTGGTCAACGACACCGGCGCCACCAGCGTCCTGCAGGAAGCCGCCTCCCTGGCCGGCCAGCAAGGTGCGTTGTTTGCCGACCTGCGTGGCAAGTTCTCCGGCGTCGCCAGCGGCACCCAGGGCAGCGTCGACGTGCAACAGCTGTACCGCGTCGAACGTGCGACCGCAGCCTGCGACGACCCGGACTTCAAGCGCATGATCCTGCGGGCCAACGGCCACAAGCCGACCTGGGTGATGAACGTCACCGCCAAGGGCATGGTGCTGGAGCGCGAAGGCCAGCCGCCCTTGGCAGTGCCGTACGTGGAAGAACAGATGGGCGACGGCCGCTTCAACCTGATGACCGAAGCCAACAACCAACACATTGAACTGTGGGTAGCCCCGCAACGTTGCATCGACAGCGCCAGCGGCAGCCTGCAGCACATGACCGCCGAGCTGCGCGTCAACGGCCAGGTACAGCGCGGTTGCGCGTCATTCGGCGGCTCGCGCGACGATTGATTGGTTTTAACATGACGGGAAACCACGGTTGGGGCTTATAATCGCCGGTTTGCAAAACAGCCGGCCTCTTTGCCCGCCGCCTACCGGATCCCGTCATGTTACGAATCACCGAACTCAAGCTGCCCATCGACCATCCCGAAGAAGACCTGCGGCCTGCCATCTTGCAGCGCCTGGGCATCGCCAGTGATGACCTGCTCGATTTCACCCTGTTCAAACGCAGCTACGACGCCCGCAAGAAATCCTCGGAGCTGTGCTTCATCTACACCATCGACCTGGACGTGAAGGGCGAAGCCGAGCTGCTGCTCAAGTTCGCCGACGACCGCAACGTCAACCCGGCGCCGGACGTCAGCTACAAGGTGGTCGGCCAGGCACCGCAAGGTTTGACCGAGCGGCCTGTCGTCGTCGGTTTCGGCCCGTGCGGCATCTTCGCCGGGTTGCTGCTGGCGCAGATGGGCTTCAAGCCGATCATCCTCGAGCGCGGCAAGGAAGTGCGCCAGCGCACCAAGGACACGTGGGGCCTGTGGCGTAAAAGCGTGCTCAACCCCGAGTCCAACGTGCAGTTCGGTGAAGGCGGCGCCGGCACCTTCTCCGACGGCAAGCTCTACAGCCAGATCAAGGACCCGAAATTCCACGGCCGCAAAGTGCTGCACGAGTTCGTCAAGGCCGGCGCGCCGGAAGAGATCCTCTACGTCAGCAAGCCGCACATCGGTACCTTCCGCCTCACCGGCGTGGTGGAAAACATGCGTGAGCAGATCATCGCCCTCGGCGGTGAGGTGCGTTTCGAGCAACGCGTCACCGACGTGCTGATCGAAGACGGCCAGCTCAACGGCGTGGTCGTCGACGGCGGCGAGCAGATCCTTTCCAGGCACGTGATCCTGGCCCTGGGCCACAGCGCTCGCGACACCTTCCGCATGCTCCACGGCCGTGGCGTGTACATGGAAGCCAAGCCGTTCTCGGTGGGTTTTCGCATCGAACACCCGCAATCGCTGATCGACGCCGCGCGCCTGGGCAAATACGCCGGGCACCCGAAACTCGGCGCCGCCGACTACAAGCTGGTGCACCACGCCAAGAACGGCCGCTCGGTCTACAGCTTCTGCATGTGCCCGGGCGGCACCGTGGTGGCGGCAACGTCCGAGCCGAACCGCGTGGTCACCAACGGCATGAGCCAGTACTCGCGTAACGAGCGCAATGCCAACTCCGGCATCGTGGTCGGCATCACCCCCGAGGTGGATTACCCGGGCGGCCCGCTGGCCGGCATCGAGCTGCAGGAACGCCTGGAGTCCCACGCCTACATCCTCGGCGGCAGCAACTACGAGGCTCCGGCGCAGTTGGTAGGCGACTTCATCGCCGGCAAGCCATCCACGGCCATCGGCAGTGTGGAACCGTCCTACAAACCGGGCGTGGCCCTGGGTGACCTGGCCCTGGCCTTGCCGGACTTCGCCATCGAGGCGATCCGTGAAGCGCTGCCGGCGTTCGAGAAACAGATCAAGGGCTACTCGCTGCACGATGCGGTACTCACCGGTATCGAGACGCGCACGTCGTCGCCGCTGCGGATTACCCGCGACGAATCGATGCAGAGCTTGAACGTGAAAGGCCTGTTCCCGGCCGGTGAAGGCGCCGGTTACGCGGGCGGGATTCTGTCGGCGGGTGTGGACGGGATTCGGATTGCCGAGGCGTTGGCGCGGGATATGTTGGGCCTGAACGCCTGATTACATGTGGGAGGGCAAGCCCCCTCCCACATTGGTTTTTAGGGTGTGTCAGATATTGGCGCGCGGGATGCTGTCCGGTAACGGCTCGCCCCGCTCCACACTGGCCGCCACGGCCGCGATCAAACCTTCCAACGCATAGCCCTGCCCGACCAGCCACGCTTGATCGTAATACGTCGTGGCATACCGCTCGCCACCATCACACAAGATCGCCACGATCGAACCCGACTCCCCCGCCGCCTTCATCTGCTGCGCCGCCACCAGCGCGCCAATCAGGTTGGTCCCGCTGGACCCACCGACCCGCCGCCCCAACCGCTCAGCCAGGTAATGCATGGCCGCCAGCGACAACGCATCCGGCACCTTGACCATCGCATCGATCACCTTGGGCAGGAACGACGCCTCGACCCGTGGCCGACCAATGCCTTCGATGCGCGAACCGCAGTCCAGGCGCAGACTGGCATCGCCACTCTGGTAGAAATCGAAAAACACCGAGCGCTCGGCATCCGCACATAACACCCGCGTTGTGTGCTGGCGATAACGCACGTACCGCCCCAGCGTGGCCGTGGTGCCGCCGGTGCCGGGGCTGGAAATCAACCAGCTCGGCTCGGGATGCCGCTCGAAGCGCATCTGCTGGAAGATCGACTCGGCGATGTTGTTATTGGCGCGCCAGTCGGTGGCGCGTTCAGCGTAGGTGAACTGGTCCATGAAGTGGCCGCCGCTTTCCTGGGCCAGGCGTTCGGATTCGGCGTAGATCTGCGTCGGGTCCTGCACCAGGTGGCTCTTGCCGCCATAGAAGGCGATCTGCGCGATCTTCGCCTGGGAGGTGGTCGCCGGCATCACCGCGATAAACGGCAAGCCGAGCAGGCGGGCAAAGTAGGCTTCGGAAATCGCCGTCGAGCCGCTGGACGCTTCGATCACCGGCGCACCCGGCTTGAGCCAGCCATTGCACAGCGCATACAGGAACAGCGAGCGCGCCAGCCGATGCTTGAGGCTGCCCGTGGGGTGGCTGGACTCATCCTTGAAGTACAGCTCGATACCCGGCAACCCTGGCAGCGGCAAGGGAATCAGGTGGGTGTCGGCGCTGCGCTGGAAGTCGGCTTCAATGATGCGAATGGCTTCGCGGGCCCAAGGACGGTGGTCGCTCATGGAGGGTTTCTCTAAGGGTTTCGCCCCCGATTTTAGGGGGTTTCCTACGCGCTACACAGATACAGTACCGACTCAATTGGTCACACAATTGCTAGGCTTGGCGACATCGCCGTCCAAGCCCGTCGCTTATAACAAATAAGAATATAACTTTTGTTTTAACAACTAACGGTACGGGTTAGGGTACCCACCTATTGAACCTGGATTGGAGAGCAACCCTTGCCTCTGCGTAGCACTTTCACCCGTTTCTTCCAGCTGGAAGCCGCCAGCGGTCTGTTATTGATCGCCGCTGCCGCCCTGGCGCTGATCATCAACAATTCGCCCTTGTCGCACCTGTACGGCGCGTTTCTCGATGTGCCGGTAGTGGCGCAGATCGGCGCGCTGAAAATCGCCAAGCCGGCGCTGTTGTGGATCAATGACGGCTTGATGGCCTTGTTCTTCCTGCTGATCGGCCTGGAGGTCAAGCGCGAGTTGCTCGACGGCCACCTGTCCAAGCCGTCGCAAGTGGTGTTGCCAGGTGCAGCGGCCATCGGCGGCATGGTCGTACCGGCGCTGATCTACTGGGCGATCAACAAGGATTACCCCGCCGCACTCTCCGGCTGGGCGATCCCCATGGCCACCGACATCGCCTTTGCGCTGGGTGTGCTGGCGTTGCTGGGCAAGCGGGTGCCGGTGTCGCTGAAACTGTTCCTGATGACCCTGGCGATCATCGACGACCTGGGCGCGATCATCGTCATCGCCGTGTTCTATTCCGCCGACCTGTCCGGCGCAGCCCTGGCGGGTGCCGGCGCCTGCCTGGTGGCCTTGATTGCGATGAACCGCCTGGGGGTGATCAAGCTCGGGCCGTACCTGATCATTGGCTTGATCCTGTGGGTCTGTGTACTCAAGAGTGGCGTGCACGCCACCCTGGCCGGCGTGACCCTGGCGTTCTGCATCCCGCTGCGCACCAAGAACGCCGAACCCTCGCCACTGCTGACCCTGGAGCACGCCCTGCACCCGTGGGTGGCCTACGGCATCCTGCCGTTGTTCGCCTTCGCCAACGCCGGTGTTTCGCTGACCGGCGTGAGCCTTGAAAGCTTCACCCACCACGTACCCATGGGTATCGCTGCGGGCCTGCTGATCGGCAAGACTGTCGGCGTGTTCGGCCTCACCTGGCTGGCCATCAAGACCGGCCTCGCCGCCCTGCCCGCCGGCGCCAACTGGGGCCAGGTGTTCGGCGTGGCGATCCTGTGCGGCATCGGCTTTACCATGAGCCTGTTTGTCGGCTCACTGGCGTTTGTGCCGGGTGCCAGCGAATTTGCCGGTGAGGACCGCATGGGGATTCTGACCGGGTCGATACTGGCCGCATGCATCGGTTATGCGGTGACGGCGATGGCGAGTCGAAAGAAGGCCGCATCACTGTAAGCGTTGAAGTGACAGTTAAAAGCTAAAAAGCCGCCTCGGTTTAAACCGAGGCGGCTCCACTTCTCAGACCTTAAAGATCATCGAAGCTGTCCCGCAGGAATACCCATACGTGATAAACACGCAGGGCATTCACTACGAGGTCCCACGTACGTCGTGCAAACTTAAACATACTCGGCCCTCCGTGAGTTGGGCCTTACCTCCAGCGCACTTACCGGAACATGTGAACCTTAGGATGCAGGTCGAATGCGTCCTTTGAGGTGGCCGGGCTAATGGTCCTCCCGCATGAATCCGGCACGGATTACTAGCCCGTGGCGGTTGGTCCAGAATTCGCGCGCATGCCCGGTTCCCCCAAAAGCGACAAACGAAGAACGGAGTGGAGGCTAAAGAAAATCCCGAGTGAAGGTGTGACCAACAGTGGTCAAACATCCAGTATCTCCCCACACCTTTATTGCGAGGTTTTACAGCCACACTTGGAAACCGAAAAGCTTTAGAGAAGAGCGGTACTCACCCTTGGCGATCTTGCATGATGAAATAGCCGGCGTTAGTATTTGCCAGCAGGTCGAATGCGTCCTTTGAGATCGCAACTCCAGCCGCAAACTGGGTTTGCAATAAAAAACCGCCCCACTAAGGCGGTTTTTTATTGCCTGCTGCTTACGCCACCCACCGTGTGCAGCCGACTGAAGCCAAAAGTACTTAACTTCATTTTTTCGCATCCGTACCCCATAAACCAAAAAACCCCAACCGGTCACCCGGTTGGGGTTTTGTGTTTCTACAGCCGGCGCTTAGCGAGTGACGCGGCTGGTGCCATCAACGGTCATGATGCGCACGCGGTCGCCGATGCGGAAGATTTCATTTTCCTGCACGGCCTGCACGTAGGCACGCATGCTGCCGTCGTCTTCACGAACGGTGATCTCCACACCTTGGGTGCGGGTCAAGCCTTCTTCGGTAGCCGAGCCCAGCAGGCCACCGGCGACGGCGCCGATCACGGCCGTCACGATGCTGCCACGGCCACCGCCGATGGCGCTGCCGCCAACACCACCGATGACTGCGCCGGCAGCGCCGCCGATTGGGGTCTTGGTGCCTTCGATTTTCACCGGACGCAGGGATTCGATGGTACCCATGCGAACGGTATGTACACGACGCGCCTCGTCACGAGAGTACGAGTCGCCGGTCAGACTCGAGGCGCAGCCACCCAACAACAACGACAGGGTGGTAAAGCAGGCAACCAGTAAAACGGACTTACGCATAGCATCAACTCCAAAGGACAGGTGTTCATTAGACGCTGCAGCTTGGCGCCTGTCACGGCAAGCACGGCAGAAACTTGCTTTCATTCAGCCTGAGTACAGACTGCTTGAACCCCAAAACTCGACAAATGGTAGCTCAGCAAGTGTGCCAAGAGATGTCGGGATAGTTTGGTCATTATAGCTGCAAGCCGCATGCGACCGAAGCCTCTCCCATAGAGACGTCGGCGCAGCGAACAACATTCAGGTGAGGTGACGAAAGGTGACGCTCAGGGCGCCAGGCGCTCGCGGATCCAAACGCCTGCCTGCAGGCGATAGTTGAGGCGATCATGCAGGCGGCTGGCGCGGCCTTGCCAGAACTCGATGCGCTCGGGCAGCAGGCGGTAACCGCCCCAATGCTCGGGGCAATCGGGTTGGGTGTCGCTGAACCGCTGCTCGGTGGCCTTGAGCAATTCCTGCAGCTCTTCGCGGTCACGAATGACCTGGCTCTGCGGAGACGCCCAGGCCCCCAGGCGGCTGCCCAGCGGGCGGACCTGGTAGTAAGCGTCCGACTCCTCGGGCGTGACCTTGACCACCCGCCCTTCGATGCGCACCTGGCGCTCGAGGGTCGGCCAGAAGAAGGTCATGGCCGCAAACGGCCGTGCCGCAAGCTGTTCGCCCTTGGCACTCTGATAGTTGGTAAAGAAGGTAAAGCCCTGCGCGTCCAGGCCCTTGAGCAACAGGATACGGCAGTGCGGGCGACCGTCCTGGTCGACCGTGGCCAGGGTCATGGCATTGGCCTCCACCGGCGGCTGCTCGGTTTTCACCGCATCGCCAAACCACTGGTGGAACAACGCAAACGGCTCGCTCGGGGCCTGGGCCTCGCTCAAACCATCCCGTGTGTAGTCACGGCGCATATCGGCCAGTGCCTGGGTCATGCAGCGTTATCCTTCTGGTTCAACGGATCAGTTTTTCGCCTGGTCGTTCGCAGCCGGTGTAGCGGCCTTGGCCTTGGCTGGGGCCGGCTTCTTCGCAGCCGGCTTGGCCGGGGCCTTTTTGGCGGCTGGCTTGGCGGCGGCTTTTTTCGCCACGGCTTTTTTCGCCGGCGCCTTGGCGGCCGCAGCGGCGACTGGCGCTGGAGCGTTCTGCACGGCAACCATCTCGGCTGCAGGCGGGGTCTTGCCCGACTGGTACTTGCTCAGCAAGGCCAACATAGTTGTACGCTGAGTGAACATGATTTCCATGCGACGGTTCAGCGCACGGCCCTGGGTGCTGTCGTTGGCGGCACGTGGCATAAGGTCGCCCATGCCACGCAGCATCAGGCGGTCCTGCTTCAGGCCGCTGAGGCTGAAGATCGACGCGATGGACTGCGCGCGTTCCTTGCTCAATGCCTGGCTGGCCGGGGCGGTGCCGGTGGCATCAACGTGACCGAGTACCAGTACGGCGGTTTTCGGGTCGGCTTCAACAGCCTTGGCGACGCGGGTGAACGGGCCGAGAGTCACCGGCAGCAGCATCGCCGGGCGCTTCGGGTTGTAGGAACCGTCTACCGGGGCAATCACCACCAGCACGTTGTCGCGACGTTCCAGTTGCAGGTTGCTGTCCTTGATGGCGGCGCGCAGGCGCGGCTCGTAGTCGTCGAGCCAGGCTTGGGTGATTTTTGGATCAGGCATCGGCACGTTGGTCACGTCGACCTTGGCCAATGGCTTGGGTTTGCTTTCGAACGGCCACCACCAGTGGGTTTCGGAATCGTTCTTGGCGACCGTCGGGGCCGGCTCAGCAGCCTTGAGATCGGCTTTCAGGTCGGCCTTGGCATCCGCGGCCTTTTCGTCGGCGCTCTTGGAACCGAACGGCCACCAGCTGGAACCGGTGTCGGCCTTGGCGGTTGGCGCTGGCGCGGCAGGCGCAGCGGCAGCGGCTACAGGGGCGGCAGGCTTGGCGCCAGCAGCAGGCTTGGCGTCCGGCTTGGCATCAGTTTGAGTTACGGCGTCCTTGGTAGCGGCCTTGTCAGATCCAAATGACCACCAATGCCCGCCTTCGGCATCATTTTGTGGTGTTTGTGCGCAACCGGTAATAGTGAGGCACAGCGCCAGTGCCAAGGACTTGTTCGATAACATGAGATATCCACAAAATGAGAAAAGAAACGGGGGTCTGGATGACCCATTAAACAGACGCTTAGAGAACATTAAAGTTACATCATTTCGTTCAGCGTCTTTCTTATAGTTGCCTTTGTAACAAAAAAACGTGAAACAGCAAGGGGTTTACAGACAACCGGCCAATATTCCGACCAACTTCTGTGCCCGTGGGTCCATAAGTACATAAGGCCCGAGTGTATTAGTCACGAAACCAAATGCTACATCATGTTCAGGGTCGGCAAACCCCACCGAACCGCCGGCGCCAGGGTGCCCGAAAGCACGCGGGCCAAGGCCGAAGGTGGCATTCGGCAGCTGCGGTTGGTCCAGCATGCAGCCCAGCCCGAAGCGGGTTTGTGTCAATAATGTTTTATCCGGCCCGATACTGTGTTCGCGGGTCAATTGTTCGAGCATGTCGGCTTCGAGCAAACTACCGTCCAACAAACCGCTATAAAAACCCGCCAGGCTGCGTGCATTACCGTGACCATTTGCCGCCGGCTGCTGCATGCGTCGCCATTCGGGTTTATTAGTGCTGGTCAGAATAGACGGTGGGTTGGCAAATGCCCGTGTGGTCATGGCCGCAGGTTCACGCATCATTACTTGCAATAACCGTTGTGCGGCTTCATCGCCCATATTGCCTTTGCTGCGCGCTATATGGGCAACACGATAAAACTCTGCATCGGCCAGGCCCACATGAAAGTCCAACCCCAATGGCCGCGCCACCCGCGCCACGATGGACTCCCCCGGCCCGCGCCCATCGGCGCGGCGCAGCAGTTCACCGACCAGCCAGCCGTAGGTGATCGCCTCGTAGCCATGGCCCTGGCCCGGCGTCCACCACGGGGCTTCGGCCGCCAGGGTGTCGACCATCAATTGCCAGTCGTACAGGGCTTCGGTTGGCAGCATCTCGCGGATCGCCGGCAGCCCGGCCTGATGGCAGAGCAACTGGCGCAGGGTGATGGATTCCTTGCCAGCGGCGGCGAATTCCGGCCAGTAGTTGGCCACCGGGGCGTCCAGCTGCAGCTTGCCCTCGGCCACCAGTTGCAGGGCGGTGACGGCGGTGAAGGTCTTGGTGCAGGAGAACAGGTTGACGATGGTGTCGCTGTGCCAGGCCTCGGTACCGTCCTTGTCGGCGGTGCCGGCCCACAGGTCGACGACGGTTTCGCCGCCGATCTGGATGCACAGCCCGGCGCCACGCTCCTGCGGGTCATCGAATAAGGCGGCGAACGCTTCACGTACCGCCTCGAACTGAAGTTCGTAATGACCCTGAATCTGCACCTGAACGCCCTCGAAAAACACGGTAAGAAGTGGCCGGCATTGTTCCAGCCCTCAGGGCTTTTGTGAACCCGTCAGGCGTTAATCAGTGACCATTTCCCGAGTGCCCGCCGGCATGTCCGGCGCCCTGCCCCGGACCTTTGCCCGCCTGCCCGGCCCGGCCACCTTCGCTTTCCCGTGCGGCATTGGCGGCCTTGGCCTTTTCGGCCTCCTTGCCCAATTGGTCGATCGCCGCCAGGTTGCTTTTACGCACGCTGTCGACAAAGCCCTGGAAGGGTACGTCGGTGATGCCGACCAGGCCGAAGTGGCCGTTTTCACCGTCCAGCAGCCGGCCGGTAGCCGGTTGGTCCAGGTACTGGAACCAGTGCACACCGACAATCGACGGCTCGGCCATGGCCGCCTTGAGGAAATTAGCGTACGCCGCGCCGCGATCCTCTTCCCTGGCCAACTGCGTCACGCCACCCCAGAACGGGCCACGGTCGGCCGAGCCGAAGTTGAATTCGGTGATCAGCACCGGCTTGTCCAGTGCGCGCAGGGCGGCAAAGTCATACCCGTCCTGGGGTTTGAGGGTGTACATGTTAAAGCTCAGCACGTCGCAATACTGCGCGCAGGACGCCACGGCTTCCGGGGTGCTGACCGCATAGCGGCCGCCCAGCAGCAGTTGGTTGGGCGCGTGCCATTTCAACGAGTCGGAAATGGTCTTGAAGTAGGCGTCGGCAAAGGTCTTCTGAAAATATTTGAAGTCGGCTTCGATTTCCGGGTGCTCGGGGCTTGGCATCGGCGGCTCGAAGCCTGGGTCTTCCATCAGCTCCCAGCCCGCCAGCTGGATACCCCAGGCTTTCGACAGGCCTTCTTCGTTGCGATATTTGTCGCGCAGTTGCTTGAGGAACGCGCGCTTGGCCGGTACGTCGGTGGTCATGCGCAGCGTGCCGTAGGCCAGGGCAAAACGGGATTTCGGATCATCGCCGGGGCCGGCCCAGGCCAGCTCGTTGTCGGCAAAGAAGCCGATCAGCCACGGATCATCGCGGTGGTCGCGAGCAGCGATGGCCACAGCGCGCTCGGTGGCCATGGCGAAGCGCGGGTCGAACGGGTCCGGCATGCCGCCCCACCAGTCGGTGCCGGTGCTGATGCTGGCGTAGTCACCCACGATCGACAGCGGCAAGGTGTACGGCACGCGGTCGGCGCGGGCCAGGTCCGGCTCGCTCCAGTTGCCCACGGTGTTGAAACCCCAGGCTTGCAGGCGGTCGAGGGTGTGGCTGACCCAGCGTTTCTGGTCGAAGCCGTCGCCGCCATAGGTGCGCTGCAGGTTGGCGCCATAGAAGTCGTACCAACGCCCGGCACCAAAGCCGCGCCCCTCACCCGCGCCGTTGCCGGTGCGGTTATCGCCACTGCCGTAGTACTTGTCGAAGGGCTCGCCGGCCTTGGGTAACGCGGCAAACATCCACTCGCGGCCGGCCACGTAGGTCTGGTTGTTGTCCGGGGCCACGGTGTTGACGCCCAGTGAGTAGAACGGGTGACCTTCCGGCGTCACCAGGTACCAGCGACCGTCGCGCTTCTCGGTGTGGAAGAAGCCGCTGGCCTTGAACGCCGGGCCTTTGTTCCAGCCGCCGTATTGATCCAGCGAGGATTTGTCCCGCGCAGCCAGCCAACCCTTGAGCTGTTGCTGCTCCTTGGCGGCGGCGGCCTGGAGTTGCTCGTCGCTGCTGACTTTTTCCGGCCAACGCGCGCGGGTGGACTGACCATAGGCATCCACCAATTCGCTGTAGGCAGCCTTCAACACCGGCTCGCTGTCCTGCACGCCAAAGCGCTCTAGCAGGATGCTTTGGGCGGCGTTGGGCTTGATCATCGACAGGGTCACCGAGGCCACCTGGCTACGGTCGATCTCCCCGGCGCTGGCGGCCAGCAACACGCGCTGACCGTCTACGGTGATCGGCATCGGCGGGCCGGCCTTCATGCCCTGGCTCAAGGGGGAGTTGGCTTGCAACGGAATCAGCAACGTCTGGGCCGGGCCGGCGGGCAGGTCGATGCGGCTGACCAGGGTTTTACCGTCGGTGCTCTGCACTTTGACGTAGAGGGTCAGCGCCCAGTCCATGGCACTCTGGATGCGCAGGCTCATGGCGCCGGACTGCGACCAGTCCCACGTGCCGGTCTGCGGGCTGAGCACCAGGCTCGGCTCGGCGGCCGGGTTGAAGGTGATGCGGCGCAGCACCTCGCCTTCGGGGGTTTGTTCGGCGTTGTATTGCGGCAGGCTGGCGTCCTGGGTCGCCACCTTGACCACGTCGGCCGGCCGGACGAAGTTGAACAATGTCTGTTGCCCGGCCGGCGCGGCCATCAAGGGCGCGGCGAACAGCAGGGCAAAAAGGGCGGGCAGCGTGCGAATCATACGAACAAGGTTCTCCCAAACGGCCGGTGAATGGCCTGATGACTAACGTAGTGAGATAGACCACTAAGTGGGCGAATTCGCCCACAGTGGCTTAAGAAATTTCGCGCCGGAAAGGCGGCAGCGCATTCAAGATGGCTTTGCCATAGCGCTGGGTCACCAGGCGGCGATCCAGCAGCGTGATGGTGCCGCGGTCTTCCTCGGTACGCAGCAAGCGCCCGCAGGCCTGGACCAGCTTCAGTGAAGCATCCGGCACCGAAATTTCCATGAACGGGTTACCGCCCCGCGCTTCGATCCACTCGGCCAGCGCGGCCTCGACCGGGTCATCCGGCACCGAGAACGGGATCTTGGCGATCACCACGTGTTCGCAGTAGGCGCCGGGCAAGTCCACGCCTTCGGCAAAACTGGCCAGGCCAAACAGCACGCTGGAATCCCCGCCATCGACCCGCGCCTTGTGCTTGTTGAGGGTTTCCTGCTTGGAGAGGTTGCCCTGGATAAACACTTGCTTGCGCCAGTCACGGTCGAGGCCGTCGAACACGTCCTGCATCTGTTTACGCGACGAAAACAACACCAGGGTGCCACGCGACCCTTCTACCAGCGACGGCAGGTCGCGGATGATGGCGGCGGTGTGCGCTGGCGCGTCCCGTGGGTCGGCCTTGAGGTCGGGCACGCGCAGCACGCCGGCGTCGGCGTGGTGGAACGGGCTCGGCACCACGGCGGTGACGGCTTTTTTCGGCAGGCCGGCACGCATGCGGAAGCGGTCGAAGGTGCCCAGGGCGGTCAGCGTGGCCGACGTGACCAGGCAGCCGTAGGCCACATTCCACAGGTTGCGGCGCAACATTTCGGCAGCGAGGATCGGGCTGGCGTTGACCTCGATATCAAACAGCGCACCGCTTTCCGACAGGGTCAGCCAGCGGGCCATGGGCGGGTTGTCTTCCGGGTCTTCGACGGTAAAGGCGGTCCACAGCTCCCAGTTGCCCTGGGAACGCGACAGCAGGCTGCCGAACAGCGGGTACCATTCCTCGGCCTGGTTGCTGGCGATGCCGATGTTGACCTCGCCATCCATGCCTTCCTTGAGCAAATCCGTGAGACGGGTGAACAGGTCGGTCAGGCGCGAAAAGCCCTTCTTCAACTCGATGCCCATTTCGCGCATGTGCTCGGGGATCAGCCCGCCGACAAAGCGGTGGCGTGGGCGCTCGCGGCCTTCCACATCTTCGCCGGGCTTGAAGTCGGCCACCTGCTCGCAGGCGCTGAACATGAATTGCTGCTGGGTCTTGATCTCGCGCGCCAGCTCCGGCACCTGTTCGATCAGCTTGCCCAGGTCGCCCGGCAGCGGGTGCTGGGCGAGCAATTTGGTGAGGTTCTTGGCGGTGGTTTCCAGCCAGTCGGCGGTGGAACGCAGGCGCGTGTAATGGGCGAAGTGGCCGATGGCCTTGTCCGGCAGGTGGTGGCCTTCGTCAAACACGTAGAGCGTGTCGCGCGGGTCCGGCAACACGGCGCCGCCGCCCAGGGCCAGGTCGGCGAGGACCATGTCATGGTTGGTGACGATCACGTCGACCTTGCCCATGCCTTCGCGGGCCTTATAGAAGGCGCACTGGCCGAAGTTGGGGCAATGGCGGTTGGTGCACTGGCTGTGGTCGGTTGTCAGGCGCGCCCAGTCGGCATCTTCCAGGGCGGTGGGCCAGCTGTCGCGGTCGCCGTCCCATTTATTGCCGGCGAGTTTCTCGATCATGCTGGTAAACAGCTTCTGGCTGACTTCATCAACCTCGATCTTGAAGCCCTCTTCTTCGAACAGCGAGGCCGTGGCAGTTTGCGCATGGCCTTCCTGCAACAGCACGTCGAGCTTGGACAGGCACATGTAGCGCCCACGCCCCTTGGCCAGGGCGAAGGTAAAGTTCAGGCCGCTGTTGCGCATCAGGTCGGGCAGGTCTTTGTAAACGATCTGCTCCTGCAGGGCGACGGTGGCGGTGGCGATCACCAGGCGCTTGCCGGCGGCCTTGGCGGTGGGGATCGCGGCCAGGCTGTAGGCCACGGTTTTACCCGTACCGGTGCCGGCCTCGACGGCCACGACCGCAGGCTCACCCTCGCGGCGGCCTTCGTCGTCGGTGTCGATATCCCCGAGGACCTTGGCGACTTCGGCGATCATCAGGCGTTGGCCGTAGCGCGGTTTCAAGCTCTTGGCTTC